>Ga0315906_10007002_pt1 | contig 13799 bp, 6 predicted proteins | sample LakEriMetagenome_4_FD_203526 | JGI IMG/M metagenome (GOLD analysis project Ga0315906, IMG submission 203526) | Freshwater fungal communities from buoy surface, Lake Erie, Ohio, United States - Buoy 2 MA122 | ecosystem: Environmental > Aquatic > Freshwater > Lake > Lake biofilm | place: USA: Lake...
AACGCGGCTTTCCGGCCGCCTGCGCGCCGTCGCTTCCGCTGGCGGCGCTGCGCCGCGCGGTCGAGCAGCTGAAGCTCGACGAGCGCTCGGCCGCGCTCGCGCGCGTCGAGTCGGAGGCGTCGCGGCGATTCGCCGAGATTCGCGACCGCGCCGTCGCCGCGATGCGCGCGCGCGACGACGCGCGCGTCGCGGGCGACGAGGCGCGCGACAGGGCCGAAGGCCGCATCCGCGCCGTCGAGGACGAGTACGAGGCGCTCGACCTGTGGATCGTCGGCGAGTCGCGGGCGGCGGCCGGCGACGAACTGCTCCGCACCGTCGAGGGTGGCCGGGGGATCCTCGAGTACGCCTCGACGACGCTCGCCGAGCGGCAGATCCGCTGGGACGACCAGCAGGCGACGCTCGAGCGCTTCGACGCGAACAAGGACGGCCAGCTCGACGACGAGGAAAGCGCGCGCGCGCTCACGGCGTTCGCGCGGTCCGCCTCCGGCGGCAAGCGCCGCAAGCTGTAGGAGCGGGGGAGTCGCCCGATCTAGCGGGTTTCAGCCGCGGCCGAAGAGCCGGCCGAGGACGCCGTGGCCCTGCTTCTCGTGCTTCACGAGGAGATCGAGCTCGCCGGCGTCGAAGTAGATGCCGCCGCAGGAGCCGCACTGGTCGACGACGACGTTCTCGAGCTGCTTCTCGGCCATCTTGCCGCCGCACTTCGGGCAGCACATCCAGTGGGCCGCCTTCGCGGTCGAGCTCTCCGCGGCCTTGCGCTTCGCGTCGAGGTCGGCGCGCAGCTTCGCGAGCGCCTCGAGCTCCTGCTTCTTGAAGGTCGCTTCTTCGTGGTTGTAGCCGGTGGGTTCGGTGATGCCGCTCATGGGTGTTCCGTTGGGGCCCGGAGGATAGCGCGGACCGGAGGATCCGTCCGGCGGCGGGTCCGTGGTAGCATCCGGCCCGTCGTTGACAGTCCAGCCGAGGGAAAAGAACATGCAGCCAGCCGCCAGCGGCTTCGTCCGCGCGCCCATGCCGAGCGTCGACACGCCATCCATCCGCCTTCTCGACAGCGCGCGCCCGCTGTCGGACGCGATCTGCGAGGCGCTCGTCGCCGGGCACGCCGGTGAACCCTTCGACTTCGCGCGCACCATGCTGCTCGTGCCGGGCGGCCGGATCGTGCCGGCGATCGAGCGGAATCTGCTCGGCCGCGCGCGGTCGGCGGGCGCGCCGCTGGTCGCGCCGTCGATCGTGACCCCGCTGATGTTCGCGAGCCGCTTCTTCGAGCCCGCGCGGCCCGTTCTCGCGGCGAGCGCCGCGCGGCTCTCGTGGCGCGAAGCGATCGAGGCGTCGCTCGCGGCGCGCGACGGGCTCGCGCTGCGCGTGGCGAGCGCCTTCGGCGCTGCGCCCACCGAGGACGAGTTCGACGTGACCGCGCGCGCGCGGCTCGCCCAGCGCATGCAGCGCCTGGCGAGCGAGGCCGCCGCCGCGATGCACGACTTCGCATCGCTCGCTTCGAGCGCTGCGGCGCGGGCGCGGCCTGAGGTCGCGGCGCGGATCGCCGTGCTCGCCGAGCTCGCGGCCACGCGCGATGCGGTCCTCGCGAAGGCGGGCGTCGCCGATCGCGACGACGCGCTGCGCGAAGCGGTGCGCGAAGGCCGGATCTCGGCCGAAGGTCTCGACCGCGTCGTGGTGCTCCTCGCCGATCCCGAGCCGGTGCAGCGGGCGATCCTCGCGCGGCTCCGCGAGCTCGGCGTCGCCGTCGAGGCGTGCGTCCACACGCGCGAGTCGGTCGATCCGCAGGGGTTTCCGATCCTCGGCGAGTGGGAGAACCGCGCATTTTCCGTCGCGCGCCTGCCCGACCGCGCGATCCGCACCGCGCCAGGCCCGCGCGAGTCGGCGGCCGAGGCGATCGCCGCGATCCGCGCCCTCGGTGCGACGCCGGCGAGCGACGAACTCGCGATCGTCGCGCCCGACGCCGAGTTCAAGCTCGAGGTCGAGCGCGCGCTCGACCTCGCGGGTTCGCCGCCCGCGAAGGGCGAGTCGCGCGCGTTCGCGGCGACGCGCATCGGCACGCTGCTTTCGCGTCTGCAGGCGCTTCTTGGCGAAGGCACCGCGGAATCGCTCGCGTCGTTCGTGCGCCACGACGACGCCGCGAACTGGCTGCGCCGCGAGCACCGCATCGAGGACGCCGCGACGGCGGTCGTCGACTATCGCGCCGACACGCTCGTCGGACGATGGAACGACGAGGTCGTGCGCGACTCGCGCGAGGCGGCGGCGTTCGCGCTCGTGCGCGCGGCGGTCGAGGCGCTCGTCGCTCCGCTCGGCGGGCGACATCCGGCGCGCGAATGGGCGCGGCCGATCCGCGAGGCGGTCCGGCGCGTCGTCGGCGACGATCTTCGCGGCGCGTTCGCCGCCGAGCGCGCCGGCTCGGTGCGCCTGCTCGATCGCGCGCTGCGTGAACTCGCCGAGATTCCCGCGGCGTTCGCCACGCCGCTCGCGTGCGACGAGGCTGTGGCGCTCGTGCTCGGCGACGCCGCCCGTCGCGAAATCCGCGGCGAACGCGCCGACGATGGAGTCTCGATCATCGGCTGGCTCGACGCGGGCATCGCCGACGAGCGCCATCTCGTCTTCGTCGGATGCGCGGACGGCATGGTGCCGCAGGGCGCGTCGGCCGACGGCGCGATTCCCGACGAGGTGCGTCGTGCCTGCGGGCTGCCGTCGGGCATGCGCCACGCCGCGCGCGACGCGTGGATCCTCGATGGAATCCTCGCGCGCGCCGCTGCGCGCGGCGCGGAGGCGAGCGTCGCCTTCATCGTGCCCGCACGCACCGCCGAGGGCGACCCGCTGAAGCCGTCGCGCTTCCTGCTGCGCGTCGAAGGCGCCGACCTTCCGGCGCGCGTCGCGCGGCTCTTTCCCGCGGAACACGCAGCCGCGCCGTCGCGCGACGGGCAGGGGCAGGGCGGCGCCGCCGAATTCCCGGTGACGCCCGCCGTCGCCGGCACGCGCATCGAGTCGCTGCGCGTCACCGCGTTCCGCACCTACCTCGAGTGCCCGTATCTCTTCCAGCTGCGCTTCGATCCGCGGCTCGGTCTCGAGCGGGCCGACGAGCGCGCGAGCGAGCTGAACGCCGCGCAGTTCGGCACCCTCGTGCATGCGGCGCTCGAGCGCTGGGGTCGCGACGAGGCCGCGCGCGTGCAGCCGACCGCGTCGGCAGCCGCGATCGAGCGCGACGTCTGCGGATATCTCGACGAGCATGTGCGCGCGCGCTTCCCGGCGTCGCGTCCCGCGGCGCTGAAGGTGCAGGTCGAGATCGCGCGCGCGCGCCTGCGCCGCTTCGCCGCGCTGCAGGCCGCCGAAGCCGACGCGGGCTGGCGCGTGCGCCACGTCGAGCTCTCGTTCGAGCGCGCGCCGCGCGCGGGCGCGATGCAGGCGCCGCGGCTTCCGGCCGAGGACGGCATCCACCTCACCGGACGGATCGACCGCGTCGACGAGCGCGACGGCGTGTTCCGCGCGCTCGACTACAAGACCTCGAATTCCGCGAAATCGCCGACCGTCGCCCATCTCAAGCGCGGGAAGGCGAGCGACGAGCAGCGGCTCCGGTGGCTCGACCTGCAGCTGCCGCTCTACCGCGTGCTGCTGCGCTCGCTGCCGATGCCGATCCTCGTCGGCGCATCGCAGCTCGGGTTCGTGAATCTCGCGCCGAGCGCCGACCGGAGCGGCTTTCACTTCCTCGAGATCACCGACGAGGAACTCGACCTCGCGGAAGCCGCCGCGGGCGAGATCGTGGGTGCGATCCGGCGCGGCGAATTCACGCCGTCCAAGCGCGTGCCGATCCGCAGCGAGGATCCGCTCGCTCCGATCTGGGGGCAGGGGCTGCGTTTCGCCGACGCCGCGGGAGGCGACGAATGAGCCGCTGCACCCTCGTCATCGCGAACGCAGGTTCGGGCAAGACCTGGACGCTCGCGAACCGCGTGCTGCGCTGGGTGATCGAGTCGCGCCGCGTCGATCGCGGCGCCGATCCCGCGCGCATCCTCGCCGTCACCTTCACCCGCAAGGCGGCCGGCGAGATCCTCGCCCGCATCGTCTCCCACGCCGCGCGCGGCGCCGCCGACGGAGATGCGGGCGCGCGCGCACGGCGCGAGTTCGAGGCCGTCGTCGGGCCCGCGACGCGCGAGGAGTACGCGGACGCGCTCGCGGCGCTGTGCGCGTCGATGCACCGCCTGCAGATCGGCACGATCGACGGGTTCTTCCACCGGATCGCGAGCGCCGTTCCCGGCGAGATCGGGCTGCCGGCCGAGTGGTCGCTCGGCGAGGAGCACGAGCTCGAGGAACTGCGCGCGCGCGCGGCGGCGGAGGTGCTCGCCGACGACGACGCCGACGAACTCGTGTCGCTTCTCGAGCGCGGAGAGCCGAAGCCGAGCGTGACCGCCGCGATCGCAGGCCTGCTCGGCGGCTCGGGCTTCTCGCCGCTCGACGTCTATCGCGCGACCGCCCCCGACGGCGAACGCGCGGTCGACAAGGCCTTCGGCTGGGTCGAGCGGCTCGCGGTGCCCGGCGACCTCTCGCGGGAATCGTGGGACCGCGCGGTCGCCGACGCGGAGACGCTTGAATCCTCGAACGGGCACTGGCGCAAGGCGCTCGACAAGCTGCGCGCGGCGCTGCGTGCGCGCGATTTCGCGGCGCTCGCCGAGAACGGCTTCCTCGACGCGATGCGCGAGGGCCGCGACTACCAGCGGCTTCCGATGGGAGAGGACTTCGTGAGCGTCGGCGAGCGCATCGCCGCGCACCTGCGCCACGCGCTGGTCGCCGACCTCGCGCGCAAGCTGCGCGGCGCGCGCGCCGTGCTTCCGCGCGCGCAGTCTGCGCTCGCGCGGCTGCAGCGCGCCGAAGGCGTGTTCGGCTTCGGCGATGTGAGCCGAGGCGTGGCGCGGGCCGCGGGCATGCCTGGATCCGCGGTCGCCGATCCGGCGGCCCTGCGCGCGGCGCTCGGCGCCGACATCCGCGACCTCGCGATCGACGAAGCGCAGGACACCTCGGTCGAGCAGTTCGCGTCGCTCCGGCCGCTGCTCGGCGAAGTGCTCGGCGGCGCGCGCGACGGTCGGTTCCTCCTCGTCGGCGATCCCAAGCAGTCGATCTACGGCTGGCGCGGCGGCACGCCCGGACTCATCGCGCGCGTCGAGGACGACTACGCGGGCGCGCTCGGGCCCGGCGAGGCGCTGACGAAGAGCTTCCGCTCGTCGCCGCTCGTGATGGAGTTCGTGAACGAGGTCTTCGCGGAGCTCGAGTCCGATGTCCTCGCCGACGTCGGCGACGATCACCGCGGCGATCTCGTGAAGATCGCCGAATGGGCGCAGCAGGAGGGCCTTCCGCCCGAAGCGACCGAGGGCGCCTTCGCGCGCGCGCTCGCGCAGTGGCGCTTCGCCCGCCATGAATCGGCGAAGCCCGATCTCGCCGGCCGGATCGTCGCGTACCGCTGCGGCAAGGTGAAGGCCACGAAGACGGAGCCCGAACGCGTGCTCGAGGCGCACGAAGTCGCGGCGGCGGTCGCCGAGCGGCTGCATCGCGAGGATCCGGCGCGATCGATCGCGATCCTCGTGCGCACCAACCAGGAGATCGCCGACACGATCGCCGAGCTGCGCGCGCGCGGCATCGCGGCCAGCGACGAGGGGCGCTCGACGCTGCTCGATTCGCCCGTGGTCGCCGCGACGGCGGAGTTCCTGCGCCTGATCGACGATCCCGGCGACCGTATCGCGCACTTCGTGCTCTCTCGCGGCGCGATGGCGCGGGTGACCGGCCTCGCGCCGCTCGAAGATCACCCGACGCGCGAGGCCGCCTTCGCGGCAGCCGCTGCCTTCGCGGCCGTGAAGCGCGCCAAGATCGCCGATCAGGGCCTCGCCGCCGTGCTGCGCGCGCTCTTCGAGGCGCTTCGTGCGCAGGGGCTCGCCGCCCGCGACGCCGACCGCCTCGCGCGCGTCGTCGCGATCGCCGAGGAGTCGGACGATCGCCCGTGCGCGCGGCCGATCGATCTTCTCGATGCGATCCGGGCCGACAAGGCCGATGGCAGCAGCGCCTCCGCCGTCCGGGTGATGACGGTGCACCGCGCGAAGGGCCTCGAGTTCGACGAGGTGATCCTGCCCGCGCTCGACGAGGGCTGGGGGCAGGCCGGCTCGGACTGGGGCATGCTGGTCGACGATCCGACCAAGCCGCCGCTCCTCGCCGGTCCGCTCATGAACGAAGACGTGCGTCGCTGGGTGCCGGAGCTCCGCGTGCTCGAGCGCGACGAGCGGCGGCGCGGGCTCCTCGACGACCTCTCGGCGCTCTACGTCGCGCTCACCCGCGCGCGGCAGGGCGTGCATCTCGTCATGGACCATGCGCAGGGCGGCTCGTTCCCGACCGCTGCGAAGCTGATCTCGCGCGTGCTGCGGCGCGCGACCGTCCCGGCGGCAGTCGGGATGTTCGCGAACGCGCCGTCGTTCGCAGAGGCCTTCGCCGTGCCGTTCGACATCGATGTCGCCGCGCGCGCGGAGGCCTTCTGGTCGCACGAGTTCGGCGCGATGCCGGCGGCGGCGGAGGTGCATGCGTCGCCGATCGCCTCGGATTCGAACGCCGCGCCGGAGCCGCCGCCCGTCCGCATCGTCGCGCGCGCTGCGGCGCGCGCCGCAGCACCCTCCGAGCAGGCTGGCGAGGCGAAGGAGGGCGATCTCTGGCCGTTCGATCCCTTCACCGACGACGATGTCGCGCTGCGCGGCGTGCTCGTCCACGAGTGCTTCCGCGAGATCGAGTCGGTCGCGGCGATCGCGACCGCACCGGAACGCGCCGCGCTCGTCGCGCGCGCGGCGCGCCGCGCGGCGATCGAGAAGGGCGAGCCGGTTCCGGCGAAACTGGTCGGCGAGGCCGAGGCGCTGCTGGCGCGCGTCGCGGTCGGCGCGACCGGTGCCGCGCTCGGCGCTGGCCCTGCGATCCGCGTGCGCACCGAGCTGCCCTTCGTCCGCGACAGCGCGGGCGGACTCGTCCACGGCCGCATCGATCGGCTCGAACTCGAGCTTCGCGACGGGCGGATCGCGGGCGCGCGCATCGTCGACTTCAAGACCGGCGCCGTCGGCGCGACCGGCGACGCGTTCGCGAAGAAAGTCCGCGGATACTTCGGGCAGCTCGCGGGATACGCGGCCGCGGTCGCGGAGATGCACGGGCTCGAGCCCGGCGCGATCCGGCTCGCGCTTCTCTTCGTCGACCGCGACGAAGTCGTCGAGAAATCCGCGGCTTCGATCGACTTCTGACCCGGCCGCGCCGGATGTCGGGGAGGCCGCGCGCCGCCGCGAAGTTCGGAGTCGGGCCCTGCCAAGGGCTTGGAACGAATCGCCCCGGCGTTACACTCGGTCCGTGAAGACTTCGCGAGCCGCCCTCGTCGTCTCTGGATTCCTACTCTCCGGAATCCTCGCCGCCTCGATCTCCGGGGCCGCGCTGCTCCCGGAGCGTCCGGCGACGCCGGCCGCCGCTGCGACCGCTGCCGCCAACCCCGAGCCGCTCCGCTACGGACGCGACATCCGTCCGATCCTCTCCGACCGCTGCTTCCTCTGCCACGGGCCCGATCGCGACCACCAGAAGGCCGGGCTCCGGCTCGACAGCTTCGCCGCCGCGACCGCGCCCCGCGAGGACGGCGCCGCCATCGTGCCGGGCGACCCCGACGCGAGCGTCATGATGCAGCGGATCACCTCGCATGATCCCTACGAGATCATGCCGACGCCGGCGAGCAACAAGAAGCCGCTGACCGAGGCGGAGATCGCCCTCGTGCGCCGCTGGATCGAGGAAGGCGCCCGCTACGAGGACCACTGGGCCTTCGTCGCGCCGGTCGCCCACGCGGCGCCGGCCGTCCGCGACTCTTCGCGGGTGCGTGGCGACATCGACCGCTTCGTCCAGGCGAAGCTCGAGACGCTGGGTGCGGGACTGAGCGAGGACGCCGAGCCGGCGACGCTCGTCCGCCGCCTGTATCTCGACCTCACCGGCCTGCCGCCGACCCCGGAGGAGACCGACGCCTATCTCGGCGACGCCCGGCCCGACCGCTACGAGCGGCTCGTCGACCGGCTGCTCGCCGAGGAGCCCTACGCGACGCGCACCGCCGAGCGGCTGAGCGTGCCGTGGCTCGACATCGCCCGCTATGCCGATACCAACGGCATCCACATGGACGCCGGCCGGCAGATGTGGCTCTGGCGCGACTGGGTCATCGAGGCCTTCCGCACCAACAAGCCCTACGACCGCTTCATCGTCGAGCAGCTCGCGGGCGACCTCCTGCCGGGCGCGACCGTCGAGGACCAGATCGCGAGCGGCTTCAACCGCGCGCATGTCATCACCGACGAAGGCGGCGCGATCAACGAGGAGTACCTCCTCGAGTACGCGGTCGACCGTGTCAACACCACCGGCACCGCGTTCCTCGGCCTGTCGGTCGGCTGCGCGCGCTGCCACGACCACAAGTTCGACCCGATCACCGCCGAGGACTACTACTCGCTGATCGCGTTCTTCAACTCGAACGAGGAGCCCGGGCTCTACTCGCAGGCGCCCGATCCGTACCGCGCCTTCGAGCCGGCGATCGAGGTGCCCCGCAAGGACGACCAGGAGAAGCTGTCGCTCATCGCGGCAGCCGAGGAGCGCGCGCGCGCCGAGCAGGCGAGCGCGGGCGAGGAGGAGCGTGGCGCGCTCGACGCCTTCGTCGGCGAGCTGCGCGCGGGCTTCGCGTTCGCGCCGGCGCAGGTGGTGCGCGCCACGAGCAGGGCGGGCGCGACGCTGGCGGCGCAGCCCGACGGCTCGGTGCTCGCGAGCGGCGAGAATCCCGCCGACGACGATCACGAGATCGTGCTCCGCACCGACGCGACCGGACTGCGCCTGCTGATGCTCGAGGCGATGACCGACGCGTCGCACGCCGCGAACCGCGTCGGCCGCGCGCCGAACGGAAACGCGGTCCTCGACCACATCGAGGTCGAGGCGGTGTCGGTGGCCGATCCGTCGAGGCGCGAGAAGATCGATCTCGTGTGGGCGTGGGCCGACTACGAGCAGGAGAACGGCGACTACCGTGTGGTGAACACGCTCACGAAGGACGAGGGCCGGCAGTGGGCGGTCCGCTCGCATGAGGTCGACGGCCAGCGCACCGCGTTCTTCGCGGCGGCGAAGCCCTTCGGCTTCGAGGGCGGCACCGAGCTCGTGGTGCGGCTCCACTACCGCTCGCCGTACGCGCAGCACATCTTCGGCCGCGTGCGGCTGACGCCGGTCGCCGCGAGCGATTCGGCGATCGCGCGCCTTCCCGAGGCGACGAGCAACTGGTACATCGCGGGGCCGGTCGTCGGCGCGCCCGGCGCGGCCTACGACGCGGTCTACGGGCCGGAGAACGAGGCGACCTTCGTGCGCGGCAAGCGCTTCACGACCGCCGACGGCGCCACCATCGAATGGCGCCATGCGCCGGGCGTCGTCGACGGCCGGGCCGTCGGCCTCGCGGCGAGCGTCGGCGGCGAGTTCGTCGCGCGGCAGATCTATTCGCCCGACGCGCGCCGGCTCGAGCTCTCGCTCGGCTCCGACGACGGCATCGCCGTCTTCCTCAACGGCCGCAAGGTGCACGAGAACCGCACCGCGCGCGCCGTCGCGCCCGATCAGGAGCGCATCTCGGTCGACCTCGCGCCTGGCGAGAACTTCCTCGTCTGCAAGGTGGTCAACACCGGCGGACAGTCCGGGTTCTACGCGCGGCTCGTCGCGCCCGAGCGCTCGATCGGCCGCGAGGCGATCGCGCTCGTCGCGCCCGACGCCGCGGTGCGGCCCGCCGCGGCCGAGGCCGCGCGCAACGCGTGGCGCATCCGCTTCTCGCCGACCTACATCCGCGCCGCGAAGGAGCTCGAGCGCCTCGCCGCCGAGCGCCAGCAGATCGTCGCCGGCACGCCGAAGACGATGGTGATGAAGGAGATGGCGATGCCGCGCGAGACCTTCGTCCACACGCGCGGCGCCTACGACCATCCCGACCGCAACCGGCGCGTCGAGCGCGCGATTCCCGCGGTGCTCGGTGCGCTTCCCGAAGGCGCACCGCGCAACCGGCTCGGCCTCGCCGAGTGGCTCGTCTCGAAGGAGAACCCGCTCACCGCGCGCGTCGTCGTCAATCGCTTTTGGGAGATGCTGTTCGGAAACGGCATCGTGCGCTCGAGCGACGACTTCGGACTGCAGGGCGAATGGCCCGCGAATCCCGAGCTCCTCGACACGCTCGCCGTGCGCTTCCGCGACGGCGGCTGGGACCTGCACGCGCTCCTCAAGGAGATCGTGACGAGCTCGGCCTACCGCCAGGCCTCGCGCGTGCGCAGCGAGCTCGCGACCGCCGACGCGGCGAACCGCCATCTCTCGTACTTCCCGCGCCAGCGCCTGACCGCCGAGCAGATCCGCGACCAGGCGCTCTACGTCGCCGGCCTCCTCAAGGAGCGTCCGGGCGGCCCGAGCGTGAAGCCCTACCAGCCCGAGGGGCTCTGGCAGGAAGTCGCGATGCTCCAGTCGAACACGCGCGTCTACGAGCAGGGAATGGGCGACGACCTCTGGCGCCGCAGCATGTACACCTACTGGAAGCGCGCCGCGCCGCCGCCGTCGATGCTGACCTTCGACGCGCCCACGCGCGAGTTCTGCACGCCGCGCCGCCTCGCGACCAACACGCCGCTGCAGGCGCTCGTCCTCTGGAACGACCCGCAGTTCGTCGAGGCCGCGCGCGTCGCGGCCGAGCGCACCCTGCGCGAGACCGGCGACGACGCCGCGCGGATCGCGGCGCTCTTCCGCCGCGCGACCGGCGAGCGCCCGTCGCCTTCGATGCTCGAGGCGATGCAGGGGACGCTCGCGCACTTCCGCGAGCGCTTCGGCGGCGCGCCCGACGACGCGATGAAGCTCGTCGCGGTCGGCGAGGCGCCGCGCGCCGCGGACCTCGACGCTGCCGAACTCGCGGCCTGGACCATGCTTGCCAACGCGGTGCTTTCGAGCGACGCGACCATCGTGAAGGACTGAGGAGCGACCGATGCCGAATCAGAAGATCACCTCCACCCCCGCGGACGGACTCGAGGAGTACCTCCTCAACCTCACGCGCCGCCGCTTCTTCGGTCAGGTCGCGGGAACGCTCGGCGCCGGACTCGGCGGCCTCGCGCTGTCGCAGCTCCTCGGCCGCAGCGCGTCGGCGGCGCCGACGATCCTCGGCGCGAACGGCCTTCCCGCCGATTCCGGCGCGTTCCGCCCCGGGCCGCACTTCGCGCCCAAGGCAAAGCGCGTGATCTACATGCACATGGAGGGCGCGCCGAGCCAGCTCGATCTCTACGACCACAAGCCCGACCTCGTGAAGCGCTTCGACGAGGACCTTCCCGACAGCATCCGCAACGGCCAGCGCATCACCGGCATGACGAGCGGGCAGTCGCGCTTTCCGGTCGCGCCGACGAAGTTCCGCTTCGACCGCTTCGAGAACAACGAGGACGGCCTCTGGCTCTCGGAGCTCCTCCCGCACACGGGCAAGATCGCGAAGGAGATGTGCCTCATCAACTCGATGCACACCCAGGCGATCAACCACGAGCCGGGCATCACCTTCTTCCAGACCGGCACCGAGCAGCCCGGCCGCCCGAGCTTCGGCTCGTGGATGAGCTACGGCCTCGGCAGCATGAACGCGAACCTGCCGAGCTTCGTGGTGATGATCACGCAGGGCTCGGGCAACATGCAGGCGCTCAGCGCGCGCTTCTGGGGCAGCGGATTCCTGCCGAGCGAGCACCAGGGCTGCCGCCTGCGCTCGGGCCGCGACGCGGTGCTCCACCTGCGCGATCCGGACGGCGTCAGCCGAGAGGACCGGCGCGAGATGCTCGACCTCGTCGGGCGGCTCAACGAGGAGGAGTTCGAGCAGAGCCTCGATCCCGAGGTGCGCGCGCGCATCGCCCAGCACGAGATGGCCTACCGCATGCAGATGTCGGTGCCCGAGCTCACCGACTTCAGCGACGAGGATCCGGCGACGCTCGAGATGTACGGCCCCGATGTGCACAAGCCCGGCTCGTTCGCCGCGAACTGCCTGCTCGCGCGGCGGCTCGCCGAGCGGGACGTGCGCTTCATCCAGCTCTACATGCGCGGATGGGACCAGCACGGCAACCTGCCGGGCGAGCTCGGCGCGCAGGCGCAGTCGGTCGACCAGGCGCAGTCGGCGCTGGTGATGGACCTCAAGCGCCGCGGCATGCTCGACGACACCCTCGTCCTCTGGGCGGGCGAGTTCGGCCGCACGGTCTACTCGCAGGGACAGCTCTCGCGCGACAACTACGGCCGCGACCACCATCCGCGCTGCTTCTCGATCTGGGTCGCCGGCGGCGGCTTCAAGGGCGGCATCACCTACGGGAAGACCGACGAGTACTCGTACAACATCGTCGAGAATCCGGTCGAGGTGCACGACCTCCACGCGACGATGCTGCATCTCCTCGGCATCGACCACGAGAAGCTCGTCTACCGGGCGCAGGGCCGCGACTACCGGCTCACCGACGTGAAGGGTAAGGTCGTGCGCGACCTGCTGGCGTAGGCGCGGGCGATGCTCGACGGACTCTTGCTCTTCCTCGATGCGATCGTGTTCGCGCTGAAGCGCCCGCGCGAGCGCGGCTGGGTCGGGCTCCTGTGGACGGGCCTCGTGCTCGCCGTCGCCTGCGTCGCGGTCGGCGCGATCGTCTACGCGTTTGCGACCTGACGGCGGGCCCCCGCGGCGGCTACCTTGCCCGCTCCATGCCAGCGGATTCCGCCACCACGCTGATCATCGACTTCGACAGCACCATCGTCGCGGCCGAGGGCCTCGACGAGATCGCGCGTCTCGCGCTTGCGGACGACCCCGACCGCGAGGCGAAGGTCGAGGCGATCGAGGCGATCACGCGCGAGGGCATGGACGGACGCATCGGGATCGACGAGTCGCTGCGCCGTCGCCTCGGGATGCTGCGCATCACCCGCGCGCACCTCGACGCGGTGGTGAAGCTCCTGAAGAAGCGGATCTCGCCGTCGTTCCGCCGCGCGAAGGCGGAGCTGCGCCGCAACGCGGGGCGCATCTACGTCGTGAGCTCGGGCTTCCGCGACTATGTCGTGCCCGTCTGCGCCGAACTCGGCATCCCCGCCGACCGCGTCGTCGCCAACGACTTCCGCTGGTCGAAGGACGGCGTCGCGACCGGCTACGACGAGAAGTCGCCGCTCGCGCGCCCGGGCGGCAAGGCCGAGGCGGTGCGCGCGCTGAAGCTCGCGGGCACCGTGGTCGCGGTCGGCGACGGCATCACCGACTGCGAGATCCGCGACCTCGGCGCGGCGCAGCACTTCGTCGCCTACTGCGAGAACGTCGAGCGCGACGCGGTGGTCGCGCGCGCCGACCGCGTGGTGCGCGGCGTCGACGAACTGCTGTGGATCTACCGGCTGCCCGGCGCGCCGAGCTTCCCGAAGTCGCGCATGGTGGCGCTTCTCCTCGAGAACATCCACGCCGACGCGGCGCAGCGCCTGCGCGACGAGGGCTACCGCGTCGAGGCCGTCTCCGACGCGCTGCCCGAGGCCGAGCTCGCGCGCGCGATCAAGGGCGTCTCGATCCTCGGCATCCGCTCGAAGACGCGCGTCACGACCGCGGCGCTCGATGCGGCCGATCGGCTCCTCGCGATCGGCTGCTTCTGCATCGGCACCGAGCAGGTCGACCTCTCCGCGGCCGCGACGCGCGGCGTCGCCGTCTTCAACGCGCCCTACTCGAACACGCGCAGCGTGGTCGAGCTCGCGATCGGCGAGATCGTGATGCTCTTCCGCCGCGCGGTCGAGAGCGACCGCATCCTGCACGCGGGCGG
>Ga0315906_10007005_pt1 | contig 13796 bp, 10 predicted proteins | sample LakEriMetagenome_4_FD_203526 | JGI IMG/M metagenome (GOLD analysis project Ga0315906, IMG submission 203526) | Freshwater fungal communities from buoy surface, Lake Erie, Ohio, United States - Buoy 2 MA122 | ecosystem: Environmental > Aquatic > Freshwater > Lake > Lake biofilm | place: USA...
TTGAATAAAAGTATAATATTTTGAAATAATCAAGCACAGCTTGATTATTCGCTGTGCTTATTCCATAAAGTAATAGTCGAAGGAGAAATATTTAATTCTTTGCTAATAATATTAAAATTTACTTTATGGAATAATTTTTTCAATTACAATATTTATAATTTCAAAATTATATGTCATAATACAAAAAAAATATTTTATTTTTATGAAAAAAACATAATTTTTATAAAAATAATAATATATATATTTTTGTTTAGAACCAGAATAATAAAAAAAATTGAATTTATTATTCTCTTACTATTTAATAATGAAAATGTAATTTTAACAATGGCTGAACCAATATTTCTGACAAAATTAAAAGAAGTGTCTGGAAAAGGCAATACTAAAACATCATGTTTAGTTCGTGATTTATTAAAATACAAAGATGTTAAAGTAAGATACAATGTAAAAACTCGTATATATTCGCTTTTTGCATACAATGATAGTATATATCAAAAAATAAGTAAGGATTTAGGAGTAATATTTCCTAGAGGATTTAACGTAATTATTAATGGAGATAATATAGAAAGAGTGAATAGTTTTTTGGGAAAGTTTGGAAATATTAGATCAACAGACTATACAAATATTATTAATATAAATGGATATTTGTACTTATCAGTAAAAGTCAGTGGAACATTAATTATGGCAAGTTGTTTAGATGAAAAACTTATTATCGCAACTAAGAAATCACTAAATGAAAATGATTTTACAAATCTTGCAAAAAAAGTTCTTGGCGAAACACTAGGTTATAAAGAAAAAGATTTTATTAAGTTTATTAGTGAAAATAAATACTGTTTGAGTTTTGAGCTAGCATCAGCCGATGCCAATTTAGGAGAGCATGCATCAAAAATTGAAAAAACACATCTAGTACTTCTTAGTATTTATGACAATAACACAAATACATATCTAGAGTTATCGACAATTGAAGAAATATTAAAGGACAAGTTCCCTGAGATTACAGTAGTAAGTTATTTAAAGATACGAGCTACACCAGAAAATATTGAAACAATTCAAAAATTTTATGAAAAAACTAAGTCAGATACAGAGATGACATTTACAAAAATATGGACGGATGGATTTATGCAGTTGTTTGGTGACAGTGCTGTCGTAGGTGGAAATTATGATTACCTTGAGATGTATGGTGATATGTTAGAAGGTGTTATTATTAGTAGAGATGATAATACTTTTTTAGCAAAGATGAAGTATCTTAGATATGTTCGTATGACTATGCTATTCCGTAATATATTTAAGAATATTAAAGATGATAAAAAAATTAATATTGAGGAAATGGTTAATAAACTTTTTAATAATTTTGGTTACACTGGTAATGAAACTTTAATCGACGACTTGAATAATTGGAAAGATTATTTAACTAAAAATAAAGAAAGTCTAGAAATGTCATATTTAGCACATTATGACATTTTTAAACAGATGCTTTAATTATTCTATAAAAAAATTGAAATTATTTGTACTTAATAGTTTTATTAATTTTTAATGTTATATAACAATGTTATATAACAATGTAATGTTTGCTTATCTAAATACACTTCCGGGAAGTGGAAAATCCACCATATCCAAATTTTTTATTAAAGATATAGAAGATAAACTTGGTATTAAAATCCACTATTTTAGTAAAGATGAAGATCCTAATTATTTTACTAAAATATTAGAATTAGTTAATAATTCAAAAGAACCATTATATATTCTGATTGACAGAAATTGGCCATTATCAAGCTTATCAAATCTAGTAACACATCAAAAAAAGCTAAATGCTAACATTATTGGATTGCAATTATCAGGTTCTACAGAGGAAATAAAATATATATCTTTTATGAATATAATTCATCGTGAGAATCACGAATTATTAGATAAAAATACATGTAATATAAAAATGTCAAAAGTTCTTAATAATTGGTATTCTTGGTATGAAATACCAAAAGAATTTACAGATCAAATACCAATTATTAATATTAAACATTTTACATGGCCAAATCATGATGAAAACCTAAAAGAATACAATAGCAAAGGTCCTACTGTTAAAATAATTGAAAAATATAAAAAACTCAAACCACTTCCAAAAGAAATATTTTGTTGTGATATTTTAACATCGATAGAAGATATTAAAATAATGTTACATAGTAAACTAAAATTTATAATTAATCCAGATAGACAATATCTTTCTGCTGTATTAACAAAAGAGTCTTTAGATAAAATTAAAGAATTGGTAGAAAACCATTCAGTAAAAAATGATTTACATTGTACTTTAGCTTTTGTTCCACGAGATATTTATGATTCGCCTTACATAACGCGTATAAATCAACCTATGAAATTTATTACAGGTAATATGATAGTTGTTGAAAATAATCAAAATATTATAAAAACGATTATTACATATTTTGATGACAAACCATATCACATTACTCTTTCAACAAATGGTATGTATAAACCTGTAGACTCTAAGTTTGCAATGCTACAAGCATTAGGACATCCTGATTATAAAAATAAATATGATAATTTAAAAATTATTGAATTACAACCTATAGAAATTACAACTATTATTACTGCAGTAAATAAGTATTAATAATAGTTGTAAATATTTATTTATAAAAATTATATTTTTATTATTTTTTTTCTATTTGTAATTAATAATGATAGAAGTATTTAATTTATATAATGAAAATGATATAAATGCTATTAATAATGAACTTGATAATATTATTGAAAAAGTTAATGAAATTAAATTAAATAATTATGAACCAACAATTAAAGAATGTTTTGCAATTAGAAATGATATAATAAAATATGTAAAATCAAATAAAAGAATAATTTATGGAGGTACTGCTTGGAATGAATTAATTAAAAATAAAGATCCAAATGATCAAATATATAATGAGAAAGATTGTAAAGACGTAGAATTTTATTCTTCAAAGCCAATTGACGATATAGTAAAATTATGTAAATTATTAAATAATAAATATAAATATGTTAGAGCATCTGAGGCAGTACATCCTGAAACTTTTACTATATTTGTAAATTTTAAAGGAGTATGTGATATAACTTATATGCCTTCGCCTATATTTTACAATATAAAAAAACAAACTATAAATGGTATTGATTATATACATCCTTCTGTTATATTAATAGATATTTTAAGACAATATAATGATCCAATAAATAGTTATTGGAGATTAAAAGAAAAACAACAATTTTTACGTGCAAATAAACTATTAAAACATTTTCCATTAGAACTTGAAAAAGGAGTTGTGAAAACTACTAAAAATATTAATAAAGAACTATTAGAATATGTATTTTTAAATATTAAAAATATTAAATCACTTATATTTTTATTTTCTAGTTTTTATTTAAATCCAAATAGTGATAAAATAATATTAGATGATAATTTAATTATATATACTGATAATTATAAAAATGATGTTAAATTAATATATTCAATTATTTTAAAATATTTTTCAGGAAAAAAAATATTAGAACAAGTTGATAAATTAATAAAAATAGAACATTATGTTCCATTTTTTCAATTTTGGGATAAAAGAATAGTTTTTAAATATGATAATATTCCATTTTTAATAATTCACGGACATAATAATGTATGTATTCCATATCATGAAGTGTATGTTAATAAAGACAAAATTGAAAAAATTGTTTTTGGAACTTTAAAAAAAAAAGAAGAATTTAATTTAATAAAACTAGGAACTTTTATTATGTTATTAAATTATCATATTATTAATAATCATTATAATTATATTTATAATAAAAATAATTGTAAAAAAATAGAAATACTAATTTTTAATTTATTAGATATGAGAAAAAAATATCTAAAAAATAATAATTTAACTGTTATTGATAAATCACCTTACCAAGAATTTATAATTGAATGTTATGGTAATACAATTGATTCAAGTAGATTAAAATATATAACAATTACTAAACGAAAAGAAAAAGGTGAAAGAATGCAATTTAGTTATGAACCTAATAATAGCGATCACATACCTACTAAGAATTTTAAAAATTCTTCTGGTAATATTGATAATAAAGCTACAAATTGGTTATTAGAATAATAAATTAATTATTTAATAATTTAGCTAGTTCTTTTTTAATATTTTCAAACTCTGTATTATCTATATCATCTCTATCAGTATTAATATTCTCAATATTCTCAATTTCTTTATTATCTAAATTTGTATTATCTAAATTATTATCATTTACTTCAGTTATATCTGTACTATCGGAATCAAAATCATTATCTGAATTATCTGTATAACTTGTAATTTTTTGTTTATTTAAAATATATGATTCATCTGATCCATTAGAGGATTCTGTATCTGAATCATTATTGTCTAACTTATTATAATATTTAATATTATTATTATGATAATAAATATCTATTTGATTTTTTATTTGTAATAATTTATTAATATAATTAAAATCATTTTTCTCAATTTCGTATTTTAATTCAGATAAATCTAATGAATTACAATAATCAAATAAAATATTTCTAAATTTGTTAACATTATGTATATTTAAAAATTTTCGTTGATTATCAGATTTTATTTTATAATGATTAATATTTGTTTTTAAGAAAGTATTATAAAAAAATAATATCATTGTTACTGTTGAAGTAACAGTAAATATAAATGATTGCACATACATTATTTATATTAATTAATAATATTAATCTTTTAAATTAATTTATTATTATGATATTATTTATTTGTTTTATTATCTATAATAATTGAAATAAAATATATAACATCTTTTATTGTTATATTACTTAATAATATATTATCTTTATTAAAATAAAATTTAGATAAATTATTACCCTCCTTATTATATTTAAAAATAATAGGGATAATTATATGTAATATAATTATAAATATACTAAATAATATTGGTCCTAACCATATTTTAGTAAATATATCTATATTACTATATTCATTATCATTTATTAAAGATTTATATATTGTATTTGTTCTTGATGTTATATCCGCTCGATCTCCATATGTAACAACTATTGATTTGTCATAATTATTTATAATAATAATAATTGTTTTTATGAATCTATGTAAACCATATATAAGTGAATATATAAATAATATATCAACAATTTTAACATTTTCTTTATCTCTATTAAGTTTAAATAAACTATAAACCATTAATGGTAAAATAACACATAAAATCAATATAATAGGTATATATTGTATTTTCAAACAATCTAAAAAATATTTTTGTATTTGTATTATTTCTATTTTTGTAGAGTTTATTAGATTATATTTAGTATTATTAATATTATTTAATTTATAATAATATTTTATCACAAATATAAATGTTAAATATGTTCTTACAAACTCATACATTGTCATTTTATATATATATATATATATATATATATATATATATAAAATTGAATATAAAATATATAAATAATTTAAAATAATAATCATTAATAATTATAAATGTTTCCAAATAATATACATGATAATACTAAACCATATAATATATATAATATGTTAATAATTCCAGAAGATGTAACGTTAATGTTTAAAAAATTTAAAATTCAAATTGTACCAAATGATATTATGTTATATCAAGAAGCATTAACACATACATCATATACAAAAAATGAATATATTAATATAGATCCTTCTATATTAATAAATAATGTTCCAAATACATTAAATTTATTTGATAAATCGAATGAAAGATTAGAATTTTTAGGAGATACCGTTATAAAATGTATATTTTCTGAATATTTATTTAAAAGATTTGATACTGAAAATGAAGGTTTTTTAACAAAATTAAAAACCAAAATAGAAGACAAGGAATCGTTAGCAAGATATGCAAAAAGATTAGGTATAGAACAATACCTAATAATATCAAAACATATAGAAGAGAATAATGGTAGAAATTCTAGTAAATTATTAGAAGATGCATTTGAAGCATTTATAGGAGCGTTATATTTAGATTTAGGTTTTGAAATATGTAAAGAATTTTTAACAATTATTTTAGAAACAGAAATAGATTATGCAGGTATATTATATCAAGATACTAATTATAAAAATCAATTATTAATATTTTATCATAAAAATAAATGGTCAAATCCAATTTATGTAGAAATAAAATCAGAAGGACCAATTAATAAAAGGTTATTCACAATGGGAGTAAAAAATTTTAATAATGAAATTATTACAGAAGCTACAGATATTTCAAAACAAAAAGCAGAACAGAAATGTGCTTTATTAGCATTAATAAAATATAATCAAATAAATCCTGATCAAATACCCGAAAATATGAAAATTTAATTTATATAATATAATATAATATAATAATATAATATGTCTAATGAAAATAATTATATAGATTTAAAAACATTAAATGGACGATTATTTCCGATATGGGTTTTAGATAATTTTAAAAAATACAAATTACAACCAATAATATATGATTCTAAAGAAGACCCATGTTTAGAAATAAATAAAAATAATAATACTAAAGAAAATTTAAAACAATTAAGATTACATCAAAAATTTTTAACTTCATTTTTTGATTATAGAAGTCCATTTAAAGATGTTTTAATATATCACGACGTAGGGTCAGGTAAAACAGCAAGTGCTATTAATATTTATAACATACTTTATAATTACAGCCCTTTATGGAATGTTTTTATATTAATTAAAGCAGCTTTAAAAGACGATCCTTGGTTAAAAGAATTAAAAGAATGGATTTTACCAAATGATAAAGAAGATAGAATGGCCAATATACGATTTATTCATTATGATGCACCAAATGCAGATAAAACATTTTTAAATGCAATAAAAGAAGCAGATATTACAAAAAAAAATTTATATATTGTAGATGAAGCACATAATTTTATAAATAATGTTTATAACAATATAGTTTCTGGATATGGGAAAAGAGCACATATTATTTATGAACATATAATATCCGAAAAAAAAGAAAACAAACAAACAAGAGTTATATTATTAAGTGGTACTCCTACAATGAATAATCCCTATGAATTAGCACTAATTTTTAATTTATTAAGGTCTGATATTTTTCCAAAAACAGAAACAAAATTTAATGAGGTTTATATTTCTCAAAATACACTTAATCAAGAAAATAAAAACATGTTTCAACGAAGAATAATGGGGTTGGTATCATATTATATAGGATCAGATCCTCAAACATATGCTAAAAAATATGAAAAAGTAAAATTACTTGAAATGGATCCTTTACATGAAAAAGTTTATAATTATTTTGAAAATATTGAAAAAAAATTAAATAAAAAAAGATATATAAGTAAAAGTTCAAAAAGTGTATATAATGTTTATACACGTCAATCAAGTAATTTTGTTTTTCCATTTATGGGAGGTAAATTTGATGGTGAGAGTAGACCAAAATTAAATTCATTTAAATTAACTAATAATGATATAAATGATATCGAAGATATAGATGACATAGATAATATAGAAGAAAAAGATAAAGAAAAAGATACAGATAAAGAAAAAGAAAAAGAAAAAGAAATTAAAAAAAAAGCTTATAAATTAGCAACTGAAGAATATATTCAAAAATTTAAAGAATATTTAACAAAATTATATAATAAAGAAGAATTAGATAGAGATATTGAAATATTTAAAACACAATATTCTATGAAATTTATTAATTTTTGGAAAAATCATAAAGATAAATGTGAATTATTAAAAGCAATGTATAGTAGTTCTTGTAAAATGACAGCTATATTATTTTATATGATGAGATCTAAAGGTCCTATACTTGTATATTCTAATTTTGTTTTAATGGAAGGATTAGAAATATTTAAAATTTATTTAGAATTTTTTGGTTATTCTAATTTTAATAATAAAGATGAAAGTTATGATTATTATAGATATGTAGAGTTTAATGGTAATATTGATAAAGAACAAAGAAAGAAAAATTTATCAGAATTTAATAATAAAGATAATGTATATGGTTCTAAAATTAAAGTTATTTTAATTTCACCTGCTGGTGCTGAAGGTATTAATTTAATGAATGTTAGACAAGTGCATATTATGGAACCCTATTGGAATGAAGTGCGAAATATTCAATTAATAGGTCGCGCTGTCCGTTTTTGTTCACATAAAAACTTACCTCTTAAAGAAAGATTTGTTGATATTTACCGTTATCATGCTATTAAAACTAATAAAGAAGAAACAACAGACGAAAGAATATATAAATTAGCTCAAAATAAATATACTTTAATTGATTCATTTTTACAGACTATAAGAGAAGTTGCAATTGATTGTGAATTATTTAAAAACCATAATATGATTGATAAAAAATATGAATGTTTTAAATTTAATGAAACATCTTTATTTAATAAATTTATTGCTCCTGTATATAAAGATAATATTATTCAAGATAAAAAATTAGATAATGGTTTAAATAGTAAAAATACAGAAAAGAAACAAATTAAAGTTTATAAAATTAAAGCAATTATAAAAGAAAATATAAATAATGTAAAAGAATATTGGTATAATCCGCATACAGGAATTGTATATGATTTAGAATTTAATTATCCAATTGGAAAAGTTTATTTTGAAAATGGTATGCCGGAAAAATATGACAAAGATATATATATAATAAATGAATTAATTCCAATACCTAAATTACTTAAAACTTAATATTTATTAATAATTTTCATAAAAATTATTATATATTAATAATATATAAATGAAATATATTTATTTTATTATTCCAAGTGTTATTATAGGTGTTATTATAGGTGTTATTTTAGGTGTTATTTATACTAAACGTAATACTAAATGTAATACCGAAACTAACCTATTACCAAAAAATTGTGAATTTGTTGATATTAGACCAGATTTAATTAGAACTGGTACCAGTTTTTTAGATGAGTATAAAAATTCTGAATATATACCAGCTGTATATATACAACCTGGTGGAATAAGAGAACCTATTAAAGCGATAATAAAAGAAAATATAATTGATGCAAAAGAATATTTTTATAATCCATATAATTTATTAGTATATGATAAAAATGATTTTAATGCAAATCCAATTGGTAAAGTTTATTCAGAAAATGGAAATGCTAAAGAATTTGATAATATATATATAATTAATAAATTGACTAAAACACAACAAGATGAATTTAATAAAACACAACAAAATGAATTATATGAATTAAAAAAATTATATAATGCAAAACAAAAAAAATTATATATCATAGATAAATCAATATATAACCAAGTATATGACATAATAGAATAAAAATCATTAATTTCGTAATATTACTAACATAAATTTGGAAAAGTTTTTTTTTGAAAATGGCATTCCAGATATATAATAAACGAATTACTTCCAATGCCTAAATTACTTAAAATTTAATATATATATTATAATTTTTTATATATTATAATATATATATAATATGAATATAAATATTCATTTAATAGCTTAATATGCTGGTATTACAATAGTATTTTTTAGTCATATATACACTTTAGTAAATAATCCTACAGATATGATGAAGTATCATTCATACATAAATATATTTGCAGCATTATTAATTGCTTATTATTTTATGAATAAAGAAGAATATATTTCTTTCTAATTAAAATTTCCAATTTTCATCAACATCAAAAGCCCATTTAAATTTTTGTATTAATGTTTTAGTAAAAATTTTTTCAATAGGTATATTGTGTTTTTTCAAAAAACTTATTGTAATTCGAGGATCAATATAATTTATTTTTGATGTACCTAAAGATAAATTTTTTAATTCTTTTTTTAATGTTTTTTTTCTTTTTAATTTTTTTATCATTAATTCTACTTTACTTATATCTTTATTACGTGTTTTATAATCATCTAATTTTTCTTTTAATATATTAATTCTATCTTTAATTTTTTTAACTTGTTCATTATAATTTTTTGAAACATTCTTTTGATGATTACATAAACAAGCTACTTTAGTATTTGCTTGATTAAATAAATCTAATAATAATTCTATTTTATCAGATTTATTATATTTTTCATATTTTTCAGTAATTTTATTTAATTCTTCGCTAAATAAATCACTTGCTTTGAATGTTCGGAACACCTTTGCTGTTAATTCTGGCATAAAATTTTGTAAATATTTATTTAACAGATTTGAATTTATTAAATCAAATAAATTATCATTTTTATTTTTATTTTTCATAAATTCTTTAATATTATTATATACTATTTCTTGTACTTCTATTTCTTTAACATATCTTACAGAATCTTTACCATAAAAATCTAACTTTATTTTATTATTATCTAATACAGTAATATGTTCAACTCTCAATGATGTAACACCTACAGTGTCTGATTCGTCTTCGGATTTTTCATTACCTACTCTTAACGCTAATGCATCAATTAAATAAAGAGCACTTGATAATTGTTTTAAAAAATTATCAGATGATTTTAAATTAGTATCATTTTCTTTTCTAATAGTATTAATTTTTTTTTTTAGTTTTCTTGCTAAATCAAATTTTTCTATATCACTTTTCATTTTAAATTCAGAATCATTTCCTAACCATACGTATTTATTTTTCCCTGTTATAACATCTTTCCAACTAGCTAACCATTCTACATTTCTATCATGTATTATTTTACCCCATTTATGACCTTCTAATGTTTTAGGAATTGGTGCAGATTTGTCTAAATTTAATATTACATCTTCAGGAAATATTCTAAATTTTATTTTACCTAATTTAGGATGATTTCCTCTACCTAAAAATATCCCTGGTGGTTCAATTCTAAAATTACCAACGCTAGTTTCTTTGTTATCTATATAAGCAAATTTATATAGTTCATTGTCATTTATATTTTTTTCTATTTTTGGAAAGATTTTTAAAAAATATTTAAAATCACAATTATCCAATGATTTTATTTCATCATTTTTTAATATTTTTTTAAAATCTTTCCAAAAATTTTTTTTGAATTGTGATTTTTTTATATAATCTGTATTTAAATATTTAACATAATAACTTAAATATTCTTCTGCTAAAGGATTTAAAATATATTCTTTACCATTATAAATTAACGGTATTTTATTATATTTATATAAAGGAGGAAATAGTACTCCATTGTGTCGTAATGTAGTCCATTTATATCCACCGCCTCCAAATTGCAATGATAAAAAATATTGTGCTAATAACTTTATTGTCATATTTAATATATTATAATAAAAAATATATAATTTATTAAATAAATAAATATTTATTTTGATAATTTTGTGGTTGCAAATTGTGAATATTTTCATTAATATTTAAACAATCATTAATAAATTCATAATCTGAATTTTTATATTTTTTCTCTAATTTATTATCTAACAATAATTCTACAATAACGTTTATATAATCAAAATTTATAATTTGTCTTAATTCATTAGTTACGATATTATAAATATAAAAATTACATTTATTATTATTATTAATATTTAAATGTAACCATGCTTTGCAAATTAAATCTAATAAATGTTCAATATTTATATTATCTACACTTACAATTTGATAAATATTATTATGATTATATGCATTTATTCTTCCGATAATATTTAAATCTCCATATTTATTAGATTGATAATTAAAAGAAATTATTTTTTCATATTCTAATTCTTTTATAATTTTATTATCCATATTTTCTATACATGTATTTATTTGATTTTTATTAATCCAATCGTAGTTTTTTATATCAACCAATTTAAAAAATACATTTTCTACTAATGATAAATAAAAATTAGCTAAATACAAGTTATCATTAATATTATCAGAAGGAAAATTAATTTTTTGAATAAATTTATCAAACCAAAACAAATATGAATATTTTAATTTTAAACAATTTTTTTTAATTTCAGATAAATTATATATATTCATATTTGTTTCTATTTTTGTAACTATCTTTTCAAAAATTGTTATATAATTTGTTAAATATTGCTCAATATAATCAATAGTTTTATTAAATATTGTCATATCATTATAATATTTATATTCTCTTATCGATGAAATTACTAAACTATTTATTTCATTTATATTATTATTAGTTTTAATATTAATATTATTAAATTTATTTGTAGGTGTATTAAATGTTAAATCAATATATTTATTAATATCATTGAGTTTATTATCATCTATATATTTAACCAAATCATTTATCCAAATTTCAGGAATATTTGTTTCTTTTTTATTATTTAAATTATGTTTAATTAATTGTATGTCTATTAACCCTGTATCTGACATTTCTAAATAATTATATTTTAAAAATTGCAATGGATGATAATTTATATCTTCTAATAGAATTAAATGTTCAGATGCTCTTGTAATAGCAACGTAAAAAGAAGCAGGACATTTATATTTTGGTGCGGTTTTATTATAAAAATCAAAATACGAGCTATCAAAATTATATATGATAACTATTTTCCTTTCTCTACCTTTTGATTGATGAAAAGTAGTAAATACTACTTTATTTTTTATATAATTATCATCTAATTTTGTATCCAATGATATATAACAAGGTATATTTGATTTTGTTAATTCATTTTCAAGTAATTTAACAGGATTTAATTTTTTTGATTTAAAACTGGGACATAAAACAAATATATCTTCAGGTTTATAACCAGCATTAAAAAATTCTTTGATTTTAATAATTAAATATTTATATATTTTAAATGTATTACAAATTAAATAATTAACATTTGATCCTTTTTTTACCGTTTTAATTCTATATTCCCCTAATAATACAAAATTAACAAAGTTAGCAATTGGTTTTGTAACACGAAAACTTTGTGATAATGGTAAAACTACAGAATTTGGATATATATCCTTTGCTAATGTTAAAAATCTATTATCCGCGCCTTTAAAATCATATACAGCTTGGTTTTTATCACCTAAAATTAAATATTGTACATTTTTTTGCAAATCATTAATAAATTTTTTTATAGCAGAAAAAAATAATATTGTCATGTCCTGTACTTCATCAATTACTATAATATCAAATTTTGGTAATTCTTTTATTGGTATTTTATTATTAATTATAATATCATTTAATATATTATCAGTATGAGCATTATTATTATAATAATTCACATATAAACTATGATATGAATGGATTTTTAAATTTTTTATATTTCTTGCTTTATCTTTCACTTCGTGTCTCAACATGCTGTTATATGTTATTTGAAGTATTAATTTTTCGGGCAATGCTTTCGCTAATTCTAATATTGTTGTAGTTTTTCCTGATCCTGCGACAGCATCGCATATAACATTCTTATTTTCTTTAATTGTATTAATAATATTAATTTGTTCAATACTTAACATATTGTTTCTAATTTTATATATTATTTTTTGTTTATATTAATTTTTAATAAATAATTCTTCTAATAAATTCTTTTAATATATTTTATATTTTTTAATATAGTTTTGATATTGTTTTTATTTTATAATACAAAAGAGTAGAATCATATGGTGTTACATTTTAATATTCTGTTTTTACACCTTTGCACTTTTAAAATACCGATTAACAACAAAAAAAATGAAATTAAAATATAAAGAATAGAGATATATATAGTATATATATTTAAGAATGTCTAAAACACTCATTTATTGGTACGGAATAATTGGTATTCCTGGGTTGCAACTAGTAACATAAAACTTGATATTTCTTTATAAATTTATATAGAAATATTAGTCTTTTTCTTTGTATTTCCTTAATCCATTCATTTTAGC
>Ga0315906_10007007_pt1 | contig 13795 bp, 11 predicted proteins | sample LakEriMetagenome_4_FD_203526 | JGI IMG/M metagenome (GOLD analysis project Ga0315906, IMG submission 203526) | Freshwater fungal communities from buoy surface, Lake Erie, Ohio, United States - Buoy 2 MA122 | ecosystem: Environmental > Aquatic > Freshwater > Lake > Lake biofilm | place: USA...
AACCGAGAACGAATACCGTATCTGGACTTTCCTAGTAGAGAATCAGGTGTTGTATAATTCAAATATTAAAACCTACATCAAGTACATCAATGATGGCAAAGGAACCAGTGGTTTTCCGCAGGAAGCGCCCGCTAAACTCGGAGTATATACCGGATGGCAGATCATACGATCCTTTATGAAAAACAATCCGGAAATTACGCCCTCAGGACTGATGCAGCTACGCAACGCACAATTATTACTTTCCAAATCAGGATATAAACCCCGTCATTGATGCAGCTTCAATCCTTCACCTTTAATCCCTTCAGTGAAAATACTTATGTGTTATGGGATGACACACTGGAGTGTGTAATTATTGATCCCGGTTGCTATGAGCGACATGAAGAATTGGCGCTGGAAAATTTTATTACAGAGAACGAATTAAAACCGGTTGCCTTATTGAATACCCATTGTCATATTGACCATATATTAGGGAATCAGTTTGTTGCCAAAAAATATGGGTTAACCCCAAAAATTCATCCGGTCGAAAAACAGCTGATGGATTCGGTTAATTCCTATGCCCATGTTTATGGCATCAACTACCTTACTTCTCCTGAGCCGGAATTAACGCTGAACGACAATGAAGTGATTTCATTTGGGAATACAGAACTTCGTCAAATTCTTGCTCCGGGGCATAGTCCGGGCAGCATCTGTTTCTACAACGAAAAGGAAAAAATACTGATTGGCGGAGATGTGCTTTTTCAGGAAAGTATTGGGCGCACTGATTTACCCGGTGGCAATCATGAACAGTTGCTCAAAAGCATTCGCGAACGTATTTTTACACTTCCACCGGAAGTTAAAGTGTATGCAGGCCATATGGATCCTACAACAGTGGGTCATGAAATAAAACACAACCCATTCCTTTGAACTCATTGAAACATTGGCTCCCTCTTTTATTCATCCTACTGCTTAGCGGCTTCCTGCCTTCACCGGTGCAGGCGCAGAAACTGACGCTTAGTCCGACAGTTGTTGACAATGCAGGCTTAGGTTTCTTAAAGATAATTGGTCAGGACGAAGGGGGTGTTTTCCTTTTATTCAGCAATCTTTCATTAGGAATGGAACGTGATAGGGTAGGATTAAAATCACGCCGATACCGTTTAGCCTATTACACTTTTGATTTAGCCATGAAGTGGCAGATCGCACTCGAGCCGCACCCGGATGGATCCGACATTGAAACCGTTTCATTTTTCAACGACCGGGTTACTGTAATCAGCAGCAGCTTTGAAAAAAATGGCGGGGCACTACAACTGTATGCCGAGTATTATAATTCGAAAGGAATTATTGCCGGCTCCGTTAAAAAACTGGGGAGTGTAACACTTGGCAGAAACTCCTATGCCGGAAAACCAAGAACCAGAATATCGCCCAATAAAACACAGCTTGGTATCATTCTGAATGAAGAAAGAGAATCGGATCAACAAATACATGTATGGTATTGCGATACGGGGCTGAATGTTCTTAAAAACCAGAGCGCGAAATTAAATTACCCTACCCGTGATCTGGACCTGACAGAGGCGCTGATCAGTGACGACCAGCAACTTTCACTGCTTGGGCAGGCCCGGGTAAAAGCTGGAGCATCCGACAGGAAGCAAGCGCAGTTTTTCAAATTATTTCTGATCGACGGTAAATCGAAGGTCATGGAATTTCCGGTTAATACGACCAATGAAACCATGAGCGAGGCCTCTCTTATTATCAACCGTAAGAACAATGCGGTTGTTGTAACGGGGTTTTACGCAGAGAACGGCTCCTTTGCCGGCACCGGAATATTGTATGGAAGATTACCTCTTAATGAGCCGGACAGTTTTAAGATCGCCACCATACCCATCCGGAGTGATGCCCAGCAAAAGCTCGTAGGCGAAAGGAATAACAGTAATGGGGTGGGTCTTTTCAATTACCCGATTCAAAAAATAATTCTGCGGAATGATGGTGGGGCGGTAGTAGTTGCCGAGGCTGCTTACTTAAGCGAGTACAGTTATTACGATTACTTTACCCAGAGTTTTAACCGAAGGATCGAATACCATTTCGACAACATTGTGGTCTTATCCATAAATGCCAGAGGGAATATCGACTGGAGCGACGTTATCCGTAAAGACCAGGTATCGATGGATGATGAAGGGTACTATTCCTCCTTTTGTGCCATGTATGATGCTGACCGTATGGCCCTGATTTTCAATGATGACGTAGGCCGAAACAACATGGTTGTGGCGCATATACTGGATAATCTGGGGCAACTTCAGGTAAAAAAACTCAGTGGCATCAGCGATAATATCACCATTATTCCAAGATCTGGCAAGCAAGTTGCTGAGTCTCTGGTGATTGTGCCAGCAATTAGTCGTAAAAGGCTGTACCTGGCGAGGATCGAGTTCTGATTCGGGTTATATTGGCCGGATTAGCGTAAATTTGTATCCAGCATGGCAAAAGTTACCTTCAACAACAAGCAAAGTCCGTTCTTCGATGCCCTACGCAATAGAACTGACGACTATTTCAAAAAACACAATATTGCCCCGACCGGCAATTTTAAACTATACAGCAAGACCATTATTCTGATGATTGCCATTGTCACTTTATACACGACACTGGTATTCACCCAATTACCTGTTTGGCTTTCTGTAGTTCTTTGTGCGTTGCTTGGTTTATCCTTTGCCTCCGTAGGTTTCAATGTAATGCACGACGGGGCGCATGGCTCATACAGCAAAAATAAAACGGTCAACACTTTAATGTCCTGGTCGCTCAACCTTTTGGGTGGCAGCAGTTTCATGTGGAAGATCAAGCACAACCATGTGCACCATTCTTTTACCAATATTGACGGTATTGATGATGACATTGATGTACGACCATTTATGCGTGTCAGTGAGGCGCAACCTCGCTACTGGTTTCATCGTTTTCAACATTGGTACTGGGTAGTTCTATACGGCACCACCTATGCGATGTGGATTTACTACATGGATCTCCAGAAATACTTCACGCACAAAGTAGGTGCAACACCTATTCGCAAAATGAAGCTGAGTGAGCATATCGGATTCTGGTTTACAAAGCTCCTTTACATTGCCTTGTTTATCGGGTTACCGGTTTACACTCACGGATGGGTTGAAACGATTGTTGGATATTCTGTGGTAATATTTACCTGCGGACTTACCATTGCGAGTGTATTTCAGCTTGCACACGTTGTTGAAGACACCGAATTTCCTGTACCGGATCCGTTAACCAACAAAATTGAAAGTGAGTGGGCCATGCATCAGGTACGTACCACGGCCAACTTTGCTACCAACAGCAAGGTGGTGAGTTGGTTCATGGGCGGATTAAATTTCCAGGTTGAACACCATTTGTTTCCAAGAATCAGTCACATCCACTATCCGGAGATCAGTAAGATTGTACGGGAGACCTGTGAGGAATTCAACATCCGTTACATTGAATATCCAACGGTATTAAGTGCTATTGGTGCACACATCCGCCACTTGCGTGCTTTAGGACGCGGTCCGGTAATCGGTTAATTAAACTTCACGGACCATCAATTCTCCGGCCAGTGTACGGAGGGGTTTCTTGTGGGCATCATCAACCGGAATTGCCTGCAGGTGATTCAAAGCATGATCGTATAATTCCTGCATTTTTTCCTCTGCCAGTTCGCGTACGCCCAGCTTATCATAAATAGATTTAACTGCATCCACTTTTTCGGCAGGATTAAATTGCCCTGTTGGTAAAGTAATCCAATTATTCAGCTCCAACAATGTATCGCCATTGGCAAGAGATAGAGCAGTCAGCAACAGAAAAGTTTTCTTGTTAGAGAGGATATCTCCTCCGGTTTGCTTGCCGAATTTTCCGGCATCCCCGTAGGCATCAAGAATATCATCCTGTAGCTGAAAAGCCATACCGAGATTAGTTCCGAAGTCATACAAGTGTGCGGCATCTTCTGAACCGGCGCCGCCAATTACTGCTCCCATTTGCAGGCTAGCTCCAAGAAGTACAGCGGTTTTGAGACGAATCATTTCAAGATACTGTTCAATGCTAACAATGCTCTCCGATTCAAAATCCATATCATACTGCTGGCCTTCGCAAACTTCGCGGGCTGCCCGCAGAAAAATTTCCATGCAGGGCCTGATCTTATCGTTTTCAACGCCGTTGATCAGTTCGCAGGCTTTCACAAACATCACATCACCGCTGAGAATAGCAATACTCTGATTCCACTTTGCATGAACGGTAGGAACGGATCTGCGCAGAGGAGCAGCATCCATGATATCATCATGCAATAAAGTAAAGTTGTGAAATACTTCGACACCTAAAGCTGCATTAATGGCTAACGCCGGCGGCTTACCGAAAACTTCACAACCCATCAATACCAGTACAGGACGCATCCGCTTCCCTCCTATTCCCAGCATATAACGAACCGGGTCGTATAAACGGGAGGGCAGGTCAGGAAATGCAATTTGCTGAAGGGCTTCCGTAACCAAGCCCTGAAGTTGTCCGGGGGAATGCATCAGGCAACAATAAAATGTTTGGCATCCACGAGGCGCATGATCCCTTCTTCCAAAGTAGTCATACGACGGTCCAGAAGCGCCTTCATAGTAGAAATATCCGGACACCTTCTGGTCATATCCCCTTCCTTTAAAGCGGGCAGGAAAACAATCTTTGATTTACTTCCGGCAACTTCTATGATTTTGCTGGCGAGGTCAAGAATGGAGATTTCATAATCATTGCCAATATTGACCACGTCGTTTATGACCTGATCACTATAAAATGCTTTGAGGCAGGCATCAATATTATCATCGATGTAGCAGAAAGTACGGGTCTGGCTACCATCCCCATAAATGGTAATATCCTGATTGGCCAATGCAGCACGCAGGAACTTCGACATTACGAAATCGGTGCTTTGCTTGGGGCCATACGTATTGAAGAATCTAAAAATGGTAAACTCAAGTCCGAACTCCTGATTATAAGCGCGCAGATAAGCCTCGCCCAAATTCTTTACGATAGCATAAGGAAGACGGGAGTTGAGCGGGGTAGTGTGTTCATTCTGTGGAAATTCAACAGGCTCGCCATACACTTCCGAACTGGAAGAATAGAACACCCTTTTTACTCCGGTATTTTTTGAAAGGTTCAGAATGTTGCGAATACCATTCAGGTCGTTCAGCACCATTACAGGATTAGCCAATGTTCGCTTTACGCCAACGAGTGCGGCGTAATGAAAAACGTACTCAAACTGAAAGGCATGAAAGATGGAAGAAATGTCGCTAAAGTCGTTGACATCAGCCTTGATAAACCGCACATTTTCATGAACAGAAACCGGGATTTTTTCTTCCGAACCTGTAAGCAGATTATCAACAATTACCACATAATTTTCCGGATCATCCACTAATCGCTGAGCAAGGCAGCTACCAACAAATCCGGCACCACCGGTAACGAGTATTTTACGCTTCATACCTATCGCTTTTCCTTCATCAAATTTACTAAATATTTGCCGTAACCACTCTTAACAAGTGGCGCGGCAAGCTTCATTAACTGCTCGTGATTGATATAACCCATGCGGTAAGCGATCTCTTCTATGCATCCGATACGCAGCCCCTGGCGCTCCTCTATAACCTGAACAAACTGGGCCGCCTGCATTAAGGATTCAAAGGTGCCGGTATCGAGCCAGGCGGTGCCTTTGTCCATGATGCCCACCTTCAGCTTGCCTTTCTCGAGATAAACGCGGTTAACATCCGTAATTTCAAGTTCACCGCGGGGGCTTGGCTTGAGATTCTTTGCGATCGACACTACTTCATTGTCGTAGAAATACAAACCGGGAACGGCATAATTGGACTTAGGTTCGGCCGGCTTTTCCTCTATACTCAAGACCCGGTTATCATCATCAAACTCCACTACTCCATAACGCTCCGGATCAGAAACGTGATAAGCAAATACCACCCCACCATCCGGATCAAGATTCTGCTGTAAAATTTGCTGCAAGCCGGTGCCGTAAAAAATATTATCACCAAGAATGAGGGCTACTTTATCCTTACCGATGAATTTTTCACCGATGATAAATGCCTGTGCGAGGCCTTCGGGGTTCGGTTGAGCCTCGTACACGAAGCGGCATCCCAGCGAAGTTCCGTCGCCAAGCAGTTTTTGAAAAACCTCCTGATCGTGCGGAGTGGTAATGATCAGAATCTCATTGATTCCCGCCATCAGCAGCACACTCAGCGGGTAGTAAATCATGGGCTTATCGTACACCGGCATCAGCTGCTTACTCACAGCCAGCGTTAGCGGGTGCAGGCGGGTACCGGATCCTCCGGCGAGTATAATTCCTTTCATAAATTGCTGGCTGAGTCGTTAAGAGGAAGTCAGGTGATAAACTGCGCACGCAAAGTTAAGCCAATCGATTAGATAGCAACAAAATAGACGCCCCTATATCGTTGAATTCCTACAATAATTTACCAGAAACATGATTACATTCGCTGCAATTAACCACCAACGAAACCAACCCTGACAACCATGAAAAATTTTTTCCGGCCATTAATACTTATAACGCCGTTACTGATCCATTTCAGCTATGCGAATGCACAATGGACCACCTCCAGCATGCCCAACGGACGTACCATGATGGGTGCAGCCAGCAACCAGAATAAAGCGGTATTTGCAGGCGGCATGGCGATGATCAGTATTCCTCCGGCGGTTTATGATATCTGGAATAATTCCCAGGGTGCCTGGACCACCGGCACGCTCTCACAAGGAAGGTCATCCTTAGCGGGTGCATCGAGTGGTAACTGGATGTTGTTTGCAGGAGGTGCCAACGACTGGATTTTAGCCGTTTATAATAAAGTTGACGTGTACAATGCCCTTACCGGTACTTGGACATCTTCCAATGCCCTCACCAATGCCGTTGCCTGGAATGCCGGTGCGGGAACTGGTAGAAAAATCGCCTTTGCAGGAGGGGAAGACGGTGGTGCAGGAATGGTATACAATTCGGTAGATATTTTCGACACCGTTTCACAATCCTGGACCACGGCATCGCTTTCAGTTGGAAGATCGAGGCTTGCTGCTGCGGCTGCCGGAACAAAAATTGTTTTTGCAGGTGGACAAAATATATCCGGTACGGTGTATAACACTGTTGATATTCTCGACATTTCAACAAATAGCTGGTCGACTGCCACTTTATCAATTGCGAGAGCCGGATTGAGTGCTACGTCTCATGGCAACTCCATTTATTTTGCTGGTGGAATTAACGCCAACGGAATGGTCAGTAACCGGATCGATATTTATAATGTAGCCACCAATACCTGGACGATAGATTCTTTGTCGCAGGCACGCCAGTATCTGTCTGCTGGTTCGGTAGGTGACTATGTGATTTTTGCAGGAGGAACCAATGCTGCTACAACAGCTGCCTATGCTACCGTCGACATGCTGGATATTACTACAGGAACCTGGAGTACCGGCACGCTTGCTTCCGGAAGATATCTTGCTGCGGCCGCATCTGTTTCCAACAAACTGATTATTGCAGGCGGAGCAGGAGCCAATGGATTTCCAATGAATGATGCGGAAATATTTACTGTAACCACCGGTATTAATCAACTTAATGCAACGGCAACTTTTTCTGTTGCTCCTAATCCAACTCAGGGGATTTTCACCCTCACGCTGGAGAACCCGGAGAAAGTAAAAGGTGTGGAAGTTTATGATCAGACCGGAAAATTGATTGTAGCCATTCCGGTGAATTCCGGAGAAAAACAACTGGATATAAATCTTGAATCTGAAATCAGTGGTCTGTACATTTTGAAAGTACGGAATACAGACGGAAGTATCAGTGCCGGAAAGATTATTAAAAACTGAACCGAGTGCTTGGCTGCAGGCCGTAAATTAGCAGCATGAACCGCAATGTACGTGACGGGCTTCGCTTTGCATCAAAAGCTACTCCAAAACGAATTCTCAATGCGGTAAAAATTCTTGGCAGCTACTACATATCCCGTATAACCGGCAAGCCGCTTCAATGGGGCTTGCCGGTTTCGCTTTCATTTGAACCCACTACTTCCTGTAATCTGCGTTGCCCGGAATGTCCGAGCGGCTTGCGATCATTTACACGCCCCACCGGAATGCTGCAACCGGAATTATTCAGGAAGGTGATGAATGAAGTCGGAGACCAACTCTGGTATTTAATATTTTACTTCCAGGGCGAACCCTATCTGAATCCCGACTTTCTGGAACTGGTAAAGCAGGCATCTGAGAAAGGCGTATACACGGCCACCTCCACCAATGCGCATTATCTGAATGATCAAAATGCCAAACGCACTATTGAATCGGGTCTTGACCGACTCATCATTAGCATTGACGGAACTACTCAGGAAACTTATGAGCAATACCGGATTGGCGGAAAACTCGACAAGGTATTAGAGGGTGCGCGGAACATTATGCGCTGGAAAAAAGAATTGCAATCAGCCACACCTCATGTAATCTTTCAGTTCCTTGTTGTTAAGCCCAATGAACATCAGATTCCTGAACTTTTAAAACTTGCGGAGGAAATTGGTGTTGATGAAGTAGGATTAAAAACAGCGCAGGTATATGATTATGAAAATGGAAATCGTTTAATTCCCGAAAACGAAAAATACTCGCGTTATTACAAAAAGCCGGATGGCACTTACGGCATAAAAAATCAATTATTGAATCATTGCTGGAAACTCTGGCATAGCTGTGTAATCACCTGGGACGGAACAGTTGTTCCCTGTTGTTTTGATAAAGATGCAGACTTCAAAATGGGAAAACTAACAGACACCCCTTTTCGGGAAGTTTGGCACAGCGAACCCTATCACAACTTCCGCTCTTCGGTACTGCGCAGCCGTAATGAAATTGAAATGTGTAAAAATTGTACGGAAGGAACAAAAGTCTGGAATTAGAAATGAGAGACCAGTGATTAGTGATCAGGAGTTAGATACCGGAGACCGGAAACCGGAAACCAGTGATCAGGAATTAGAGACCAGCCCTTCGACCGTTTCACGCTTGGTTAGTGAGCCTGTCGAACTACAGGGACCGGGAAATATTTTCCTTCTTTGCCAATTTTAAGTGATCAGGAATTAGAGATCAGTGATCAGAAATTCATAATTAATGATCAATCACCAATGACCGGTAATTAATGATTTCAGAAAATTGTAATTTAATTGGCTGAAATTACACTGCGGTCCTGCGGTCCTGCGGTCCTGCGGTCCTGCTCAATGTCTGGCTTCAGTAGCTTCGCGCATTGCTTCTTCGATGTCTTCCAGTTCAAGAGGAATGGCTGACATCAGATCTACCGGATCTTTGGTGGTTATCAGGATATCGTTTTCGAGGCGAATTCCGAGACCTTCTTCAGGAATATAGATGCCGGGTTCGCAGGTGAAGACCATACCGGGCTGCATTGGCTCGTATTTATTGCCGATATCGTGAACATCCAATCCCAGGAAATGCGATGTGCCATGCATGAAATACTTTTTATAGGCCGGCCATTCGGGATTCTGATTTTTCACATCCTCTTTGGTAATGAGGCCGAGTCCGAGTAATTCGCCCTCCATAATTTTTCCTACTTCGGCGTGGTACTTCTCAATTGTATTTCCCGGCACAAGCATTTTGGTGGCCTGGCGCATCACGCGGAGAACAGCGTTGTATACATCACGCTGACGCTCTGTAAATTCACCATTCACCGGAATGCTGCGGGTTAAATCTGCTGCATAATTTGCATACTCGGCACCGAAATCGAGAAGAATAACATCACCCGATTTACATTCCTGATTGTTATCATTATAATGCAAAACGCAGGCATTAGGACCAGAGGCAATAATCGGCGTATAGGCATGACCGGTAGCGCGCTTACGGATGAATTCATGAATGATTTCCGCTTCGATCTCATGTTCTTTTACGCCGGGTTTGACAAAGCGTAGCACACGGCGGAAAGCCTTCTCCGTAATATCAATTGCCTTCTGAATCTGCTTGATTTCAATATCAGCCTTGATGGCACGGAGGCTGGCCATAATTTGTCCGCAGCGCTCATAAAAATGAGCCGGATAACGAACCTGCATTTCACGGGTAAAACGAAGATCGCGGTAAGGCACATCGTTACTAAAGCGATCGTTTTCATTGAGATTAGTATAAACGTTTACCGCGTGATTCATCAGCATCGGAACAATGCTGTTGTATTCATCGAGCCAGTAAACATTTTGAATACCGGAGGCATTTCGTGCTTCTTCCTTGGTGTATTTGTGGCCTTCCCAAATGGCGATATGCTCATTGGTTTTGCGCAGGAACAGAATCTCGCGGTATTTTGGCAGAGGTGCATCGGGAAAAATAACAAGAATGGTTTGCTCCTGATCAATACCCGTCATCCAGAATAGATCGGAGTTCTGACGAAAAGGAAAAGTGCTGTCCCCGTTCCGCGGCATTTCATCATTCGCATTGAAGAAGGCGATTGACTTGGGTTTCAGCTTCGCGACAAAGCGCTGGCGGTTTTCGATAAAAAGACTAGAATCGATAGGTAGGTATTTCATAACGGGAGGGGTTATCCAACAAAAATACGCTTCTGAATCATGCAAAAACAGTCACAAGCAGCTTTTTAGGCGGCTGATTTTTCACCAGTGGGACCACGGGCTGTCTATGAAAAAAAAGGGGGGGGGGCGTAAGGGATAGAAATGGAAAGCCCGGAGCGCAGCGAGGACTTGCAATGGATAGCCCGACCCTGTAGCGCCCGCTACGGGGATACGCACTATCAGAAAAAAGTAAATAAAACTGTAATGGCTTGGGACGTTGGTAAATGGCGGCTAAATTTGGGGGCCGGAAAAATCCGGCTTTATCCTCCCAATCGTTACATCGCGCTATGAATAAGTTCTTCGTGTTTCTGAACTCAAGTATTGGCCGTAAATGGCTGATGTCGCTTACCGGTCTCTTTCTTTGCCTCTTCCTGGTGGTACATTTAATCGGGAATTTGCAATTGTTCAAGAACGATGGCGGTCTGGCCTTCAACCAGTATTCGGTTTTCATGACCACCTTCCCCCCTGTGAAGGTGATCAGTTATGTAAACTATGCCTTCATCCTGCTACATGCCTTCAATGGTTTCTGGCTGGTACTGAACAACCGCCGTTCACGTCCTGTAAAGTATGAAGCAAAAAAGGATTCGCGTTCTGCTTCATGGGCTTCACAGAACATGGGGCTGCTTGGTACGATTCTGCTTGTTTTCATTGTGGTGCACATGGGTAATTTCTGGCGCAACTTTCACTGGGGAGAAGCTCCGGTGATTGAAACTGTACGTTATGAAACCAACCTCTACTCGGGCGAAACAATTACCAAGCCGGTGCAGGGTGTGTTTACCGGTCCGAAACACTTTACTGAAAACGGTGTGGAAGTTTTCGAAGGAAAAGATTTATTCCGCCTTGTAGCGGAAGACTTCAGCCATCCGGTTTACGCCGGTTTTTACATTGTATCGATGCTGGTGCTTGCCTATCACCTGATGCATGGATTTCAGAGTGCCTTTCAGACATTGGGGATTCGTCGCAAGCCTTATGATACGATTATCCGTGGTATAGGAAACTTTGTGTTCGGACTTCTGATTCCGGCCTTGTTTGCGGCTATGCCCATTTACTTCCTGTTGATTAAATAATTCCGGTACGAGATATGAAATTAGACTCCAAAATTCCTGCAGGACCTATTGCCGAGAAATGGGATCTCCACCGTTTCAATCTGAAGCTGGTGAACCCTTCCAACAAACGCCGGTATGATGTGATTATCGTGGGGACAGGACTGGCCGGCGCTTCGGCTGCTGCTTCACTGGCAGAGCTGGGCTATAACGTGAAGACCTTTACCTCACTTGACAGTCCGCGCCGCGCGCACAGTATTGCCGCTCAGGGAGGAATCAATGCCGCAAAGAATTACCGTAATGATGGTGACAGCGTTTACCGTCTTTTTTATGATACGGTGAAAGGTGGTGATTACCGTGCCCGTGAGGGAAATGTATACCGACTTGCTCAGGTGAGTGTCAATATTATTGATCAGTGCGTGGCGCAGGGTGTTCCCTTTGCCCGTGAATATGGTGGTTTGCTCGACAACCGTTCGTTTGGCGGCGCACAGGTTTCCCGTACTTTTTATGCTCGCGGTCAAACCGGACAGCAACTACTGCTGGGTGCCTACTCTGCCATGAACCGCATGGTGGGTGAAGGTAAAATCAAAAGTTACACGCGTCATGAGATGCTGGAACTGGTGATGGTTGACGGACAAGCTCGGGGAGTTATAGTTCGCGACATGGTGACCGGTGAAATTGAACGTCATAGTGCGCATGCTGTTGTGCTTGCAACCGGCGGTTATGGAAACGTATTTTATCTAACCACCTATGCCCGCGGCTGCAATGCTACTGCGATCTGGCGTGCCCATAAAAAAGGTGCGCTGTTTGGCAATCCCTGCTTCACACAAATTCACCCCACCTGTATTCCTGTTTCCGGTGATCATCAGTCGAAACTGACCCTGATGTCGGAATCCCTGCGGAATGACGGTAGAATATGGGTGCCGAAGAAAAAAGGAGACAACCGTAAGCCGACCGATATTCCGGAAGAGGAGCGCGACTATTATCTGGAGCGTCGTTACCCCTCCTTTGGCAACCTGGTTCCCCGCGATATCGCATCACGTGCTGCCAAGGACATGTGTGATAACGGATTTGGAGTTGGCAAAACCGGTCTGGCCGTTTACCTCGACTTCAGCGATGCAATCAACCGGATGGGAGCCAAAACCGTGGAAGCGAAGTATGGCAACCTCTTTGACATGTACAAGCAGATTACCGGTGATGACCCTTATACCACACCGATGATGATTTATCCGGCCGTACACTACACGATGGGTGGACTCTGGGTAGATTATAATCTCATGACCACTATTCCCGGATTATATGCAGCAGGAGAAGCCAACTTCAGTGACCATGGTGCAAACCGGTTGGGAGCTTCGGCATTGATGCAGGGGCTTGCTGATGGTTATTTTGTTTTGCCGTATACAATTGGCGATTATCTGGCAGGTGTTGAGCGCAAGCCAATTCCGAACGACACGCCTGAATTCATGGAAGCGGAGAAGAATGTGAGGGAGCGCATGAACAAATTGATATCCATTAAAGGAAAGAAGACGGTACATGAATTTCACCGTGAACTTGGTTTGCTGATGTGGAATCACTGCGGTATGGCAAGAAATGAAGCCGGACTGAAAGATGGGATTGAGAAGATAAAAGCTTTACGTGCCGACTTCTGGCAAAACCTGTTGGTTCCCGGTGACGCGATGGAGCTCAATCAGAATCTTGAGAAGGCTGGTCGAGTTTCTGACCTGATTGAATTGGGAGAATTAATGATGCGTGATGCACTCGATCGCAATGAAAGTTGCGGCGGACACTTCCGGGAAGAATATCAGACCCCCGAAGGAGAAGCATTGCGGGATGATGATAAGTATGCCTACGTTGCAGCCTGGGAATACAAAGGTGAGAATCAGGAACCTGTAATGCACAAAGAAAGACTTGAATACGAAAACGTGAAGATGTCGCAGCGCAGTTATAAATAATCTGTTCTGTTTCCATCAAGCTTAACCAAACACAAACAATACTACCATGAGTGGTTCAATGAATTTAACGCTCAAAGTCTGGAGACAGAAAAACGCGAAAGAAACTGGTCGTTTTGAAAGTTACCAGGCAAAGAATATATCTCCCGACATGTCTTTCCTCGAGATGCTCGATGTAGTGAATGAGGATCTGATCCGTGAAGGGAAAACACCGATTGCCTTTGATCATGATTGTCGCGAAGGCATCTGCGGAATG
>Ga0315906_10007009_pt1 | contig 13794 bp, 12 predicted proteins | sample LakEriMetagenome_4_FD_203526 | JGI IMG/M metagenome (GOLD analysis project Ga0315906, IMG submission 203526) | Freshwater fungal communities from buoy surface, Lake Erie, Ohio, United States - Buoy 2 MA122 | ecosystem: Environmental > Aquatic > Freshwater > Lake > Lake biofilm | place: USA...
CCTGGCGCCCCGCAAGCGCACCATTCCCCTCCTGCGCATGATCGGACTCGTCCGCACCGGCCTCCGCGGATCGGTCGACGTGACTGCCACTGTCGTGGGAGGGGGTCCGATGCTCGATCGTGCCCGCACCTACGCCACCGCGCACGACCTCGGGCAGGCGGTCACCTTCACGGGTCGCCTGGACCGAGCCGGTGTGCGAGACGTCCTCGGTCGCAGTGACGTCTATATCCAGCCTTCGGTGCGGGAGTCCTTCGGCCTGGCCGCTCTGGAGGCCCGCACCTCTGGGCTGCCCGTCGTCGTCCACTCCGACTCCGGGAGCACCCAGTTCATTCATGACCGTGTAGAGGGGCTGGTGGCACCCGACGATGCCGGCATGGTGGGCGCCGTCATCCGACTAGCCCACGATCCCGTTCTTCTCGATGCCATCACGGCGCACAACCGTTCCACGCCGCCCGCGGAGACCTGGCCGCACGTCCTCGAAGCGGTTCAGGCGGCGTATGTGCGAGCAGGAGCCGCGCCGACGCAGCGCTAGGCTGGTGTGGTGACCTTCCGGGAGCTGCCCTTCGTCAAGGGTCATGGCACGGAGAACGACTTCGTGATCATCCCTGATCTCGATGGGCAGCTCGACCTGACGGTGGAACAGATCCAGTGGCTGTGCGATCGGCGTCGCGGAATCGGTGCCGACGGTGTCCTGCGCGTGGTCCGCACCGAGCACATGGGCCACGAAGCCGGACCATGGGGCGTGGCGGAGTTCTTCATGGACTATCGAAACGGCGACGGCTCCTTGGCTGAGATGTGCGGCAACGGCGCCCGTGTCTTCGTGCGCTACCTCCACGCTGCAGGTCTGATCACCAGGGCCGAGGCGGTTATCGGTACCAGGGGCGGACTCCGCTCCTGCGTCATTCAGGACGACGGCAGCATCACGGTCGACATGGGAGCCGCCACGCACCCAGCCATCGAGCCGACCGTGCACCTTGGAAGTTCCACATGGCCGGCCATGGCGGTGCTGGTGCCCAATCCGCATGCCGTGGCCTTCGTCGACGATCTCGACGATCTCGACGCCCTCGGCAGCTTCGACGAGGCGCCAACCGTCGGTCCCGACGGCGCCTACCCGGACGGTGCGAATGTGGAGTTCGTCGTTCATCGCGGTCCGCGCCACGTCGCGATGCGGGTGCATGAGCGGGGAGTGGGGGAAACCCGGTCCTGCGGCACAGGTGCCTGCGCCGTGGCGTGGGCTGCGCGACGCCGTGACGAGCCTGGCGTCACGGGTGAGACGACCTACCGGATCGACGTGCCCGGTGGTTCAGTCACGGTGACGGAGTCGGCAGCGGGGGCGATGCTCCTGACGGGGCCGGCCGAGTTGGTGGCACGTGGAACGGTGCTGGTGCCGGACCTCTGAGCCCTGTGTCAGGCAGCAGCTCGTGGCCTAGGCGTTGCGTTCCGGTGAGTCGCCGTAGGAGTGCGGACGGGCGTACCGGGCGCCGGCCACGCCCTGCATGAGAGCACCGAGTTCCTCGACCTCGGCCGCGGTGAGTCCGACATCGACGGCGTCGGCGTTCTCTCGCACGCGATCAGCAGATCGTGTGCCGGGAATGGGAATCACGTCGTCACCCTGCGCCAGGAGCCACGCAAGTGCGATCTGCGCTGCCGAGCAGTCGCGCTCACGGGCGAAGTTGCCGAGGACTTCAGCGAGGGCGAGGTTGTGCTCGATGTTCTGTGCTGTGAACCGTGGGCTGCTCCGCCGGTGGTCCCCGTCCTCGAGGGTGTCTGGCACGTCCGCCGTGAGGAGTCCACGCCCCAGTGGGCTGTACGGCACTATCGCCACGCCGAGTTCACGTGCGACGGGGAGAACGTCGGGTTCAAGATCCCGGGTCCATAGCGACCACTCGCTCTGCAGAGCGGCGATGGGATGGACAGCATGCGCCCGACGCAGTGTCGCGGCACTGGCCTCGCTGAGCCCGAGGTGGCCCACCTTGCCGTCGGCGACGAGGTCGGCGAGGGCTCCGACGGTGTCCTCGATCGGGATGGTCGGATCGATGCGATGGACGTAGTAGAGGTCGATGTGGTCGATCCCCAGCCGGCGCAGGCTTCCCTCGACCGCGCAACGAGCCTCATCGGGACCGGCCGCGATGGAGCCGTCGGCATTGATGCCGAACTTCGTGGCGATGGTGATTCGATCGCGATGCTGGTGCAGCAGTGGTGCCAGAAGCTCCTCGTTGCCGCCGTGCCCGTATACCTCTGCGGTGTCCCAGAGGGTCACGCCGGAGTCGAGGGCCCGTTCGAGGACCTGCTGGGCCGCTGCCGGGTCAGCAGTTCCGTAGAAGCCGGAGAGTGGCATTCCGCCGAAGCCGATGGCACCAACCATGGGTCCCGAACGTCCGAGCCTGCGCTGCTGCATGCCGTGACAGTACCGAGTGCCGGCTCGTGCTGTGGACGGGCGGCGAGACCGTGGCGCCGGGCATGGCACCCTTGGCTTGATGGACATCGACCCCGACACCCACCCTGACGTCGACGCTGAGGTCAGTACGGGTGATTTCGAACTCGAGGAGCGCAGCGCCCTTCGTCGCGTCGCGGGGCTGTCGACCGAGCTTCAGGACATCACCGAGGTCGAGTACCGGCAGGTTCGTCTTGAGCAGGTGGTGCTGGCCGGGGTGTGGACCGAAGGCACCCTGACGCAGGCAGAGCGGAGCATGCGGGAATTGGCGCTGCTGTCAGAGACCGCGGGGTCTGTTGTGCTCGACGGCGTGATCCAGCGGCGCGACACCCCGGATCCGGCCACCTACCTCGGTTCAGGCAAGGCGCGCGAGCTCCGCGACATCGTGGTGGCCACGGGAGCCGACACGGTCATCTGCGACGGGGAGCTGACACCAGGTCAGCTCCGGCAGCTCGAGCAGGTCGTCAAGGTCAAGGTGGTTGACCGCACGTGGCTCATTCTTGACATCTTCGCCCAGCATGCGCGCAGTCGTGAGGGCAAGGCCCAAGTGAGCCTGGCACAGATGCAGTACCTGCTTCCGCGGCTTCGCGGTTGGGGAGAGTCGCTGTCCCGTCAGGGTGGTGGGGCCGGTGGCGGTGGGTCGGGCGGTGGAGGTGTCGGCACCCGCGGACCGGGCGAGACGAAGATCGAGACCGATCGCCGTCGGATCCGGTCTCAGATGACGAAGCTGCGTCGACAGATTGCCGAGATGGAGAAGGCGCGCACAACGCAACGCGCGTCGCGGCGGAGATCAGGTATCCCACGGGTCGCTATCGCCGGATACACGAATGCCGGGAAGTCGAGTCTGCTCAATCGGATCACGGGGGCGGGGGTCCTTGTCGAGGATGCCCTCTTCGCCACGCTGGATCCGACCGTGCGCAAGGCGCGTACGCCCGGAGGCCGAGAGTTCACCATTGCGGACACGGTTGGATTCGTGCGACATCTGCCGCATCAGCTCGTCGAGGCCTTCCGCTCGACCTTGGAAGAGGTCGGCGACGCTGACCTGATCCTCCATGTGGTCGATGGGTCCGACGAGGCGCCGGAGGAGCAGATCGCGGCGGTCCGCGAGGTGCTCCAGGAGATCGACGCGACAGGCATACCCGAGCTCATCGTGATCAACAAGGCCGACGCAGCGAACCCGGAGGCCCTGGCGCGTCTGGTGCGTCGGGAGCCTCATTCGATCGTCGTGTCAGCACGAACGGGCCTCGGGCTGGAGGAGCTTCTCGCCGCGATCGAGACCGACCTGCCGACGGGGCTCGTCGACGTCGACGTCCTGGTGCCGTATGCGCGTGGCGATCTCCTCAGCCGCGCACACCGCACGGGTGAGGTCTTGTCGGAGGAGCATGGCCAGACGGGCACGCGATTGCGTGCCCGCGTTCCGGAGGCCCTTGCGGGCGAACTGGCGTCGGCGGTCGAGGATGCCTGACGTGCCTATCGATGGCGCCGTGGGTGACGGCATGGATGACGTCAAGCCCGTTGTTGAGGCACTGCACGTCGTGGTGGACGGGATCGGAGGCGAGCAGCGCGAAGGTCAGGAGCGCATGGCGACCATCGTGGCCCGGGCCATTGCTGACCGGACGCATGCGGTGGTGCAGGCGGGTACGGGCACCGGTAAGTCCGTCGGCTATCTCGTCCCCGCCGCGCTGCATGCGACCTCTCCCGGTAGCGGCAGCGTGATCGTCGCTACGGCGACCCTCGCCCTTCAGCGGCAGTTGATCGACCGCGATCTGCCGCGCATCGCGGAGTCGCTGGATGCCGTTCTCGACAGGCCCGTGACCTACGCCGTGCTGAAGGGACGCAACAACTACGTATGCCTGCAGCGCCTGCATGGCAGCGGCGAGGACGATGACTCCGATGCCCTGTTCGACGCTCCCGCGAGTGCGCTCGGTCGGCAGGCCAAGGCCCTGCGCGAGTGGGCTGAGTCGACGACGACGGGGGATCGTGACGACTATCCGGACGAACTCGATCCCCGGGTCTGGCGCGCCTTCTCCGTCGGTCGCCGTGAGTGCGTGGGCGAGGCGCGCTGCGCCTACGGCGAGGAGTGCTTCACGGCGCTGCGCCGGCAGCAGGCCATGGAGGCAGACATCGTGGTGACCAATCACGCGATGCTCGCGATCGACTCCATCGAGGGGGTGCCAGTCCTGCCGGAGCACGATGCCGTGATCGTGGACGAGGCGCACGAGCTTGTCGACCGCGCCACCGCTGCCGTGACCGCTGAACTCTCGGTGTCCGTTGCCGAGCGTGCCGTCAGCGGCTCACGGAGGCTGGTCGATCCTGAGACCCATGAGCGCATGACCGTTGCTGTGGAGACGCTGGACGATGCGCTGCGTGCTCAGGCGGCGCAGATGTCCGGCCCCACGCGCGTCGAGGCATGGCCCCGCGACGTTCTTCTCGCCTTGACGATGATCCGTGATGCGTTTCATCAGGGCATCTCCGAAGTCAATGCGGATCGGGAAGTGACGGACCCGCAGGCTCTTGCTTCGCGGCAACGCGTGGTGGGGTCGCTGCAGGAGGTGCACGATGTTGCCGGCGCCCTGCTGGGTCTGGGATCCCGCGACGTCGCCTGGCTTGATCCCGGTGAGGCAGGTGCGGGTCGCGCACCTGTGGTGCGTCTGGCTCCCCTGTCCGTGGCCGGACTCCTGCGCGATTCCCTCTTCGCCTCGGGATCGGTGGTGCTGACCAGCGCCACACTGTCGCTCGGTGGGGAGTTCGCGTCGCTGCTGGCATCCGCAGGACTGGCCGACGACACCCTCGCAGTGGACGTCGGGTCTCCCTTCGACCACGGACGTCAGGGCATCCTGTACGTCGCGAAGCACCTGCCGGCTCCTGGGCGCGACGGTGTCCCGATGGAGGCTCTGGACGAGCTGGCTGATCTCGTCGAGGCCGCCGGAGGGCGCACGCTGGCTCTGTTCAGCAGTTGGCGTGGGGTGGAGCGGGCGGCCGACTATCTGCGAGTCCGCTGGGGCTCCCGCCCGGACCTGCCCGTGCTGGTGCAGCAACGGGGAGATTCGGTCGCAGGGCTCGTGGAGCGCTTCGCGTCCGTGCCGGAGTCGACTCTGCTGGGCACCGTCTCCCTGTGGCAGGGGGTCGACGTGCCGGGGGAGTCCTGCTCCCTGGTGGTCATCGACCGTATCCCGTTCCCGCGCCCGGACGACCCGCTGCTGGCTGCGCGTCAGAGGGCGGTGGACGAGGCCGGCGGATCAGGATTCGCGAGCGTGTCGGTGCCCAGGGCCGGTCTGCTGCTCGCGCAAGGCGCCGGTCGCCTCATTCGAAGTGCCGAGGATCGGGGGGTGGTGGCAGTCCTGGACTCACGCCTTGCCACGGCGGCCTACGGACGAGCCCTGCGCGCGAGCCTGCCGCCGTTCTGGTACACCACCGACCGCGTCACCGTGCTGGGTTCCCTCGATCGGCTCCGAGAGGAGTTCACGGCCGACTGAGGAGGGTTCACTCGTTGGTGAACTCCATGTCGCCGAACTCCATGTCGCCGAACTCCGGTTGCGCACCCGCACCCTCGGCCGAGTCGCTGGGCCGTGGAGCTGGCGTGGGGCGCGCAATCTCCGTGATCGGAGCTGGTGACGCAGCGTCCGGAGCACCGGCACCGGCAATCAGATCGATCAGGGCAGCCTGTCCGCGCTCGTCGGGGTGGAGACGTGCGCCGTCGAGGGCGTACCAGTCGGGGTTCAGCGCTGCGAGGCTTGCGAAGTCCAGCACGGTGAGCCAGGGCCGCTCGGCATCAGCTTGCATCAGGGCAGCGTTGAACGCATCCAGCGTGTGCGTGCTCATCCCGCCGTCGTACTCGGGCGGCCGGTGCGGCGTCACCCAGTACACATGCTGACGGGGGGATCCGGAGCGGGAGGTGCGGATGGTGCGAAGCCACTCGTCCAGTCGCGCCAGGTCCGTCTCGTCCCCGCGGTTGTTGGTACCGAGGACGATGACCCAGGCGGGCGCCTGCTGGGCGGCGTCGCTGGCGAGATGGGCGCTGAGGTACTCCGTGGACGCCGACTGCCCCACGCGACCGGTCACCGGATAGCCGAGTCGCGACAGCGTTGGAGCGATCGAGAGGCTGATGGAGTCTCCGAGGACGAGGGCCCCTGCGGGTGCATGCGTGGCGGAAGGGCTCGGCAGGGAGATGGGTGGTGAGGGCTGAGGAGTGGCCGTTTGTGTGTGTGTCGTGGGTGTCGACGACGGCGGCGACGGCGGTACTGAGTCTGGCGTGGCTGCAACCGAACTGTCGTCGACCGATAGCGGTGCAGCGGTGCTGGGCACAGCGGGAGCAGCCGACCCTGACGCGAAGCACCCGGTCAGCAGCAGGACTACACCGAGCCCCGCGGTCGTACCGGAGAGGACCCTGCTCGTCGTCACGCGCCTATGCTGCGCCATCGCCCTCGGCGGCGCCCATCAGACCCGCCGCAGGACGCTGACCACCTTGCCCATGATCGTCGCGTGGTCACCGAGTATGGGTGCGTAGGCGGGGTTGTGAGGCATAAGCCAGACGTGCCCGTCGCGACGCTTGAGGGTCTTGACCGTCGCTTCGTCGTCGAGCAGCGCGGCCACGATGTCGCCGTTCTCGGCCGTGCTCTGCTGCCGCACCACGACCCAGTCGCCGTCGCAGATGGCCGCATCGATCATCGAATCGCCGACGACCCGGAGCATGAACAGGTCTCCTGCTCCAACAAGGTCGCGGGGAAGAGGGAAGACCGCCTCGACATCCTGCTCGGCGAGAATGGGTCCACCGGCGGCGATGCGCCCCACCAGTGGCACGAGCGCAGTGTCGGCAGAGGGGACTGCCGCCGGTTCGGGGACGGCCCGGAGTCGTGGTGCCCCGACCGTCGCGGTGCTGCCCGAATCACGGTCGCGGACCCCGGGCTCGCCCGGCTCGGCCACCATGAGCGCGCGTGGTCGATGGGGGTCGCGACGCAGGTAGCCCAGGCGCTCGAGCGTCGTCAGCTGGTGGGCGACGGAGCTGGGGCTGGTGAGCCCGACGCCCTCGCCGATCTCGCGGACGCTCGGCGGGTACCCGCGCACGTCGACGCTCTCCCGGATCACCCGAAGAATTGCCTGCTGGCGCGGGGTGAGCCCGGAGGCGTCCTCGGGCCCGTCGGGTAGTTCGGTGATGCGAGCGGTCATGGAGGGCCTTCCTCGTGAGGGGCAGTGCGGTCGGGGCCTGATGTCAGACCCCTGCGACACCGTGCACCCGACACGCTAGCGCCCCCGACACGCCAAATCAAACACATGTTCGAATGTCGTGGACCTCGTGTCGGAATCCTGCTACAAATCGTACATGCGTTCGATCGAACAGACGTTCGAGGCAGCGGTGCCACCCGTGGCACCCGTGACCGTTCGTCAGCTCGAGCGGGCGCCCAACGACCGAGAGAGAGGCACCACCATGGCGATCGCGGCAACCTTCCCCTCCGCGCACCCACTTTCATCCCCGGGATCCGTTCACTACGCAGCTCGGACGCGGTCCCGTATGTCCCGCAAGGGGCATTCCTCATCCCGAACCACGCCAGCGTTGCGTCTGACACGTCGGGGTCGCATGGTGTTGGGCGTGCTGCTCTCGGTGCCCTTCGCCGCTGTGGTGATGGTGGTGGGCTCCCTGTCGGCCGATGCGGACACCACATCACCCTCAGGTCAGTCTGCTACGGAAGTGGTCGTCGTTCAGCCGGGTGAGAGCCTCTGGCAGATCGCGCGTCAGGTGGCTCCGCATGCCGATCCCCGGGCCACGCTGACCGTGATTCGTGACCTGAACGGTCTGGGCGGTGACACCGTCGTGCCGGGCCAGGCGCTCGTGGTGCCCAACCCCGCCTGATCGAGCGTACGGTCTCGTGGCTGGTCTTGGGGCATCAGAACGTCGTCGATACTGGCGTTGTGGTCCAGGGACGATTGACGCCTGCCGCGCGTGGCTGGCTCGCGTGGGGCGCGGTCCCGGCGTTCGCTGTCGCTGCGGGAATGCTTCTGGCACCCGTGGCGGCGGTCTCCGGGCAGGCTCAGCTGCTTCCCGTGGCCGTTGCTTCCCCGGGGCTGATGGGCCGTGCGGGCAGTGTGGAAGCGCCCAGCGGATCAGTGACGGGACCGGGGCGCAGCAGCACGCTGGGCACGAGGGTCGACGCGATGAGCGGCCTGCCGGGCGAGCCACCGTGGTCGGAAGTTCCGATCGAGCATTCCCCATCGGCGCCGGCGTCATCCCCAGTGCCGATGTCATCCCCAGTGCCGACGTCACCCGAGGCATCGAGTTCGCCAGTTGCGCCGAGCCCTCCCGATCGCACCGACTCGGCGTGGCCGAACAAGGCGCCATGGGACGCGTGCCCGCGACCGGTCTGGCCGGGGCAGCTGGCCACCGGGTCACCCGGCGAGGGGCGACGTGTTCTGGTGCTTGGAGACTCCCTGACCCGGGAGTCGCGCGGACACCTGCACGAGTTGCTCAGGAGCAGCGGTTGGACGCCCACTCTTCGGTGCTGGGGGTCGAAGCGCCTCGACTGGGGCCTGGCGCAGGTCGCTCGGGCCCGCGAACTCGGGCAGCTGCCCGGGGTGGTGGTCGTTGCCCTCGGCACGAACGATGTCTCGTGGGTGTCGCCGAGTGTGACGGAGTCCCGGGTGCGGTCGCTGCTCGATCGTCTCGGTCCGCGTCGGCAGGTCCTGTGGGTCAATCTCGATGTCGACTTCAGTGCCTTCTCGGCCCGACGGGCGGACTGGTTCAACGCCATGATCAGGAGGGTGGCTGCGGAGCGGTCGAACGTACGCGTGGTCGCCTGGGAGAGGCGGGCGAGAGCAGCCCGGGCATGGCGTTCGGACGGGATTCACTACGGTCCGGCGGGCTACCGGCTGCGCGCCGCCGTCATCGTGGCGGCGCTGAACGTGCCTGCACGCCCCCTGAACTCCTGAACGCTTCGCGACTCGCCGATCAATCCCCTTGCCAAAGCGGCCACGAGGCCTTACGTTTCAACCCCTAGATGTAGTAGTCACATGCCTGTAGTTCGTCAACAGGTTGTGGTGCTGCAGCCACAGGATCTCCACAGGTCGTCCCCACGCTCATCCCCAGCAGGGGATCTTGGGGCTCACCGGTGGGACGCACGAGGTGCACGAGGTGCACGAGAAGCACGAGAAGCACGAGAAGCACGAGGCACACCAGCGACCCCCGCCAGATCGGCGGGGCCACCGTGAGGGAAGGGGGATCGAGCGATGAGATGTCCGTACTGCCGCAGTGACGACTCTCGCGTCGTGGACTCCCGAGCCTTCGACGATGGCCTCGGCATTCGTCGTCGCCGGGAGTGCTCGGATTGCAGCCGGCGCTTCACGACCACGGAGACCTCCGTGCTCTACGTGGTCAAGCGTTCGGGGGCGACCGAGCCGTTCCAGCGCGGCAAGGTCGTCAGCGGCGTCCGAAAGGCCTGCCAGGGCCGGCCCGTCAGCGAGGATGAGCTTGCGCTGCTGGCCCAGCAGGTCGAGGACTTCCTGCGTGCGGAGGGCCAGGCTGAAGTGCCCGCGATGGACGTGGGTCTGGCGATCCTCGCTCCGCTGCGGGAGCTGGACGAGGTGGCCTACCTCAGGTTCGCGTCCGTGTATCGCTCCTTCGACACCCTCGAGGATTTCGAGGCCGAGATCGCGCTGTTGCGAGCCGAGGGTGAGCCGATGGGCCAGGAGCCCACCGCCATAGCCACCGAGACACCTCTCACCACCCCCGGGTCGCGCGCGACCTGACCACTGGACTTCCCATCCCTGACCGCTCGCGGAAGAAAGGCACCACGCATGACCATCACCAGCAATGACCGAGGCACCCGGGTAAGCGACCTGCATGATCGCGAGACCTTCGTGCACAACACCCTGCAGCAGCCGGGACTGACCATCGAGCGCCTCTACACGACTCCGGGCGTGCACCCCTACGACGCAGTCACCTGGGAGCGACGTGACGTCGTGCAGACGAACTGGAAGACCGGCGAGGTCGTGTTCGAGCAGCGCGGGGCGGAGTTCCCGGACTTCTGGAGTGTCAACGCCTCGACCATCGTGACCACGAAGTACTTCCGCGGGGCACTCGGCAGCCCCGAGCGCGAGTGGAGCCTGAAGCAGCTGATCGACCGTGTGGTCCTGACGTACGTGAAGGCCGGGCGCGAGCACGGCTACTTCTCGACCGAGGACGACGCCACCATCTTCGAGCATGAGCTCACGCACATGCTGCTGCACCAGGTGTTCAGCTTCAACTCGCCGGTGTGGTTCAACGTCGGCACCACCGCGCCGCAGCAGGTGAGCGCCTGCTTCATCCTGAGCGTCGACGACACCATGGACTCGATCCTCAACTGGTACAAGGAGGAGGGCCTGATCTTCAAGGGCGGCTCGGGTGCCGGCCTGAACCTGTCACGCATCCGCTCGAGCAAGGAGCTGCTGAAGTCCTCCGGCGGCACCGCGTCCGGCCCCGTGTCGTTCATGCGCGGCGCCGACGCGTCGGCGGGCACGATCAAGTCCGGTGGCGCCACCCGTCGCGCGGCGAAGATGGTCGTCCTCGACGTAAGCCACCCCGACATCGAGGAGTTCATCGAGACCAAGGTGCGCGAGGAGGACAAGATCCGTGTTCTGCGTGACGCCGGCTACGACATGGATCTCGGCGGCAAGGACATCACCAGCGTCCAGTACCAGAACGCCAACAACTCCGTACGCGTGTCCGATCAGTTCATGCAAGCAGTCGAGAACGGCGAGCCGTTCGGGCTCCTGGCCCGAACGGACGGCTCGGTTGTCGAGACAGTCGACGCACGCACGCTGTTCCGTACGATTTCCGAGGCGGCATGGGCCTGCGCCGACCCGGGCATCCAGTACGACGACACCATCAATGACTGGCACACCAACCCTGAGACGGGTCGCATCAATGCATCGAACCCGTGCTCGGAGTACATGAGCCTTGACAACTCCTCGTGCAACCTGGCCTCGCTCAATCTGCTCACGTTCCTCAAGGACGACGACACCTTCGATGCCGACCGCTTCGCCAAGGCTGTGGAGTTCGTCATCACCGCGATGGATATCTCCATCTGCTTCGCGGACTTCCCGACCGTGGCGATCGGCGAGACCACCCGCCGCTACCGCCAGCTGGGCATCGGCTACGCCAACCTTGGCGCGCTTCTCATGGCGACGGGCCTGCCCTATGACTCCGATGCGGGTCGCTCGTTCGCCGCGGCGATCACGAGTCTGATGACAGGCACCGCCTACAAGCGCAGTGCCGAACTGGCTGGGATCGTCGGTCCGTACGAGGGCTACGCGCGGAACGAGTCCGCGCACAAGCGGGTCATGCGCAAGCACGCTGCAGCCAACGACAACGTTCGCACGATGAGCAGCCTCGACGGCGACGTCCTGCGCCTCGCGGAGAAGCAGTGGGAGGCCTGCCTGAAGACGGGCGAGCAGAACGGCTGGCGCAACGCCCAGGCCTCGGTGCTCGCACCTACGGGCACCATCGGATTCATGATGGACTGCGACACCACGGGCATCGAGCCGGACTTCTCGTTGGTGAAGTTCAAGAAGCTCGTGGGCGGCGGCTCCATGCAGATCGTCAACCAGACGATCCCGCGTGCCCTGCGTCGCCTCGGCTACACCGAGGAGACCGTCGAGGCGATCGTCGAGTACATCGGCGAGAACGGCCATGTCGTGGATGCCCCCGGGCTCAAGCCCGAGCACTACAGCATCTTCGACACCGCGATGGGCCAGCGGTCAATCACGCCGATGGGTCACGTGCGAATGATGGCGGCGGTGCAGCCATTCATCTCAGGCGCCATCTCCAAGACGGTCAACATGCCAGAGACGGCGACGGTCGAGGAGGTCGAGGAGATCTACTTCGAGGCCTGGAAGATGGGCGTCAAGGCGCTGGCCATCTACCGTGACAACTGCAAGGTGGGTCAGCCGCTCAGCGACGCCAAGGCGAAGAAGGCCGATGAGCTGGTCGACGCGACCGCGGAGGCCGTCCAGGCGGTCCTCGCTGGTCAGCCCGTTCGCAGGCGTCTGCCCAAGACGCGTCCCAGTCGCACCACGTCCTTCTCCGTCGCGGGCGCCGAGGGCTACATGACTGCCGGGTCCTACCCGGACGACGGTCTCGGTGAGGTGTTCCTGAAGCTCGGCAAGCAGGGATCGACCCTGGCCGGTGTCATGGACGCCTTCTCGATCGCCATCAGCATCGCCCTGCAGTACGGCGTTCCGCTGGAGGCCTTCGTGAGCAAGTTCGTGAACATGCGCTTCGAGCCGGCAGGCATGACCGACGATCCGGACATCCGGATCAGCCAGTCGATCATGGACTACATCTTCCGTCGACTGGCGCTGGACTACCTGTCCTACGACAAGCGTGAAGCGCTCGGAATCTTCACGGCCGAGGAGCGTGCCGCCACGGTGGCGCAGTCCTATGGGTCGACTCCGACCACTGTCGGCTTGGACGCGGTGGTCGAGGACCTCGAGGTTGCTGAGGGGATTGCGGAGGACACGCCGGAGGCCGTCCCTGCAGCCAAGGTCAGTCAGGCGCGGTCCAGCGCCGAACTGCTGGAGGAGATCACCGGGCAGGCATCGGATGCGCCACTGTGCATGACCTACGGGATCAAGATGCGTCCGTCTGGCTCGTGCTACGTGTGTGAGGGCTGCGGGAGTACGTCCGGCTGCAGCTGACCGTGAGTCGCGCCATGGGGTCCCCACTCAAGTGGTGGGGGCCCCATGGTTGTTCCAGCTGTGCGTGGCGCGCAGGTTTGTCTGGGCAGACGAGGCATCCTGCGATGCGATGCGAATAAGGCCGCACTCCTGTGCTCGGATCACGGCCTCGTCACGACCATGAACACGCAGGTACCGGTAGATCGCCAGGGAGTCCGACCGAATCGTGGAAGTGCTGTAGCCGAGGCGCATGGAAATCTGCGCCATCGTCATGCCCTGTGCCAAGCCCTCGAGCACGGCCATCTGTCGGGAGGTGAGGTCCGTGGGCGTCGCCTTCGACCGAGCATGCCCATCGGTGTCCTGCGTGCTGCTGAGCCATCCGGCCGCATAGATGGCGAGCGGCGAGGCGATCTCGTGCAGGCAGGTCAAGACCTGAAGCCGTGGCAGGGGCGACGCCAGGCTGACGGCCAAGGAGCCCACGGGCGCAATCTGCCCACCGAGGGGAATAGCCGCCAACTCGCACGGGTACGACCCGGAGGCTTCCATGCCGGCCTCGCCGATGTGGTCCGCTGCGACCATCAGGCGAGTGCCCTCAGAGACATCCAGCGCCGACAGACCCACCGATGACTGGCCGATTGCCACCCGAACGCCTTGCGCACCAATGGGCGCACGAAGGATGGCCACGAGTAGACGTGCCACTTCCTCAACACTCGGAC
>Ga0315906_10007012_pt1 | contig 13793 bp, 12 predicted proteins | sample LakEriMetagenome_4_FD_203526 | JGI IMG/M metagenome (GOLD analysis project Ga0315906, IMG submission 203526) | Freshwater fungal communities from buoy surface, Lake Erie, Ohio, United States - Buoy 2 MA122 | ecosystem: Environmental > Aquatic > Freshwater > Lake > Lake biofilm | place: USA...
AGCTCGGGTCGTATTCGAGCACTGCGCCGCAGACGTAGACGTTGCAGGCCTTGGCAAAGGCCGCAAGCTCGGCCGTTTCAGGGCCCGGTATGCGTACGCCACAACGTTCCCAGTACTCGTGCGGGTGGCTGCCATCGGAGCCCTGCAGGAAAAACTCGGGAAACACCACAAGGCGAGTGCTGGGGCGCATCGCGAAAAGCCGCGCGCGGCCGCGCCCACGCTTGAGGTTGTCGGCCACGGTCGCATCGCGGGTCTCGGGGCTCGAGACGAACGCTTGATGCGTCTGCATCAGTAGTACATCGTAGGCTTCCACTGCAGGCGAGTCGGCGGCTGATGTCTCGACGCGCGGCACCGTCTCGCCCCGGGCGTACTCGACCGCGTACAGACCGGTGCGCAATTGGGCGGGAAAATTCACCCAAGGCTCGAGACGACGAGCGCGCAATGAGGGCAGATCGAGGGTGGCACGCGCCGTAGGCGCACCGCCGGCTACGAGCAGATGCCCGCTGTGATTCCAGATTTCGTGAAGAGCAGGATCGCGGCTGACCGTGACAACCGCAGCGTGATTCTCCCAGGCGCGCGCGCCCCGCGACAGGTGGCGCGCCGCACTGCGCTCATCGAGGCGCTCCGCGGTCGGGTTGAGCAGGATTTCCGCACCCTTGAACACGGCGAGCCGCGCGTATTCGGCATGCAGCAGATCCGGGCCCGGTAGGCAGGCGAGGGTGCCACACTCCGTGTCTATGACCGCAACGTCCTGCGGCGCTCGACCTGCAACGGCAAACGACTCTTGCCACACTGCCTGCTGTGTCCCGGGGCCGAAGATAAACCCGCAGGCGATCCCGCCGAAATGATCGGCACCGGCCAGCGCACACTGTGACCCGCGGGCGACCTCCTGCAGCATCGCGAGCGCGGTGCCCGCCACCTCACGCGACGGAAAGCCCGCACCGCCCGACAGGCAGCCGAGCGGCAGTACGACGAGATCCGCAGGCTCGGCGAGCTCGCGCTGCAGCCATTCGATGATGCGCTGCGCATTGCCAAGCGCGATCTCCCTTGAGACGCCGCGCTCAGCGGGCGGGGCCAGTGTGAGGATCCGCGTCATCGGTTGGGTGCCAGCGATCGAGTGTCGAACACGATATCGAGTGACTCGAGTGCACGCATGTTGAAGTGCGGTTTGTACCGCATCGGCGCTGCATCGGGGCGCAGCCGTATGTTGTCCAGACGCTCGAGCAGCCGTGTGATAGCGATGGTCAGTTCCGCCGTGGCCAGCGTGCGACCGATGCAACTGTGGATGCCGTGTCCGAAAGCCAGGTGTCGCTGGGCATTCGGTCGCTCGAGATCAAGCTGTGCCGAATGTGGGAACTGCCGCTCGTCGCGGTTCCCCGCGGCGAACATCAGCAGCACGATGGCACCCGCCGGGATAGTCGTGCCGCCGATCGTCACGTCACGCGTACAGCGACGATAGAGGCCCTGAGCCGGTGATTCGAGCCGCAGCGATTCGTCGATGAAGCGTGGTATCAGCCCAGGGTTGGCTCGTAGTCGTTGTTGCAGTGCCGGATCCTCGATCAGCATGAGCATCGAGGCCATGAGCTGGTTTCGTGTGGTCTCGTTGCCGGCGACCATCAGCTGCGCGCAAAGCGCCAGATACTCCTCGTCGCTCAGGCGAGCGCCGTCCGGACGTTCGGCTACCGCCAGCATGGAGAGCAGATCGGCGGCCGGTTCGGCCATCTTCTCCGCTCGCTTGCCCATGAAGTACTTTTGGAACTCGATGATGCGTCGGGTGCATTCGAGTTTGTGCTCGGCACTGATCGTCGGGTCGAAGGACTCGATGTACGCGTCCGTCCAGCGCTTGATATCGGCTGCTGCCGTGCGCGGCAGGCCGAGTTGGTCTGCGATCACGTCGATGGGCAGCAGCAGGGCGAACTCAGCGAGGAAATCCGCCTCACCTCGCGCGGCGAATTGGTCGATGAGTTCGCACACGTGGGCGTCGAGATAATTGTGTAGTCGCTTGACGGCCGGGCCGGTAAACAGACGCTCCACGATGCGCCGAAAGATCGTGTGCCGCGGTGGATCGACCTGGCTCAGTACATCAGCGACCACCCAGCCCTCGCGGCGATAGAGCTCATCGGAGGGCGACACATCAGCGACCGCCACATCACGCCGCATGTCGATCTCACTCGAAAAAGTTTCCCAGTCGAGCGAGGCGGCTACGACGTCTTCGTACCGTGTGATGAGGTACAGATTCATGGTCGCATCGTGGTAGACCGGAGCCTCTCGATGCAGCGTGGCGTACATCGGATACGGGCATTGCTGTACGGCGGGGTCAGCGAGCGATAGCGTCACGGGACAGGCGTAACTCATGCGGGCTAGGCTATAGTTCCCGCAGAAGGGGCGTCAATTCGAGCGCTCTCGCTGTTCGGGGTGTGAATGGGGTCGGTCAACCGCAGGGCTGCGCTCGCAGGGATGGTTGGTGTAGTCGGTGCGACGGCACTGTCTGCGACGCAACAAGTCCTCCCTGAGAAAGGTCGCTTGGAAGACGCGGCGTTCGGTGTCACTGATTTGCTGCGAGTCATCGGACGGTCGGATGGTGCGGTCGCGATACGCTGGACCGACGGCGTCTTGACCGGTCACGTGGACGCCAAGTCCGTACCGTTGTGTCGTGTGCTGTCGCAAATTTTCTCGCGCCATCGCCCGCGGGCCGACGGTGGGTTCGACACGGTGGTGTTCGAGCTGGCGTATTTCACCGATCTCGATCGTCGCGAATTGCTCGAGACCTGGACCAACCCGTTCACGGGGAAAACGGTCGCCGTGCCGAAGACGATGCTTGGGCCGACGCCTTACGTGATCACGCCGGCCCTGCAGGCAGTGCGGGAGCTTAGCTATTCGGGTGGAGCGCCATTCACCCACCGTTTCGTGGTGGAGTCGGCGCAGGATGATCTGTGGGTGACGGAGAGCCTGGACAGCGTGATGCCGGCACCCGCTCCGGGAATTCCGCCATTCGGCTTTCACGAGAACTTTACCTACCGGACCAGTCGAACAGCGCTGCATGAGCATCGACCGCTCGATACGCTGGTGCAGAAACACAACGTGCTCAGCTGGCGTCCGTGGATGATGATGCAGGGGATCGCAGGCATCACGACGACGCGTGCCTACGGGCGTGTCATCGATGATCCGGCACGCTTACCCGAGGCCTTCCAGCGGTTGAATGCGCAGCACGGGCAGGGCGTGACGGATGACTTGCCGGGTCTGCTGAAGTTCGAGGCCTGAGACGTTGACGATTGAAACAAGGGGAGAGGGACGGATGTCGACACGAGACGAATTGCTGCGCGAGCTGCTGCAGCTGACGAGCACGCACAAGGAGGGGTTCAAGTCGGGCACGCCCGAGTCTCAACGCATCAATACGCTCATCGACGAGTTGGCACCGTTGTCTCGCTATCCCGATGCGCTGAACCATCCGGAGATTTTCCGCGGGCACTGGGCGGCTGATTACCACAGCATCGGTCGCCTCGTCGGTGGCAAGGACGCCCAGGACGAGGGCGTCGGCGTCACGGTGTCGCTCAAGGTGTTCTCGATGGGGCGCTTGCCGGACATTCCCTCGACGTTTCTCGGTAACGGTCTCGAGATCGACCCCGAGACTGGCGACTACAACTTCGTCGCCCAGTTCCTGCTCGGCGAGAAGAAGGTACCGAGCTTCCACTTTTCGTTCGCCAAGTACCGTCGCAGCGAGGAGAACCTAAAGCGATTCTTTGTCGATTTCTGCGGCTTCAAAGTAGTGCCGGCGGACTCCGCGATGTCGATGGATGAGTTCGCGCGCGAGATCGGCGTGGCGGATGCGAGTTTGCTGTCAGCCGAGCTGAATCCGCGAACCAAGCTCTGGTCCGACGTCGCCTACATGGATGACGAGATTCGCATCCAGTTGGGACAGCTCGGTGGCCATTACGTCATGGCTCGAACTGACCGGCCGATGTACTCGATCGAGTACTGGAAGGACAAGACGGTCGTGCCACCCACTGACGTGTTCGCCAGCGCGTGAGTGCGCCGCTGCCGCGTTGGGTGACGCTGGGCTGGGCGAGCGGGACGCTCGGCTCGAGCACCTTGCTTGGTGCCATCAATCTCGTCGTCCTGTTCTACTTCACCGAGTATCTCGGGATTGCGCCCGCCACGGCCGGTGTGCTGATTTTCGTCTCGCGCATCTGGGATATCGCGGCGGCGGTGTGGATCGGGCAATGGAGCGATCGCAGTCGCACGCGCATCGGGCGTCGAGCCCCCTTCCTGTTCGCTGCGGGTCCAGTGTGTGCGTTGGCCTACGTGATGTTGTTCGCCGCACCGCTCAGTCTGCAGGGCATGGCACTCGAAGCCTACGTACTCGCGGCGCTTATTCTTTACGCTACGGGCTACAGCCTCTTCGTCGTGCCCTATCTGGCCGTGCCTGCGGAGGTCACCGCCGTGCCACACGAGCGCACCACGATGATGTCCTGGCGCGTTGTGGTGATGACCTTCGCCAGCCTGAACGTGGCGGTGCTGGGACCGTTGCTCATCAACGTGTTCGGCAAGGGTCGCGAGGGCTACTTCGGCATGGCGGTGGTGCAGGGGCTAATCGTGCTTGCTTTCATTTGGGTGTGTGCGGCGGTGGTCGCACGAACTCCCGTGATCAGCAGTGCACCCGCCATGGCCGGCAGCTCCTGGGCGCAGTTGCGAGTCGTGCTCGCCAATCGTCCATTTCGGGTCTTCATCGGTGCCAAGTTGCTGCAGCTGACGGCAGTCGCCAGTACCTCCGCGTCGCTCTTGTACCTCGCACGCTATGTGCTCCAACAGGATGAGGGCTTTCTGATCCGCTTCGGCGCGCTGCAGACGCTCGGTACGCTCGCCTCGATTCCGCTGTGGAGCTGGCTGGGTCGACGCTACGGCAAGCGCAAGACCTACATGGGCGCGGGTCTCGTATACGCGCTGATCGTGCTGAGTTGGTTAGCCGCCGCCGTGGGCGAGCCGAGCTGGGCGACGGACCTGCGATTGCTGTTGATCGGTGTCGGCTCGGCAGGCTTGCTGGTGATGGGATTCTCGCTGCTGCCCGACACCATGGCGCACAACACGCGCACGACGGGCCTTGCACTCGAGGGCACCATGTCAGCTGTGTACAGCGTGGTCGAGAAGGGCACTGCAGCGCTCGGTCCATTGCTCGGCGGACTCGTGCTGCAGTTTTCCGGATTCGTCAGCGCCGCAGGGGGTGCCCTGCCGCCTGTCCAGCCGCGCTCGGCCATCATCGCGATCTTCCTGTTGACGGCGGTCATTCCCGCGATCTGCAATGTGCTTGGCGCATGGCTGCTGACGCGCCTCGTGCTCGAGGAGGCTGAAGTGGCGGTGAAGTCGCCGCCATGACCGTGCTGTTGCCTGAGGCGGACGCGACGGTGCTCGCGCGACGGGCAGAAATCGTCGCCGTGCTGCGACGACTGGTCTCGGCCGACGCGGTCATCGATGAGATTGCGCGAATGCGGCCGTACGAGTCCGACGCGCTCACGGCCTACCGACAACTGCCACTCGTCGTGGTGCTGCCCGAGACTACTGAGCAGGTGGCCGCGGTGCTGCGCTGGTGTCACGAGAACGGCGTACGTGTCGTCCCGCGCGGTGCGGGAACCTCGCTCTCGGGTGGTGCCTTACCACTCGGTGATGCAGTGTTGCTGGTGTTGTCCAAGTTTTCGCGCATTCTCGAAATCGATGCAGAGGATCGGCTCGCCGTCGTGCAATCGGGTGTGGCGAACCTTGCGATCTCTGCGGCAGCCGAGCCGCACGGACTCTACTACGCACCTGACCCCTCGAGCCAGATTGCCTGCTCCATCGGCGGCAACGTCGCCGAGAACTCGGGCGGCGTGCATTGCCTGAAGTACGGACTGACAACGCACAACGTGCTCGGCGTGCGACTCGTGACGATGGAGGGGGAGATCGTCGAACTCGGCGGTCGCGCCTTCGACTCGAGCGGTCTCGATTTACTCGGTGTCATCGTGGGTTCGGAAGGACTACTGGGTGTCGTGACCGAGGTCACGGTTCGCCTGTTGCCGAAACCGGAGTCCGTGCGAGCACTGCTGATCGGCTTTCCGACGGTCGATGACGCGGCCCGCTGCGTGGCCGATGTCATTGCGGGCGGCATCATCCCGGCCGGCATGGAAATGATGGACCGGCCGGCCATCCATGCGGCGGAAGCGTTCGTGCAGGCGGGTTACCCGCTCGACGCCGAGGCCTTACTCATCGTCGAAGTCGATGGTCCGCCCGCCGAGTGCGACCACCTCGTCGCAGAGATCGAGCAACTCGCGATGCGCAATGCCGCTGAGTCCTGCCGCAGTTCATCGAGCGAGGCGGAGCGATTGCGGTTCTGGGCGGGGCGCAAGGCCGCCTTCCCGGCGGTGAGTCGGATTGCGCCCGATTACTACTGCATGGATGGCACCATTCCGCGCCGTCGATTGCCGGAGGTGCTGCAGCGCATCCGCGCGTTGTCGCAGCATTACGGCCTCGGGGTGGCCAACGTATTTCACGCCGGGGACGGCAATCTGCACCCGCTCATCCTGTATGACGCCAATCAGCCCGGGCAGCTTGAGGCGGCCGAGGAGTTCGGTAACGACATCCTGCGGCTGTGTGTCGAGGTCGGTGGCGTGCTCACAGGCGAGCATGGCGTCGGCATCGAGAAGCGTGATCTGATGCCCGAGATGTTTTCGGCCGATGATCTCGCACATCAGGAGCGTGTGAAGTGCGCCTTCGATCCGAAACAATTGCTCAACCCGGGCAAGGTCTTTCCGACACTGCATCGCTGCGCTGAATTGGGTCGCGTGCACGTGCATGGCGGCGTGGTTCGGTTTCCTGAGCTGCCGCGATTTTGAATGCGTCCCCGTGACGAAAACGAGCTGGTGGAGATCATCCGCGAGGCCATGGCGCAGAGGCGGCGGCTGCAGTTGCGCGGGGGCGGATCGAAGCGCGATATCGGCGCTGCAGACGAAGACAGTGCCCTCGTCGATGTGCGTGGCTTGCAGGGCATCGTCGATTACGACCCGTCCGAACTCGTGCTGACCGTCCGTGCGGGTACACCTTGGGCGGAGATCGAGCGGACGCTCTCGGCCGAGCGGCAGATGCTCGCGTGTGAGCCGCTCGATGTGGCGGGCTGCTTTGGACGCAGCCCCGGTGAGATGACGATGGGCGGGCTCGTGGCCTCAGGGTTGTCAGGTCCGCGGCGCGTCGTGGCCGGGTCGGTGCGTGATCACGTGCTTGGGTTTCGTGCGGTATCGGGTCGTGGCGAGTTGTTCGTCGGTGGCGGCAAGGTGGTCAAGAACGTCACCGGCTACGATCTGCCGAAATTGCTGACGGGAAGTTGGGGACGATTGGCGGCCCTCACGGAGGTGACCCTCAAGGTGTTGCCGGCACCCGAGACGGTCTGCGTCGTCGCGTTGCAGGGGCTCGAGGCCGCGCAAGCTTGGCAGTTTCTCGCACGCGTGCTCGGCTCCTCGGTGGGCGCGACGGCGGCGCTGCACTTCGGGCCTGGCACCGCACGCGCCGAGTCTCTCACGGTGATTCGCCTCGAGGGCTTCGAACCTTCGGTGGCAGCGCGGCTGCAGGGCTTGCACGGGCTGCTCGCTCCACACCAGACGTTGCTGACTCTCAGTGACTCGCAAAGGAGTGGACTCTGGGCCTCGCTCGCGAGTCTCGATGTCTTGCCGCGCGATCGACCGATCTGGCGTTTGAGCGTGCCGGCACGGCGGTGCCCGCAACTGCTGGCGGAGCTCGCTGCGGAAGATGATCGTTGGCTGTTCGACTGGGGCGGGGCGCTGTGCTGGCTCGCGAGTCATGTCGAGCCCGAGCGTTTGCGTGATGCTGTCGCTGCGGCCGGGGGGCATGCGATGCTGTGGCGCGCCGAAGAACCCCTGCGCCGACGCCTGCCGACCTTCCATCCTTTGGCTGCAGCGCTCGGAGCGCTCGAGGAGCGTGTGCGCAGTCAGTTCGATCCGCTCGGTGTGTTCGCGACTTCGCGCTTCGCAGGAAGGTTCGATGCGCACTGAGTTTTCACCGCAGGCCCTTGCAGATTCGTCGACCGCCGCGGCTGAGGCTGCCATCCGTCGATGTGTGCGCTGCGGCTTCTGCACCTCGACTTGTCCGACCTACGTGCTGTCGCGCGAGGAGCTCGACGGCCCGCGCGGCCGCATCTACCTGATGAAAGACATGCTGGAACATCAGCGGTTGCCATCCGCTGAGGTCGTACAGCACATCGATCGTTGTCTCTCCTGCCTTGGTTGCGTGACGACCTGTCCCTCGGACGTCAACTACCGGCATCTTGTCGATCACTCGCGTCGCTACATTCGCGAACGCTACAAGCGTCCTTGGGCCGAGCGGGTGTTTAGGCGAGCGCTGCTTGCTGTATTACCTCATCGACGCCGTTTTGCCGCAGCGCTCGCACTCGGAGCGCGCGTGCAACCGCTCGCGCGAGTGCTGCAGCATGTTCCGCTGCTGCGGCCCTTGGCACGCATGCTCGCGAGTGTGCCGCGCGTACGCTCGCCGGTGTCTTCGCCCGTGTCATCGACACCTCTGACGCCATCGTTGACGCCATCGATGTCGCATGTGCGACGTGGACGAGTGCTGTTGGCGCAGGGCTGCGTCGAGGGTTCGCTCTCGCCGGCGACCCAGGCGGCGACTCGACGACTGCTGGAGAGGCTCGGATACGAGGTCGTGGTGGCGGCGCGGGAAGGGTGCTGCGGCGCGCTCGCGCATCACATGGGTGAGCACGCACAGACGCTCGCTGCGGTGCGTCGCAACGTCGAGGCCTGGAGCGCTGCGGGCGAGTGCGAGGCGATCATTTCGACGGCATCGGGCTGCGGATCGATGCTCAAAGATTACGGCTGGCTGTTGAGAGACGACGCGGCCCACGCTGGGCCGGCCCAGGTTGTCGCCGATCGCGTGGCCGATATCTGCGAGTTTCTGGCGCGAGTCGGTTTGCCGAAAGACGCCCGGACCCCCGCGATGTCGCGCCTCCGTGTCGCCTACCATCCGCCGTGCTCGATGCAACACGGTCAGCGCCTTCGCGACCTGCCGGTGCAGTTACTGCGTGAGGCGGGTTTCGAGGTGCACCTGCCGCAGGATGCACACCTGTGTTGCGGCTCAGCAGGCACCTACAGTCTGCTGCAACCGGACATCGCCGATGCGCTGCGCGATCGCAAGCTCGCGGCGCTGCGGGGGACTCGGCCGGACGTGATCGTTACCGGCAACGTGGGTTGCGCGACGCATCTGGCCGCCAAGGCCGACATACCCGTGCTGCACACCGTGGAACTGCTCGACTGGGCCCACGGAGGCCCGCGGCCTACGGTCCTCCACGACTTCCAGCGTGGCGCCTGATCCGCACCTGCACTGAGTCAGTCGGTTGTGCGGCCGAGCATTTGATCCGCTACGATCTTCGGCGGGGGGAGCTCCCCCCGGCATCCGGCCCTTGGGTCGGTGCCCCTAAGAAGTATGGTGCCCGGGAGAGGACTCGAACCTCCACGGTGTTACCCGCTAGTACCTGAAACTAGTGCGTCTACCAATTCCGCCACCCGGGCAGGGTGGGCCGCGAAATCTACGCAGGGTCACGAGGACTGTCAATGAAGGAAGCAACATGAAGCGACGCAAGGCCAGCGGGAGGTCGCGCAGCGGCCGAGGCGAGGCGCGAACACCCGGCAAGGGTGGCGGACACCCTCAGGGTCGAAGCGGTGGTTCGCGACGCGATCGGGAGCGGGGCTCCTCGGCTTCGGCCGGCACCCTCGAAGGCGTCGTCAGCGCGCACCGCTCGGGGTTCGGTTTCGTCAAGGTCGAGGGGCAAACGGAGAGCGTATTTCTGCCCCCGCCGCAAATGTCGGGTCTGACTTCGGGCGATCGTGTCCGAGTCCGCGCCCGCAAAGACCACACCGGGCGCTATTCCGGCGAGGTGGAAGCGATACTGGCTCGAGGCGTAACGGCCTTTCTCGCCACCATCGAAATCTCCGGGCGTACGGCCTTCGCCCACTCGGTTGATCGGCGCTTGAGCCTGCGTTGCCTCGTGCCCCCCGATCAATTGGCGGGAGCCCGCGCGGGTGACTGGGTGATCGCGCGCATCACGCGCTACCCCGATGCACACCGTACGGCGATGGCCGCCGTCACCAAGCGGCTTGACCTCGAACGGCCTGTGGAGATGGCTTGCGAGACGGCGATCGCGCGCTACTCGTTGCCCGTGGAGTTTGGTGCCGAGGCACTGCGCGAGGCCGAGGCCCACGGCGAGCGCATCGATCCGCGCGAGATTCGTGGCCGCGTTGATCTGCGCGAGATGCCGCTCGTGACCATCGACGGTGAGGATGCTCGCGATTTCGATGACGCGGTGTACGCGGAGGCGCAAGGCACGGGGTTTCGGCTGGTCGTGGCGATTGCGGACGTCAGTCACTACGTGCGTCCGGGCACGGGTCTCGATCGCGATGCGCTGGAGCGTGGCACCTCGGTCTATTTCCCGAATCGCGTTATCCCGATGCTGCCGACAGGCTTGTCCAATCACCTCTGTTCTCTCGAGCCTGAGGTCGATCGGTTGTGCTTCGTGGCTGACATGCAGATCGGTCGCACGGGGCAGTTGCGCGAGTGGAAGTTCTACCCCGCCGTGATGCGCAGCCATCATCGTCTGACCTACGAGAAGGCCTATGCGGCGCTCTTCGAGGGCCGTCCGGCTGAACGCAAGGCGTTGGGCGCGTTGCTGCCAAAGCTGCAGCCGCTCGTCGACCTGTACAAGGTATTGCTCAAGGCGCGCCATCGGCGCGGCGCACTCGACTTCGAGAGCAGTGAGCCGGCGTATGACTTCGATGCCAATGGTCGCGTTCGCGGTATCAGCCTGTATGCGCGTAACGATGCGCACAAACTGATCGAGGAATGCATGATCCTCGCCAACGTCGCGGCCGCCGGGGAGTTGAAGGCGGCAAAAGCGGGCGGACTGTATCGGGTGCATGCCGTGCCCGAAGAAAAGAAGCTCGATCTACTGCAGACTGCGCTCGCCGCCCTCGGCATCGACGCGGAGTTACCCGAAGAAGTGCAGCCGCGGGATTTGCGCAAGATCACCGAACGACTCGGCAAATCGCCCGACCGGCCTTTCATCGAGTCGCTGGTGGTGCGCTCCATGCCGCAGGCGGTGTACCAACCCACGAATATCGGACACTTCGGCCTTGCGCTCGAGGGCTATGCGCACTTCACCTCGCCGATCCGTCGTTATCCGGACCTCGTCGTGCACCGCGCACTCAAGGCCGTCTGCGATGCGCGCGATCCGACCGGCGCGCGTCGTTCGGCCGACGAGCTCGCGGTGCTCGGGCAGGAACTCTCGAAGCTCGAGAAGCGGGCCGATGAGTCCGATCGCTACGTCGATAGCTTCCTCAAGTGTTCCTATCTGCGCGAGCGACTTGGCCAAACGTTCGAGGGCTTGATCACCACGGTGGTCGAGTATGGTTGCTTCGTGCAGCTGCGTGGCTTAGGCATCGATGGGCTGCTGCGAACTGAGGCTCTCGGTGACGACGAATACGTGATGGAGGCCAGTGGCCATGCCTGGTTGGGTCGCCGTACGCGACGACGCCTCGGGATCGGCACGGCCGTGCGCGTGATCGTGACGAACGCCAATCCGGTCGAGGGGCTCATCGATCTCGAGCTCGCGGAGTAACATCGTCCCATGACTGGTGGCGAATACATCCACGGGCTGCATGCAGTGCGAGCACTCCTGAGGCGTGATCCGTCGCGACTGCGCAGCATTTGGGTCGCGCGCGGTCGCGACGATGCCCGGGTTGCCGAGCTGCTGCAGCTCGCCGCCGAGGCACGCTGCGTTGTGCAACGCGTCGATGCGGAGCAATTGACGCGGCGGGTCGGCGGCACGGCGGTTCATCAGGGGGTGGTGGCCGAGGTGCTGCCGTTACCACCCTGGCGCGAGGACGACTTGAATGCGGCGCTCGTACGCCTGCAGTCGGCAGCGAGCAAGACCACGCCGTTCGCGCCGCTATTGCTCGCGCTCGATGGCGTGCAGGATCCGCACAATCTCGGCGCTTGCCTGCGTACGGCCGATGCCTGCGGGGCACTCGCGGTGATCATTCCGAAGGATCGGGCGGTACAGATGAATGCCACGGTCCGCAAGGTAGCTGCCGGTGCGGCGGAGAGTACGCCTGTCGCCGTCGTGACTAACCTCGCTCGTTGCCTGCGCGAGTTGAAGGAACATGGACTCTGGGTCGTGGGTGCGGCCGCCGAGGCTGAATCCACCGCAGCGTCCGTGGATCTTCGCGGGCCCACCGTGCTCGTGATGGGGGCCGAGGGAAGCGGTCTGCGGCAGAACACGCGGCAGCACTGCGACCTGCTGGTGCGATTACCCTCGCTCGGCACCGTAGAGAGCCTGAATGTCTCGGTTGCTGCCGGGATGCTGCTCTACGAGGCCACGCGGCAGCGCCTCGGGGTTGCCGGACCCGGCCCGGGTTCGCTATAGTCCGCGCCCCCCGGGTGTCCGGGGGATTCCTTGCCACACCCGCAGCGCCTCGTGGGGTGGCTTCACAACCACAAGGAGATCACATGAGGCACTATGAAATCGTGTTTCTGGTCCATCCGGATCAGAGCGAGCAGGTCCCGGCCATGCTCGAGCGCTACAAGGGCATGATCACGCAGGGCGGTGGCCAGATCCACCGTCTCGAAGATTGGGGCCGTCGCCAGCTGACGTTCCCGATCGCCAAGGTTCACAAGGCCCATTACATCCTCATGAACATCGAGACCGACCAGAAGACCCTGGCCGAGCTCACCGGCGCGTTCCGCTTCAGCGACGCGGTGCTGCGGCACCTGGTGGTGAAGATGGATGGCGCGGTCACCGAACCCTCCCCGATGGCGCGTGCCGCCGAGGAAGAGGCTAACGGTGGCAACGGGGAAGGCGTGGATCGACCGCGGCGCATGCGCCGTGACGATCTCGGCGACGACGATATGATGGCGGAGTAACACACATGAAAGATGGCAAGCAGGGCGCCGGCGGCAGCCGCTTCACGCGCCGCAAGAAATTCTGTCGCTTCACCGCCGAAGACGTGAAGCAAATCGACTACAAGGACTTGGGCATGCTCAAGGCCTACATCACCGAGACGGGCAAGATCGTGCCGAGCCGGATCACCGGTACGCGCTCGTTCTACCAGCGTCAGTTGGCTGTGGCTGTGCGCCGTGCGCGATTCCTCGCACTGCTGCCGTACACCGACCAGCATTAATCGAGGCGGAACTCATCATGGATGTCATTTTGCTCACGAAGGTTGCCAACCTAGGCAACATCGGCGACCGCGTGACCGTGAAGTCGGGTTACGGCCGCAATTTCCTGCTGCCCTCCGGCAAGGCCACGCTGGCAACCGCTGCCAACATCGCCAAGTTTGAGGCCCGTCGCGCCGAGCTCGAAAAGCTCGCTCGCGATCAGTTCGCCGATGCGGAGAGCCGCGCTGCAGCCCTCAAGGACTTTACGCTCCGCATCACCGCCAAGGCGGGCAGCGAAGGCAAGCTGTTCGGTTCGATCGGCACCACCGACATCGCCGAGGCCTGCTCGGCTCAGGGCCACAAGGTCGCGCGTTCGGAAGTACGTCTGCCGAATGGGCCGATCCGCATGGTGGGTGACCACCAGGTCGTCCTGCATCTGCACACCGATATCGATGTGCAGCTGGCGGTGACCGTCGTCGCCGAGGAGTGATCCCGGCATGAGTGCCCGCGGCGGAGAAGTCCGGACGCCGCCGCATTCGATCGAGGCGGAGCAGGCCGTTTTGGGCGGCCTGCTCCTCGACTCCGCCGCGTGGGAC
>Ga0315906_10007017_pt1 | contig 13789 bp, 12 predicted proteins | sample LakEriMetagenome_4_FD_203526 | JGI IMG/M metagenome (GOLD analysis project Ga0315906, IMG submission 203526) | Freshwater fungal communities from buoy surface, Lake Erie, Ohio, United States - Buoy 2 MA122 | ecosystem: Environmental > Aquatic > Freshwater > Lake > Lake biofilm | place: USA...
TCACCCTCGGTGGTGACGCCTGAGGGTTCCCCTGACTCCGGGCTGGCCGTACCCGAAGGCCGCCACCAGAGTCGAGACGTGACGCGGAGACTCGGGATTGCGGGCGTGTTGCTTCTGGCGTTGACCGTGACGACGGTCCTAGTCGTCCGCCGCCCCCCTGCCCCGCGACCGATCGCCACACACCGGTTCGAATCCAAGGTCGCCGGGTTCGAGGGCCAGGACCGCACCCATCCGGCACCCCGGGATCCGGTCCTCTTCGTGGGCAGCTCCAGCATCGAGAAGTGGCCGGAGCTGCAGGCGGCCTTCCCGGGGCGACCGGTCCTGAACCGCGGCGTCTCCAGCTTCCAGCTCGAGGACCTCCTCCATTTCTTCAACCGCCTCGTCCTTCCCTACCGTCCCGCCGCCGTGGTGCTGTATGGCGGGGACAACGATCTCGACGCGGGCCTCTCCGTCGAGGCGACGCTGGCCCTCTACCAGGAGTTCCTCCGCCGCGTGGACCAGGCCCTCCCCGGAACCCCCGTCGTGCTGCTGGCGGTGAAGGCGAGCCCGAAACGGATCCAGCAGCTCGACCTCCAGATGGAGCTCAACCGGCGCCTCGTCGACCTCGCCCGATCCCGTCCACGCACCGAGTGGGTCGACACCTTCACACCCCTGATCGATATGGCAGGGCGACCGGATCCCAGGTGGTTCCTAGATGACCACCTGCATCTGAACACCGCGGCCTATGCCCTGTGGAACCAGGGCCTGCGTCCAGTCATCGACCGGTGCCTGGAAAAACCCACCCCCGCCACGCCGTGAAGGGTCGTCTCGCCTACCCGTTCCTGCTCGCTGTCGTCGCCGGCTGGCTGGTGTCCCGACAGCCCAGTCCGGGATTCCAGCGCATCCCTGCGGGGCGACATCCAGCTCCCGCCTGGAGCATGACCGACCTCGATGGACGAGTGGTCACCTCGAACGACCTCGCTGGGAAGATCGTGGTGCTGAACTTCTGGGCGACATGGTGTCCACCCTGCCGACGCGAACTGCCCGACCTCGAGGCATTCCACCAGACCCATCGGGAGCGGGATGTCGTGGTTCTGGGGGCCAGCACCGACGCGGGTGGCACCAACGTCGTGCTGGGCTTCCTGAGGGGCCGATCCATCACCTATCGCCAGCTGATGGCCACCCCGGAGATCCAGTCCACGTTCGCCGTCAGCAGCATTCCGAGCACCTGGATCATCGGGCGCGACGGTCGGGTGGAGGCGCGGTATCTGGGGGCACTGACCACGGAGGAGCTGTCCCGGGCGGTGGCGCCCCTCCTTTCCGAGAAACACTGAGGACAGGACGGCGGCCGATCCGGATCTGGATCTTTCCAAGCAAAGCCTTTCCTAACGCTGCGATTTCAAGCAACAGTGGGAAATGTCGTTTGCAGACCTCGGGCTCTCGGAGCCCGTCCTCGAAGGCGTCCGCGCCATGGGGTATACCGATCCCACCCCCATCCAGCTGCGGTCCATCCCGCTGATCCTCCAGGGGCGCGATGTCATCGGCAGCGCCCAGACCGGCACAGGCAAGACGGCCGCCTTCGCGCTCCCCATCCTCTCGAAGATCGGGGAGCCGGCACCCGGCCCCCGCGTCCTCGTGCTCGAGCCGACCCGTGAGCTCGCGGCCCAGGTGGAGACCTCCTTCCGTGCTCTGTCGCGGTTCATGAAGATCCGCCTAGGCCTCGTCTACGGCGGCGTCGGCTACGGTGCCCAGAACGATGCCCTGCGGCAGGGTGTCGACGTGCTGATGGCCACCCCGGGACGACTCCTCGACCACCTCCAGCGCGGCACCGTCCGGCTCAACCGTGTCGAGCACCTCGTCCTCGACGAGGCGGACCGGATGCTGGACATGGGATTCCTTCCCGACGTGCGGCGCATCATCGAGCGCTGTCCGAACACCCGCCAGACCTGCCTCTTCTCCGCCACGGTCCCGCCGGACATCGCCGCACTCATCAAGTGGGCGATGAAGACCCCGGAGGTCGTCGAGATCGGCGCCCGCCGGTCGCCGGCCGAGACGGTCAAACACGTCATCTACCCCGTCGTCGACGAGCAGAAGAACGAGCTGCTCACTGCGCTGCTCAAGCAGGTGAACTTCGACTCGGTGATCATTTTCTGCCGGACCCGTCATCGCGCCGACCGCATCGGGAACCTGCTCAAGAAGAACAACCACGCCGTCGCCGTCCTGCACTCCGACCGCACCCAGAAGGAGCGCGAACACGCCCTCAAGGGATTCCGCGACGGCCTGTTCGAGATCCTCGTGGCGACCGACATCGCCGCACGTGGCCTCGACATCCCCGACGTCAGCCACGTCATCAACTATGACGTCCCGCAGCATCCTGAGGACTATGTCCACCGCATCGGTCGGACGGGCCGGGCCCAGAGCCGGGGTGATGCCTTCACGCTGATGGCCGTGGGCGACAAGGGCCACGTGGCCGACATCGAACGGTTCATCGGCCAGAAGATCGAGAGGACCAAGCTCGAGGGCTTCAACTACCAGCAGAGCGTCCTGTTCACCTCCGAGGGCGGCATCCGCAAGGAACGTCCGGTGCTCGGGGCCCTTCAGCGGCACGGACGCACCTTCCGTCCGCGGCGGCGCTGAGAACGCGCGGTCGGGTGCCCCCTTGACGGGGTCCCGGACCCGTCCGAATCCTTCGACATGCCGATCTACGAGTTCGCCTGCCCCAAGTGCCGGCGCATCTACAGCTTCCTGTCCAAGAGGATCAATCCTTCCCATTTGCCGACCTGCCCGAAGTGCGGGCGCAAGGATCTGACCCGGGAGATGAGCCGGTTCGCCATGATCAAGGGCGTCGCCGAGCCGGCCGCCAAGCCGGAAGGTGCCGAGGGCGAGCCGCCGATGCCGGATCTCGATGATCCGCGTGTGGCCCGGACGCTGTCCGAGATGGAGAGGGACATGGAGCACCTCGACGAGAACAACCCGAGGCACATGGCGCACATGCTCCGCAAGATGAAGGACCTGATGCCGGCCGGGACGACCCCGAAGGAGTTCGACATCGCCATCAAGCGCCTGGAGGCCGGCGAGGATCCCGAGAAGATCGAGGAGGACATGGGGGACGTCCTCGGCGACTTCATGGGGGGCGACGAGGAGGGCGGCGGCCCCGGGGGTGGCGGAGGGGCCTACACCCGGGATTCAGGGCTCTACGACTACTGATCCAAGGACCCCACTCCGGCTTGACCCTCCCGGGAAGCCAGCCGGGAGAGGACGCCGGTCAGGGATTCCAGATGGGGCGTCGGGACCCCGGCAAGGCGAGCCCGCCGCAGGGGTTCCACGAATAGGCTTTCCAGCTCGAGGGAGCGGCCCGACTCGAAGTCGACCACCGTGGACGGCCGGTAGGCGCCCATCTCGCGGGTCCGCTCGATCAGGGTGTCGGCGAACCCCTGGGGGATCGGGTAGCCGAGGACACCCGCCACGGACCGGACCTCGTCCATCAATCCATCCACCCAACCGCGCCACGCCGGGTCCCCCAGCAGCAGGTCGGTCGACAAACAGGGACCGGGCGGCACCACGCCGGCGGTGTCCAGTGTCCGAGAGGGCAGATCCCCCAGGCAGCCCGCCACCCCAAGCCCGTTGAACGGGATGTTCCAGACGAGCTTCTCCCAGCGGGCCCGCTCCAGATTGTCGGAGACGGCACACTCGATGCCCGCATCCACCAGGACACCGGCGATCCCACGGGTCCGGTCGTCCGGCGGCCGAAGATACTGGCCCAGGGCGATCCGACCGTGGGCGAGATGAGTGACCACGCCGGGACGGATCCGGTTGAGACACACGAAGCAGAGCCCTCCGAGGACCTGCTCAGCCGGGAACAAGGCGGCAAGGGCGTCCTCGTTGCCGAGACCGTTCTGGAGCGTGAGGACTGCAGTCCCGGGACCCACGAGGGGTGGCAACAGGGCGGAGAACTGGTGATTGGCCGTCGACTTGAGACCGATGACGACCAGGTCCACCGGTCCCACCTCCGCCGCACTCAGGACGGCGTGCGGCCGCGCGGTGAAATCTCCATTCGGGCTGAGGATCCGGACCCCTTCCCTGCGGACGACCTCGTAGTCCGAACGGAGCACGAAGAAGGTCTCGTGTCCCTGGCGCCACAGGCAGGCGCCATAATAGCTGCCCAGCGCCCCACAACCCACCACGGCGATTCTCATGATCGACCTCCTGATCGGACCCGTCTGGACAAAAAACAAGGCGGCACCCCGAAGGGTGCCGCCAGAAGTGGGAGCGCTCGGCTTACTTGCTGCCGAGGATCGCGTCCTTGGCGGCCTTGGCCACGCGGAACTTCACGACCTTCTTGGCCGGGATCTTGATCTCAGCACCCGTCGCAGGGTTGCGGCCGATACGGGCCTTGCGGTTCACCAGGACGAGCTTGCCGACACCGGGGAAAGTGAAGCTGTTCTTCGCGTTCTTGTAGGAAAGCTCGGCGAGGGTCTCGAGCGCGAGCACAGCCTGCTTCTTGGTGATCTCCACCTTCTCGGCGAGGGCGGCGGCGATTTGGGACTTCGTGAGTGCTTTGGCCATGTTAGGACTTTTGGATTTGTTGGTTGGAACTAAGAAACAAACGGAATGCGATGGATTTATGCCGCGCCCCGAGTGTCGGCAAGGGAAAAACTCAATAAAACCAAGGTTTTCCTAAGGAAAACACCACGTATTCCGCATCTTGGAAGAGGTCCGCCTACTTGACCCCGAACCGGACCATTTGCAGCCTCGCGTGATGAGCGCATCAAGGATCATCACGGGCGAATGCCGATACGAGATCGTGCGGCCACTCCACGAAGGAGGCATGGGAGTGGTCTATGAGGCCATCCAGCACGGAGCACGCGGATTCCAGAAGAGGGTCGCCATCAAGGTCATCCGCCCCCAGTTGGCCGAAAAGCCCGGATTCCTGGAGAACTTCATCGGCGAGGCCCGCCTCGTCGCCGATCTCATCCACACCAACATCGTCCAGACCTACCATCTCGGGGAGACCGCATCCTCCTGCTTCATGTGCATGGAGCTGATCCACGGGATCAACCTCGACCAGCTTCGCCAACAGCTGTCGCGGCTGCGGCGGCCCCTGCCCGTGGAGCTCGCAGTGTTTCTGGTGAGCCGCATCGCCCGGGGCCTCGCCTATGCGCACTCGAAGACCGGCGCCGACGGCCTTCCACTGGGGATCGTCCACCGCGACATCAACCCGAAGAACATCATGATCGCACGAGAGGGCGACGTGAAGCTGACCGACTTCGGCATCGCCAAGGCCCGCGGCTACCTCACAACCCGAGAGGGCGAGGAGGTGGCCGGCCGGCCCGAATACATGAGCCCGGAACAGGCCGACTTCCAGGTGACCGACCGGCGGTCCGACCTGTTCTCGATGGGCATCGTGCTCGTCGAGCTCGTGACCGGACACAACCCATTCCGGGCCCCAACACCCCGCGAATCCCTCGATCGGATCCTCAGGATGCCCATTCCCCGTTTCGGTGACACCCACCCCGGGATCCCCGACGGACTCGAGCAGATCCTGCAGCGTCTGCTCCAACGGGACCCGTCAGCCCGGTACCAGACTGCCGACTTGGTGCTCCACGACCTCGAACACCACATCTACCAGTCGGGCTACGGCCCCACCAACGAGACCCTTGGCCGGTTCGTGCGCGAACTCTTTGGTGGCACAGCCGCCACCACCTGAGATTCTCTCCGCGCCGGCGGACCGGAACGAATCGCCGCCAGCCGAACCGATCCCAACTCCCGAAACGCACGACATGAGCCGACCCCGCAAGACCCGCCGATCCGGCGTCACCCTGGGACTCCTCCAGCACGCCTGCGGTCCCGATCCCGCCGAGAACCTCGCCACCTGCCTCGCCGCGGCCGACCGCGCCGCCCGGGATGGTGCGCAGATCCTCTGCACCCAGGAGCTCTTCCGGTCCCAGTACTTCTGCCAGAACGAGGACCACGCCCACTTCGGTCTGGCCGAGACCATCCCCGGTCCCAGCACCGAGGCATTCCAGAAGCTGGCCCGCCGCCGCGGCGTGGTGGTCGTCGCCTCGCTCTTCGAACGTCGTGCCCCGGGCCTCTACCACAACACCGCGGTGGTCATCGATGCCGACGGGACGCTGCTGGGACGCTACCGGAAGATGCACATCCCGGACGACCCGCTGTTCTACGAGAAGTTCTACTTCACCCCGGGCGATCTCGGTTTCCGGGCGTGGAACACCCGATTTGGACGGATCGGGGTCCTGATCTGCTGGGACCAATGGTATCCGGAAGCCGCCCGGCTCACCGCGCTCCAGGGCGCCGAGATCCTGTTCTATCCGACCGCGATCGGATGGCACCCCTCCGAGAAGGCCGAGTATGGCGAACGCCAGCATCTGGCCTGGGAGACCATCCAGCGCTCGCACGCCGTGGCCAATGGCTGCTTCGTGGCGGCGGTCAACCGGATCGGTCTGGAACAACCCATCGGGGGCGACGGCCTCGAGTTCTGGGGACAGAGCTTCGTCTCAGGAACCAGCGGAGAACTGCTCGCCAAGGCCAGCGTCAACCGTCCTGAGAACCTCCTCGTCGAGGTCGAACTGGCGAAGTCCGAGACCACCCGGACCCACTGGCCGTTCCTACGGGACCGCAGGATCGACGCCTACGGCGACATCACGCGCCGTTTCATCGACTGAGTTCCGGGGTCCCAACCCCGACCGCCCAGCATCGGGTCCTCAGCCTCCGTGCGAGGCCAGGTACCGCTCTGCCTCGATCGCTGCGCCACAGCCCATGCCCGCCGCGGTGACCGCCTGGCGGTAGACCGAGTCGGCACAGTCGCCCGCAACGAACACGCCCGGGACCCGCGTGGCGGTCCCCTTCACCGGCACCACATACCCGGCTGGATCGAGGTCAAGCTGCCCCTGGAACAGCTGGGTGTTGGGCACATGCCCGACCGCGATGAACACGCCCGCGCACGGCAGGACAGACTCGGCCCCGGTCTTGAGGTTCTTCAGCTTCACACCGGTCACCTTCCCGGCCGACACGTCCTGGACCTCCGTCAGGACCGAGTCCCAGACCATCGAGATCTTGGGGTTGGCGAGGGTCCGCTCCGCCATGATGCGCGATGCCCGGAGGGAGTCGCGGCGATGGACCAGGGAGACCTTCGACGCAAAGCGCGTCAGGTAGTTGGCCTCCTCGCAGGCCGAGTCCCCGCCGCCGACCACGACCAGATGCTGGTTTCGGAAGACCGGCAACGCACCGTCACAGGTCGCACAGTACGTGACCCCCTTCTTCTCGAGCTCGTGCTCGCCGGGGATGTCGAGGTGCTTGTGACCGGCGCCGCTGGCGATGATGAGGGTCTTGGTCTCGACCGGCTGTCCGTCCACGACCAGGCGGATGGGCGAGGACTTGAGGTCGACGGACTCGATCACGCTGAACTGGACGCGGGCACCGAACTTCTCGGCCTGCTGCTGCATGCGCTGCATGAGCTCGAAGCCATCGACACCCTCCGGGAAGCCCGGGAAGTTCTCGACGATGCTGGTGGTCGTCAGGAGTCCCCCGGGCATGACCCCGGTCAGGACGAGGGGCTTGAGGTTGGCCCGGGCGGTGTAGATCGCTGCGGTCAATCCGGCACAGCCGGTTCCCATGATGACGACGTTTTCCATAAGAGCGCGCCACGTTAGGCCGGAGGTGTTCCGGCGGCAAGGAGCCGGGCGCTCTTAGAATAGGAGTGTCAGCGCACCCACCGCCACTGCGGCGGCCCACAACAACGCCACCGCCTGAGGTCGCCCCAGTCCCGCACGCGTCAAACGGTGGGAGAAATGGTTCGTGTCCCCGATCCAGAAAGGCCGACCCAGTCGCGTCCGGATCCAGACCACCGAGACAAGATCGGCCAGCGGGACTGCGAGGATCAGTAGCGGGCAAACCACCGCCCAGCGACTGGGCTCGACCTGCCTCGGGGAATAGAAGTGAGGGAGGATCGCCAGCACCGACATCAGGTAGCCCACCAGGTGGCTTCCTGAATCCCCAAGAAACACCGAGGCCCGAGGGTAGTTGTACGGAAGGAATCCGAGCAGCGAGCCGAGGACCAGGAACGCCATCGAGGCGACCAGATACTGCCCCTCGTGGGCGGCATGAAATGCGATCCATCCCGAGGCGATGGCGCCAAGGCCGGCACAAAGGCCGTTCATGTTGTCGTTGATGTTGAAGGCGTTCGTGACCGTGAGGATCCAGAGGACGGTCACGCCGTGGCTGAAGACGAGGCTCGGGACGAACAATGTGATTCGGACCCCCGACAGCGTCACCGCCAACGCGATGAGGAACTGTCCCGCGAACTTGACCCCTGGCCTCAGCTCGCGGCGATCGTCCCAGCCCCCCAATACGAGCATCCCCACCGCACCGAGGAGCAGGGTCGTGAGCTCGACGGCGCGTCGTCCCAGTCCGTACGACAGCTTTGAGAGAGGCTCTGCGGGCATCCAGTGCAACACCACGGCGAGGACGCCGGCGACAACGACGGTCGCCATGCCCGTGAAGACGGCGAAGCCACCCGCCAGTGGCACGGGAACATGGTGGATCTTGCGATGACCCGGGTCGTCGACCCAACCACGACGAAGACACCAGCGCCTCCAGAGCGGGAGGGATCCCGCCGAAATCAGACAGGCCGCCAGCGCAACGGTTCCGTAGAGGTTTGCGGGGAACTTCATGGGGGAAGATCCGTCACCGGGCTCCTGGGCGGCCACCGCGCGGCCCGAGTCGCTCATAGAGGGCCGCGAGGGCATCCACCATGGTCTCGACCCGGAACCGCTCCGAAACCCACTCCCGGCCGGCGCCACCCAGACGTTCCCTGAGCCCTGGATCCCGGATCAGTTTCTCAAGGCATTCCGCCAGCAGGTCGAGGTTCCCCAGGGGCACCAGAAACCCAGTGCGTCCCTCGAGGCAGACCTCCCCGGACCCGTCGCAGTCGTAGGCCACGACTGGCCGGCCCGCTGCAAGGGCCTGTGGCAACGCACGTGGCAGGCCCTCGCGACGGGACAGGTGGATGAGGAGATCCATCTGTCCCACCATCGATGGAACCACCGACGGGGGCACCAGCCCCGAGAAGACCACCCGCCCCCGGAGATCGGGCTCCTGGGCACGGGCCTCGAACCGGCCCCGCCACGGACCATCGCCCACCAACAGGAACTTCAGGCGGGGATGGCGTTTCACCAGCGCAGGCGCCAACGCGAAGAGATCGTCGTGTCCCTTCAACTCGAACAGCCGCGCGATCATCCCCACGACAATGTCGCCGGGCCCGAGTCCAAGCCGACGCCCCAACTCGGGGTCGCGGGTCGTGGAGAGATAGGGGTCGAGGTCAAACCCACTGAAGATCCGGGTGTACTGGTCCGGACGACCAATACCAGCCTCGAGGTACTGTCGGGTCATGGCATCGGCCACCACGACGAAGTGGTCGGTCACCCTTCCTGCGAGGCGCTCGGCGAGGGTGAAGGCGGTGTTGGCGCCGGCGCCCTGGAACGGACCGAAGCTGGGACCGTGGATGGTGTGGACCACGCAGGGCACCCCTGCGCGATGGGCGGCGAGACGTCCGACGAAGCCCGCCTTGCCACTGTGGGTGTGGACGATGTCGGGACGGGTGGCGCGGAAACGTCGGAACAACGCGCGGTAGGCCCTCAGGTCCGCGAGGGGACGCACCGGACGGATGAGGTCCGGGATCACCGTGAGACATCCAGGGTGATCATCAAACACCGGCTCCAGGGTCCCCTCGGGACCGTTGGTGGGCCCCGAGATGAGGTCGACCCGGAGGCCGGGTGTCCGTCGGAGGCCGAGCACCGAGGAGACGGTGTTCTCCTGGGCCCCACCCACGATGAGGCGGGTGATGACGTGGGTGATGTCCATCAACGCCCGCCACCACGGATGACGCCCAGCCGCTGGGCGACCGTCGCATATTCCGCGGTGTTGGTCGGCGCGAGCTTGAGGTACTTCTCGAGATGTTCGATCGCCGCGTTGGTGCTCTTGCGGCGCAGCGCGATCTCCGCAAGGCCATACTGGAGCATCGGGAGCTCGGGGTATTTCTCCTCGATCTCGAGGTACTGCCGCTTGGACTCGTCGAGCCGGTTCAGCTGGAGCAGGCACACCGCCTTGTTCAACCGCGCCGCGGTGTTGTCCGGCTGGAGGACGAGGAGCTGGTCGAGGAGCCTGAGGGCGGGGTCCCACTGGGCACGGCTGATGTAGATCGCGGAGAGTCGCAGGGTCGCCGGGGGGTCGTCCGCCCGGATCTTGCGCCACTGCTCGAGCAGCGGGATCGCCTCATCCAGCCGCCCCTGCCGGATGAACAACTCCGTGAGCAGGTCGAGCAGGGAGGTGTCGTTGGCGAACTGGGTCCGGGCATTCGTCATCAGCGACTCGGCCCGCTTCAGGTCGCCCTGCGTCAAGGCGTAGTAGATCTCGAGCCGCTGCTGTCCGGCCAGGAAATCACGGGTCGGATCCTTGGCCGCCGGCGATCGGGCCAACGCGTCGAGCTCATGCCGGACCCGCTGGTACTGCTCCGCCTGGAGGAAGGCCTCGATCTGGCCGAACCGCGCGTTCTGATCCTTGGGGTGCAGCTGTCCCAACCGGTGGAAGGTCTCCCAAGCCTGGCGCGGCAGACGGTCGACGGAGGAGAGCAGTCCCATGCCGAAGTTCCTGAGGAACACCGGCTCGTCCACCGGCCCATCGGTCCCGAGCACCTCCTGCAGCACGGTGTCGGTGAGCGGCTTGTTGTCCTCGGGGGCGATGGGACGTCCGGCCTGCAGGGCTGCGTTCACGTTGGCATTCGCCTTCGCGGCCCGGTTGTCGGGATTGAGACGCGATGCCAGGGCGAAGAAACGGGCGGCGTCGGCGAGGCGCTTCTGGCGCTGCAGCACCACACCCACCCCGTTGGCGTTGCGCGACCAGATCGCCGACAGCTGCTTGCCGTCCTTGGTGCCGAGCGCACGGGCGCGCACGAGGGAATCGAGCGCCGGCGCCATCGCATCCCACGATTTCACGAGAGACTCCAGTCGTGCCGGCTCGATCAACACCTCCTCGAAGCCCTCGGGCTGGGGGACGATGGCGTAACCGGGACCGTTGGGGACGGCCCGGAGCCGCTCGAAGAAGAACCCAAAGCTCGGATGCAGGTAGGCAGCACGGCCTTCGGCGGCCAGCTGGGCGAGCACACTGATCGATGCCCCGGCGACATTCTGCTGGACGTCCTTCAGGACACCGAACTCCGGCAGGGATTCCCGGGTGCTGTCGGCGAACCATCGGCGGTAGACCGGATCCGGTCCCCGGGAGGTGTCGAAGAACCCATGCCGGGGAGCCTCGGGAATCCCCACCCAGGCGGCATGCGCCAGCCGGGTGAGGGTCGGATGGTCGGAGAAGACCGCCGAGGGCTTGGACGGAAGCGCCCCCACGACAGCCTGGAAGAGCTCGAGCGACTGGCGACCGTTGCCGGCCTGAATGACCGGCCAGTTCCTGAGGACCAGGGCGGCTGGAACACCAACACTTGCCACCACCACGGCCAGGCCGGCCAACCGGCCGAGGAGATCCAGAAGCGGATTCGGCTTCTCCCAGGTCTTGGTCGGCGCGGCGAAACCCACCACGAGGAACCAGCCTGCGAGGTAGCCGGCTGCCAAAGCCCCGGTGAACGAGAAGGTCAGCAGCGGAAGCCCTCCGGAGGACTCGTCGAGATACATCAGACGGCGTGCGCTGAACGGGGTGTCGAATGCGACGAACGGGATGGCCACCAGCCAGAGCACCTGAAGGAGGATGATGCCGCCGATTGTCATGTACCGCTCGACCGTCGACGCCTTGCTTCCCTGCCAGCGGACTCCCGCGAACATCAGCGGCAGGACGAGCACCAGCCCGAGCAGCAGAGGGCGGCCACGGGGAATCCCGAACAGGAAGGCCTTCTCCATCATCAGGTTGGCCCGGAGGGACCACCAGAACCCGAGTCCTGAACGGCCGCCCAATGCCTGTCCGATGGGCACGATGAGATAGGCCACGAGGCCCAGCAGGCCCCAGAAGATCAGACGGGTCAGGAAGACGGCGTTGAAGAAGGACCAGCCACGGACCCACACGATCGCGGAGAGGTACAGGGGGAAGAATCCGATCATCGCCCAGTTCGTGGTCATCCCCAGCCCCCAGACGAAGGCCCCCGTGAACAGCCAGGAATCCTTCAGGTCGAGACGGTACTCGAGGATGCAGAGGGTGCAGAACGCGAAGAGGAGCAGATCGAGCATCTCACCCGTCTGGAGCGTGGCGTTCTCCCAGAAGGTCAGCTGGAAACCCAGGAGCCCCGCGGCGAAGACGACCGGGAGCGCGGCGAACCACCCGTGGAGCATCGCGCCATCGGAATGCCCCCGGACGCGCTGCTCCCGGGTGCGGTCATGCGGCATCAGGGCCACACACCGGGCCAGGATGGCGACCGTCATCGCCGCAGACACCGCCGACAAGGCATTGAGGATGCGGGGCAGCTGGCCCGCCGGCAGCCAGCCCAGGAGCTTGCCGACAAGGAAGAAGAAGGGCTCCGAATACGGGGCGTCCGGTTCCCAGCCCAACATCTGGTCCACCAGCTGGATGTTGCCGGGACCCACCCACGGATGGGCTGTCAGGAGATAGAGGGCGAGGAATCCTGCTCCCAGGATCCAGGGCAGAATCCGCGCGTTGAAGGATCGCGGCGGAGGCACGGTTTCTTCCATAGGGACGTTGTCCCACGGTGAGCGGAGCGCGCCCCGGAGGCAAAGCAAAAGGCGGACGGAGCGCGGAGCACGGGGCCACCCACGGCCACATCCCCCTATCGCAGATGCCGGTCGAACCAGTCGGCGAACAGGATCAGGTCCCTGTCCATCCCGGGCCAGCCGTGGTCCTTGCCCGGACGCCGATCCAGGGTCACAGGGGCCTTCACCCCGACCTCGCGACATCTCTGGACAAAGATCTCCGCCTGATGGATGGGGACCAGCTTGTCGGATTCCCCATGGACGATGTAGGTCGGCGGGACCGAGGCCGACACGAAGTAGAGGGGGGAGATCTCCCTCCCGTACACGCGTCGACTCTCCTCGGTGTCACTCCGCGGTCCGAATGCCGGCTTGAAGTCCTTCAGGACCCCCACCCCCACGGCATCATCCCCGGATTCCCTCCAGTTCAGGTAGTCGGTCGGCGGGAAGAAGCATGCCACCGCCTGCACCGCGCTCGATTCGCGGTCGACCGGATCCTGGGCGCTGGGATCCCCGGGTCCCCCCTGGGTGGCGAGGGTCAGGGACAAGTGTCCCCCTGCGCTCGCCCCGAACACCCCGAGCCGGTCCGGGCGGATCCCGTAGTCCGCCGCATGATGACGGATCCACCGCACGCTCCGGTGGATGTCCCCCACGATCTCCGGGATGACATATCGGGGCTGGGATCCGTGGACGACCGCGAACACGGTGTAGCCGCGGTCTAGGAACGGCTTCAGCATCCCGGGATTGATGGCCTCATGGCTCGAGAAGAAACCCCCGGAGATGATGGCGACGACCCCAAGGGTGTTGGTCGAGGCCGGCCGGAACACATCCAGGGTCAGCGCGGTGCCGAATTTCCGGCCATAGATCACCTCGGTCCTCGTGGAGGGAGCGGATTCCGCAGCGTTGGCCCGGGAAAGCGACAGCAGGAGGAGGCAGGAAAGCAGCAGTCTCATGGGATCCTTCGAGGCTGCGGAAAACCAGTCGGACCCGGCAAGCGGGGTTTCGGTTTTGTCACGGCGCCCGTTTGACGGTTTCCTCCCAGTCCATGAAGTCCCTGCTCCAGTGCTCCTTCCTCCTCCTGTGCGGGTTCCTGT
>Ga0315906_10007018_pt1 | contig 13788 bp, 9 predicted proteins | sample LakEriMetagenome_4_FD_203526 | JGI IMG/M metagenome (GOLD analysis project Ga0315906, IMG submission 203526) | Freshwater fungal communities from buoy surface, Lake Erie, Ohio, United States - Buoy 2 MA122 | ecosystem: Environmental > Aquatic > Freshwater > Lake > Lake biofilm | place: USA: Lake...
GTCGGAGAGGAGGAATTAAGTCTCCTGGCCGACGTCACAGCCACTGCACTCACGGAGGCCTTCACATGAGAACCATCCGCAGTTTCATCGAACTGCCGCTGCAGCCGGAGCGCGAGCTGGTGCTGCCGGAAATGGTCAGCAACTATGTCATACGCGTGCTCCGTCTGGAAACCGATGATGTTTTCCATCTATTCAACGGCGATGGTTACGACTATCCGTGCCGTATCCTCAGTCTTGAAAAGCGCGGAGCACGTGTCCGCATTCTGGACAAAATCGCCGTGCTGAATGAATCGCCGCTGCGGATCCATCTTTACCAAAGCATCGCGCGCGGCGAGAAAATGGACTGGATCCTGCAGAAGTCGACCGAGCTCGGCGTTGCTGAATTCACGCCGATCGTATCGGACCGAACCGAAGTCAAACTCGACGGCGAACGCGGCGATAAGAAACTCGCACACTGGCAGGGTGTCGTGCGTTCGGCCTGCGAGCAATCCGGACGGGCGATGGTGCCAATGGTAAATCCGCCGATTGCCATCCAACGCATCGATGCCCGGGGCATTGCTGGCGCTTACTATCTGCAGCCGGATGCTGCAGACGACATTGCAGGATTAGGAATTCCCAATGACGGCAAACTCGTTCTGGCCATCGGGCCCGAAGGCGGCTTCACCGAACGCGACATCCACCTGCTCCATACGGCAGGATTCAAGGGGTTGCGGATCGGACCACGGATTCTTCGCACTGAAACCGCGGGAATTGCCGTTACCGCTGCGCTTCAATCGCATTACGGCGACTGGTAATCAAAGCGCGTCGCGGATGGTGGCCTCAACAGTTTCCAGATTTGGTATCGATACAGCATCGCCGTCCAGATAGGCGGAATAAAAATACTCGCTGGCATGCTCCGGATCATCAATCAGATGATCGGAAGCGATATTCACCAGTCGTGGAAAGCCTTGGGTCAGGATCGCGAAATACGGCAGTCTGTTCTCGCCGGAAAGCGCCTTCAGGATAGCGATTTTGGCGCCCGCTACGGATTCGCGCGGCGTCCATCCGGCCATTGCGGAGAAGGAAACCAGCGGCAGCCGGTAGCCCTTCCAGCGGATGACCCCGAGGAACCAGTCCGGCTTGCCTTCGACGGCTTCGGGTGCGGCATAGGTGATGATTTCGGAGACGGTGGTGTTCGGAAGCATCAGCTTGCCGCCTGGCAACGCCATCAGTACCGCACGCATCTGTTCGACTTGGGTTTCCATAGATTCTTCCGTTTAATTGAACCACTTCACCATGGTGTCTTCCGTCAGCTGGGGTGCGCCGGCGTTGGCCAGTTCACGCGCCACGCCGGCGTCGTAACATTCTTCTGGATCTTGTACGTAGAGATTTTTACAGCCCGCGCTGAAGGCAATCAAGGCGGACGTCAATGCTGGATCGGCACCGCTGAGCACCAGAATCCGCGTCATCTTCGATTGCAGGGTAATGAATGCTCTGAGGCCGGTGCGGGGCTGGCACTGGTATCCCAATGCCGATACTGCAATACCGCACTCGGGAGGCAGCAGATAGATGGAACCAGACCGCAGATGTTCATCGCTGTCGGCGACCCTCAGATCAGCATCGGTGACTTTCTGCAGCTGGGAGCGCAGTCGCTCCAGCTGTGCAGCACCGATCTGCAATGACAACACCATGACTCCGGCGAAGCCACGCGGAACTTTCTGTAGCAGCGTCCGTACCGCACCGGGCCCGCCGACCCCGGAGACCACCAGAAAAAGGCGGTCATGGTCGGCTGTCTCTGCACGTATTGCGGCGTTGGCCGGTTCGGCTGTAATCGCAGGTTCGACAGGCGTCTTGGCAAGAGCCACCGGCACGGCAGCGGACAAAGCCGTCGCAGTATCCGGTGCCGGCGCATCATCCACGAGCGAGAACATCGAAAGGTCGAATTCGCGTGGCGGCACGCTGGCAACGGCTGCAGCAACAGGTGCTGCCATCGCCGCATCGGCACTCAGTGCAAGACTGGAAAAATCGGGTGCGATTACCGGCTCCTGCACCGATGCGGTTATCGCGGCTTTCATTTCCGGAACAGCGAAATCGGGCATCAAGGTCGAATCGATATCGTAGTTGAACATCGATTTTTCCGCTTCAGTCAGAGGTGCCAGGCTTTCTTCATCACTCTCTGCTGTGGAGGGCGCCGGATGTGCCAGACTTTCCTCCATTTGCTGGAGTGCACCAGCCAATTCCGAATCATCGAGATCGAAACTGAATCCATCACCGTCATGCCACTCGGTGGATCCGGAATGTCCGATGTCCAGCTTCTCGATCGACGGCAGGGCATCGTCATGCACTTCTTGTCCGGAATCGAGCAAGGCCCGTTCTTCATCAGTCAACGGCAACAGCTGCTCGCTATCGACCTTGACCGCTTCACCCTCATGGCCATGGGCAAGCTCGGAATCGACCTTGGACAGCGCCAACGCAAGTGCATCGGCATCAATGGCGAGATCATCATAATGACCGGTATCCTGCCAATGCACGGACTCGTCAAGCGCCTTAGGAGCGGCGAATCCCGAAGCAACAGGAATGTTCTCATGACTGCCTCCGATTGGACGGTAATCCGGCAATCCATCGTCTTGACCCTGCATGGTCGATTTGGCATCGGCGTCCATCGGCAACGGCGGCAGCACATCACGGTCGAGCAGTTTGGCCGCCATGTGGCGTGCCCAGCGGTTGAGATCCCAGCCACTCAATGCGCCGGTTGTTTCGGCATCGTCGAATAACACCGTCAATGACGGCTGGCTCAGGAATTCACTGTAAGGCTCGAGTTCAAGTTCGGTCGCCGGATCAAGACTGATGACCAGTTTGTTCGGAGCAAGTTGCGATAACGCATCAACCGACGTCTGTGCCGGCTTGCCGACCCATACCGGGTGCACTCCGAGGTCGGTCAGTGCGCTGACCAGTTGTTCGCGGGCCTGGCCTTCCCGGCCAAGCACCACTACCCGCTGTGTGCCATTCGCCATCATCGGCTACTTCTTGAAAATCTCGTTGACCTGCCGCATCAGTTCGAATTCCTGATAGGGTTTGCCGAGATAACGTTCGACACCGAGGTCGAACGCCCGCTGACGGTGCTTCTCGCCGGTACGTGAGGTGATCATCATGATCGGCACATGCTGCAGTCTGGAATCGGACTTCATGTTCTGCGCGACTTCATAGCCGTCCATGCGCGGCATTTCGATATCGAGCAGTACCAGATCAGGGACCTGCTCGGCCATTTTTTCGATGGCTTCCAGGCCGTCGCGGGCGACCACGACTTCGAAGTTGTTGCGTTCCAGAATGCGCGAAGTGACCTTGCGCATGGTGATGGAGTCGTCGACCACCATGATCAGCGGCATCGAACGCGAGGTGTCTTCAACGGCTTCCGGTGCATGCGGAATCTGACGTTCGGCATTGTGACGCACCAGTGGCGCCAGATCGAGAATGACCACCACGCCGCCATCGGGCATGATGCTTGCTCCGTAGACACCGGGCACCGAAGTGACCTGCGGTCCGACCGGTTTGACCACGATTTCCTGGCTTCCGAGCACCTGATCGACGCAGATCGCGATGCGGTCCTGGCCGGACTTGGACAGCAGCATCGGCATCTGCATGCTGCCGGCCGCCTTTGCGGTCGGAAGATCAAGCAATGTGCCGAGATCGTAGATCTTGTGCCGGTTGCCGGCATAGTTGAATTCCGGGGATTCCAAACGCAGTTTCTCATCCAGTTCTTCACGGCCGATACGTCCGACGCCGTCGACGGATGCAATCGGAATGGCGAACTGGCTTTCGCCGATTTTGACGAACACGGCCTTGGTCACCGCCAGATTCAATGGCAGGCGGATGATGAACTCGGTTCCGCGGCCAAGGGTACTCTGGATGCCCAGACTGCCGTTGAGATTGCGGATCTCGCTACTGACCACATCCATGCCAACCCCGCGACCGGCAAGTCGAGTGACGGTATCGACGGTGGAGAAGCCGGTCTGGGTAATCAGTCCGAGCGCCTGTTCCTGGTTCAGTTCTTCATCGGCAGTAATCAGGCCGCGCTGGATCGCCTTGCTGCGGATCTGCGCGACATCGAGGCCACGACCGTCATCACGCACCGAAAGCACGACTTCCGTACCTTCCTGGGCGATGTTGATGACGACACTGCCGGATGCCGATTTTCCGGCATTGCGACGCTGCTCCGGTGATTCCACGCCGTGTGCGACGGCATTGCGCAACAGGTGTTCCAGTGGCGCTGTCATGCGATCAAGTACCGAACGGTCCATTTCACCGTGGGCACCCTCAACACGCAGATCGACCTGCTTACCGCTGTCTTCAGCTGCCTGACGCATGACGCGGCGCAGGCGTGGCAACAGGGTTTCAAACGGCACCATGCGCGTACGCATGAGACCTTCCTGGAGCTCCGAGCTGACCCGCGACTGCTGCAGCAGCAGGGTTTCATGGTGACGCGTCAGATCGTCAAGCGTGGCCTGCAGGTTGATCAGATCGTTCGAGGACTCGGCCAACGAGCGTGAAAGCTGTTGTTGTGTTGTGAAACGGTCGAGTTCGAGCGGATCGAAATCCTTGTTGCCCTGATCGGCCTCGCGGATGTTGCGGGCGGCAATCTGCGCTTCGGTCTCGATATCCAGACGACGCAGCTGCTCGCGCAGACGCGAGGTGGTCTGATCGAGTTCGACCAGATTGGTCTTGAACTGGCCGAGCTGCTGTTCGAGACGGGCGCGGTAGATGGCGACCTCACCTGCGAAATTGACCAGCTGGTCGAGCAAATCGGCGCGGATACGGACCACGTCCTGCGGCGTACGCAGCCCTTCATCAGTATCCAGATCCTGCAGATCGATTGGACCGGACAGTGCCTTGACGGCAGGCGCGGCCTTGGTTTCAGTAACCGGCTGCGCATCGGTTGTGGCGATTTCGCCGCCGGCATCCAGCAGCTGGATGAGCGCATTCGGTGATTCGGGAGTGATCCGCGCCTCCACCTGATCCGCCATGCGGTGCAGTGCATCGAGCGCTTTCTCGATGACACCAAGCTGAGCGGAAGCGGGAACAACCCCCTGTTCGGCACTGGCTTGGATGAAGCTTTCCAGACTATGGCTCAGTTCGCCGATGCTGAATAGCCCGGCCATGCGGGCACCGCCTTTGAGTGTGTGCAGATTGCGTTGCAATCCAAGCAGGGGCTCGACGCCTTCCTGAGACTGCTTCAGCTGCACCAGGAGATTATCGCTCTGGTCGAGCAGATCTTTGGCTTCTTCGGTGAAGATGTCCAACAACTCTTCATCGAGATCATGGGTATCCAGTCGATCCATCGCCACATCCCGTCCTTGTTCGACCGGAGCCGTCTCTACCGCATCATTGCGCGGTTGCGACACCAAGGTGGAAGATTCGGAAATGTTTGCAGATGCCTCGGCCTGCGGGGAATCTTCGGCCACATTCTCGGTTACTGCCGCCAAGTTATCCGGCGTATAGTTCGGATCCGTCAAACGCTCCAGCTCTTCCAGGCTCATGCCATAGGCATCCGCTTCTGACTTCTCAGTAGCGGCTTGTTCGGCGGCGGCTTGTTCGGCAGCGGCTTGTTCGGCGGCGGCTTGTTCGGCGGCGGCTTGTTCGGCGGCCGCTTGTTCGGCGGCGGCTTGTTCGGCGGCGGCTTGTTCGGCGGCCGCTTGTTCGGCGGCGGCTTGTTCGGCGGCCGCTTGTTCGGCGGCGGCTTGTTCGGCGGCCGCTTGTTCGGCGGCCATGTCGGCCAGCGCCACAGGCGTGATTGATGCACTGGGCAGTTCCGGCAGCTCGTCGCGCTTGGCAGCCACCCAGGACTCAAGCTCGGTGAAATGACCCGGAACGGTATTCTGACTCAGATCATCCAGTGTCGCTTGAACAGCATCCGCCACCTGCGCCAGACAGGCCACAGTCTCTGCGTTAGCGGCGATGTTATGGGCAATTCCGCGACGGACCAAGGCTTCAGCCGGCGCCAGTATGCCTGCCATGTTCGCGACCTCCGACATGGCGAAAGCACCGTTCATGGTATGGATTGCACGGAAAAGTGCATCATCATAGTTGGCATGACCGGAGACCGCTGCACGTTGCAACCACTCATTGACAGTCTGCAAATGGCCGGCGACTTCAGGTTTCAGAATTTCAAGCAGCACCGGATCGATAATAGGTTCAGCAGACGACTCAGCGCCCTTCGCTTCCAGTGTCGCCGCCACTGCCGTCTCGGTAACGGCGGGAATGACATTCGGCGCCTGCTGTTGACGGTAATAAATATCCTCACCGGCCGCCAAGCGCTCCGAGATCTCATTCAAACCGGCAAGATCCAGACTTACACGTTCGCCGGTCAAGGCCCTGTGGAATACTGGCAGCGTGGCGATGGCGCGCTTGACCATCATGACGACCGGGTCCGAAACCGGCCGTGAACCGTCCAACACGCGGTTCAGCAGGCTTTCGACTTTCCAGCTGAATTCGCTGAGGGATTTTGCACCCACCAGACGACCGCTGCCTTTCAAGGTATGGAATACACGACGAATCGGACGGACCAGCTCGATGTTTTCCGGGTCGCTTTGCCAATCCCGGAAGAATCCCTGCAGATTGGCATTCTCTTCATTGAACTCTTCAAGGAAGATCTCGCGGATTTCGTCATCGATGCCTTCGGCGGTGTAATCGAAACCATCGACGACATCGCCGGTTTCATCGACCACAATGACCGGATTATCGGATTGCATGGATGCCGGGACTGCAGCAGCCTCAGCGGCAGCCGGAACTGCGGCCGGAACCTCGGCGGCGGCAGGCATATCGCGCTCGGCGGCGCGCGCGGCCTTCTCGGGTACCGGCCAGTAATGCAATGCTTCAAGGCTCTTGCGGGTGATGTCGAGAATGCGATCGCGGTTTGGTCGACGGTCGCGCACGGACTCGAGGTAGTACTCGAGGCTCGCAAGCACTTCGGCCAGACGCTCCATCTGATCGCCGTTGGGAATGCCTTTGCCATCGATCAGCTCGACGCGCGTGTATGCGTTTACCCCGTCAATGTAAGCCGACACGGGGGTGTATTCAAGAATGGCGAGGGCGCCGGAAACCTGTTTCAACAGGCCAGGGATTACCGAGAGTTGCTGATGATCCCAATAGCTTTCAACGAATGCGACGTATGCCTGCCGCACCTGCATGAAGTTGACAATGGATTCGCGGATGAGTGCGTCCAGCAACTGATGCGATTGCGATGAAGCCAGAAAATCGCTGGCCATCCGCGATTGACGGCCGACGGCATCACTGCCGTGATAATCGAGCATGAATTCGACCGAGAGCAGCGATTTTGCGATGGCCATGAGTTCGCTGTCGTTGAGCTGACTGCTTCCGTCGACATAGGCCTGAATGGTCTCTCGGTTGCCGCGGATGTGCTCACGGGCCTCTTTGGCATCGATCAGTCCCAGAGTATTTTCAATACGGGCAAGCACACCGACCAGATCCGCCATGTCCGCTGGATTCTTGTCGTTCTGGCGTATGCTCAGATCAAGCGTGTCCTTGATGCGAAGAATGTCTTCTTTGATGACCGCGGCGACGCTTTCCAGCAAGGCATTGTTTCGGCCAAGCAGGCTGCTTTTGGCATGCGCGATTTCTTCTTCATCCGGCACGATTCTGGCCAGCTCGAAAACTTCGTAAACCTGCTTGAGTGCAGGCGCCGCGCCGGCATCACGTGCCACGAAATACAGCAGCTCCTGGGTCAGGCGCACGGGGGAAAGGTGGCGGATTTCGCCGATGCCCCGGTGATTGAGGAAATTGACCTCTTGATCGACCTTTACCAGACTCTGTTTGAGGGCATCGTCACGTTCAATGCTGCGGTCCGCAAGCGCGGCAAGCAAGGCCGAAGCAACCCAGAACAATTTACGGCTGGATTCCTCACGGCACTGCGCACTGATCCGGCCGCACACCCCGGCCAATTTCCGGGCCGCCTCGTAATCCGCGGCGTTATTCAGCCAACCCTGCAGATGGGCCTGGAACTGAAGCGACATGGATGCGAAATCGGAGTCATCGCTTTGGCTGCGGATCTGCGAAAGCACTTCATCCGGAAGCGGTTGCTGTGTCGGTGCGGAATAAACGGCCTCTTCACCCAGCATGGCTTCACCGCGGATCGACCTCAGCTCGTTGACCAACGGCAGCAAAACCACCGGCACATCGCGGTTACCATTCTGCAGTCGTTCAAGGTAATCCGGAAGCTGCACGATGCACTGCATCAGCAGTGAAAAAGCATTGTCAGCATTCGGCATGTCGCCGTCCGCGAGAGCGAGCGAGAGACGCTCCATTTCCTCCGCCAGACGTGCAGCGCCGGTCAGCTCGACCATATTGAGAATGCCGGCGACCTGATGCAAGTGGCCGCTGCACTCACGCAGCGCGGTAATGCCCTGGCCTTCCTCGACGAAGCGTTCGAGTGACGAACGCGCCGATTGCAGGGTGCTGTCAAGCTCCGGCTTCAGCCAGGTCAGGACAGTAACATCGATGGGGCTCAGTAATTTCATTCAAAACCTTCGCAGATTCCAATCAGGACACGGCTAGCGCTGGTGCGCATCGCTCGGCGTTAGCTCGGCAGTTTGAAGTTCGCTACGGAACGACGCAGGTCGGCGGCGAGTTTCGCCAGGTTTCCGACCGACTCCGCCGTATTGCCGGCGCCCTGCGAGGTCTGCTTGGTAATGTCCTGAATGGCCGCCATCGATTCGGTGATGCTGCCGGCCGAACGGGACTGTTCCTTGGAAGCCACGGAAATGTCCTGAATCAGTTTCGACAGATCGCCCGAAACGGTTTCGATTTCGCCCAGCGCCAGACCGGCATCTTCCGCAAGTCGTGCACCCGCGACCACCTCGGCGGTGGTCTGCTCCATCGAATTCACCGCTTCGTTGGTATCGGATTGAATGGTCTGCACCAGGGTCTCGATGCGCTTGGTGGCATTCGAAGCCCGTTCAGCCAGACGCTGCACCTCATCGGCCACCACTGCGAAACCGCGCCCGGCTTCACCTGCCGACGCCGCCTGAATGGCCGCGTTCAGCGACAGGATGTTGGTCTGCTCGGCGATGTCATTGATGAGCTCGATGATCGACCCGATTTCCTGCGAACTTTCGCCGAGACGCTTGATGCGCTTTGCGGTTTCCTGGATCTGACCGCGGATGTTGTCCATGCCGTGAATCGTCTGGCGCACGACATCGGCACCCTTCGATGCGATTTCCACCGAACGCGTGGCCACTTCCGCCGACTCGGCGGAACGGCGTGACACGTCATCGATGTTGTCGGCGATGCGGGTAATCTGGCTCGATGCCGATTCAATCTGGCGGGCCTGCTGTTCGGCTGCTTCGGCGAGCTGGGCGGCTGTGGCCTGGGTTTCCTGGGCTGAAGCCGACACCTGCACCGAGGTGTCGTTGATGGTACCCACCAGCAAGCGCATTTCATCCACGGTGTTATTGATGGCGTCTGCGATGGCGCCGGTAAAGTCTTCGGTCACTGTCGCTTTGGAGGTAAGGTCGCCGTTCGAGAGCGGATCGATTTCATCAAGCAGACGCATAATTGCTTGCTGCTGCTGCTGGTTGGTTTCCTTGGAACGCGATAGTTCGCCCTTCTGGCTGCTCAGATAAAGCAGCGCCAGGAAGAACATGCTGACCAGCGCGGCCACTGCGGACGCGATGGTGATGTAGCTGTTCGGAAAAATGCGGCGGAGATTGATGTTGTCAAAGGCCTTGTAAAGATTTTCGCTGTCTTCCAGCAACACGGCGGAGTCGAGCGAAATCGCGCCTTCAGCCTGATGCACGTCGAACAGGTTGGTGGATGCGTCGAGAATGGATTTGATTTCCTTTTCGGACTCACCGAACAGCTGCTCGGCAGCAACGACGGAATTCATGGCGGCCGGCGAAGCGACCGGGGAAACGTTCCAATCGGCGTTACCGGACTTCAGACCGGTCAGCACCTGGGAGAACGCCGCGGTATCGCGCGACAGTGCATCCGCGGAAGACACGGCTTTTTCGCCACCGGCGACCACTTCGGTCACGCGCCGCGCCATACGGTCGACCAGTACGATCTGTCGGTTGGCCAGGTTGATCTGTGCGGCCGGTGCGGCGTAATCGGACATCGCCGACACCACTTCGCTCAATCGGGCCGACAACTGCGGTACACGGGCATTGAACTGGCTGGCGGTATTCGACAGGGTCAGCACTTCCTTCTCGGACTTCAGAATGACTTCGGCGTTTTTCTCGATGGTCGCCCAGGTCTTGCTGACCTGCGCCAATGCGCCTTTTGCGCCGAGCGAGTTATGGCTCTTGTTGAGCTTGGCCACGATTTCATCGATGCGGTCCTTGGTGGCCTGGAATTCGGCAAAGGATTCTGCGTTGCCGGAGGCCGACTGCTTGGAATAGTTGGCCAGCTTCTGGGACAGCACCTGCAGCTCGGAGCTCAGTGCGCGCGCCTGGTTTTCCTGGGCACTGTAATAGTTGGTCGCGATGAAGTTCGCGGCAAACGCGAGCACGGCCAAGGCCAGAATGAGAAGCCAGAAGCGTTGGCTGTATGTGCCGAGCCTGGAGGTGAAGGAACGTAGTTTATTCGTGCTCATGTGTCGCATATCCCCTGAAGTATTTTGGTGTTACGTCAAGCTGCAGCCTGTCTGAATTCCGGTGTGCGCGTCAACAGGTCCATGTCGAAAACGCCCCAAGTCTTACCGAGCGCGCTGTAGGCCTTGCTGACGAAATGGCCGAGACGGCCCTCGGCAAAAGCCTGCGCCTCATCCACCAGCTGCGCATCGTTGAAGAAACGTTGGCCGTAAAGTTCATCAACCACCACAGCGACCATGCCGCCGCTCTGCTGAACGACCAGCATGCGCTGTCCGTCATGCATCAACGTGCGCTCACCGAAGATGAACAATTTGAAGTCGACGATCGGCAGCAGATTGCCGCGCGAATTGGCGACGCCGAGCAGCCACGGCTCCGAGCGCGGTACCGGCGTCATCGGCGGCACGCCGGTGATTTCGATGACCTGCTCGAATGCCGAAACGAGCGGATAAGTGCCGAGCCGATAGGCGATGGCGCGCCAGTGGCCGGGCTCTTCCGAAACCTCCGGCGCCGCGGCAACGTGCGCAATCGAACGGCGCTGGTAATCCTGAAGCTTCGCGAAAATGGAGGTCAGTGCCGACATGGGATCAGGCCTTGAGCTGGGGGACGAACTGGCGGATGGCGGACAACAGCTCATCCCGGGTGAAGGGCTTGGTCAGGTACTGTTCGGCACCGACCACACGGCCACGGGCCTTGTCGAACAAGCCATCCTTGGAGGACAGCATGATGACGGGGGTGTTTTTGAACTGTTGGTTGTTCTTGATCAGCGCGCAGGTCTGGTAGCCGTCCAGGCGCGGCATCATGATATCGACGAAAATGATATGCGGTTGTTGATCGGCAATCATCGCCAAGGCTTCGAAGCCGTCGACGGCCGTGGCGACGGAGCAGCCTTCCTTGACCAGCAGGGTTTCGGCCGTGCGGCGGATGGTCTTGGAGTCATCCACCACCATCACTCTCAGGCCATTGAGTTGTGCACTGTCCATCAAACTCCCCGAAATCATTCTCTTATGCGCCGGACCGACTGAACCGCGCTACTCTGCCATAATAATAGGCGAATTCCGATTTAGCCAAGCTTTTTCAGCCTTTCAATCTAACATAGTCTCCGAAATTCAAGAGCGAGGCCCTGCATGCACAAAGCCGTAGCCGTGGTGATGGATCCGATCGAAGGCATCCACACTGAAAAAGACACCAGCTTCGCCCTGATGCTGGAAGCCCAACGCCGGGGCTATCGTGTGCTGTACATCCAGCCCGGTAGCTTGGCGCTCCGGGACGGTAAAGCTATCGCCACGATGGCCGATGTTCAGCTTAAAGACGATAAATATCAATATTTTACGAAAGGTGAGTGGCAGACATCCTCGTTTGCCGGGGTTCACGTCGTTTTGATGCGCAAGGATCCGCCGGTCACCGACCAGTTCATCCATGACACTCAAATCCTCAGCATTGTTGAAAACGAGGGCGTGCTGGTGGTGAACCGGCCCCAGGGGCTGCGCGACCTCAATGAGAAATTGGCGGCGCTGTTGTTTCCGCAGTGCTGTCCGCCGACCCTGGTCAGCCGCAGCATGGCCGATCTGAAGGCCTTCATCCGGGAACACGGTGATGTGGTGGCCAAGCCACTCGATGGCATGGGCGGCAAATCGATTTTCCGAATCCGTCAAGGCGACAGCAACCTGAATGTGATTCTGGAAACACTGACTGCAGGCGGGGCTCTGACCATGCTCCAGCGCTATCTGCCGGAAATCCGGGATGGGGATAAACGCATTTTGCTGGTGGATGGCATTCCGGTGCCCTACGCGCTGGCGCGCATTCCCCAAGGCGATGAATTCCGTGGCAATCTTGCGGCCGGCGGCAAGGGCGAAGGGCGGCCGCTGAGCGAGCGTGACCTCTGGATCGCTGGCCAACTGGGGCCTTGGTTGCGCGACCAGGGCATGCTTTTTGTCGGACTGGACGTCATCGGCGACTATCTGACCGAGGTCAACGTGACCAGCCCGACCTGCGTGCGGGAACTGGACAAGCAGTTCGGTCTCAACATCGCCGGCCTGTTGTTTGATGCCATCGAAGCGCGTCTGGACCGGGCATGACCCGCAAAGTCGGACCGCGAGACCGCCTGACCGGCACCTTCCTGCTGTCCCTGATTGGGTACGGCGTGGTGGTGCTGGGCGTCGGCTTCACATTGAACAAAGCCGCACCGGTCAGCCCGACCCTGGATGTCATTCTCAGCCCTACGGCCAGTCCCGCCCCGCCCGATCAGGCGGATTTTCTGGCACAGGCCAATAACCAAGGCGGCGGCGAGAGCGACGCTCCCCAGCGTCCCAAGGATGACCAACTCTCGCAATTACCGCAGACCGACCCCGGCGACGCCCCGGTGGCCTTGCAGGCCCAACAGACGCCACCGGAACCGGAAGCCATCCAACGGGTACTCACCAGCCAGAGCGCGACCGCACAAACGCGTCCGCGCGCGCAGGAGCAGAAACCGAACAGCACCGAACCACTGCCGCCGGGTCAGGAGCTGGTGGAACAGAGCCTGGCCTTGGCCAAACTGGCCAATGAGTACAGCCAGAAGCAAAGTCTGCAGGCCCGCCGCAGCCGGCACAAGTACATCACCGCCAGCACCCGTGAATATGCGTATGCGCAGTACATGAACGACTGGGTACGCAGGGTCGAGCGCATCGGCAATGCCAATTATCCGCAGCAGGCCCTTATCAACCGGCTCAGTGGGCAATTGATCCTGACCGTCGCCATTCGCCGTGATGGCCGCATTGAGGGCATCACCGTGGTCAAATCCAGCGGTAACAAAGTCCTCGATAAAGCGGCCGTGGATATCGTCAGGCTTTCCGAACCTTTTGCGGCACTGCCGGAAACCGCGGAAAACCCAAACATGCTCTACATCACACGCACTTGGCAATTCATTGCCGGCCAAACCAGCCTCAATTAACCCGCAATGCCTTAGCTACATGACAAAAACTTTTAGGGCCGGTCTGTCCGTTGCACCTATGGAACAGTCATTTCTTGCCGAGCCGGTTGCCACCGCCGGCTTTGGCCTATGATAGGCGGCATGGACTTATTGCTCGCGCCATCGCCCCGGACCGCCCTAATGCTGGCGCTGTCAATGTGCGCGCCGGCCGTTACCGCCGCCGACCTTTACCGCATCGATCCGGTGCACACGCGTGTTGCATTCCGGGTCATGCATGCCGGATTCTCGCCGAGCATCGGC
>Ga0315906_10007024_pt1 | contig 13786 bp, 11 predicted proteins | sample LakEriMetagenome_4_FD_203526 | JGI IMG/M metagenome (GOLD analysis project Ga0315906, IMG submission 203526) | Freshwater fungal communities from buoy surface, Lake Erie, Ohio, United States - Buoy 2 MA122 | ecosystem: Environmental > Aquatic > Freshwater > Lake > Lake biofilm | place: USA...
ACCTTCGACCATGCCGCGCAGGATCGCTAACTGGCGCGCAGATAACTGGCCAGCCCCAGAATCGCGGGAGTCATTCAAAATGACCACCCCTAGTGCCACTGGATTGGCAGCCCAGTTTTGGAAGGAGAGGTAAAGGGACAAAGGAATACAAAGGTCCCGAATCGCCTCTGCTATTCGATTTTTGTCTGTCTGCGCCACGGATTTGTGGAAGCTAACCATCAGGTGACCTTGGGTAACGCCGCGATCTCGCAGAGTTTCAACGTATGCGGTGGAGTCGTTACACCACCTCTCCTGCGATTCACCCTTTAAGACACGTGCCGGTTCGGTGTCGCTCGCTCGCCATTCGCTGCTTGGAATAACGCGATCTGCCCACACGGGTGAATCTTCAAATCCAAACTGTCCAAGAACAATTATTGAATCATCGGACTGTAACCGTGAAAAACGAACGCCCTGCACTGAGAATTGATGCAGGAATTCAGTTGCAAGCCCACGTGCAATCTCTTCTGAAGTAGGGTGAAAACTCAACCACTCAATAAATTTTCTGATTTCACTCATGGTTAATCACCAACTGTTCATTGAACAGTTCAAAACAAGGACGCATTACACTTTAACCTTCCTGCACAAAGGTTGCGTACCGATCCCGCAGCTGTTCGGAGCGCGAAATCTTTTTCAAATGAGTGTTACCCCATACGAAAAAGATCCGCCGGTGAGCGACCCCCCCCCTGATTTTCAGAGGTAGTGGGTCGAGATGAATCCCCAGCTGAACTTCTCGGGAAAAGATAAAGCACTTATGTGAAAATATATAGGAATTAAGCGTGGTGTCCAGTCAACTTTTGGATGGTCACAATCGACCCTTTGGGGCTGTAGAAGCTCTTACAACAACTTGTGGCTGAAACACAACGTGTTGGTGCACATGATCGGCTCTACCTTCAAATTCAGCGAGCATCTGAGCTCCCATGCTCCATCCCAGTTGATACGGAGTCTGAGAAACAGTTGTTAGGGGAACCAAGGCAGATTCTGCGTATGCAACATTGTCAAAACCAAGCACCGATACCTGGCCCGGGACTGGGATACCGACTTTGTGGAAGTAATTCATAATTCCAAGTGCCAATGCATCGTTTCCGGCAAAGATCGCATCTGGAAGCGGGCCACGAGCAATGATTACAGGTGCTATTTGCTCACCTGTAATGAAATCTAGGGATGGTGCAGTTATTGTTTTAAGTTCAATGCCAAGCTGTTTAGCTGCTTGCGTTATCCCGACGAAACGTTGATTTGATTGATGATGGGTGTCTGGTCCAGAAGCCCACAAAATCTTTGTGTGCCCTAGTTGTGCAAGGTGCTCGATGCCAACAAAGCCTCCACGCACCTGATCGATCGAAACAGAGCATTGATCTGGTTCTTCATCTGTTTGTGAAAGATAACTGACTCGAACATTTCGATCAATAAACTTTTCAAAGACTTGGTTGTTGGGACCAACCGGCGTAACGATGATTCCGCGAAAGTTTGAATCTGACATGGCGGTCAAAAGTTGTAGCTCGATTGCTTCATCCTCGCGGGAATACCCAATCAAAACTCGATAACGATCTTTTGCTAAGGAGTCTTCAATTCCTTGTGCAAGCTCGTCATAAAACGGATTTTGTGCCAACGGAAGAATGAGTCCGACAATTTTTGAATCAGCACTTGAATGAGCCGAGTTGCTATTTGGAATAAAGCCCAACATATCGATCGCTTCTCGAACCTTTAGCCGAGTTGATTTAGAAACATTTGTGGGACGGTTAAGAACATTTGAAACAGTTCCGATCGAAACCTGTGCCTGTTTTGCCACATCCCTAAGGCTTGGTTTCTTGGTCATGCCTATAACTTACTGGTATCGGAGCAAAAAGTTCCTACTTTTCCTTTGAGTATTCATTCGGACTGACTAGAATTTGGGATTATGGCGAAGAAGCTGACGGGTGCTAGTGAGCACACTGAGATCACAATTGATCAGGTTGCCAAAGCGGCCAAGGTAAGCCCGGCTACTGTCTCTCGCGTTCTAAATGGAACAGCCAGAGTTTCTGCTGAAAAAGAAAAAGCGGTGCGCAAGGCGGTTGCAAAGTACAACTTCACCCCTAATGCAACTGCGCGCCGCTTGGCTGGTGGTCGCAGCGGCTTGATTGCCTTGCTGATGGAAGAATCTAGTGAAGAGTTTTTTCTTAATCCTTTCTGGGGCCAAGTTGTACAAGGTTTTTCAACTGCAATTACAGAAGCTGGTCTGCATCCGCTGTTACTGATTAGACCAAAAAGCGGCACGGAAGATTCACTTTTTTCTACATTGCAGGCAGGGCAGATGGATGGCTTAGCAATTTTTAGTTGGCACAGACCATTAAAGAGTTTTGAAAAAATGTTAGACCCCAAGATGGCAGTTGTATTTGGCGGTGATCTTGGTGGCTCTAAAAAGTATCCGTATGTTGATGTCGATAATGTTAAAGGTGGTTACTTAGCAACTAAACATTTGCTTGATTCTGGCTGCAAGAATATTGTCACAATTACTGGTGACTTGAAATTGCAATCTGGCCGTGATCGCCTAGATGGCTATGAGCAAGCGATCACAAGTGCGGGAATGAAGTTAAGCGATCAGCTGATTATTCATGGTGATTACACCCAATCTAAAGCTGAAGAATTAACACGACAGTTGCTCAAAAGAAAAGTTAAATTCGATGGAGTCTTTGCGGGCAATGATTTATCGGCTGTAGGTGCCATTAATGTTTTACTTCAAAATGGTGTCTCGGTGCCTGGTAAAGTCAAAGTTGTTGGTTTTGATGATTCACCTATAGCCAGCAGACACCAACCATCGATATCAACTATTAGACAACCCATTAGAGAATTGGGCGCACAAGTTGCTCACAGTCTTTTAGCAATACTTGATGGCCAAGAGGTAGAGGACAAAGTCTTGGATGTTAAGTTAGTAAAGCGTCAATCATCTGGTGCTAAATAGCGGTATTTGCCGCAATGATTTCCTTGTACTTCTTGAAGCTTAACTTTGGGGTACGTTCAAGAGTTTCGTAATCCACATGAACGATTCCAAAGCGCTTTGCATAACCTTCGGCCCATTCAAAGTTATCAAGCAAAGACCAAGCAAAGTAACCCTTGACCGGAGCGCCTTGTGAAATGGCGTTCTGAAGGGATTGCAGGTGAGCGGTCAGATATGCGGTGCGCTTAGTATCAATAACTTCACCGTTAACCTTTACATCATCGTAAGAAGATCCATTTTCAGTGATTACTAAATACGGAATCTGTGGCCAATCCTGATGAACGCGCTGAACTAGATTTCCAAGACCTTCGGGGGTAACAACCCAACCCATTGCGGTTAAATCATTTGCTAAATGTGCGGGAGCAGAACCATCTACGCGCTGCGGGAATGGCATAAAGCCGCCTTCGATTGCTGGCTTATCTTCGGGGCGTGGTGAGCGCACAAAGCCATCGCAGTAATAGTTAATGCCCATGAAATCTGGCGCAGCGATAAGTAGTTGGTTGTCTCCTGGCATCACAACGCGGCTGAGCATTTCGCCATAGCAATCAACCAAGTTTTGTGGGTATTTTCCAGTTGAGAATGCATCGATCCACCATCGGTTTAAATTTGAATCATTCAGTGCCGCAAAATCAACAACCTCTTGATCATTTGGTGATTCATTGTGAATGTTATTCATGTTTACAGTCAGGCCAACCGAGGCCTTTGGATAAACCTTTTTGATCGCACGTGTTGCTGCTGCGTGAGCTAATGCAGTGTGATGACTTGCTGCAATTGCCAAATTGAAATCTTTTTTACCGGGAGCATGAACTCCATTTGAATATCCAAGCCATGAAACACACCATGGTTCATTAATTGTGATCCAGGTAGAAATGCGATCACCGAATGCTTCGGCACATGCAGTTGCATAATCTTCAAAGGCTTTAACAATGTCGCGATTTGCCCAACCACCTTTGTCTTCAAGTGCTTGTGGCAAGTCCCAGTGATACAAAGTAACCATGGGTTCGATACCGGCGGCAACTAGTGCATCAATCAAGCGGTTATAGAAAGCAAAACCGCGTTCTTCACGAGTTGCATCGCCTTTCGGAAAAAGTCGTGGCCAGGCAATTGAAAAACGATAAGCACTAACACCAAGCTCTTTCATAATGGCGATATCTTCATCAAATCGGTTGTAGTGATCACAAGCCTGGTCACCGGTATCGCCATTTACAACTTTGCCTGGTGTCTTTGAAAATGTGTCCCAGATGCTTGCTCCGCGGCCATCGGTATCAAATGCGCCTTCAATTTGATAGCTAGCAGTCGCAGTTCCCCAGGTGAAATCTTCTGGAAAGTGAGAACTCATGTCGTAGATATCCAATCTATAAAGATCACATTACAAAATCTGGGCGATTAGCTAATTGTCCTGGAAGCGCTGTTGTAGTCTACTGAAAGCGGTTTCATAAGCAATACTGTAGCCTAGTTAAATTCCAGGTTTAGGAGAAATCATGACCAACGGGTCGTCGCATTCACTTTTATGGTCTGAAGAGTTTGCAGATCATCAGGGTGGACAGTTGTCAGAAGACACCTGGAATTTTGACATCGGTGATGGCGCCTCTGCCGGCTTGGTGGGTTGGGGCAATAATGAACTGGAGTACTACACCAAAGATTCAGTCAGTATTGATAGCAACCTTGTTATCACTGCACAGAGAATCACCCCTGATTCAGGCTTGAACTGTTACTACGGGCCAGCACAGTGGAAAAGCGGAAAGATTCATACAGCTCGTAAAATTGGTTTTAAATACGGTCGTCTTCAGATCCAAGCCAAAATGCCAAGTGGTGTGGGTGTTTGGCCAGCGTTGTGGCTATTGGGTGCCAACCTTCTAGATGGTGTCGCCTGGCCACATTGTGGCGAGTTAGATATCTTGGAAAACACTGGAGCTCACCCATTTCAAGTTCAAGGAACCATCCATGGCGATGGGTATTTCGGTGAAAATGGAATAACTAAGATTATTCAATCCCCAACAACACTAGCTAGCGATTTCCATACCTATGCAATCGAATGGACAGAAGATTCAATCAAGTGGTTCTTTGATGATCTTTGTTACAACACCATAAATCGTAACGATGTTGAAGCTGAGGGTAAACCGTGGCCTTTTGATCAAGAGTTTTATTTGATTATCAATCTAGCAATTGGTGGCTGGTTTGCTGGGGCTGTTGACTCTGAATTAGACAACGCCCAGCTGCAGGTAAGCTCAATTAGGTACTACTCGATTGATGGCATTGGTGAACTAATCCTGCATTAACGCTTAATCACTTCTCCGACACCATTTATCGTTGAAAATCTAATCCAATCAAGGCTCATGCTTGCTTGCTTCAGTCCCAATTCTATTGGCCCGCCAAGGTTTCCACCCATAGCTAGATTCATCACTAGATAAAACTCGTGATCAAAAACCCAGTCCTTATCCTTCTTTTGTTGGCTTCCAAACAGGACTCCATCGACATACCAATCAATACTTTCTGGCAGCCAATCAACGGCATAGGTGTGATACTCATCTGCAAATCCTTTTGGCATATCAACAGTTGTGCCACGGCCGCCAAAGCCACCTGACAAAAGGCCGTGTAAATACCCATATGCAGTGTTGGGAGACTTGCCAACTAATTCAGTCACATCAATTTCGCCGCACCAAGGCCACAAGCGGGTATCAATATCTGCACCAAGCATCCAGAATGCACCCCATGTTCCTGCACCGACTGGACCTTTGATTCGTGCTTCTATGCGCCCGTATTTAAATCCAATTTTATCTTTTGTAATGTATTTAGCACTCACCCATTCGCAGGGAGTTTTGTAATAACAGTTGTATTCATTTGCACCAGTTGTGGTCGCATCAATTTGAAGCGCTCCCGCTGCAGTGATCTTTGCCAAGGTCGGAATGTAATACTGGCGTTCCCGGTTTCCCCAACCGCCACCAGCTGCAGCTTTACTTCCATCACCATTTTCGGATGACCAGATTGCGCTGTCTGGTGCTGAGCCTGCAGCTAGATTGAATTCATCTTGCCACACCTGTACATAATTTCTTTTAATGACAGGGATCATGAATTCGCTTGAATCAACTTTGTTGTCAGCAAATCCTTTTGCAGTAAATTTTGCAGTTACGTAGACTCGAAAACCTTCATCGATTCCTGCCGGAGAATATGTCGCTAATTTTGCTCCATCAATTTCAACTGGGCCTTTGAACCACTGGTACGTAACCTTGGCTGTTTTAGGGGAAAACACCCCTGGGTTTGTCACCAGTTTGTTACCTGCAGGATTTACCAGCGACACCGATGGTTTTACATTAACAATTACTTGGCCGATACGGCCCACAACAGATGATGCGGTAACTCCAGCTGCCGTGGCCTTTAGCTGAATGCTTTGATTCTTTTGCTTAGCTGATGCCTTGAAGGCCGATTTAGTTGCACCAGCGACTGCTTTTCCGTTGATAAACCATTGCAGTTTAGGCGCTTTCAATCCGCTAATTGAGGCAGGAGCCACAACAAAACTAAGTCCAGTGTTATCTGAATAGTTAATGTGTGGCTGGTTTGCAACATCAGCGTTGGCAGAAAACGGAACAACTAAAGCTAGCAGTGAAATGGAAACAAGAAATGCTAATGGGCCCTTAACTGACTTCATTAGCTTTTCTCATATTCCTTTACTTTGCTACAACTTTAGATGTGTATGTTTTTCCGTCAATTACCACAGATACTGTCTTGGCTCCAGCTTTTACCTTGACAGGAACAACCTGCATTGCTGAAGAGATCTTGACGGTTGCTTTCTTGGCACCTGTCACAGCAACAGTTGCTGTTTTACCAGCAGCACCTGCAACCGCAACTGAAACAACAAAATCTTTTCCAGATTTTGCAACTGATGTAGAAATTCCGCGGTAGTAGTGGAACTCGACGCCTTCTGCTGAAACAGGCGTTGCACCTGCAATTTCAGGTACAAGCGTTGCAAGTGCAGTGCTAGCTGCTGGCATCGCAGCTGTTGCTGATGTTGGCGCAGCGTTTGGCTTTGTATCAGCATTTTTTACAGTAAATGCTGCATATCCAAAGGCATCAGTAGTTGCTGTAAGAGTTGACTTGCCACCATTTACTTTCAAGGTAACAACCTTGTTTGGGGCAGCGGTCTTTCCATCATCACCGATTACCTTGTACACAACGATCAAGTCGCCACCAGCTGGTGCATATGCCTGCTTCAGATTATTTGCAGCATTTGTCACAGAGTTGGTTGCATCCAGTTTTGGAGTCACTAGTGTGATTGTTGGCTTGGTTGCAGCCACAACAATTGGTGCTTTTGGTGTGAAGTAGTGGAATTCTGTGATCACTGAATGATCAGCAGGTTCGCTGTTAACTTCTGGAAGCATCTGAGAATGTAGGCGATCGAGCTTGTCATCGCTAAATATTGGCTTAGATGTGTATGACTCTGGTTCAGCTTCACCTGATGACGGTAGATCTAAATTCTTAAGTGCGAAAGTCACATTTCCAAATGCATCGGTAAGGTGAATGACATTTGCCTGATCAAATGGTGGGCGATCTACTCCCTTTGTCTTAATGCCATCAACTTCGACAATGGATGAAGCTTCGCTATAACCCTTATTGATACGCAAATTCACTTTGGTGAAAGCAAGTGGCTTACCGTTCTTATCTTTAACGTTATAGGTCAAGTTAATTGTTGATCCGACAGGTGCGAAAGAAACCTGGAAAACTAATCCGGAACCAAACCATCCCTTTGCAACCCACCCATCAGCCATTTGCTGATTGGTCTTTGCATCCCATGTGTTTGTTGCATCAAGAAATGGTGCCTGCAAAGTAATGACTGCATCCTTCGGGCCTCCAGTTGCAGCAGTTGCGCTGTATATGGCAACTGGGGAAATGGCTAGGACCATCGCAAGGATGACGCCAATGTGTGTACGGAATTTAGACATGGATATGCCTTTCTTACCTAGGATGGATTGGAATTTAAACATTAACCTTTTACAGCTCCGTCCATTACACCGCTTACTAAACGGCGACCGACGAAAATAAAGAGAATCAAAAGTGGCGCTGTTGCCAAGAAAGCACCACCCATTTGCAATGAGTAATCAAGTCCATACAACGGCTTTAACTGAGTCAATGCAACCTGCAAGGTAAAGCGCTCGGGGGATTGCAGCACGATTGTTGGCCACAAGTAATCATTCCAAGAGGCAAGGAAAGCAAATAACCCAAGCACAAATGAGCTTTGACGAATACTTGGCAGGACAACGCTCCAGAAGACTCGAGGTACTGAAGCTCCATCAATAGTGGCAGCCTCAAGGATCTCATTTGGAACTTGTGCATCAATGATCTGACGCATCCAGAACACACCAAATGCTGTAACCAGCGCTGGGACTATGAGTGCATACAAGGTGTTCACTAGATGCAGCTTGTTGGCCATGATGAACAACGGAACGATTCCAAGCTGGCTTGGAAGCATCATGGTTGCAACGACAAAGAGAATTGAGAACTGACGTCCTTTAAAGTGCAACTTCGCAAAGGCAAACCCTGCAATAGCAGAGAAGATAACTTGGGCGACCGCAACGGCTACTCCAACAATAAAAGTATTGATCAAAGCCTGCGAGAAATAGACACCTTCGGCGTTTAATACCTTGTTGGCAACCTCTAAGAAACGTGGCCCAGGGACAAGTGATGGCGGGGTCTTAGAGATTTCAGCATCTGTATTGGATGACACGATAAACATCCAATAAAAAGGAAAGATTGATAGGAAAGTGATCAAGATCAGCATTAAGTAATGCAGCTTTGAAGTCTTTTGCCACTTTGGAATACTGCGCTTCATCGGCTGCCCTCACCTGAAATTTTGCGTGTGATGACGAAGTTAATTGCCGAAATAATTAGCACGATTACTGTAATCGCAATTCCGATTGCAGCGGCATATCCATACTTATTGTTCAGGAATGCTTGGTTGTATAGGAACAAAGTCAATGTTAAGAACTGCTTAGTAGATCCACCTTCAGCATTTAGCTGCTGAGGTTCAGCAAATACCTGCAATCCACCGATTGTGCCCACGATTAAAACAAATGTGATGGTGTTCTTCAGTGATGGAAGAGTCACATACTTGAACTGCTGCCATTTTGTTGCGCCATCAACTGATGCTGATTCGTAAAGCTCATCTGGGATGGCAAGCATGGAAGCCAAGAAAATCAGGGTGTTGTAGCCAATCCAACGCCAAGTAATCATGGTTGCGATTTGAATATGGCTAGGGATTACACCTTCGATAAAGTCGATGTTGTCGACCCCGGGAATCAAACCTAAAATTCCATTGATTAACCCGTAATCACGGCCAAAGAGTTGCTGGAAAACGATAGTGATAGCAATAACCGAGGTGATGTTTGGGACTAAAAGAATAGTGCGCCAAAAAGACTTACCTTTTAGCCGCTTATTGCGCAAGATCGCAGCCAAGCTGATTGCAATAATCATCTGTGGGAAGGTCGATAAAGCCCAAATGCTAAAAGTATTTCTAAGAGCTATCCAAAAATCTGAATCTTGAAACAAGAATACAAAGTTGTTCAAACCGTTGAACTCAGATTCGCCAAGTGGATCCCACTTGAAAAATGCGATGTAGATTGAATAAACAACCGGGGCGACACCAAAAACTAAGAAGATGAGAAAAAATGGAGCGATGGCTGGATATCCCCAGCGACCATCCAAAGATGCAATTCCTGGAAGCGGTTTTTTCTCTTTCTTACTTTTTTTCTTCCAAGGAGTAAGAGGCGCCTTTTGGCGCTTCTTACTGTCCTTAAATAATGTCATCGGATAAATACTCTAATTCTTAAAGAGTTTATCGATGTCAGAAAGTACAAGTGCATACGACTTTGCCGAGGTCATCTTCTTTGATGCCACGCGCCCAAGTCCTGCACCAAATGTCGAATCAATCTTTCGTTGTAGTTCGCCTTCAAAGATTGGCTTCAACTTCAAAACACCCTTGGTGTAAATCTGACCAACAGGAGCGTTGCTGAAAAACTCATCTTTGTATTCCAGAAGAGCTGCATCATCGTAGAGAACAGAAGCTGAAGGGAATAGTCCATAAGTCTTGAAGACCTTAAGCTGTTGTTCTGGTGCCAAGTACCACGTCAAAAAGTCGTAAGCAGCTTGCTTATTCTTTGAATACGCAGGAATTCCAAGCTCAGTTCCGCCCTGGTTTCCACCACCTGCAGGAAGATCTGCAATGTCCCATTTACCTTTTGTATCTGGTGCTTGCTTCTTAATGTAATCAAGCATCCAGGCCGGGGCCAGAATTGTTGCCATTGCGCCTTTATTCATACCGATATTCCAGTCAGATGTGAACTGACCTAGGCGTGCACCGATACCTGACTCAAGTGCCTTAACTGTTGTATCCCAAGCCTTCTTGATCTGAGGGTTGGTCTTGTAAACAAGCTTTCCGCCATCAGTTCCGTCAGGTTGGTAATACTTAACAGTTCCTTGGTTCATTACCGCTGCATAAATTGAACCGGCATCGTCAATAAAACCCTTGCCTGATTTCTTTTCAGCAGGCGTTAACTTAGAAACATACTTTTGCCCAGTTGCGATGAACTTGTCCCAAGTTGGCCATAACTTTCCAACTGCTACACGATCTGTAGGTAGACCTGCCTTTTTAAACAAGTCTGAACGATAAGCAACTTGCAACCCGCCGACATCTGTTGGAATACCAATAACGCTGTCATTAAATGCAACGCCTTGCTCCCAACGCCATGGAAGGTAATTCTTTTTAATGTCATTTGCTGACAGACCTGCTGCTACTCCTGCCTCAACATTTGTGGCCGAGGTTTTCATTTGTCGTAAATCTTGGAAACAGTTGGGACGATTTCCAGTGCGCCAGTACCCTGAGTAAGGAACTTCGAAAGCAATGATGTCTGCTGGCCCACCTGTTTGGCAGGAGAGAATGGTCTTCTGGTGCAGTGGGTCAACATCGTTCTTGATCGGAATGATTTTGATTTCAGGGTGAAGCTTTTGGTATTCACGTTGCAGGGCTGGCTGAATAACTTCACCAAAGGTCCAAACAGTTAAAGTGATTTGCTCGGCTGCTTTTGCTGGCGCAGTTAGAACACCTGCTGAAACTGCCAACGCAACGATTGCCCCAAGAAATGCTTTTTTGGTCATCTTGTTCATGTGTGAAACCTTCCTTTAACAGACCTGACATCCGGCAAGCCATCAGTGAAACCCTGAAACTCTCAGCAAAACTCCCACCAGTGGGGGTTTCCATGAAAGCGGTTTCAAGGTACGCTATTTAAGCCTTTAATGCTATTTGGCACAAGGGATTTCGGGTTAAAGTTTTATAACGAGAGCGGGGGCGTTGGTGGTCATCAAAAAAGCGGTTCAAGCACCGATCAGTCTTTTTGTCGCGCTGTCGATTGCACTTACCTTCATGGTGAACCCCGTCGCGGATGCCGCATCCAAGAAAACCCTAAAACTTTTATGGTCAGATGAGTTCAACGGCAAAAAGGGATCAGGGCCATCGGCAAAAAACTGGAGCCGCGAAATCGGAGGTGGTGGCTGGGGTAACTCTGAACGCCAGTTCTACACTGACAAAGCTGCCAACGCTTCAATGGATGGGGCTGGTCGCTTAATTATCACCGCAAACAGAATTTCAAATCAATACGCCGAGCAGGTAGGTGATGTCCCAGGCACTGAAAACATCCTTAATCGTTGTTCTGAATGCCAATTTACAAGCGCTCGACTTAAGACAGCGCGCAAAGTTGGATTTATGTATGGGCGCGTAGAAGCCCGAATCAAAATGCCAGTCGGTGTTGGAACCTGGCCAGCTTTTTGGATGTTAGGTGGAGATCTACTAGATGGTGTCCCTTGGCCCGAGTGCGGCGAAATCGACATCATGGAATTTCGTGGCGACATTCCTGATCAATCGACCTCTGCAATTCACGGACCAACCACCCCACAAGGTTCAGGACTTGGTGCGCGCTTCGTAAGTGGTCCGCCGCTGTCAGATGATTATCACACCTATGCAATTGAGTGGAAAAAGAATTCACTAACATTTATTGTCGATGGCAGAGTCACTGGGACATACACCTCGGCAGATACCGGATCTAGAGGCTGGGTATACAACCAAGAATTTTTCTTGATCTTAAATCTTGCTATGGGCGGCACTTATGCAGGTGAATACATTGATCCTGCTTTAAATCAGGCACAGCTACATGTGGATTACATTCGTTTTTATTCAGTGAATGGTGTTGGAAAAGTAATCAGAGGTTAAGTTAACTACTAAATTGGAGCCAGAAATGAAGCGCACATCAATTACACGGAAACTCGTAAGCGGGATCGCAATGCTGGCGCTCCTATTTACTGGTGGTTTGATCGGGCAAAGCTCGTCTCAGGCTGCTGGATTGCCAACTGTTCGCTACGTCTCCCCAGACTTTAATTCAGCCAATGAAACCTGGGCATCTGATGGTCTGGCCCAGTACTACGCAGCTGGCGGCCGAAGCTACTTCAGATATGTTGGCGCTGGTTCAACAATCACAATTACTTACTTAGTAACAAGTGATGGAACTGCACCCGCTGCAGACATGGCCGTTTCTTTTATGGTTAACGCTCCTTACAGTGGATCAAAAGCAACCTGGGAAGTTAACGGTAAGGCTGTTGGTGCTTCTCAGGATTCTGCAACTGGATACGGATTGTTAGTTGCAGGAAAGACAGATTCTGCTGGAAAGGTTTCATTCACAATCAAGAATACAAATACTCCAGATTCTGCAATGGCAATCCCTGCCTCCGAAACACAGGCGCGAGCAACTACTGGTCGTGTGTATGGAAACATGAAGTTGATCATCGATGGATTAACCGACATGCAACAAGTACTTGACTTGTTAACTTTTGATATCACAAAGGCACCAGCTGCAACTATTCCGGCTGGAGTCACACCAACACCGACTCCAACCGCGACTCCAACCGCGACTCCAACCGCGACTCCAACCCCGACTCCAACTGCAACAACTCCAGCCACATTGCCATCAATGCGCTTGGTCTCGCCTGAATTTGGTCCATCAAACAGTGTTGATACAACTGGCGACATTGCTCAGTATTACTCAGCAAAAACTCGCGCTTATTACACATACATTGCGGCAGGAACATCATTAACTCTTAAGTATCTTGTGACATCTGATGGAACCAAGCCACTTGCAAACAAGGAAGTAACGTTGCAAGTAAACGCGCCATACAGTGGATCAAAGGCCAACTGGCTATCAGGAAGCACAAAAATCACTGTTCCGGGCTCAGAATCAGCATCAGGTGCTGACCTAAAGGCAACTACAAATGCTAATGGCGAAGTTACATTCACCATTAAGAACACTGACACAACAGGTATGGAAGCAAAGCCGGCCGCACCAAATGCAGTAGCTCCAAAGTTGCGCCTGTACGGAACTTTCAAGGCAATCATTCCTGGGTACGGCGACAAGGAAGCAGATGTTGATCTAGTGACATTTGATGTCTACGCAGCGCCAAAGCCAGTTGTTAAGGCAACAACAATCACTTGCGTTAAGGGCAAGCAAACTAAGAAGGTTACTGCGGTTAATCCAAAGTGCCCAACCGGTTACAAGAAGAAGTAACAACTCTCAAGAGTTAATTTAACTTCAGTAAGAAGTCCTGGTGCCTGTATGGGCGCCGGGATTTTTTATGGAGTAAAGACCTCTCCATGTCCATTTACCTGATAGCTGCGAACCCAATCAATACTCATGGTTGATGACTGCAGGTTTTGCCATGATCCACTAAATGATTCATTAACCG
>Ga0315906_10007025_pt1 | contig 13785 bp, 14 predicted proteins | sample LakEriMetagenome_4_FD_203526 | JGI IMG/M metagenome (GOLD analysis project Ga0315906, IMG submission 203526) | Freshwater fungal communities from buoy surface, Lake Erie, Ohio, United States - Buoy 2 MA122 | ecosystem: Environmental > Aquatic > Freshwater > Lake > Lake biofilm | place: USA...
AAGGGATACCCCATGAGCATCCTGATCAACCGCAACACCAAGGTGATGACCCAGGGCATCACCGGTAAAACCGGCCAATTTCATACCCGAACCAGCCGTGACTATGCCAACGGCCGCAACTGCTATGTCGCTGGCGTCAATCCCAAGAAAGCGGGCGAAGATTTCGAGGGTATCCCCATTTACGCCTCGGTCCGAGAGGCCAAGCAGGCAACTGGCGCCACGGTATCGGTCATTTATGTACCCCCCGCAGGCGCTGCCGACGCGATCTGGGAAGCGGTTGAGGCCGATCTCGATCTTGCTATCTGCATCACCGAGGGAATTCCTGTGCGCGACATGATTCGCGTGCGCGACCGCATGCGCAAGGAAAGCCGCAAGACGCTGCTGTTGGGGCCCAATTGTCCGGGGGTCATCACCCCTGAGGAACTCAAGATCGGCATCATGCCGGGCCACATCCATCGTAAAGGTCGGATTGGTGTGGTCTCGCGCTCGGGCACCCTCACCTATGAGGCGGTCGGCCAACTGACTGCGCTTGGGCTGGGTCAGTCGTCCGCGGTGGGAATTGGCGGCGATCCGGTGAACGGCCTCAAACACATCGATGTGCTGCGCATGTTCAACGACGACCCCGAGACCGACGCGGTCGTCATGATCGGCGAAATCGGCGGGTCTGATGAGGAAGCCGCTGCCGAATGGATCCGTGACAACATGAAAAAGCCGGTGGTGGGTTTCATTGCCGGTGTCACGGCTCCCCCTGGCAAACGCATGGGTCACGCAGGCGCCATCATCTCGGGCGGCAAAGGCACGGCCCAGGAAAAACTCTCCATCATGGAGTCCTGCGGCATCAAGGTAACGCGCGACCCGTCCGAAATGGGACGCCTTCTGAAAAGCGTGCTGTAGAGCGAAGCGACTGTCGACAGCTCCTTTGGCAGTCCGTTACCGCACAACCGTTTTATCGAATCCTTCCTTTCGAACCCTCAATCGGACAGCTTCGCCAACATGAGCACCACCGACGCCCCGTTTCGCACCTGGATGTGCCTGATCTGCGGTTGGATTTACGACGAAGCCGCTGGCCTGCCCGAGGAGGGTATTGCCCCGGGTACCCGCTGGGAAGATGTGCCCATGAACTGGACCTGTCCGGAATGCGGCGCGCGCAAGGAAGACTTCGAGATGGTTGAGCTCTGAGCTCAAGTGGGCGCGGTCAGCCCACTGCTTTCGATTTCACCACCGCATAGCGGGCAAGCGTAGCCTGCCTGGCCTGGTCGTGATCGACGATTGGGCGGGGGTACGTGCTGCCAAGTGTTACGCCCGCACCCGCCAGCACCATCGCGGGGCTCAGCCAGGGCGCGTGGATGTCCTTGTTGGACAGATTCGCGAGTTGCGGCAGGTAGCGCCGAATGAATCGGCCTTCCGGATCGAAGCGTTGCGACTGCGTGACCGGATTGAAGATCCGGAAGTAGGGCTGCGCATCGCAGCCACTCGACGATGCCCATTGCCAGCCGCCGTTGTTCGCGGACAGATCAAAGTCGATCAGGTGGTCGGCGAAATACCGCTCGCCCCAGCGCCAGTCGAGCCCAAGGTCCTTGGTGAGGAATGAGGCAACGACCATCCGCAGCCGGTTATGCATGTATCCCGTGCGATTGATCTGAGCCATGGCCGCATCGATCAGCGGATAGCCGGTACGGCCCTCGCACCAGGCCGCAAAGAGTGCCTGGTCGTCGGTCCAGCGGATCGCGTCGTATTCGGCGCGGAAAGCGCGTTCCACCACGCGCGGGTGATGCCAGAGAATCTGAAAATAGAAGTCGCGCCAGATGAGTTCCGAGAGCCAGGTATCGGCCCCGGCTCGAGCAGCAGGGTCGCTTTCGATTGCCTGGCGGGCGAGGCGTGCGGCGTGTCGCACCGAGAGCGTGCCAAATCGCATGTGAACCGATAGATACGAGGGGCCTTTGATGCCGGGAAAGTCGCGCGCTTCGGCATAGCGGCCGATACGGCCACCAAAATCGGCGAGCAGTTTTTCAGCGCCTGAACTGCCGGGCGTGATGCCTACGTCGGCCAGCTGAATGGGCCCAAAGCCTAGCGCCTCGAGGGTGGGTACGCCAGTCTGATGCCACGCAGTGGGGTCGTCGGTGCCCGGCCGCGGCGCGACCAGCCTTCCGGCGAGCGCGGCGTCCTGGCGGGCCAGCGCGCTGGGGGTGGCCTCAAGCGCGCGCAGCCAGGCGCGCTTATAGGGCGAAAACACCGAGAATGGGCGACCGTCCAGTGTCAGTACCTCGCTACGATCGAAGATCGCATGGTCTTTGCAGGTGATGAGCTCACAGCCCGAGGCGGCAAGCCGCGAAGCCACGTCACGATCGCGCACGATCGCAACCGGTTCGTAATCCTGCGCGGCCACGACCACTCGCGCGCCCAGTTGCTGTGCAAGCGCGGGAATCGCCTCTGCGGGCGCACCGTGCATCACCCACAGGGCACCGCCCAGCTGCCGGAGCCGGTGGTCCAGCTCGACCAGGGACTCGCGGATAAATGCTACCCGCCGGTCGATCCGCGGAAGCGGATCGAGAATGCCGCGGTCGAAAACAAAGCAGAAGGCGATCCGGTCGGCGTGTTTGAGCGCCGTGGCCAGCGCGGCGTGGTCATCCAGACGCAGGTCGCGGCGCAGCCAGACCAGGGCGAGCCCGGCATCAGGGAAGGACGTGGGGCGTGAATGGTCGGTCATAGGGGTCTCGATTACAGGGCGCGGGCGTCGATCATATAATCCGGCCATGATGACCGAATCAGCGAGCGACCTCAGCAATCACTTTCTTATCGCCATGCCCAGCCTGGAAGACCCGAACTTTGGCGGCAGTCTGGTGTTCATTGCCGAGCACAATGACCAGGGCGCTTTGGGCCTGGTCATCAACCGGCCCATGGAGATCGATCTTGCTGTCCTGTTCCGGCGGATCGAACTCGAACTCGACCCCTCGGCACTTGCGCGGTCGGCTGTGATGCAAGGCGGGCCGGTTCAGACCGATCGTGGCTTTGTGCTGCACCAGCCCGTCGGCGAGTGGGGTTCCACTGTGGTTGTCAACGATGACATCGGGCTCACCTCGTCGCGAGACGTGCTGGAGGCCGTGGCGGCCGGCAAGGGGCCTCAGCGTATCCTGGTCATGCTCGGTTACGCGGGCTGGGGGCCCGGACAACTCGAGGACGAGATTTCGCGCAACGCCTGGTTGACCGTTGAGGCCGACGCTTCGATCATTTTCGATACGCCCGCCGACGAGCGGCTGGCCCAAGCCTTCGCGCTGCTCGGCATCAATCCCGCCTTCCTCGCGTCGGCAGCCGGGCATGCCTGAGCGGGATGAAACACTCCTCGGCTTCGATTTCGGGTCGTCGCGAATCGGCGCGGCAGTGGGCAACACGCTGACCGCGAGTGCGCGGCCGCTCGCGCAGATTGACAACCGGGTGTCGTCGCGCGGGTTTGATGCGATCGGACGACTGCTCGCCGAGTGGCAGCCACAACGTCTGGTGGTGGGGCGACCGCTTTACCCCGATGGCACGCCCCACGATATGACTGCGCGCTGCGAGCGGTTTGCCCGCCAGCTTCATGGTCGATTCGGGTTGCCGGTCGATCTGGTTGATGAACGCTACAGCACGGTGGAAGCGGAATCAGGCGCGGGCGGCCGGCGTAACGTCGATGCCCAGGCGGCTGCGATCATCCTTCAACAATATCTGCAGACCCGATGACTACGCTCGACGTCGAAAGCGCCTACGCGCACCTGAGAGATTCGATCGCCGCTGTCTTGCCTGAGGCGCGGGAGGGCTTGTCTGTAGTGGGGGTACATAGCGGTGGGGTCTGGGTGGCCGAGCGCCTGCGCCGTGACCTGCAGCTGTCGGGTCCTGATGGCGCGCTCTCCAGCGCCTTTCATCGCGATGACTATGGGCGCCGCGGCCTGCCAGTTGATCTCAAGTCCACCCGTCTCGCCTTCGAGGTGGAGGGCGCTGACATCCTGCTGGTGGATGACATCCTGTTCACCGGCCGCACGGTGCGCGCGGCCTTGAATGAAATATTCGACTATGGGCGGCCTGCCCGCGTGCGGTTGGCCGTGCTCATCGATCGCGGCGGCCGCGAGCTACCGGTGTCAGCCGATTTCTGTGGCGTGCGGCATGAACTGCCGACCGATCGCGCCTTTGTGCTGAGCCGCGATGACTCGGGTCGATTTTCGCTTGTGATCGAGTAACCGGCGGCCCCCAGCAATGCCCTCTCGTCATCCGCAACTGAACGCTCACGGCGAACTGAAACATCTGCTCACGATAGAGGGCCTGTCGCGCGGTCTGATTCATCACATCCTGGATACCGCGGCGGGTTTCCTGGGCGTGTCCGATCGCGAGGTGAAAAAGGTTCCGCTTCTGCGTGGGGTGTCGGTATTCAATCTGTTCTTTGAAAACTCTACCCGAACTCGCACGACCTTCGAGATTGCGGCCAAGCGCTTGTCGGCCGATGTCGTGAATCTGAACATCAACACCTCGTCCACTGCCAAGGGCGAGTCGTTACTCGACACCATCGACAATCTGGTTGCCATGCATGCCGACATGTTTGTGGTGCGTCATGCGCAAAGCGGTGCGCCATTCCTGATTGCCGAACATGTTGACCGTACGCGCGGCAATGTGCATGTGATTAACGCGGGTGATGGCCGCCACGCGCATCCCACGCAGGGCCTGCTCGATGTTTACACCATCCGGCATTTCAAGAAAGACTTCACCAATCTGCGTGTGGCCATCGTGGGCGACGTGCTGCACTCGCGTGTGGCGCGCTCGGATATTCACGCGCTCACGACGCTGGGGGTGCCCGAGGTGCGTGTCATCGGCCCTCGAACCCTCATTCCGGGTGGCCTCGAGCAGCTGGGCGTGCATGTGTTCCATGACATGCGCGAAGGACTGCGCGGGGTCGATGTGGTGATCATGCTGAGGCTGCAGAGCGAGCGCATGCGAGGCGCGCTCTTGCCGTCTGCGCAGGAATATTTCAAGCACTACGGCCTCACCGAAGACAAGCTCGCGCTCGCCAATACCGACTGCATCGTGATGCACCCCGGGCCGATGAATCGCGGGGTGGAAATTGACTCTGCGGTGGCTGATGGTCCGCAGGCGGTCATTCTCGATCAGGTGACCTTCGGTATCGCGGTGCGGATGGCCGTCATGAGTCTTCTCGCAAAGTCCTGATGATGAACATGCCCCCCAGAATCTCGATCGTCAACGCGCGTGTGGTGGCGCCGGGGGGTGGACCGGCGGGTAACGGGCCCAGCGATGTTCATATTGCCGATGGCAAGCTGGTTGCTGTGGGTGCGGTGCCGTCGGGATTTGTGGCAGACCGGGTGATTGACGGCAAGGGGTGTCTCCTTCTGCCCGGAGTGGTTGATCTGGCTGCGCGGCTGCGCGAGCCCGGGTTCGAATACAAGGCGACGCTTGAATCCGAGATGCAGGCGGCGCTGGCCGGTGGGGTGACTGCGCTCGCCTGTCCGCCCGATACCGACCCAGTCCTTGATGAGCCGGGCCTGGTTGAAATGCTCAAGCACCGGGCGCGTGGCATTGACGGCGCGCGTCTTTACCCGGTGGGCGCCCTGACCGTGGGCCTGAAGGGCGAAACCATTACCGAAATGGCCGAGCTCGTTGAGGCGGGCTGCGTTGGCTTTTCGCACGCCCTGGCGCCTATTTCCGACACCCAGATCCTGATGCGGGCGATGCAGTATGCGAGCACGTTTGGCTACAGCGTCTGGCTGCATCCGCAAGACCCGCAACTTGCACGCAGTGGCGTGGCGCATGCCGGGCCTTACGCCAGTCGGTTGGGCCTCTCCGGTGTACCGGTGATCGCAGAGACGGTGGCGCTACACACGATCTTTGAACTGATGCGGGTCACCGGCTGCCGGGTCCATCTGTGCCGCCTGTCCTCGGCCGCCGGGCTGGAACTGGTGCGTCGCGCGAGGGCAGAGGGCTTGCCGGTCACGGCGGATGTAGCGATTCACCATGTGCATCTGATCGATGTGGATATCGGGTTTTTCGACAGCAACTGTCGGGTCGACCCACCGTTCCGATCACAGCGCGACCGGGATGCCATTCGCGCGGCGCTTGCCGACGGCACGATCGACGCGCTCTGCTCCGATCACACGCCGGTCGATGATGACGCGAAGCAGCTGCCGTTTGGCGAGGCCGAACCTGGGGTCACTGGGCTTGAGCTACTGTTGCCGCTTACGCTCAAGTGGGCGGCGGAGGCCCGTGTTCCGGTTGAGCAGGCATTGGTGAAGCTCACCACCGGACCCGCGGGCATCCTGGGTCAGCCTGGCGGCCGGCTGGCGGTGGGCGAGCCTGCCGACCTCTGTCTGTTCGACCCCGATGAGCACTGGGTGGTGTCACGTGGCTCGCTCGTGAGTCAGGGCTCGCACACGCCGTTCCTGGGACGCGAGTTGCTCGGTCGGGTGAGGGCCACGCTGGTGGCAGGGCGGGTGGTGTTTGAGCGCGCCAGGGGACTTCTCTGACGCGAGGCAGGAGTGTATGATGCGATCGCATCATGATGACTTGATGCGGTAAGGTGATGCGAACCACGCTCGATCTCGATCCCGATGTTCTCGCCGCCGTGAAAGAGCTCGCGCATCAGCGCGGGAGCTCGGCCGGTGCCGTGGTGTCCGAACTGGTTCGGAAAGCGCTCGCGGGGCCGGTGTATGTGGCTCACGACAGCGCGCCACAGGTTGGGGGCTTCCAGCCGTTTGCCTCGCGAGGAGCGGTGGTGAGCGACTCCGCGGTGAATGTGTTGCGCGACCAGGAGGGCGTCTGATGCGCGCGTTGCTCGATGTCAACGTGCTCATCGCCCTGCTCGATTCTGACCACATCCACCACCAGCGCGCCACGCGCTGGATGTCGCGCGCGCAATTTACCGGCTGGGCCTCATGCCCGATCACGCAAAATGGCTGCATCCGAATCATGTCGCAGCCCGCGTACCCGGGAGCATTGCCCCTCCGAAGCGTCGTTGACCGTCTGGGCTTGGCAACGCGCCATTCAAGCCACCAGTTCTGGCCCGATAGCGTGGCGCTGGTGGGTCATCCAGACATTGCCTGGGATCACCTCACGGGTCATCGACAGCTCACCGATGCCTATCTGCTTGCGCTTGCTGTGAGTCACGGTGGTCGCTTCGTTACCGTCGATTCACGGGTATCGCTTCGCGCGGTACCTGAAGCCCGTCCGGAACAGCTGGTGGTGCTGGCGGCGCTGCCCGAGGCCGGGTTGCGCGCGTGACTTCGCTTAACCGGTGCGCCCCCGCGCTGCGCTCATCGCGGTGCGAAGGGTATCGGGAACCGTGTCGTCCGTCGGGAGTGAAAGCCGCTCGGCAATCGCCGCACGCGCGGAGCGTGCCGCCTGCTGACGCGTGGCAGGTTCGCTCAGCACGGGTAGCGGGTGGAGCGCTGCGATGAATCCTGGTGAACCCAGGATGCGCTTCATCGATTCACCGAAACTCATGTTGCCCGTGAAGTCGATGGCAGCGCTGTACTGGCCCTGCAGGTCGGTGTAACGGATTCCCACCGGAATGATGGGCGCTTGCGCGCGCAGGGCGGGTTCGAGCAAATTGCCATGAAACTGGAGCAGACGCAGCCCATCACTGGTGGTGCCTTCCGGGAAGACTGCCACGCGCCGACCCGCCGCCAGCATGCTCTGGATGCGCTCATTGAGCTGATGGACTGCGTGGCGCTTGCCCCGTTCAATGAAAAGTGTGCCCGCACCGATCACAAGCCGCCCCACCACCGGCCACGACGCGATCTCGATCTTTGCAACAAAGTGCGCCGAGGTGGTGGCCAGCATCAGAAAAATGTCGATCCAGCTGATGTGGTTCGCAACGATCAGCGCGGGCCCTTGGAGCGAGGCAAGTGACTGCGCCGACTGAGCGGGTTGCTCCACCAGCCTGATCCCGCAGGCCCGAAGCAGCCAGCGCGACCAGCGCGCGATGATCCGGTCGCGCCGGGCATAGCTCACCCTCGGGAAGACGACCGCAATCGTGAGGAGCCCGCCCAGCAACAGCGCGATCGCAAGCGGCGCGCGACGCGCGATGCGAAAGGCGGGCGCGATCAAGACTGCGTTCCTTGCGGCAGGCCAGTCGCGAGGTGGTGGGCGTGTTGCGGACGAGCGTGAAGACTGTCAGACACCCTGGGCCCCGCAGTCCGGGCATTGCACCTGGATGATTGTGCGATCAGAGAGCTGGATAGCGCTGAGTTGACGGCCCCAGACACAGCCCGTGTCGATTGCAACCAGATCGGGGCGATTGATGAGGCCAAGTGCCGACCAATGCCCGAACACGATCGGCGTGTCTGCGGTTCTGCGACCTGGCGCATCGAACCAGGGCATGAACCCGGCGGGCGTTGCGTCGATGCCTTCCTTGGTGGCGAATTCCATCCGGCCGCTGGCATCGACAAAGCGCATGCGCGTGAGCGCATTGATGACGATCCGCAGCCGCTCGGGGCCGTGTAACCCATCATCCCAGTGCGAGGGTTCATTGCCGTACATCTGGGGAAGAAACGCGAGCCAGTCTGGGCCGGAGAGCATCTGCTGAACTTCAGCCGCTACTGAAAGCGTTTGGGCAACCGACCACTGCGGCAGCACCCCTGCATGGACCATCAGCCAGCCGTGATCGAAGTGTGCGAGCGGGCGGGTACGGATCCAGTTGAGTAATTGCGCGCGATCGGGCGCGGCCAGGATGTCGTCGTAGGTGTCGGTCCGATGGGGTTTTCGCAGTCCCGCGGCAATCGACAGCAGGTGCAGGTCGTGATTGCCGAGCACGGTGGTGATCCGCTCACCCTGACCGATCACCCAGCGAAGCGTGTCAAGCGAGCGCGGGCCGCGATTGATCAGGTCGCCGGTCAGCCAGAGCGGCGCTTCGGGCGGAAGCTGTTCGACCAGGTTGAGGAGCGGGTCGAGGCAACCCTGCAGGTCGCCGATGATCCAGGGGGCATGCATGAGCGTGATGGTTGGTTAGCCGCGCATCCGGTCGCCTTGGCCGGATCCAGTGAGGGTCTTGACGATATAGCCCAGATAGGCCGCCACGCCAAGGCTCTCAAGCATCCGGGCATCGGTGTCGGCGAGCAGTTCAGGTTCAGACATGTCGATGCCCTGAACCTGGGCGAGACCGGTGATGCCTGGCCGGGCCTGGAAGACCCCGCGTGCCGCGCGGACCTGGATCAGCTCCTGCTGGCTGAACAGGCACGGGCGGGGGCCCACCATGCTCATCTCGCCTTTGAGAACGTTCCAGAGCTGTGGCAGTTCGTCGAGCTTGGTTCGACGCATCACCGCGCCCAGCGGCGTGACCGCGGCCGGGTCGATCAGGTGCGTGGCCACCGACTCGGTGCCCTGCCGCATGGTGCGGAACTTGACCAGCGTGAAAGGCTGCTGGTGCCGCCCCACGCGAACCTGGGTGAAGATCGGCGCTCCGGTATCAAAATATCCCAGCACCAGAAGAATCAGCATGACGGGTGCGGCGACGACCAGTCCGATCGCTGCAAGCACGACATCGAGAAAACGCAGCATCGGTCTTATCTGAGTCCTGGCGTTGGATTCGAGGCCCCGGCAAACCGGGCGTGTTGCGTCCGCGAGCTTTGCCAGACATCTGGGCATTTTTCCGCGGATGCCCGTTGCGGGGGTTGCGGCCGAAGCAACAAATGGCAATACCGAAGTGTATATTCTTCGGCTGCGCGGCGTTTCCATAGGACCATTCACCGATGCCGGTGGCTTTAGCGTTTAACTGGGCGATCACACGACTGCTGGGCTTGAGTCGACCAGCCAAGCAGCGGGCTATGGTGGGTGTCGACCTCATCCTGCTACTTGCTGCTGCTGCCGCCGCATACTGGCTTCGCATGGGCGAGACCTTCCTCCCCAACGCGGAGCAGTGGCTGCTGATTGCAGCCGCACCGCTCATCGCCATCCCGGTGTTTCTGCGCTTTGGCCTGTACCGCTCCATCATTCGCTTTGTCGGTGAACATGCGCTCTGGGCCATTACCAAGGGGATGACCCTTGCTGCTGTGCTGTGGGCGGGCCTTGCGTTCCTCACCCAGATGACGGGAATCGAAGGACTGCCGCGTACCGTCCCTGTGCTCTACTGGCTGTTGGGAACCGGGTTCGTGGTGGCCTCGCGCTTTATCGCCCGCACCCTGCTCTGGATGCCGCTTCACCGGCGCTTTGCGGGGCGCCAGGCGCTGATTTATGGCGCGGGCACTGCAGGGCGCCAACTCGCGGCCTCGCTTAGACGGGGGCGCGATCTGTTTCCAGCGGGTTACCTCGACGACGACGCCGCGCTGCATGGCAAGGACATCAGCGGACTGCGCGTCTATTCCCCGGCTGAACTGCCGATGCTGATCGAAAACTTCGACATCCGCGATGTAATCGTGACGCTGCCGAACGCCACGCCCGCGCGCAGACGCGAAGTGGTGACGCTCCTTGAAGGCTTCGCACTGCGGGTGCGCATTCTTCCGGCGCTGGCCGATATCGCCTCCGGGCGGCATCTGGTGAGCATGATGCGCGAGGTGGACATCAGCGATCTGCTTGGTCGAGACCCTGTCGGTGCCGACCCATCACTTCTCGGTCAATGCGTGACGGGCAAGGTGGTGCTGGTCACCGGGGCGGGTGGCTCCATCGGTTCGGAAATCTGTCGCCAGGTCTCCGCGCTCAAGCCCTCGCGGCTGATCTTGCTTGAAATGTCCGAGGCGGCGCTCTATGAGATTGATCGTGTACTGCGGCCGATTGCCACTTGCGAGGTGCTGAGTCATCTGGGCTCGGTGGGCGATCGCGAACTGGTCAACCGCCTGATGCGCGACTACCGGATCCAGAGCGTCTACCACGCTGCCGCCCACAAGCATGTGCCGCTGGTTGAGCAGAATGTGCTCGCGGGTGTGCGCAATAACGTGCTGGGCACCCAGACGCTTGCGCAGGCCGCGTTTGACCACGGTGTTGAAACCTTTGTGCTCATCTCCACCGACAAAGCTGTCCGACCCGCCAATGTGATGGGGGCGACCAAGCGCTGGGCGGAGCTGATCCTTCAGGACTTTGCAAGAAGAGCGCGCGATGAGCACCGGCGCCAGCGTTTCTGCGCCGTCCGGTTCGGCAATGTGCTCGGCTCGTCGGGGTCGGTGATTCCGCTCTTCAAGGAGCAGATCTCACGCGGCGGGCCGGTCACGGTGACACATGCCGAGGTCACCCGCTATTTCATGTCGATCCATGAGGCAGTGCAGCTGGTGATTCAGGCGGGCAGCATGGCGGGCGGCGGTGAGATTTTCCTGCTGGATATGGGTGAATCGGTTCGAATCATCGATCTCGCACGAAATATGATCCGGCTCGCTGGGCACTCGGTGCGCGATGAGAATAATCCGAACGGTGATATTGAAATTGTGATCACCGGGCTGCGGCGTGGTGAAAAACTCTATGAGGAGCTCACGCTCTCGCAGAGTCAGGTTGAGGGCACCGCGCATCCGAAAATCATGCGGGTGAACGAGACCGCCGAGCTCGCCCGGGTGCTGGACACCAAGGTGTCGCTGCTCATCCAGGGTGTGCGAGCCGAAGACGAATCCGCAGTGCGCGACCTCCTCATGTCGACGGCCGGGGCGATCGATCCGGCTGTGGCCCGCGTGGTTCCCCTCAGACGATTGGCGCAGTAAATCCTCAAGCCTCGCTTCAAGCTCCCATGACCTTTACCATCCATCATCCTGAAATTTTCAAGGCCTACGATATCCGTGGCATCGTTGACCTCACGCTCACCGAGGCGGTGGTCGAGCAGGTGGGCCGAGCGCTGGGGCAGCTTGCGAGCCGCGCTGGCCAGCGTGAGTTTGTAATCGGTCGCGACGGCCGCCTTTCGGGTCCGCGCCTGTCGGCCGCGCTCGCGCGAGGCATTCTCTCGGCTGGGATGGATGTCATTGACATTGGCATGGCGCCCACCCCGGTGGTCTATTACGGCACCTTCGAACTCAACACCGGCAACGGCGTTGCAGTGACAGGCAGCCACAACCCGCCTGACTACAACGGGCTCAAGATGGTGGTGGGCAAAGACGCCCTTTATGGCGAGGCCATTGCCGCGCTTCGCCAGGCTATTGAAAGCGGCGCGCTGTCGGCTGCGCCTTCGGGCGGCCCAGGCACGCTACGTCAGGTGGACCTCACCGACCGTTATCTCGCCCGAATCACCTCAGACGTTCGCTTGTCCCGACCGATGAAAATCGCCATCGATTGCGGAAACGGTGTGGCGGGGGCCCTCGCGCCGCGGCTCTTTCGCGCGCTCGGCTGCGAAGTCATCGAGTTGTTCTGTGACGTAGATGGTAATTTCCCCAACCACCATCCCGACCCCGCTCACCCGGAAAATCTGCAGGATCTGATCCGGTGTCTGCGCGAAACCGATGCTGAGCTCGGCATTGCCTTTGATGGTGATGGTGATCGGCTGGGGGTGGTGACCAAGTCGGGCAGCATCATCTATCCGGACCGGCAACTGATGCTGTTTGCCGCTGATGTGCTGTCGCGTAACCCTGGTGCGGAAATCATCTACGACGTGAAGTGCAGCCGGAATGTCGCGCGCTGGATTCGCGAGCATGGTGGTCGTCCCACCATGTGGCGCACAGGCCATTCGCTGATCAAGGCGCGACTGAAGGAAACCGGCGCCCCGTTCGCAGGCGAGATGAGCGGGCATCTGTTTTTTAAAGAGCGCTGGTATGGCTTTGACGATGGCCTCTATGCCGGTGCGCGGCTGCTGGAAATTCTCTCGCACCACGCCGACCCCTGTGCAGTGCTGGAGGGCTTGCCCGACTCCATCACCACCCCCGAGCTTCAACTCGCCACCGCGGAAGGGGAAAGCCATTCGCTGGTGGATGCCCTCAAGCGCAATGCGCGCTTTCCGGCTGGCACCGAGGTCATCACCATCGATGGTATCCGGGTGGAATATCCCGATGGTTTTGGGCTTGCACGCCCCTCCAACACCACGCCGGTGGTGGTGCTCCGGTTTGAATCCGATACACGTGAGGGGCTGGCGCGGATTCAGGCCGACTTCAGGCGCGCGATCCTGAGTGAAAAGCCCGACGCAGCGCTGCCTTTCTGACTGCGCGCAGCGCTCAATCGCTCAATAAAGACGCAGGGGCTCAGAGAGGTCAACAAGCCCGGTTCCGCTCCAGTGCCCGAACGACGTCAGATCGAGTTTCGGTGAGGCAATCGCGTTCCAGTTGTCGACCATGTTCACGAATCGGATGTCATCGATCACTAGTCGCCAACGAGCGTGCGGCCCTGGCCAAGCGACTATTCCAACAAGCAGCGGCAATGCCCATCAGGACGAAGGCAGCCCCGCGCGTCAACAGCCATCATTGGGCCGAAGCCAGTCCAAATGGTCGACCCGGCTAGAGAAAACGCTTTCGACTAGGCTAGGCCAACACACCGACCAGTACCGTGAGCCACCAGTTCGATTCGGCCACCTTGGAGCTGACGCTTGAAAAGCCCAGCGCAACCGCGCATGCAGTTTTGAGCGCGGCGAGGATAACAAAATCCCACGCGGTTATAGATCACGGACGATCAATGTTAGCGGAAGAACTTCTGTAGACGCTGGAGTCTTGAGCGGCTGGCGCGTTTGGCCAGCGAACTCTTGAGTTTCTGCCCGAATCTGGACTTTTCCAGTACGCGCGGAAAGAACCAGAGTTTGGTCTCGAAGTCCTTGAACCGGTAGTCTTGTGGGTTAACCGATTGGCCACCGTTGGTGACCGAATGACCTTCGATACAGGCAGCTCGGTTGATCTTGAAGGCGACGATCGATTCGAAAGCTTCGAT
>Ga0315906_10007026_pt1 | contig 13780 bp, 18 predicted proteins | sample LakEriMetagenome_4_FD_203526 | JGI IMG/M metagenome (GOLD analysis project Ga0315906, IMG submission 203526) | Freshwater fungal communities from buoy surface, Lake Erie, Ohio, United States - Buoy 2 MA122 | ecosystem: Environmental > Aquatic > Freshwater > Lake > Lake biofilm | place: USA...
ACCATACGGGTGAGGTTCACACGGTGAAGCTGCTCGACTTCTTCCGCGGCAAGCCCGCGCCCCGTCGCCCCCGGCGCGCGTTCGACGCCGCCAACACCGGGCGGCTCTTCGCCGACTGGCTGACGCTGCCGAAGTCGGCAGACAGCGACATCCGCTACACCCTCAAGGCGATGCGGGCACGATCCCGCGACCTCGCGCAGAACAACGACTACGCCCGGCGGTACCTCGACCTCGTGGCCGTCAATGTCGTCGGTCCGAAGGGCATCACCCTGCAGGTCCGCGCGCGCGAGCCGAACGGCATCCTTGACCAGGTGGCGAACCAGCAGCTCGAGCGCGCCTTCTACGACTGGGGCAAGCCGATGAGCTGCACCGTCGACGGCCGCCTGAGCTGGGTCGACTGCCAGAAGGTCTTTATGGACTCGGTCGTGCGCGACGGCGAGTGCTTTGTGCTCTTCGTCGAGGACAACGCTAACCCCTACCGGTTCCGGCTGCAGTTCATCGACCCCGATCTCATCGACCAGGACAAGAACGACATCCTCTCGAACGGCAACCTCATCCGCATGGGTGTCGAGGTGACGCCCGAGGGTCGCCCGGTCGCGTACTACGTCAAGACGCGGCACCCCGACGACTACCAGACCGGAGCCGCCGCGCCGGTTCGCGAACAGCGAATCCCGGCCGAGCGCATGATCCACGCCTTCCGGCAGGACCGCATCGGCCAGACGCGAGGCACGCCGTGGACGACGACGGCCATGACCCGGCTCAAGATGCTGGGCGGGTACGAAGAGTCCGAGCTTGTCGCGGCGCGCATCTCGGCTTCGAAGATGGGCTTCTTCACGAGCGAGGCGGGCGACGACTACCAGGGCAACGGCGAGGACGGCGACGGCACCATCCGCATGGAGCTGCAGCCCGGCACCTTCGAGCAGCTGCCCGCGGGTGTCGAGTTCAAGCCCTTCGACCCGCAGCACCCGAGCACGGCCTTCCGCGACTTCGAGAAGGCCATGCTTCGGGGCATCGCGTCGGGCCTCGGGGTATCCTATACCTCGCTGGCCAACGATCTCGAGGCCGTCTCGTACAGCAGCATCCGGCAGGGGCTGCTTGAGGAGCGCGACTTCTGGCGGACGGTGCAGTTCTGGATGATCGAGCACTTCTGCCAGCCGGTGTACGAGCGGTGGCTGCGTCAGGCGCTCGACGCCGGCGCGCTCAACCTGCCCGCCACCAAGTACTTCAAATTCCGCTCGACCCAGTGGGTGCCGCGCGGCTGGCAGTGGGTCGACCCGCGCAACGAGGCCGAGGCGCAGATCACGGCCATCAATGCGGGTTTGATGACCCGCACCCAGGCGCTGGCCGAGCGCGGCCTCGACATCGAGGACGTCTTGCGCGAGCGGCAGGCCGAGGACGAGATGATCGCCGAGTTCGACATCAACCTGACCGGCAACGCCCCGGCGCAGCCGGTGCCGGTGCCGCCCCCGGCGGCGGGGGGTGAGTGATGGCCGGCCGCTACGACTTCGCCTGCGAGCAGGGTGCGACCTTCTCGCGCGTGGTGACCTACCAGGGCTCCGACGGCGTGGCCGTCAACCTGACCGGCTACACGGCGCGGATGCAGGTGCGTGAGACGGCCGAGTCGGGCACCATTCTCCTCGACCTCACGACCGAAAACGGCGGGATCGCCTTGGGGGGCTCGGCCGGCACGGTCACGCTGACGGCGACCGCCACTCAGACGGCGGCCATCGCGGCGGGCGAGTGGGTGTACGACGTCGAGCTCGTGAACGGTGCGACCGTGACGCGGCTGCTCCAAGGCTGCTTCGCGGTGGATGCGGAGGTTACGCGGTGACGCAGGTGCTCATCGACGAGTCGCTCCAGACGGTTGTGGTCGAGGAGACCGCGACGACGGTCATCGTCCGCGCCCCTGGCCCCGCGCCCGCGGGTGCCGGGACCGGCACTGTCACATCCGTCGACGCCTCTGGCGGCACGACCGGCCTGAGCTTCAGCGGCGGCCCGGTCACTGGCGCCGGCACGCTGACGCTCGCAGGGACGCTCGCTGTGGCCTCGGGCGGCACGGGGGCGACGGATGCCGCCACCGCGCGCGGGAACCTCTCTGCGGCCGTCTCCGGCGCTAACAGCGACATCACGAGCATGACCGGGGTGACGGGCGGCATCGCCTCGCCCGACTTCATCACCTTCGACACCGGCGCGACGACCTCAGCGGCGGTTGGCCGGCTGCGGTGGGATTCGGCGAACGGCACGGCCCGCCTCGGGATGATCGGCGGAAACGTCGAGTCGCAGCTCGGGCAGACCATCGACGCGCTGGTGCACAACGCCGAGGCGACCAGCCTGAGCAAGGGCGAGGTCGTCTACCTGTTCTCAGCGACCGGCGATCGCGCCTCGGTGAAGCGCGCCGCCAACACCGGGGACGCCACCTCTGCCAAGACCATCGGCGTCGTCGCTGAGTCGATCGCCGCCGGCCAGAACGGCCTGATCCGCTGCCAGGGTGTGCTTGACGGGCTGAACCTCGGCGCGTTCACGGCGGGCGACACGCTCTACCTGGGCGCGACGGCTGGCACGACGACGGCGACCAAGCCGGTCGCCCCGAATCACCTCGTCTATGTCGGCGTGGTCGAGCGCGCCAACGCCGGCAACGGTCAGCTTTATGTCCGAATCCAGAACGGCTACGAGCTCGACGAGCTGCACGATGTGCTCATCACGAGCCCGGCCGCGGGTGCGGTGCTGTCCTACGATGCGACGAACTCGCTCTGGAAGGACACCACCATCGCGGGCGGTGCCGGCATCACGGTCACGAACGCTGACTCGTCGGTGACGGTTGCGACCTCGGGCGCGGTGACGAGCTCGGGCTTCACGATGTCGACTGCGCGGCTCTTGGGTCGCACGACGGCGAGCACGGGTGCCATCGAGCAGATCACGGTCGGCTCCGGCCTCTCGCTCTCTGGCGGCACGCTGACGGCGACGGGTGGCGGCTCGGGCACGGTGACCTCGGTCGACGTGTCGGGCGGCACCACGGGCCTCACGACCTCGGGCGGCCCCGTCACCGGCGCGGGCACCATCACCATCTCCGGCACGCTCGCCGTCGGCAACGGTGGCACGGGTGCAACGACGCTCACGGGCATCGTCAAGGGCAACGGCACCAGCGCCTTCTCGGCTGCGGTGGCCGGCACGGACTTCCTCGCCCCGTTCGGCTCGCAGTCCCAAGCCTTTGTCTACGCCGCGCCGTCGGGATCTGCCGGCACGCCGAGCTTCCGCGCGCTGGTGGCGTCTGACATCCCGACGCTGAACCAGAACACGACCGGCACCGCGGCGAACGTCACGGGCACGGTGGCCGTCGCCAACGGCGGCACCGGCGCGACGGATGCGGCGACGGCGCGGTCGAACCTGACGGCGCAGAAGACCATCACATCCGGCACGGCCGCGCCCTCGGGCGGGTCGGACGGCGACATTTACCTGCAGTACACTTGAGGCCTATGGTCAAGCAACCTGCGATGGAATGGCGACCGGCTCTCGGCTCTTGGCTTCTCCGTGTGGAGTCGCCAGTGCCCGACTGGGTGGTCAAGAGGTGCGTGGATTTCATGCTCAAGATACAGGCGGCGCGGCGGACAGGGCTCACCCCCGGCGACACGCGCGATGACCTGGACGCGAGCGTGAAAGCCCTCAACGAGGGTAAGGTGAAGCAGTGGGCCGCCGGGCCGCAGATGGACGGCAGCGGTGAAATCGAAATATTCCGAGCCACCAAAGGCTCGGGCAAGATCATCACAGGAGTCTGACAATGGCTGCGACTTGGAGAGCAACTGGCGGCGCTATCGCCTACGCGTCGAGCAAAGACATGCTCAACGTGTTCAACGGCACCAGCTCGGCGCGCATCATCCGCGTGTACCGCTGCTACTGGTTCAACAACGGCACCACGGCGGTGACGGGCGTGCTGACGACCGCGCAGGTTCGCCGTATCACGGCGGCGTCTGGCGGCACCGGCGTGACCCCGGTCAAGCACGACACCAACAGCAGCGCCCTCGACGCGAACACGACCTGCGGCACCAACCAGACCACGACCGGCTCGGACATCTTCCGGCGCTTCCTGTTCGTCAACGAAGAGCCGGTCGTGGGCGGTACCACGCAGGCCAACTGGCTCACGCTCGTCCCGTTCGCCGAAATCTGGAACGCCGGCTACGGCGACACCAACGTCGAGCCGGTCGTCTGCCGTGCCACGCAGGGTCTGCAGCTGTTCCACAGCGGCTCCACTGCGGTCGGCTCGGCTGACCTCGAGATCGAGTTCACCGACTCGGCGTCGTGATTCATGGCGACGCTGCGGCACAAGACCTGCGGCCATGAGTGGGAGGTCGAGCAGGAGCTCGCCGACCGCATTTCGCACGACTTGAACGGCGGGGTCGGCGGGTATTCCCCGCCGATCACCTGCCCCTCGTGCAAGGTGCAGGGGCGCTACACGCGCTTCGAGGTCGTGACGGAGACCCCGCCCGATGCCTGAAACCTACTACCTGCGCCTCAACGCGGTGGACGTGCGGCCGCTCGAGGACGCGCTGCTTTCCATCCAGAACACGGCGACCGACGAGCGCGCCCACTTCGAGGTAGTGTCGCTGCGGGTGTCCCCTGCTGCGCCGACGAGCGCGGGGCCGGCTGGCGCGGCGATGACCAACAGGTCGGGGTCGCTGTTCATCTACCGCGTGAGCGCGGTGACGGGCGGCGATGCGGTGGCTCCTATCAAGATGGACACCGCTGATGCCTCGTTCCCGTCGCAGGTCACGGTGGTCAACAACCCGAGCAGCGTCACCACGACGGCGCTCTTTCGGCGCATCAACGACTGCCCCAACTTTTCGACGCAGAACATCACGATGCTCGGAAGCCGCACGTACGGCGGCAGTATGGTCACGCACCAGAAGTCGCATTTTTCGGACGTCTGGCGCGGCGGTGAGAGCGTGGATGTCGAGTCGATCATCCTTCGCGCCGGCGAGGGAATTGCGCTGGTGCAGGAGCAGTTCGGCATCCCGCACTCCATGATCGTCTCGGCGGTTGTGACGAACACCGCGACGGGCGCTACCTACGTCTGTCGCTCAACGGATGTCGGAACCGACCGCACGATCGGCGGTGCGCTGTATGCCATCATGAACGGCAGCGGCTCTGGCGTTACGCTCGCGGTTAAGTTGATGTTCCTGCCGATGGACGGCGAGGCGTTCCTGACGCCGCCGCTGCGCCTTTGCCGCATGGATGGCCTCGCGCTCGACGGCGATGCTGTTACCCCCATCAGCCCCGACACGTCCAAGACCGCCCCGAGCAGCCTTAAGGTCACAACCGGCCCGATGCAGATTCGTCTGCCGGGCGAGTGGCAGTCGGACTTCTACACCACGCACGGCGCGGCCTACGGCACCGGCGCCCCCAACGCGGCCTGGCTGAAGGCCAACCTCGACGCGGCTGTGTTCACCCGCAAGACCTACACCAACCTGTTCCCCGATGTCGGCATTGGCGCTGCGATCGGAATTCAGTCCTCAACGATGCACGACTGCGTGATGTTTGAGGCCGACTCCGGTTCGGGCATCGTGGTAAAGCCTGGGCAGGGGCTTGCGCTTGTGTCGGGACGTACCGCGAACTCGGGCGAGTTCCCGCTGCTCGGTGCGTCGTCCACCTTCCACAACTACGACATCGAGGCGACGATCCTCTATCACCCGCCCCCGGCTGCGCCGAGCGGCGGAAACACATACTCGAAGTCGCGCGTCGTCAACAGGATGTAACGCATGGTCAAGCAAAGCACCGCACGCAACCTGATGGTCTTCCTGACCGACTCGACGGACCACGTCAGCGGCAAGACCGGTGCGACGCTCTCGGTGTCGCTCTCCAAGAACGGCGCGGCCTTCTCGAGCATCTCGCCGACGGTCACCGAGCGCGGCAACGGCTGGTACAACATCGCGCTCACGAGCTCGCACACCGACACGCTCGGCGATCTCGTGCTGCGGGCAACGGCCTCGGGCGCTGACCCCATCGACCTGCGCGAGCTGGTCGTCGAGGCCGAGCTGCTCGTGAATGTGATGAAGATGAACTCAGCGACGGTCTACGGTGTGGGCAGCTCCGGCGACCTCTGGCGCGGCACGCCGTGAGTTTCTCGTCGTCCGCTTTCTCGACCTCTGCTTTCTCGACCTCGGCGTGGGACTTCCTCGCCGCGACGGCGTCGAAGCTCTGGATCAAGGTCTCGGGCACCTGGAAGGAGGCCACGACCTATATCAAGGTCTCTGGCACTTGGAAGGTCGCCACGCCCTTCATCAAGGTCTCCGGCACCTGGAAGTGACCCCGGCCGGGAATGTTTTGCATTTTCCAAACTGCCCCGATAGAAGGAGCGGCAAGATGGACACCATCGAAAAACGCAGCATCGTCTCCATGACCGAGGACGAGTCCACCGTGACCATCGTCTTCTCGAAGGAGAGCGCCGAAGAGCAGGGCGAGGCCGTGGCCGAGGAGGCCGCGCCGGACGCGCCTGCCGCCGAGGAGCCGGAAGCCCCGACCATCAAGGTCGAGGTCGAGGTGCCCATGCCCTCCGAGGGCGTGCGCAAGGGTCCGTCCGCGCGGATGTTCCGCACCGGCACCATCGAGCTGCAGCCCTCCGACGCCGATGTGCGCCGGGTGGCGTTGGCCTTCAGCAGCGAGGCCGAGGTCGACCGCGGCTGGGGCATCGAGGTGCTCGACCACACCGCGCGCGCCCTCAACGCAAGCTTCATCGGCAGCGGGCGCGCCCCGCTGCTGCTCGAACATGACCCGACCGAGCAGATCGGCGTGGTCGAATCGATCTCCCTCGGAGCGGACCGGGTGGCCCGGGCCGTCGTGCGGTTTGGGAAAACCGCGCGAGCCGAGGAGATCCTGGCTGATGTGAAGGACGGTATCCGCTCGTCGGTGTCCGTCGGTTACATCATCGACGAGATGGTTCTGGACGGTGTGCGGGATGGCCGGGAGGTCTACCGCGCGACGAGCTGGACGCCGCTCGAAATCAGCATCGTGTCCATCCCCGCCGACATGAGCGTCGGCGTCGGGCGCGCGCTGGAAGCAACCACGATCTCCACCACTTCCCCCAAGGAGTCCAAGACCATGTCCGACCAGAACGTCCCCGCGGCCGACCCGGCCGCCGCCGAGCGCAGCCGCGCCTCGGCCATCCTCGAGCTCGGCGCGCGCCACAGCCAGCGCGAGTTCGCCGAGACCGCCGTCCGCGACGGTGCGACCATCGAGCAGTTCCGCGGCGCCCTTCTCGACAAGGTGGGCAGCAAGCCGCTCGCCACCGCCGAGATCGGCATGACCGAGAAGGAGAAGGGTCAGTTCAGCTTCGTGCGGGCGATCCGCGCGATGGCGAACCCGACCGACAAGGCGGCCGTCGCCGCCGCCCGCTTCGAGTTCGAGGCTTCCGAGGCGGCTGCCGCCAAGGAAGGCCGCGTCTCGCGCGGCATCACGGTCCCGATGGACGTGCTGATGAAGCGCGACATCCTGACGGGCACCGGCACGGGCACCGCGAAGGGCGGCAACCTCGTCGCGACCGACCTGCTCGCCGGGTCGTTCATCGACGTGCTGCGCTCGCGCATGGTGCTCAACGAGCTCGGCGCGACCTTCCTCACGGGCCTCCAGGGCAACGTCGCCATCCCGAAGAAGACGGCCCCGTCGAGCGTCGCCTGGGTCGCCGAGAACAGCGCCCCGTCGGAGTCGACCAACACCCCGAGCTTCGGTCAGGTCACGCTGTCGCCGAAGACCCTCGCGGGCTACGTCGACTTCAGCCGTCGCCTGATGCTGCAGTCCTCGATGGACATTGAGACGCTGATCCGCAACGACCTGGCGACGACCATCGCGGTCGCCATGGACAACGCGGCGATCTCGGGCTCGGGCACCAACCGCCCGACCGGCGTGCTCAACACCGCCGGCATCGGCTCGGTCACCCTCGCCACCAACGGCGCGGTCCCGACCTGGCAGATGGTGGTCGACCTCGTGCGTGAGGTGGAGATCGACAACGCCCGCACGGGCGCTGCCGCGTTCCTCACGAACGCGCAGGTCAAGAGCCGCCTGGCGCGCACCCCGCGTCAGACCTCGGGTGTCGAGGGCAACTTCATCCTCCAGCCGCCGTTCGACAACCTCTACGGCGAGCGTCTGGTGGTGTCGCAGCAGGTGCCGTCGAACCTGACGAAGGGCACGGGCACGAACCTCTCCGCGCTGCTCTTCGGCGTGTGGAGCGACCTGCTCATCGGGCAGTGGAGCGGCATCGACCTGCTGGTCGACCCGTACACCGGCTCGAACGCGGCCACCGTGCGCGTCACGGCGTTCCACGACTGCGACTTCGCGGTGCGGTACCCCGAGTCGTTCGCGGAGTGCAACGAGATCATCACGACCTAATCGTGATCGACCTCGCGGCGATCAGGGGCCGTCATTCGGGACGACGCGCAGTCGTCCTGGGTGGCGGCCCCACCCTTTTAAGCGACCTGCGGGCGGTGCGTCCGAAGGTCGGTGCCACCGGTCTCTGGATCGGTGTGAACCAGCACGCTCTGCTTCTGAGCCTCGACTATGTGGTCTTCCAGGACCGCGAGATTGCTCCGATCCTGCAGGGTCACGGCATCCCGCTCGTGACCCACCACAAGGACCTCGCCGACATCTGGTCGGGCATCGTCCCCGACTTCGGTTTCAGCGGCGGCACGGCGGTCTGGATTGCGGACTTCCTCGGCTGCGACGAGATCATCGTCTGCGGCTGCGATGCATACACGGAGTCGCGCCGGTACTGGCACAGCCCGCCGGGCTTCCGCGGCCTCGAGCTCGGGGTCACGGCCTCGACGGCGTGGCAGCAGGTGCGCGACTACATGGCGCGGCCGGAGATTGTCTCTGCGCCGTCGGGTTATCTGACCAAGGTGTTTCGCCCGTATGAAAATTGAGATCCTTCGCAGTCGCGCCTATCGCGGTCAGTCCCTCGATGTTGGCCGCGTCGTTGTCGTGGATGCCAACTTCGCCGGCTGGATGGTGATGCGCGGGTTCGCCCGCTACTACACCGAGCCGGCCTCGATGACGGCTGCGGTCGAGTCTGCCCCCATGGCTGCGGAGCCTGCGCCGGCGGCCGAACCTCCGAAGGTGAAGCGTGGACGCCCGGCTCGCTGAAATCGCCAAGTACCGGCACGTCTACACGACGGACGCGAACTATCGCTGCTACGACGAGCGGCTGCGGCCGGTGACGGCTGCGCTCTACGGCCTTAAGGGGTCATTCCTCGATGTCGGCTGCGGGCGCGGCGAGCTGCTGCGCGAGGCCGATCGCCTCGGCCTCTCCCCGGTGATGGGTGCCGAAGCGGTGCCCGAGCTCTGCGGCGGCAACGTCGTCGAGGGGCAAATCCATGCCCTGCCGTTCAAGGACGGCCAGTTTGACCACGTCACCTGCATCGACGTCCTTGAGCATCTGCTCGAGGCCGACATCGTGCCTGGGCTCTTGGAGCTGCAGCGGGTGACGGCGAAGACGCTGCTCCTCGCCGCGGCCGACTACCGTTCCGAGTGGAACGGCGTCGAGATGCACCCGGCGGCGCGGCCGTATCACGAGTGGCAGCACCTCTTCAAGACGACCCTCTCCGGCCGCGTCGAGTGGGTCGGCAAGACTTCCACCTCCGAGATGTGGCGGGTGACCTATGGCGGTTGAGACCGAAGCCGACCGGCTGTCGATGCTGTCTCTGTCCGACTGGGGCAGCCGCGCGCGGTACCGTCGCGCCGGCCGGGTGTACGACATCATCGGGATCTACGACGCGCCCTTCGTGGCGGTCGGCGTGGCCGACGCTGATGTCGAGTCGAGCCTGCCGACCTTCACGGTCTCGACGGCCTCGATGCCCTGCCGGGTCGGCCACGGCGACGCGCTCTTCATCGACGGCCGCGGCTACACGGTGCGCGGCTTCCAGCCTGACGGCACCGGCATGACGGTGCTGCGCATCGAGGTCGACCTCGACCTTGACTTCGACGAGCCCGCCAACATCGAGACTGAGGCCGGGGACAACCTCGTCACCGAATCGAATATGTACCTCCTGCAGGAGGCCGCGTGAGCCACGCCCGCCGCACCATCCGCGACCGGGTCGTGCAGATCCTCGAGGCGGCCGAGGTCGCTCAGACGGTCTCTGCGTCGCGGGTGCACCCGCTGCCGGCGGATGTGCTGGCTGCCGCGCTCGTCTACGCCAACTCCGAGAGCGTGACAGGCACGACGCTGACCTATCCGCGCACCTACCACCGCGAGCTGCAGCTCGTGATCGAGGTCGTCTCGCGCGACACGCGGCACCTGGACGACCGTCTCGACAACCTCTGCGCCAATGTCGAGAACGCCATCGGTGCCGACCACACCCTCGGCGGGCTGGTGAAGGACTGCCAGCTGACCGACACGGCCTTGACCATGAGTTTCGATGGCGACGCTCCAATCGGGGCGGCGCGGATGGTGTACCGGACCCTTTACATGACCAGCGAGACCGATGCCGGGTCGGTCGTAGAGTAACCACAGGAGACAGCAGAAATGGCGAACCATCACGGCAGCGAAGGCCTCGTCCGCGTCGGCAGCAACACCGTCGCCGAGGTCACGGGCTTCAGCTTCACCGCAACGGCCGAGTACGCCGAGGACACCAACCTCAGCGACCTCGACAAGACCTACAACGTCATCGCCATCCGTTCTTGGAGCGGCTCGGTGACGGCGTTCTGGGACGAGACCGACACCAACGGCCAGGTGGCGATGGCCCCGGGCGCGAACGTGTCGCTCGTGCTCGCGCCCGAGGGCGTCAGCGCGGGTGCGACCCGCTACAGCGGCAACGCACTCATCACGGAGATCACCCGCAACGTGCAGCGCGGTGCCATCACCGAGATCACCTTCAACTTCATCGGCAACGGCGGCCTCACGGTCGCGACCTCCTGATGGACTGGAAGGCGGCGGCGCGCGCGCAGTTCCAGGAGCGGCGCTCGCTCGAGGCGCTGCTTGAGATCCCGGTGCCGGAGTGGGGCATATCGGTCTATTACTGGCCCGACATGACCCTCGCCGAGCGCCGGGAGATCTTCCTGTTTGCCAAGCAGGACGGCGACAAGACCATCCTCGACCTTGAGGCCATGGCTGTCACGGTGCAGGTGCGGGCGCGCGACAAGAACGGCGGCAAGCTCTTCGGCCGCGTCGAGCGCAAGGATCTGATGAACGAGTACGACCCCGATGTGCTCGTGCGCATCGTCACCGAGATGAACACCGGCGGCGTGCACGTCGAGGACGCCGAAAAAAACTGAGAGAGGACACTCACCTTCGGGCGATCTACGCGCTATCGCTCCGAATGGGTGTCCTGCCTGACGAAATCTTCAACATGACCGAGCGCGACTTCGCGCACCTTCTGGCAGCCGCCAAGATGGAGCACGAAGAACAGGAGGCATCGTGGCAAAGACAGAAGTCCAGATAACCGCCGTCGACAAGACGCAGGCGGCGATTCGTTCAGCCACGACCTCGCTGAAGACCATCGAAAAGACGGCCAAGGCGACCGGCAAGGCCATCAACCTCGCCTTCGGCTTGCTCACCGGCGGCGCTTTGGTGTCGGCGTTCGGCAAGCTGACCGAGGCGGCGAAGAAGACCGAGGAGGGACGAAAGGCGCTAGACGACCTTTCCCGCACCCTCAAGGACCCTGCGCTCGTATCGGCTGCCAACGCCCTCACCAATACGCTCATCAGCGGCTTCTCCAGGGCACTGCAGGGCGCGGCGTCGATGTTCAAGTTCGTCCGTTCCGAGCTCATCCGAATGGGCATCTTCGGCGGCGCGGGCGGCGCGCGGGACGCTGCTGATGTCATCCGCGGGCAGATCCGCGACCTTGAGCGGGCGATTGCCGCGCCCGGCATCGGCATGACCGGAGAGTCGGGGCAAAAGCTCTCCCAGGCGCTCATCGCCGACCTCAACGCGCGCAAGCAGCAGCTGGCGCTGGTCGAGCGGCTCGCTGAGGCCGAGGCAGAGGCCGAGCGCGCGCGCATCGACCGCGAGGTCGCCGCCGCGAACACGCCCGCAGCCAAGAAGAAAGCAGGCGGCGGCAGTCCCCGCGAGCGCGCCAAGAAGACCAAGGACGATATCGACCGCTGGGCGATGATGGCGCTCGAGGACATCGAGCCGACCTTCCAGGAGTTCGGCGAGGGTCTGGCCGACAGCCTCGTCGCCGGCCTTGATGAGCGACTGCGACCCCAGACCGGCCCCCTTGCCGACTTCGCCGCCGAGGCCGCGATGCAGATGCAGGGGGCCTTCGCCGACTTCCTCTTCGACCCGTTCGCCGAGGGCTTGAAGGGCATGGCCCGGGGCTTCGTCAATATCCTCCGCCGGATGCTGGCCGACCTGATGGCGCGGCAGCTGCTGCTCGGCTTCCTCAACATCTTCACGGGCGGCAGCGGGATCGTCTCCAACATCGCCAACGCCGCCGCGCAGGGTCTGCAGGCGCGCGCGATGGGCGGCCCGGTGACCGGCAATACGCCGTACATGGTCGGCGAGCGCGGCCCTGAGCTCTTCGTGCCCTCCACCGGCGGCAGCATCGTCCCCAACCACAAAATGAGCGGCACGACCGTCTCCCCGGTCTACAACATCGACGCCCGGGGTGCGACAATGGAGCTGGCGCAGGCCCTGCCGGACATTCTGGCAGACAACAACCGGCGCATCTTCGACGAGCTTGATCGTCGTTACGGGATACGCGCATGACCGACTATGTGCTGCCGCCGGATCTTGTAGCCGCCGAGGTCAACTGGCAGATCCTCGACAACACGGCCGTCTTCTCGTCGGCCCTGTCCGGTGCCGTCCGCACGGTCAGCCGCCCCGGTAACCGCTGGGGCTGCCGGCTGCTTTTTCGCGCGCCGTCGCCTACTCGTCGGCATCGGCTGCTTGCGCTCGTTGCCGCCTTGCGTGGCCGGTCGAATCGTCTCTGGCTGACCGACCCCGCCTACCAGCAGGCCGGCAGCCTCGTAAATGCGGAGCTTCTCTCCAACAATGCAGCCGTCGCCGCGACCACCGGCTGGTCATCGGACAATGCCGAGATGGTGCTCTCGGCCGACTCCCACTTGGGGCTGCGCCTGACCCGCACCGGCGTCACCGCCGATCGGTACGCCTTCCAGTCCGGCCTGACCACGGCGGCCTCGACGCCCTACGCCGTCCGCGCGCTTGTCAGCGCCGGCCGCGGTAACGTCAACCTCAAGGCCACCGCCGGAACGAGCCAGGGCGCGACCGGCCTCCTCAACGGCACCGCCATCACTTCGGCCGGGCGCATCGTCGAGACCTTCACGGCCTCGGGTACGACCTCCCACGTCAGCTTTTACGACCTTATCTCCGGCCGGGCGGCTGGTAATTTCCAGTTCCTCTCTTATGCGTCTGTGGCGCGCTGTGGGCTCGTGGCGGGCGGCAGCCAGACTGGCAGCGCCCTGCTGATTGACGGCCTTCCTGTGTCGTCTGCGGGGCTCCTGCGCGCGGGTGACTGGATGGAGGTCGGCGGCGAGCTGAAGCGGCTGACGGCCGACCTCAACACCGACTCGACCGGCACCGCCTACGCCCTCTTCGAGCCCGGGCTGCGCAACTCCCCCGCCGACAACGCCCCGGTCATCTTCCGCAACCCGATGGGGCGCTTCCTGCTGTCCGATGAGTCGGTCGGCTGGCGCACCACGCCGGGCATCATCAGCGACATCGAATTGACCCTGGTCGAGGATCTCGGGTCGTGAGCCGCATCGTCGAGGCCTTGAACGCCGCCGAGGTGGACAAGGACTCCATCACAATGGTCGTGATGGTCGAGATCAATTACGACTCCGG
>Ga0315906_10007029_pt1 | contig 13779 bp, 8 predicted proteins | sample LakEriMetagenome_4_FD_203526 | JGI IMG/M metagenome (GOLD analysis project Ga0315906, IMG submission 203526) | Freshwater fungal communities from buoy surface, Lake Erie, Ohio, United States - Buoy 2 MA122 | ecosystem: Environmental > Aquatic > Freshwater > Lake > Lake biofilm | place: USA: Lake...
GTGATGCGCAATGGTGGCACGCGGCGCTTTGCGCTGCGCTGGCTGGCGGTGGATGCCAGCGCGCCGATGCTGGGCGCCATCGCCAGCCTTTTCGTGCGCCCCGATCCGGGCGTGCTGGCGGTTTTGCTGGCGCTGTTCTGCGGCTTCTTCCTGCATATCGGCGCCAGCGGCTTGCTGCCCGAAAGCCACCGCGCCAGACCGCGTGCCTCCACCACCGTTGCAACGCTGGCGGGCGCGGGCTTTCTCTACCTTGTGACGGCGCTCGTTCACTAGTGACGCAAGCGCAGGTCCGCCTCCCCCTTTAGCGCGAAGCGCGGCAAGGGGGAGGTGGTTTCAGCGTGCGAAGCAAAGCTTCGCGTAAGCTGAAACCGGAGGGAGTTCGCTTAAAACCTGTACTGGACCTGCACACCCGACATGCGCGGGGGCAGCGGCACGCACTGCAGGACACCGGCGGTGTTGGCGACGCCGAAGGTTGCGTTGGGAGCCGAGTTCAGCACCCCGTTATACTCGGGCATGCAGACCGGCGTGTTCAGGACATTGGTCATGAACAGCCCGGCATCGATACCCTTGCCCGCAATGTCCTGCACGTCCAGGCGCAGGTCGAGCAAACCGTACGAGCCGGTGCGCTGGCTGGGATTGAAGGTGCGCATGTCGGCCTTGTAGCGGCTCTGCCAGTAATAGCGTGCGGTCAGGCTGAGATCCTGGATCGGCACGCCTGCGATGTCCTTCAGGCCAGTGGCATAATTGGCGATCGCGGTGGTCTGCCAGCTGGGCAGCGGGAACGGCGTGCCCGAAAGGTTGGTGGTGCCGGTGGGCAACAGGTAACCCGCCGGCGGCGTGAAGGTATAGTCGGTGTAATGGGCGTCGAGATAGCTGCCCGAGGAGCGCAGCGTCAGGCCCGGCAGCGGCAGGACGCTGATATCCCACTCCGCGCCATAGATCTTCGCGGCCTTGGCGTTCAGCGTCACATTGTCGTTGGTGGTGCCGATGCAGGCATTGGCGTTGAACAGCGCCTGGGTACAGGCGACGCCGCCCGGACCCGTGGCCAGGGTGACGTTGGGCAGCGCGGTCAAGATCTGGATGTCGCGATAATCGGTGACATAGGCCGAGAGATTGGTGCGCACCGGCATTCCGGCCAGGTCCCAGTCCGACTTGATGCCCACTTCATAGTCCTGGACATTTTCCGGCTGCGCCACGGTGACGGCGGGATTGATGGCGGTGGAATTGATCGCGCCGGAACGATAGCCGGTGCGGGTGGTGGCATAGACCATGGTGCCCGCCCACAGGTCATGATCGATGCCCAGCGTCCAGGTCGGCTTGTCGAAGCTCTTGTTGATGTCGGCGGCGCAGTTGGCCAGCGGCCGCAGCGCGCCATTGACGTCGGTCAGGGTGCAGGCGCGGGTCTGGCCGGCATAGCTGATGCCGTGCAGCGTGTAGGGCGCGGGATCGAACACGCCGTTGACCACGCTGGCGGTGCTGGCGGCCGTGGCCGGGAAAATCTGGGTGCGGGTATCCAGATGGGCATAACGCTCATCATAGCTGTAGCGCAGGCCCGCGGTCAGGCGCGTATCCGTCGTCAGGCTGTAGGTCGCCTGGGCATAGGCGGCATAGCTGGTGTTGCGCTGGTCGTTGCGCGTGCCGTCCTGCAGCGTGATGCCGCGTCCGGGTGACGGAATGCCGTTGTTGGGAATGAACAGATAGAACAGCCCGCCATTGTCGCGGCTGTCTTCCTGGAAGAAGAACAGCCCCGCCGTCCAGTTCAGGCGGTTGCTCCATCCCTTGCCGTTGACCGTCAGCTCCGACTGGAAGGAGTTGTAGTTCGGAACGATGTATTGATATTCGGCCGTGTTGTAGGACAGGCCACGGCCGATCGAGGTGCCGGTATTGTCCCACCAGCGATAGGCGCTCAGCCATTTCACATCGATGTCGCCGAACGTCTTGTTCACGGTGGCCGACAGGGTCTGGTAATGGCCGACATCCAGATTGTTGGCGGTCTGTTCGGCGGTCCAGAAACCGGCCTTCTGCGCGCGGGCGACCGACTGCAGAAGGGAATTGTAGGCCCTGGGATCGGTGTTCACCGGGCCCACCGTGGTCGGCGTGAAAGAGCTGTAATAGGGCTCGATGCGGCGGCCGAACAGGTCGTTGAAGCCAATGCAGGTGCCCGGGATGTTGCAGATGGCGGGGCGTCCGGCGCGCTGGCCGCTGGCCGGGAAGAAACCCAGATTGTGATAGGTCGAGCCGGTGTCGTGCTCGGCCGAGATCTGGGCGCGCAGCAGCACGCTCCAGGTCTCATCCGGCTGCCACTTCAGCGAGAAATTGCCCGCGATCTTGTTGGCGCCCATCGCCGGCTGGGTGTTGCGATAGCCGGTGGCCGGATCGTAATAGAGGTTGGTGATGTAGCCGCGGCGCTGGCTGATCTGTCCTGCAGCGCGGAAGAAAAGGTTATCGGTCAGCGGAATGTTGATCGCGCCCTGCAGTTCGGCCCGGCCATAATCGCCCGCGGTCGCCTTTACATAGCCGCCGAACTCAGACCCCGGCTCACGCGTGCGGTACAGGATCGCGCCGCCGGTCGTGTTGCGGCCCACCAGGGTGCCTTGCGGCCCCTTGAGAACCTCGACCCGCTCGATATCGAACAGCCCGCCGGTCAGCCCGACGGGACGCGCCAGATACACGCCGTCCATATAGACCGCGGCCGCCGGGTCGAAGGACATCACCGACTGACCCGAGCTGGAATCGAAGTCGCGCTGGCCGCGAATGGTGACGTTCAGCGTGTCTTGGCGGAACGTCGTGGGCGCGATATGCACCGACGGCGCCAGAAAGCGCAGATCCTCGATGGTGCTGACATTCAATCGGTCCAGATCGGCCTGGCTGTAGGAAGAGATCGAGATCGGAACGGTCTGCTCGGCCTCTTCGCGCTTGCGGGCGGTGACGATGACCGTGTCCAGGGCCGAAGACTGGCTGACGCTGGCGGATTGGGCCAGCACGGCGGTGCCGGGGGTCAGGACGGTGGTGGCCAGCAAAGCCAGAGCAAAGCGCTTGAACATGGACGTCCCCTGAACGGTTTTTTGTCGAAAATCCGGGCGTTTTGCGTCGCCGCGATGAGGCCAGCTCTAACGGAATTGCTGGGATGCATAAAGCCAATGTTGGCCGCCCGCGCCAAATCGGGAAAATTTCCTTATAATGCTCCCGCGTTTACAGTGAACCGCCATTTCAGCGAGGAAATATGACCAGGATTGCGATGATCACCGGTGCGGGCAGCGGCGTGGGCCGGGCTGTCGCCATCCATCTGTCGGAGGCTGGCTGGTCCGTGGCGCTGGTGGGCAGGAAGGCCGACACGCTGGAAGAAACCGCCAGGAAGCTGAAGGGCGAATATCTGGTGGCCCCCGCCGATGTCGGCGACCCCGCCCAGGTCAAAGCCGTCTTCGCCCGGATCAAGGACAAGTTCGGCCGCCTGGACGTGCTGTTCAACAATGCCGGCATGGGCACACCCGCCGTCCCGATCGAAGACCTGACCTTTGAGCAGTGGCAGGCGATCGTGGGCGTGAACCTCACCGGCGCCTTCCTCTGCACCCAGGAAGCGGTGCGCATGATGAAGGCCCAGACCCCCCAGGGCGGGCGCATCATCAACAACGGCTCGATCTCGGCTGACCGCCCGCGCCCCCATTCGGCGCCCTATACCGCCACCAAGCACGCGATCACCGGCCTGACCAAGTCGACCATCCTGGACGGCCGCCCCTTCAACATCACCGCCGGACAGGTGGACATCGGCAACGCCGCCACCGAAATGACCGAGCGCATGACCCAGGGCGTGCTGCAGCCCGACGGCAAGCTGGCGGTCGAGCCGCGCATGGACGTGAACCATGTCGCCCAGGCCGTGACCTACATGGCGGGGCTGCCGCTGGAGTCGAATGTACCATTTCTGACCGTGATGGCGACCAAGATGCCGCTGTTCGGCCGCGGCTGATCGCAATTCACGCGGCATGACGTTTTTTTGCGCAAGGCGCGGAGCGATTCCGCGTCCTTGTGCATTCTTTCTGTCATGCGAGCCTGTTTTCTCGGACAGAATATATGTGCGTTGGGTTTTGGGGTGGCGACGCTCCAGATGCCCCCCCTGATGGCGGACGAAGAGACCGGCAAGCCGGTTGAACCGGACACCAACAAGCCTGTGGATCAAAACAATCCATTCCGGCCTCCGGTTCAGGGGCCGATACCGGCCAATCCCCTGTAACAATTCAGCAACTGCCGGACAGTGTTTTGGGGCCCATTGCCGCAAGTGCGAAAAGACCAGTTTGCCGCACAAAAGCAGTGGGCTGGACCTTGTACGGCGCGGCACGAATCTCGATATTGGTCGTTATAGGAATTCGTCTGTAACGATATTTTATTACGATTCCGGTATTTGGTAGGGGCATGAGACTGAAACTTTCCACGATTCCCGCGCTCGCCCTGGCTTTGGTTTTGGGCGCCTGCAGCACACCCAGTCCGGAGTCGCTCGCCCAGAACGATCCCTGGGAAAAGACCAACCGCGACATCTTCGAATTCAACCTGGCCATGGACCGCGCCATCCTGCGCCCTGTCGCCCGCGGCTACCGCGATGTGGTGCCGGAATTCGCCCGCGAAGGCGTGCACAATTTCCTGACCAACCTGAATTCGCCGGTCATCCTGGCCAACGACGTGCTGCAGCTCGACAGCGGCAAGGCGGGCAACACGCTGGGCCGCATCCTGCTCAACACCACGGTCGGCGTGGGCGGTTTGATCGATGTCGCCAGCAAGGTCGGCCTCCCCTATCACGACAATGATTTCGGCATCACCTTCGGCAAGGCCGGCGCCGCCGAAGGCTCCTACCTGATGCTGCCCTTTGCCGGTCCGCGCCCGCCGCGCGACCTGATCGGCACCGGCGTCGACATCGCCCTCGATCCCTTCACCTGGCTCATCTTCCCCGGCGACAACACGCTGTTGGTCGTGCGGGCGGGCATGGGCATCCTGGACAGCCGCACCTCGCAGCTGGATGCGGTGGAAACCATCGAGCGCTCCTCGATCGATTTCTACGCCACCAGCCGTAACCTCTATCGCCAGAGCCGCAACGCCAAGATCAACGAAGGCAATCCCGGCACCGACGACCTGCCCAATCTCTAAAAGACAGGGCCTGAAAAGAAACAAACCCGCCATGCGATCCGCATGGCGGGTTTTTCTTTGTCTTGTTCGCGGGCTATTCGGCCGGGGTGGAGGTCGGCACCGGACCGTGGTCGCCCGGACGGTCCTTCATCAGGCCGTGGTACCATTTCTGCCAGAATCCGCTCGTCCAGCGCCCGAAGCGGTCCATGTACAGGAACACCACCGGCGTCGTGTAGAGCGTCAGGATCTGGCTCAGCACCAGCCCACCGACGATCGAGATACCCAGAGGCTGGCGCAGTTCCGAACCCGCGCCCAGCCCGATCGCCAGCGGCAGCGCGCCCAGAATGGCGCCCACGGTCGTCATCATGATGGGCCTGAAGCGCAGCAGGCTGGCCTTGCGGATGGCTTCCTCCGGCGACAAGCCTTCGCGCCGCTGCAGGTCTATGGCGAAGTCGATCATGATGATCGCGTTTTTCTTGACGATGCCTATCAGCAATATCACCCCGATCATGGCAATCAGGTCGAACTGGGTGTTGAACATCAACAATGCCAGCACTGCGCCCACGCCCGCCGACGGCAGGGTGGAGATGATGGTGATGGGATGGATCAGACTTTCATACAGGATGCCCAGCGTGATGTAGATGGTCACGATGGCGGCCAGCAGCAGGAACGGCATGTTCTGGAAGCTGCGCTGCAACTGGCGCGCGTTGCCGGCGAACTCGCCATGCACGTTAATTGGCACATTGATCTGGGCCATGGTGCGGTTGATCGCGGCCACTGCATTGCCCAGGCTTTCGCCAGCCGGCAGGTTGAACGAGAAAGTGGTGGCAACGAACGGGCCCTGGTGATTGACCGCCAGAGGCGTGGTGCCGGGGCCAAAGCTGGCGATCGCCGACAGCGGCACCATGGTGGAAACGCGGGTGGACACCGACGCGCCGGTCGAACCGCCGCCGCGCACGCTGGCGGTCAGGGCATTGAGCTGCTGGTTGCGCACCGCTTCGGCCGCTTCCGCCGCCGCGTTGGATTGGGCCGTTGAACCCGTGGTGGTGGTGGTAGACCCGCGCGCCGGCGTCGCGGTGAAGGCGCCGCCCGCGCCGGCGGTGGACTGGGTGCCGCTGACGCTGCCGCCGGAGGTGCTGATATAGATGTCGCGCAACGTTTCGGGGCTCTGCCAGAACTTCGGCGCCACTTCCATGATCACCTTGTACTGGTTCTTGTCCTTGTAGATGGTCGAGACTTGGCGCTGGCCGAAGGCGTCATACAGCGCGTTGTTGACCTGGGCGATGTTCAGCCCCAACCGCGCCGCCGTCTGGCGGTCCACCTTCAGATCGACCTGTAGTCCCTTGTCCTGCTGGTCGGAATTGACGTCGGTCAGTTCGGGCACTTCCTGCAGCGCATCGGTGATGCGCGGCACCCACTTGTTCAGCTCCTCCAGCGAATCCGCCTGCACGGTATATTGCTGGCTGCCATTGCCCTGGCGCCCGCCGCCGCCGATCTGGCCGCCCGCCCGCAGGAACAGGCGCGCGCCCGCGACCTTTTCCAGCTTGGGCCGTAGCCGGTCGATCACTTCATCGGTCGAAAGGCCGCGCTCGTGCGGCGGCTTCAGGGTCACAAAGACGTTGCCCGAATTGGCGGCGCCGCCGCCCGCGAAACCACCCACCGTCGCGACCGCCGGATCGCTCTTGATGATCTCGATAAACTGCATGAACTTCTTCTGCATCGCCTGGAAGGAAATGCTCTGGTCGGCGCGCAGGCCGCCCTGCATCGTGCCTTCGTCGGTCGAGGGGAAGAAACCCTTGGGCACGATGGCGATCAGGTAGAAATTGAGCACGATGGCGATGAACACCATGGTGACGATGGTCTTGGGATTCTCCAGCGACCAGCCCAGGGTGCGGCTGTAGAAATTCTGCATCCACTCGAAGCTGCGCCGCGACCAGGCCATCAGCGGGTTCTTGTCTTCCTCGACCGAGAAATCGAGATAGGCGCACATCATCGGCGTCAGGGTCAGCGAAATCACCATCGAGATGACGATCGCGATCGTCAGGGTGATGGCGAATTCGTGGAATATCCGCCCCACCATGCCGCCGATCAGCAGCACCGGGAAGAACACCGCCACCAGCGAGATACTCATGGAAATGACGGTGAAGGTCACTTCCTGGGCGCCCTGCAGCGCCGCCTGCATCCGGGTCTTGCCGTTCTCCAGGTGACGGGTGACGTTTTCCAGAACAACGATCGTGTTGTCGACCACGAAACCGGTCGAGACGATCAGCGCCATCAGCGAGAAATTGTTGAGGCTGAAGCCGAGCAGGTACATCGCCCCGAAAGTGCCCAGCAATGTCAGCGGCACGCAGACGGTGGGCACCAGCGTCGCCTTCAGGTTCCGCAGGAACAGGAACACGACCAGGATCACCAGCACGGTGGCGATGATCAGCGTCATCTCCACGTCAAACACCGAATTGCGGATGGAGGTGGTGGTGTCCATCAGCGTGCCGAGCTGGATGGCGGCGGGCAGCGCCGCCTGCAGCTCCGGCATCATCTGGCGGATATTGTCCACCACCTCGATGACGTTGGCGCCGGGCTGCTTGGTGATATTGACCAGAACCGCCGGCTGGCCGTTGAAGGTGCCCAGGTTGCGGACATTCTCTACCCCGTCCACCACCTCGGCCACGTCCTGCAGCCTGACCGCGGAACCATTGCGATACGCGATGATCAGGGTGCGGTAGTCGCTGGCGGCGCTGGCCACGTCATTGGCATAAACCTGGAGCGTCTGTTCGCCCTGCTGAATGTCGCCCTTGGGCGTGTTGGCATTGGCCGCGGAGATCGCGGCGCGCACATCGGCCAGGCCGATGCCGTACTTGAACAAGGCGCGCGGGTTCAGCTCAATGCGAATGGCGGGAAGCGACGCGCCGTTGAGCGACACATCGCCCACGCCCGAAATCTGCGACAGCTTCTGCTGGATGATATTGGAAGCTTGGTCATAGATCTGGCCCGGCGACAGGTTCTTCGACGTCATCGCCAGGATCAGGATCGGGAAGTCGGCCGGATTGAACTTGCGGTAGGTCGGATTGGACCGCAGCGCAGCGGGCAAATCCGCCCGCGCCGCATTGATCGCGGCCTGCACGTCACGCGCCGCGCCGTTGATGTCGCGGTTGATGTCGAACTGCAGCACGATCTGGGTGGAATTGACGTTGCTGCGCGACGTCATCTCGTCGACGCCCGCAATGGTGCCCAGGTGCCGTTCCAGCGGCGTGGCCACGCTGGAGGCCATAATCTCCGGGCTGGCGCCCGGCATCGAGGCATTCACCACAATGGTGGGAATGTCGATATTGGGGAAGGGCGAAACTGGCAACAGGGTGTACGCGACCATCCCCGCCATGCCCAAACCCAGCGCCAGAAGCGTGGTGGCAATGCGGCGGCGGATGAAGAGCGCGGCGAAATTCATTCGGCGGGCTCCGGCACTTCCGCGCCACCCCGGCGGCGCGCGCGCCAGGCACGGAAGTCCACGCCCAGCCGGTCGAAGTAAATGTAGATTACCGGCGTGGTGAACAGGGTCAGCAACTGGCTGACCAGCAGACCGCCAACGATGGAAATGCCCAGCGGGTGGCGCAGCTCCGATCCCATGCCGGTGCCCAGCATCAGTGGCAGGGCGCCGAACAGCGCCGCCACCGTCGTCATCAGGATGGGGCGGAAACGCAGCAGCGCCGCCTGGTAGATGGCTTCGGTGGGGGTCTTGCCTTCGTTGCGCTCGGCGTCCAGCGCGAAGTCGATCATCATGATCGCGTTCTTCTTGACGATGCCTATCAGCAGGATGATGCCGATGATCGACACGATGTTGAGGTCGTGGCCCGCGATTATCAGCGCCAGCAGTGCGCCCACACCCGCCGACGGCAGGGTGGACAGGATGGTAATGGGATGGATGAAGCTCTCATACAGCACGCCCAGCACGATATAGACCGTGATGATGGCGGCGATGATCAGCAGCACCTGGTTGCCCAGCGCCGCCTGGAAGGCCAGCGCCGAACCCTGGAACTGGGTGGTGACGCCCGGCGGCGCCGTCAGCTCGGCTTGCGCGTCGCGGATTGCTTCGACGGCGGTACCCAGCGCCACGCCCGGCGCCGCATCGAACGAGAAGGTGGCCGAGGGGAACTGCGCCAGATGGTCGATCTGCAACTGGGTGGTGCGCTGCTCGGTTTTCGCGATGGCCGACAAGGGCACCTGCCCGCCGCCCGAGGTCGGCAGATAGATGTCGTTCAGCGACAGTACCGAATTGTGCACGGCCGGATCGGCCTCCAGGATCACCCGGTACTGGTTGGACTGGGTGAAGATGGTCGAAATGATGCGCTGGCCGAAACTGTCATACAGCGCATTGTCGATGGTCGCCGCCGTCACGCCGAACCGGGCGGCCGTGTCGCGGTCCACCACCAGATAGGCCGACAGGCCCTTGTCGAGGAACGAGGTCGAGACGTTGCGGATTTCCGGGACAGTGCGCAGCCGGGCGATCAGCTCGGGCACATACTGGTCCAGCGCGGCCTGCGTGGCGGCCTGCAGCACGAACTGGTATTGCGCGCGCGACACCACGGAGTCGGTGGTCAGATCCTGAACCGCCTGCAGATAGAAGGTCATGCCCGGCACGCTCTGGGCATGCTGGTTCAGCCGCGCCATCACCGCCTGCACACCGTCGCGGTCGCGCTTGGGCTTCAGGTTGATCAGGATGCGCCCCGCATTGAGCGTGTGGTTGCTGCCATCGACCCCGATGAAGGAAGACAGACTTGCCACATCCGGGTCTTTCAGGAAGGTCTCGGCCAGCTTGCGCTGGCGCGTCGCCATGGCTTCGAAGCTGGTGGTGGGCCCGGCTTCCGTGATCGCCTGGATGAAGCCGGTGTCCTGCACCGGGAAGAAGCCCTTGGGAATGGCGATATAAAGAACCACGGTCAGCACCAGCGTCGCCACAGCCGACAGCAAGGTCAGGCGCTGGTGCTTGAGCACCCACAGCAGCAGACGGTCATACCCGGCCACCATGCGGTCGTAATAATATTCGGTGCGGCGCTGAAAGCTGTTCTCATTCTTGGCTTCCACGCTGTGGCTGCGCAGCAGCTTGGCGCACAGCATCGGCACCAGCGTCAGCGAAACCACCGCCGAAATCAGGATGGTGATGGACAGCGTTATCGCGAATTCGCGGAACAGGCGGCCCACCACATCCTGCATGAACAGCAGCGGGATCAGAACGGCGATCAGCGACACGGTCAGCGACACGATGGTGAAGCCGATCTCGCCCGCGCCCTTCATGGCGGCATTGTAGGGCGTTTCGCCCTTTTCAATGTAGCGCATGATGTTTTCGATCATCACGATCGCGTCATCGACCACGAAGCCCGCCGATATCGTCAGCGCCATCAGCGACAGGTTGTTGAGCGAATAGCCCAGCAGGTACATGGCCGCGAAGGTGCCGATGATCGACAGCGGCACCGACAGCGACGGAATGAAGGTCGCGGGCAGGTTGCGCAGGAAGACATAAATCACCAGCACCACCAGCACGACCGCCAGCATCAGCTCGAACTGCACGTCCGAGACCGAGGCGCGGATGGTTTCGGTGCGGTCGGTCAGCGTGACGACATCGACCGAGGCGGGAAGCCCCGCCTTGATGGTCGGCAGCAGTTCCTTGATGGAATCCACCACCGCGATGACATTGGCACCGGGCTGGCGCTGCACGTTGATCAGAACCGCCGGCCCATTGTTGGCCCAGCTTGCCAGCTTGTTGTTCTGCGCCCCGTCGACAACGTTGGCGACGTCCTTCAGATAGACGGGAGAACCGTTGCGGAAGGCCACCACGATGCTGCGATAGTCCTCGACCGTCTGGAGCTGGTCGTTGGAATTGATGGTGTAGGACTGGAAGGCGCCGTCGAAGCTGCCCTTGGGCGAGTTGGAATTGTTGTTCGACACCGTGGTCCGCAGGTCGTCGATGTTCAGGCCCAGCGCCGCCAGCTTCTGCAGGTTCGCCTGCACCCGCACGGCCGGGCGCTGGCCGCCCGAAATGCTCACCAGGCCCACGCCGGAAAGCTGCGAGATTTTCTGCGCGATGCGGGTTTCCGACAGATCGACGAGCTGGGTGATGGGCAGCGTGCGCGAAGACACCGCCAGGGTGATGACCGGCGCATCCGCGGGGTTCACCTTGTTATAGATCGGTGGCGCGGGCAGCGAACCGGGCAGCAGGTTGGAGGCGGCATTGATCGCTGCCTGCACCTGCTGTTCGGCGATATCAAGGCTCAGCGCCAGATCGAATTGCAGCGTCACCACCGACGATCCGGCGGACGACACCGACGACATTTCCTTCAGGCCCGGCATCTGGCCGAACTGGCGTTCCAGCGGCGCGGTGACCGATGTGGCCATCACTTCGGGGCTGCCACCGGGCAGGAAGGTCTGCACTTGGATAGTGGGGTAATCGACCTGCGGCAGCGCCGACAAGGGCAGGAATTTGTAGCCCGACAAGCCCACCAGCAGGATGGCGATCATCAGCAGCGTCGTGGCTACCGGACGCTGGATGAACGGCGCGCTGGGATTGGCGCCGCTATAGCTGTCGTTGGGATCGGTCGTGTCGCCGCTCAATGGCCGCCACCACCGCCGCCGCCACCACCACCACCGCCACGGCGGCCACCGCCGGCCTGGCGCATCTGGGACATGGCCTTCTGACAGTCGGCGCTGAGGCTGTCGCGATTGCGGAACAGGCACATGCGGCTGGCGCGCGCATCGGCGGCGTCGGCGCAATGGCGCTTGATGTCGACGCTGCAGGCCTTGGTCATGGCTTCCTGCATCTGGGCGCGGCGCATGGCGCGCGCGGCTTCCTCCGCCGTGCCGCCCGAAGGCGCGGCAATCTGGCCCTTCAGGTCGGGCACTTCCACATCGGCGCCGTCGCGCAGACGGTCAGCGCCGTCCACCACCACCGTGTCGCCGGCGGCCAGGCCGGACAGGATCTGCATCTTGTCGCCATCCTGGATGCCGATGCGCACATTGCGCTGGGTGACGGTCTTGTCGGGCCGCACCAGGAAGACATAGGCGCCATCGGCGCCGCGCTGCACGGCGGGCACGGGCACGGTCGTCTGGTTTTTCAGCGTATTGACCAGCAGGCGGACATTCACGAACTGGGCAGGGAACAGCCTGCGGTCCGTGTTGTCGAACATGGCGCGCAGCTTGACCGAGCCGGTCGACGGATCGACCACCGTGTCCACCGCCGACAGCACGCCCGAAGCAATCTTGTTGGTCTGGCTGCGGTCATAAACTTCGACGGGCAACACCGCGCCGGAGTTCACCCGCTCCAGCACCGTGCGGATATTGTCTTCGGGGATCGTGAACAGCACCGACATGGGATCGAGCTGTGTCACCACCACGATGCCGTTGGACTGGCCCGCCGATACGATGTTGCCGATATCGACCAGGTGGATGCCGGCGCGCCCGTCCACCGGCGACACGATGTTGGTGTAGCCCAGATTGATGCGCGCGGTCTGCACATTGGCCTGGTCGGAAATCACGATGCCTTCGGTCGACTTGACCAGCGCTTCCTGCGCCGACACCTGCTGGGCGGCGATGGCGTTCTGCGCCTGCAGCGCCTTGTAGCGTTCCAGATCGACCTTGGCGTTGGCGAGCGTCGCGGCGTTGCGCGCAAGCTGACCACGCGCCTGGTCCAGCGCCGCCTGATAGGGGCGCGGATCGATCTGGGCCAGCACATCGCCGGCCTTGACCATCTGGCCTTCCGTGAAATTGATCTTCACCAGCATGCCGCCCACCTGCGGGCGCACGGTGGCGGTGGTCAGCGGCGTCACGGTGCCCAGCGCGTTCAGCGTGACGTTGACGTCGCCCGAGATCACGCGCGCCACGCCGACCGGCTGCGCGCCTTGGTTCATCATTCCGCGGCGGCTGTCGCTCTTGGACGGATAGATGGCCCAGATCAAAAGCGCCAGCAGACCAAGACCGACCGCAAACCACACCACGCGCGACAGGCGCGGATTGGCGCCCGACCAGCGCTTCACGCCGTCCCAGGCGCGGCCCACGCCTCCTTTGCCGGCAGCATCGGCGCGGCGAAATTCATCACGAGAGCGGTCGATGTTCATCACAGATTACTTCCGTCGCAAGGCAAAGGGCCGGAACCGAATAATGATTCAATATGTCGAATGGGTTAGCACCGCGAAGCTGAACCCGCGATGAACTTATAACGCAACGAGCAGGGGCTCATATAGACGCCAAGCCGTTGAAAATTTTGTCGGAATTGTGCCGGGCAGGCATGGCAGATGCGAACGAGTCGCGCTAAGTCCCAGCGCATGTTTCCTGATTTCCTACATTGGTCTGCCCAATTCGCCCAGGATGCCCGCATCTGGGTGACGCAGATCGCGCAGGCGCATCCCTTGTGGTGCTTTCCCATCGCCTTCTTCGTGGCCTTCGCGGAGTCCTTTGTCGGCCTGTCGATCCTGGTCCCCGGCTTTGCGATCCTTGTGGCGCTGGGCGGTGTCATCGGAGCCAGCGATATCGGCCTGTTTCCGGCCATCGCCGGCGCAGTGCTGGGCGCCTTGAGCGGCGACGTCATTGACCGGCCGAGCATTGCGTAAGCAATGCGAGGGGAAGGGAATCCAGGCGTAGCAGTCACACTCGGTTGAAAGATGGATCCCCTTCCCTCGCGCTACG
>Ga0315906_10007031_pt1 | contig 13775 bp, 12 predicted proteins | sample LakEriMetagenome_4_FD_203526 | JGI IMG/M metagenome (GOLD analysis project Ga0315906, IMG submission 203526) | Freshwater fungal communities from buoy surface, Lake Erie, Ohio, United States - Buoy 2 MA122 | ecosystem: Environmental > Aquatic > Freshwater > Lake > Lake biofilm | place: USA...
AACCAGTGATAATAACGCGAAAACAGATACGTAAAAAATGAATCTTGAAGAACTTACCCAGTTCTTTGCGATGTCTTTATTGGTAGATGTTTCTTGTATTTCTTGTGACATATTATATAATTACGGATGCAAAAATAACAACAAGTTCTTAATTATGAACGAGTTTGGTAATAATTTTATCAAATTTTTGCCTGTTTTTTACAAAGTATTGAAAAACGACAGACCCGTTATAAACACCCACAATTGAAGCCATAGGTTTGCAATGCTTGCTCCTGTTCACTTTTCCAGTTAACCAATACCCCAATACAGCTAAATGTGCCTTAAAAATGGCAATAAAAAAGGACCTATCTCCACTCAATAAGCCTTTCCAAGCCGATATCCCATCTAATGCAAAACGCAATGGCATTTTCCAGACCAATTCTTGGATCGCAAGGTGCTTACTTAACATGATCAAGTTATTCCTAAAATTTAAAAAGACTTTTCTACCTCCTCTAGGTAAAGTGCCTGCACCCACATGATATACCACTGAAGTTGGACAAGCATATAAAGCATGCCCTTCTAATTGCATCCTCCAACAAAGATCAATTTCCTCTTGATGCGCAAAAAAGCTTGCATCAAATCCACCTAAATCATGGAACAATTTAGATCGAATCATCATGGCAGCTCCTGATGCCCAGAAAATACGCTCAATGCTGTCATACTGCCCTTTATCCTGCTCACAAACATCGAATATCCTACCTCTGGAGAAAGGGTAGCCAAGGGCATCAATCCATCCACCGCTTGCGCCTGCATATTCAAAACTGGTTGGTTCTTTTTGTGCTAATATTTTTGGTTGACATGCGCCTATGGCAGAATTTGATTCCATTAATTGTACCATTGGTCCTACCCAATTTGGATCCACTTGCACATCTGAATTCAATAAAATATAATAATCGGCTTGCACTTGTTTAAGCGCCCAATTATATCCTCCTGCAAAACCTTCGTTGGTTGGATTTTGAATCACTTTAGCAGTAGGAAAATATTTTGCTAGTATTTCTAAAGAATTGTCTTTTGAGCCATTGTCAGCTACCACAATTTCTTTGTTTTGGTAAGAAGTCGCCAATACCGAAGGCAAAAATGTCTTCAGATAATTTGCCCCATTAAAATTTAAAATAACAATTGATACGAGCGGTTCCAATGCAGATATATTTATGCGAATGTAAGTCCAAATATGGGAAAATTAGCCAAAAACCCTATCTTAGCCGCATGATAAAGGCAAAATTCTTATTTTCTAATTTAGATTTTCTAAATCATCCCATAGGGTGATATTCAGTTCCCCTTTTTTTGTTTTTAATCAAGTTTAACAATACTTGAGCTTCTCAGTTTTTATCATTTTATTTAAAAAAAAATAGTACATGTCTACTCCAATACAAACGAGTGCAAATACTGCAAAGTATATTGCCCTTGAAGACCAATTCGGCGCCCACAACTACCACCCCGTTCCTGTCGTACTTGAAAAAGGCGAAGGCATTTTTTTATACGATGTGGATGGTAAAAGATACTTTGATTTTTTAAGTGGCTACTCTGCTGTCAATCAAGGACACTGCCATCCAGTCATCATCAAAGCATTGACAGATCAAGCACAAAAATTAACACTCACTTCGAGAGCTTTTTATAATAATCTACTTGGTGAGTATGAAAAATACATTACCGAATACTTTGGATACGATAAAGTATTGCCAATGAACACAGGTGTTGAAGGTGGTGAGACCGCAATTAAATTAGCGAGAAGATGGGGCTATGCCGTCAAAGGCATTCCAGAAAATCAAGCGAAAGTTATTTTTGCAGAAGGTAATTTTTGGGGCAGAACACTAGCAGCCATTTCTTCTTCTACCGACCCAAGTAGCTTTAAAGGATTTGGCCCATATATGCCAGGCTTTGGCTTAGTGCCTTACAACGATTTAGCTGCATTAGAAAATGTTTTAAAAGATCCAAATGTGGCTGCATTCATGGTGGAACCAATTCAGGGAGAAGCAGGTGTTGTGATTCCCACAGATGGTTATCTAAAAGGTGCTCGTGCTTTATGTGATAAATACAATGTATTATTTATTGCGGATGAAATCCAAACAGGATTGGCAAGAACAGGCACTCTATTAGCATGTGATCATGAAAATGTACGTCCAGATATTTTGATTTTAGGAAAAGCATTGAGTGGTGGTACAATTCCAGTTGCTGCTGTGCTAGCAGATGATGTTATTATGTTGCAAATTAAGCCAGGTGAACATGGTTCTACTTATGGTGGAAATCCATTGGCTTGTGCAGTTGCAATGAAAGCTTTGGAAGTCATCAAGTCCGAGAAGTTGGTAGAAAATTCTTATAAAATGGGTATAATTTTAAGAGAAGAATTAGTCAAATTAAATTCACCATTTATCGCATCTATTAGAGGACGCGGATTATTAAACGCCATTGTGATTAAACATGAAAATCCAGAAGCTGCGTGGGATTTATGTTTACACCTCAAGGAATTAGGGATACTTGCAAAGCCAACACATGGTGATAAAATTAGATTCGCACCTCCATTAATTATTACAGAAGCACAAATTAAAGAAGCCGTTGAATTAATTGGGAAAGGGCTTGAGCAATTAGCGAAATAACAACTTTGAACAAAATAATAAATAGCCCTCCAAAAGAGGGTTATTTTGTTTTAAGCTTTGGCAAGAAAGTCATAATTAATATCCCGAAACTTAAAATAATACATGCATATAAGGCCCATTGTTTTTGAGGGCATTCCCCCATTGCACAAGTAGATAAAACTAAATAGTTTCTAAAACTCCAGGCTACTAACAATGCAGCCCATGCCATATTGAAACGCTTTACATTGATAGATGGAATTGCAAAAAATACTATCGCAAGTATACCTATATACAATAAAAATTTACCTGATTGTCCAAAATTAGTTGCACCTGCATCCCATCCTGTCACCACCCAGTTCCTACTTTCAATGATCACTAGTGGTTGAGTCGTACAAAAAAATAACAATAAAGTTAGGAGGATGCCAATGGTTTGAGAATGCTTCATGATTACAAAAATACAACAAACTAGGTTATAAATAATTTCGCCGAATTATTTGATGTAAAAGCCAAAAATATCCACATTGAACCGATTGAATACGTCGTATTCATTTAATATGGCAGCTAATTCAATCCTTTTAATACTTCTTTTTAAATCAAAATCAGTCAGGTTTAAAATATTCCATTGTGATTTAAAATTCGGAAGTAGATCATTCATTTTTTTATCGTTAAGATGAGCAGCAAAGTAAACAGCATCCTCAATTGTCATTTCATGTTCAATTAATTTAACAGGATAATCAAATTTCATTTTCCATGTTTCTATAAATTCTGTATATGAAACAGTTTTATCTGGATAAAAATAAGTTGTATTCGCCCAGCCATTTGGCACACCAACTCCTTTTAACAATCCAGTTGCACCTATTCTTTGAACTGCTTTAAAATAAGGTGAGCTTTGTTTGACATCAACATAGGGCATAATATATCCATTCGCATCAAGCAAAATATTTTGTAATTTTCTTATTGATATTTTTTTTGGCGCAAGATTTTCCTTAATACTTTGAGCAGCTAATATTCCTGCAGCTTGACCAATTTGCATGACACATGGTTGTAATCTTGTGGTGCCATTCACAACATTTGAAACACTAATAGACTTCTCAGCAATAATAATGTTGTCCTGGTTTTCTGGAATCAAACAACTGATTGGAATATTAAAAGATGGAACTGAAAAGAAATCCAAATGTTGTGGTGCAGATGGATTTTTTTTATGGTGGTGGTCAATAGGATAATCCCCTACCGCTATGCCTGTTCTGTACAATGGCTTTTCGGTTTCAAAGGGCGTTGCAATATGTTGCACCAACATTCTTGATAATCCTATTACCCTTCTTGACTCTCTATAATAAGGATAGTATGCAAGTTTGTCTTTTGTTTTAAATTCATCATCTGCTAAGGCTAAATTTTTAAACCCTAAATCCTTCTGGATAAAATATACAAACCTTAAAGTTTGTTGCTTTGCAATCTCTAATAAGGCTGCTCTTTCTTTTGGTGTTTTTTCAACCACATTCAAATAAATATCATTGCCAAAGATGGGCCAATTAAGCATATATTTATTCCCAGGTAGTTTGCCATAATTAAGCATTTTAATTGCATCTACTGGTGGCTTTGTTCTTGAGCCATCTTTATAAAAAGAAAGATTACTTGCGTCAAACTCTAATGAATCATAGTTTTTTGGTCTATCAATCATTGGTTGTGGACTCCCATAATCTTTTAACACAGCGACGTAGGTGATATCTTGTACAATATCATTTGCCCCATTTTTATTCACTTGTTCCTTGGTCACATCGTTTGATTCCATGCCAAGATCATATGGAATCTTAGCTGATGCTAATACATCCCCTAGTTCTGTCGCATCAATGTATCGTTTGGCTTTTATTAATATATTTTTTTGATGCTGGTTATCATAAAACAAAACACCTGTGATGGTATCCCCCTCCATATTAACTTTTATAAATTCATAGTGGTAATTAATTTGTAAGTGCTTTTCATTTTTTGACATCGCCTTAAAAATACTATCCCCTATATGTGGCTCAAATAGCGTATTACTCACCCAGCCCGTTGCAACTTCATTACTCCCTCCATAATGTTGATAGAGTCTTGCTCTGAACTCTCCAAAGATGCCAGCTGGCATATTATGATTTCCATCAAATGCAGAAACACCTGCTGCAGTCAACATCCCTCCTAACCATGGAGTTGATTCTGCAATAATTGTTTTTACACCTAGTCTTGAGGATTGAAGTCCTGCGCAAATTCCACTGGCTGTGCCACCAATGACCAATACTTCTGTTGCTTGAATTTGATCAATGCTTTGGCTCCATGCTTTTGTAAATAGGCTGGACATAAAAAAAAGTAGGAGCAAGATGGTGCGCATAGGGATGAATTGGAAGGTAAAATAGGTAAAAAGGATTTTGCTTGCAAAAAATATTCCCTGAGTTGCCAGCTCATTGCATTCGCTGTCAACCGCCTCGGATGATCTCCTCATTATATTCGTCGGTCATCCGCCTCGGCAATCTCGGTAAACCCAAAGCCTTTCAAAAGAATGCTTCGCATCCTTTTAGCTTTTTTGATTCTCGTCATCTTACACAAGCGAGCTTGTGACGCTGCCTTCAATCAAAAAAGCCTCTCACTTTCGTGAGAGGCTTTGTATCGAGGTCCCGAGCGGATTCGAACCGCTGTAGAAGCTTTTGCAGAGCTCTGCCTAGCCACTCGGCCACAGGACCCTTTTGGGACGCGAAAATAGCGCAAAGAACTTAATTATAAAAGAATTTTACCACTAAATCGAATTAAGCGACATTTGTACTATAAAATCTGCTTATGCAACAGCCAATTGGCGCTTCCGAATTAATCATCAACCCTAGAGGAGCTGTGTATCATTTAGACCTTCGTCCAGAAGAACTTGCCGATACCATCATCACTGTGGGCGATCCAGATCGTGTAGCCCATGTAAGTCAATACTTTGATCAAATAGAACATAGATCGGCGCACAGGGAATTCATTACCCATACTGGATATATTGGCTCAAAACGTATTTCAGTCATGAGTACAGGTATTGGACCAGATAATATTGATATTGCATTGAACGAGGTGGATGCTTTGGTGAATATTGATTTTGAAACAAGATGTATCAATGAGATCAAAAAATCTGTATCAGTGATTCGTCTTGGTACTTGTGGGTCTTTACAAGGTGAAGTTGGCGTGGATCAATTGGTAGCAGGTACGCATGGTTTGGGCGTAGATAATTTATTGCATTTTTACCAACCCGATAACAACCCCGAAGAGCTTGCTATTTTAGCTGCTTTTGAACAACATACAAATATCCAAGCGCATCATATTAAACCATATATTTCTAGTGCGAGTGCAGGATTACTAAAACATTTTACGGAAGGATTTAATCATGGTATAACGGTTACTTGTCCTGGTTTTTATGGACCTCAAGGCAGGATTTTAAGATTGCCATTAAAGATGCCTAATTTAGTTGATCAAATGACGAGCTTCCGTTTTGGAAATCATCATATTGCTAATTTTGAAATGGAAACAAGTGCGATTTATGGCTTATGTAATTTATTAGGGCACCAGTGTTTGAGTATCAATGTGATTGTAGCCAATAGAGTAAAAAAGGCATTTAGCAAAGACGGCGCAAAAGCGATAGATCATATGATTCAAAAGAGTCTTGGCATTATTGCTACAATCTAATCTAACTAATTTGTAAAAATGGAGATTCAATTTTCAAAATACCAAGGCACAGGCAACGACTTTGTGATCATCGATAACAGAGATGGGAGCATTGCTTTATCCAATAAGCAAATAGCGTTTTTATGTGATAGAAAATTTGGTGTTGGTTCAGATGGATTGATTATGCTTGGCACAGCCAATGATTATGATTTTTCAATGGCCTATTACAATGCAGATGGCACGGAGGGCACAATGTGTGGGAATGGAGGTAGATGTTTAGTGCAGTATGCAAATGATCATGGAATTGTGAAAGAAAATTATCTTTTTATTGCAATCGATGGCCAGCACGTGGCAAAGATTGAAAGCAATGGATGGATTCATTTAAAAATGTCAGACGTCAATGCGGTTGAAACAGGCGAAAACTTTTTTATCACCAATACAGGATCTCCACACTATGTGCAGTTAGTAAAAGATATTAAGGAGTATGATGTTGTAAGTGAAGGGAAAGCCATTCGATATAACGAACGTTTCAAGAAAGAAGGCATCAATGTGAATTTCATTGAATTTCAACAAGACCATTTATTTGTGCGCACGTATGAAAGAGGCGTAGAAAATGAAACATATAGTTGTGGCACAGGAGTAACAGCTGCTGCCATTACAACTCATTTACATAAAACAGGAGCGCATCGTGTTGCAATTCAAACCCTTGGTGGGGAATTAGCTGTTAGCTTTAACAATCAAGGTGGTGGTCATTTTAATCATATATGGCTTCAAGGTCCTGCGACTTTCGTTTACAAAGGAACCATCCATTTAAAATAAATCTTGTATGCCTTTATTCAATGTGCGTGTTTACGGCATTTTATTAGACCCCGAAAAAGGTTTACTTGTAAGCGATGAATTTATTAGAGGCAACTACATCACTAAATTACCCGGAGGCGGTTTAGAAATTGGCGAAGGCACTAGAGACGGATTGGCCAGAGAATTTATGGAGGAAGCCAATATTGAAGTAAAAGTTGGTGATCATTTTTACACTACTGATTTTTTTCAGATTTCGGCATTCAACAATAAAGACCAAATTATTTCCATCTACTATTTAGTAGATACCACAGATACAGAGTGTATTCAAACAAAAGAAAAAGCATTTGATTTTTTACCCGAGGAAGTTGCTGACAGTAATGGTACAGCAGAACATTTAAGATGGATACCATTGAATGAAATTTCCGAAGATGCAATGACTTTACCAATAGATAAAGTGGCCATCAAAATGTTGATAGAACGATTTACAAAATAAAGATTGGATTAAATCCCAGCTTGCTCTCCCATCGCTTCACGCTTCATTTTTTCAGCAGCATCGGCCCCAACATAATTTTCGATGCGGTTTCTGATGAGATGAATCAATGGCGTTAATACAATCGCCATCGTAAACTTGTACATATAGTTGACAACGCCTACTGCTAAAACAGTTGACCATGCCCATCCGTTGCCAATTTTAAATGCGATAAACAATACCACAAAACTATCTACCAACTGAGATACCACTGTTGAACCAGTAGATCTTAACCAAATCATTTTCTCTCCCGTTCTTTTTTTGATTTGATGAAAGACGGTCACGTCGATTAACTGACTCACCATGAATGCAATAATGCTTCCAATAATGATCCACATCCCCTGTCCAAAAATGGCTTCAAATGCCAATTGCATACTTGGAACACCATTTTGCATTTTTGATTCCACCCAGAAACCAGCAGGTGCAGTTGACATGGCTAAATAAAACATAACGAAGGCATAACTGATTAAAGCCACCGCGATTAAACTTATTCGTCTTACTGCCTTCGGTCCATAATACTCATTCACAATATCGGTGATGACAAATTCCAAAGGCCACAATAAGACGCCACAGGTTAAATTAAAAGCCAATCCTGATTCTCCAAATAAGGTTAAGTTCATTGGTTTAAAACCAAACACAGCTTCTAGTGAAAAAATCTTCCCCCCAATGCACTCTGCAATAAGCGCATTCGCAACAAAGAATGCAGTGATGCCTAAAAATAATTTGGTGGGTTTATCCTTTAAAATTTGATGAATCATAATTGAATTTATATAAATAATAGGCCTGCTTGAATCATTAACATACTAAGGTTGAAAATAGTTTGCCAAGTAGGTAAAGTAATCACTTTTTTTTGAAGGAACTGAATTAAAAGGATGAACGCAAAAACGAGGTTGATAATTGGGGCCAACTCCAAACCTGTGACAGCAATAAATTGAGCAATATCTCTTGGGATCTTCATCCAAGTGATGAATAAAAATAGAGTCGAAACTAGGTAAACTAGGTTAGAAATGACTGCTACTTTTGAAAAAAAAGCCAATGGGGAGCTTGAGCGCATTTGTTGATATTTACAATTGATTAAAAGTACAAAAAAGCCTATTTAGTTGTAGGTTTGTTCCTATAAATTAATGAATATGTTCAAGTCTCTTTTTAAGTCTGCACTACCTCATCTTATTGCCGTGGCCATTTTTGCTATTGTTGCGATTGTATATTGTAAACCAGCTTTAGAGGGCAAAGTATTGCAACAGTCTGATATTACACAATGGAAAGGGATGGCTCAAGACGCTATGAACTATAAAGACCAATATGGTACAACCCCTTTATGGACCAACAATATGTTTGGTGGTATGCCAGCCTATCAAATTACAGGCATTCCTGGAACTACATTTACAATTGGGATTTTAGACCAATTATTCACCCTGAATTTACCTGAACCTATTGGCTTATTCTTTTTAGCAAGTATCTGTTTTTATTTTTTATCACAAATACTTGGCTTCTCCACCGTCATTGGTATTATTGGTGGATTGGCTTATAGCTATGCAACCTATAATCCTATTATCGTAGTGGTTGGTCATATCACTAAAATGCACGCCATTGCTTATTTGCCTTTCTTTATTGGATCTATCCTTTTAATTTTTCAAAAGAAATATTACCTGGGTGCCATTTGTACCGCCATCGCAACCACTTTATTTGTGCAATCGAACCACCTTCAGATCAACTATTATGGTTTAATCATCGTATTGGTGATGTCTGTCTTTTATTTAGTAAAATGGATTCAAGCAAAAGATTTCATACATATCTATAAAACCATTGGATTTAGTTTAGTAGCTGGATTAATGGGCTTGGCTGTGAATGCAGTGATGCTTATTGGAACAGCTGAATTTGGAAAATCAACTATAAGAGGTGGTAGTGCATTGGCCACTAAGGATAGCAAAATCACCAATACTGGATTGAATAAAGATTATGCATTAAGTTATAGCATGTTTTTATCGGAGCCTTTGGTAATGATGTTCCCTCATATTTATGGTGCTTCAAGTGATCCAAATATAGTAGACCCTACTACATCAAAAGCGATTGAAGTATTACAACAAATGCAACCAGAAGTTGGTCAACAATTACAATCCTTCCTCCAATTTTATTGGGGCGGTATTGGTTTTACAGCAGGCCCTCCTTATGTAGGTATTATCATTTGCTTCTTTGCATTTATTGGATTTGGAAGTAACAAGAATCCGAACCGTTGGTGGATTGGGGTAGTGGTCGTTCTATCCATCCTACTTGCAGCAGGTGCTTATTTTGAGTCTTTCAACTTAGTAATCTTAAAATACTTGCCGCTTTACAATAAATTCCGCGCACCAAGTATGATCATTGTGGTGCCAACACTTTTAATTGGCATCTTAGCCATGTATGGTTTGAATGCAGTAACAAAAGCAACTAATTTTAAAAACTTCCTACAAGAACATAAAATTGGATGGATCAGTTTAGGTCTCGTATTTTTTGCAGTAATGGCATTGTATTTTTCATCTGATTTTAAATCTGAAAGCGAAAAACAATTAATGAGTCAGATTATGCAAATACAAGACCCAAATCAAAAAGCAGTATTTGAAGCCCCTGCGCGAGATTTGGTAAATGCCATTGTAGAAGACCGTAAAAGTTTTATTGAATCAGATTTAACAAGAACTTTCATTTTTATTGGGATTTCCTTCTTGTTGATCTTTTTATACATTAAGCGTTCTATACAAGAGACTGTATTTATTATTGCGATTGGTATTTTATCATTGGTGGACTTGTTTCAGATCAATGTGCAATACCTAAAATCAAGTCAATTCGTAGAAGCTGCAGAAAATGATAACGCATTTGCATTAACAGCATTAGATAATACATTATTTAAAGATAAAACTCATTACAGAATCATTGACTTGAGACGCGGTGTACAAAACTCATTCAATGAGGGCGCCATCCTAGCCTATCATCATAAATTAGTAGGCGGATACAATCCTGCTAAATTGAGTATCTATCAAGATCTAATCGAAAATCAATGGTATAATTTTCCTAAATGTTTGCCGACATTAAACATGATGAATACCAAATACATCATCACAGGCAATATGGCATCCGATACCATTCCTAATCCAGATGCGTTAGGTAACGCGTGGTTTGTAAAAGGGATTGAATTTAAAAAAGGCCCTAGAGCGGTGATGGATCATCTTAGCTTTTTCAATCCAAAAGATACTGCTGTAATGGATGAGCAAGATAAAATAGAGGACTTAGCTGGATTACAGGTGGATTCTAATGCAAGTATTCAGTTAGTTGAAAATAAAAATGACGAGATCACTTATAAAGCAAAAACGAATGCGAAACAATTAGCCGTATTCAGTGAGATCTTCTATAAAGATGGATGGAAAGCATATATAAACGATAAAGAGGCCCCAATTGTAAAAGTGAACTATGTTTTAAGAGGATTGGTTGTGCCTGCTGGAGACCATACCATCAAATTTGAATTCAAGCCTGCTTCCATCACTACTGCGAGACAAATTGCGGGCGTTGCATCTATTCTTCTTTGGTTGGCTTTGGTAACAATGATTGCATTGGCAGTTAAAAACATGAACAAAAAAGAAAACAGGGCTAAATAATGCAATTATCCATTGTTATATGCAGTTACAATAGAGCAAGCTATATCAGTGATGCTTTGGATAGTTTGTATACGCAGACAGCTGGATTAAATGCGTTCGAAGCGATTATTGTTGATAATAATTCAACTGACAATACAGCTGAAGTTTTTAGCCAATGGCGCACAGCGCATCCCAATGGAAGTTTCACTTATATCACTGAAACAAAACAAGGTGCTTCCTTTGCTCGTAATACAGGTGCTGCTGTAGCAAAGGGACAATGGCTATGTTTTATGGACGATGATGCAGTGGCCACGCCAAATTATGTTGAAAACATCCTTAAGCATATTGAAACCAAACCTGATGCTGTTGGATTTGGAGGTCGCATTATACCAAAATATATCCCCGCAGAACCAACATGGATGAGCTACTATGTTTCCTCGCTAGTTGGCAATTTTGACTACGCGCCTACTGCCTGTGCATTTGAACATGGAAAGTATCCTTTAGAGTCCAATATGATTGTTCGAAAGGATGTGTATGACACAATTGGTGGATTTAATACCGCATTACCTGGTGTAGTGGGCACATTAAGAATTGGTGGAGAAGGCAAAGAACTATTCTATAAAATACTAGCTCTAGGACATACCATTTATTATGACCCTGCAATTTGCGTGCACCATGTGGTGGAAGTGAAAAAGTTGACATCGGAATATATGTACCGAGTAGCAAGTGGTATTGGCAGAGGCGAGAAAACCCGAACAAAAGCCATCTCTAATGGAGCATATATCAATAAAATCATTGAATATATTTTCAAGTTAGGGGCAGCGGTTATATTAGGAATTAAATATTGCTTGCAAGCAAACCCAGCAAAAGCATGGCCTGTAATACAATTTAGAATTGACGCCTTGAGGGGATTACTTGGTTAATTTTTAGTAGCATAAATCATCCCGCTATTTTCACTCACATGATGTACATGCTTTAGTTTGAATTGATTGTCCAATAAAACATTTTCAATTGCTGCAGGTCCTTTTTCATGCCATTCAATAATGGCAATATCTACATTGTTTAAATAAGTAGACCCTTTTAACATATCAAAAATCGCATACTCCTCTCCCTCGCAATCAAGCTTCAATAAAATTTTAGCACTTGGATTTTCAGCTACTACTAATTCAAATACTTTTTCTATAGATACTAATTGAACCTCAATCACTTGACCTATTTTTTTTCCATAATCATTGTTCTGTTCAATGGTAGATGCGGATAATAAACCACTTTCAAATAAAGTTATAGCTCTTTTTTCATTGACATTACTCACACCCTGATTGAATAAGATTAATTTACTTTTGTATTTTGGGTTAGCTGACACATTTAAGCTTGCTTCTGCGAAAGTTGCTGGGAAGGGCTCGTATCCGTATACTTTTTTGACATAAGATTGACATGCAAAATACAAGGAAGCAACACCTACATTCATCCCTATATCAATCACTACTAAGTCTTTTTGAGCAGTATCTATTGAATAAATTTTTTCAATAAATATTTCATACAAAACAGCCATATTAGAAAGGGACGCAACCTTAAATAACAGACCCTCTACTTCTACAATGAAATAAGTATTGTTTGATTCCTTTACCTTGAAAATTGGGTTAGACAATAATTCAATTAAAAAATGCATGCTGAACCCAAATTGATCTAATTGAGCTAAAGAAATAGCATTACCTGTATTTGTAAAAATCAAATTCCCGTGATGTAATTGCAAATGAGATGCCCAGTGCTTTGGAAGTTTATAAAATGCAAATAAATAAGCAAGCTTTAAATGCTTTAACTTAAAAAGGAAAAAACAAAACGAAACAAATTTATGAAGGATTCTATTGAAGTTCATTATACTTTATTTTTTACCCATCCTATTAATTAGGAAAGCGTATATACCTGCAAACACATTTTTATACACCGAAAATAGTTGTGGGTTGTAGATTAAATCGTTTTTGATAATTTTAATGCACCTGATAACATCTTTTTTCATGATTGGCGTTAAGCCTTTAGTTTTGAACATAAGATACAAGCCATTTCGTACAATATAAAACACCCGAATAGGGGCATGAATTATTCGCATAGACTTTTTGAAATTACCTAGGCCCCTCCCTTCTACCAATGTTCCAAGGGCGTGATTTAAAACAATATTTGAAAACATTAGATTCAAATATCCTTGCTGTATCACTCGATAAGAAAATTCAGCATCCACAAAATCAATAAATAATGCTTCGTTAAAAGGTCCTACATTTTGGGTCAAGGATAAATTCAATACAGATCCAGAAGTAATTAATGTAAGTGCTTCCTCGGGCTGTTCATTTGGTTGTGTAAAATATGGTTGACAATTGACGCCAAATTGAGCCACATTATTAAAGGCAGATGACTGGATCAAAGTTTTATATTTATCGAAATCGCTTTCTTTGAAGGAAGAATCCTGGTCCATGGTTAATAAATAATCATATTGATTGATCATAGCTTGATCTATCGCCTGATTTAATCTTTTAGCAATGCCCTCGTTTACATTAAAATATTTGTATTGAATAG
>Ga0315906_10007039_pt1 | contig 13767 bp, 14 predicted proteins | sample LakEriMetagenome_4_FD_203526 | JGI IMG/M metagenome (GOLD analysis project Ga0315906, IMG submission 203526) | Freshwater fungal communities from buoy surface, Lake Erie, Ohio, United States - Buoy 2 MA122 | ecosystem: Environmental > Aquatic > Freshwater > Lake > Lake biofilm | place: USA...
TATCCCATTCGTTGTCTTGAACGAAATAGAGTATTGGAAGCTGCCGCAATGCCGCCATATGAAAAGCTTCACTTACTTCCCCTTCCGTCATGGCAGCATCTCCTATGGAACAAACCACCACAGGCGGAAATTCGCTATTCCAGGTTTCAAGTCCCTGTCGTTCGCGGTAATCGATGCCCATGGCAATGCCGGTAGTAGGTATTGCCTGCATTCCGGTAGCTGAGCTTTGGTGAGGGATTTTAGGTTTGTCGGCTTCGTTAAGACTGGGATGACAATAATATGTTCTTCCGCCGGAAAAAGGATCATCCCGTTTTGCCATAAGCTGAAGCATTAGGTCGTAAGGTTTCATCCCGATACCTAAGAGAACCGAGTCGTCGCGGTAATAGAGAGAAAGATAGTCTTGCGCTTTGAGGTGCATTGCCAGAGCCAGCTGGGCGGCTTCATGACCTCTGGAAGTGGCATGAACATATTTCGATGTAAACTTAGCGTTGGCCTCGTAAATATCTGACATGGAGCGGGCGGTGGTAAGTAATCGCCATGCGTTTTCTAGGATATTCCTGGTGGGCAGTTCTTTGCCGAGCCATTCTCTTATTTTCACTTTTGATGTGCTTGCCATGAAGCCCGCAATTTACGTAAATATAGCCTCTGGCAGGCTGTTTTTTTGTAGCTTCCGCCCATGAATCGGGAGCGTATTTTTTTTGAAAAGTATCAGGGAACCGGCAATGATTTTATTCTTATCGACGATCGCCAGGGACACTTCCCTTCGGTTGATTCTTCGTTAGTTAAGAAGCTCTGCGCCAGACATTATGGAGTAGGTTCAGACGGCCTTATTCTTATCAGAAAATCGTTTCATCTAGATTTTCATATGGACTTTTTTAATCCCGACGGCAGCACCAGCTTTTGTGGTAATGGCAGCCGATGTGCCGTTTTATTTGCTCGCTCCCTGGGAATGTTTCAGGGAGAAAAATGCAAATTCTCAGCAATAGATGGTCAGCATGAGGCTTTGGTTCTCGATCAAGAAATACGCGTAAAGATGAGAGATGTGGGGAATTGTGTTGTTGACGGCAATGAAATCGAAATTTTTACAGGCTCGCCTCATTTCCTTTCCTTTGGGTCCACACTTCCGGTTGGAGATATCCGCGGCAGCGCTAGGGAAATAAGATATAGCGAAAAATATGCCGAGAAGGGAATAAACGTAAATTTTGTCGCTCCCGATGCTCGTGGCATCGCTATGCGTACTTACGAGCGCGGCGTTGAGGACGAGACCCTCTCCTGCGGCACCGGGGTTACTGCCGCAGCCCTTGGAGCAGCTCTAAAATACGCTTTAACTTCTCCTATTCATGTGTCGACGGCTGGAGGATTACTAAAGGTACATTTTGCCATGTCGGGTCAATCTTCCTTCAGGGATATTTGGCTGGAGGGTCCTGCTATTAAAGTATTTGAGGGTTCCATTACATTGTCAGTATGAAATCAGTGGTATTAGTAGCTTTAGTTGGCCTTTTGGTCCTTCCGGCTTCGGCGGCACGCACGCTTTCTTCCTCGTCTGTAATTTCTGTGCTTACCTGCTCTCCCGGAGAAGATCTGTATTCGGTTTTTGGCCATTCGGCTATAAGAATTCAGGATCCTGAGGCTGGCGTGGACTCAGTGTATAATTACGGCACCTTCGACTTCGAAACAGCCGGATTCTACCTCAAATTCGCCCAGGGTCGCCTTAATTACATGCTTAGTCGGCAGTATTTTCCAATATTCCAGCACGAGTATCTGATTACGAACCGTTGGGTAAAAGAACAGCGCCTGCTTCTAGACAGTACGGATACCCAACGCCTGTATGAATTGCTGGAAACCAATTATCGGCCGGAAAATCGCTTCTACAGGTACGACTTCTTTTATGATAACTGCGCCACTCGCATTCGCGATATACTTCGCGAGGCCCTTGGCGAGCGTTTGATATTTAATCTTCCTGAAGAAACCGGTCTAAGTTTCAGAAATCGGGTGGAGACCTATACCGAAAGTATGCCATGGAGTGCGTTTGGAATATATCTGGCATTGGGTTGGCCATATGAAAAGGAAATGCATGGGGAAGAAATAATGTTTCTGCCGGATGGGGTATTGGCAGCTTTTGATGGGGCAAAATTGGATGGAAGAGCTCTTGTAGCCGTTACGGAAGATTTGCTGCTACGGGAAGATCCTGAAAATGCCACAAGCCGGCCTTCATTATGGATAGCCGGTGTAATATACTTGGTGCTCGCTTCCCTTGCTTTCATATTTAGGCATAAAATCCCTGCATTGGTTAACTCGGCGGCATATCTTGTAGCTTCAATTACCGGCTTAACGGGATTAATCTTAGGATTGCTTTGGGTTGCCACCGATCACGAGGCAACGAGGTTAAATCCTGATTTATTATGGCTTTCCCCTTTGAATTTATTGCTGCTTCCCTTTAGCGGTAGTAGGCGTAAATACTTCGCTATCGCTGCTTTCACTTGTAGTGTTACTCTGCTTCTTACCTTTGCAGGAGTTTTTCCATGGTATTGTTTTCCCTGGCAGGCGGCGACAGCTTTGTTTTTATGGGTAATGGCCTTCCAAAACGGCAATAAACATCGGTAAATGGGATTGGTAAAGCTAATAATGGGTCAGGATAGATTAAGGATATCATATAGCAATCTGTTAATTGCGATGGCTCTTTTACTGCTGGCCTCATCTTGTCGTCGGGATCCGGTTTCATGGGATGTAGGCCTGTATGGACCGCTCGTAAATGGCCGTCTGGATATCTCGGATATGATACCGGATTCACTTCTAGTATACGGTGAAGGTGGTCTTGTAATTGTTTCCTACCAACGAGATTTGTTAGACTTTAATCTAGATACATTGGCAGATGTTCCTGATACTACCATTCACAATAGCTTCACTCCGGGTCTGGGCCCCGGCCAGTTTACCGTGCCGGCAGGCATTTCCGTAATAGCAGAAGATCAGGAAACGTATTATAATCTTGGAGAGGCGCAGCTGCGTGAAATTAGGGTGAAATCGGGAAGATTGCGCTATGAGGTTCGCAGTTACATGAATGCATGGCTCGATTTCGAATATGCGCTACCCGGTATAATTAGCAACGGCAATTCAATCGCGATAACAGAGAATACCGCTCCAGGTAGTTCTGGGCAGCCATTTATATCGAGCTCAGTATATGATCTCAGCGGATACACGCTGTTTTTAAACGGCGACGGTTCCCCCGGTTATAATACGTTTGTTGGAAATCTAATGGTACAAACCTCTCTCAACCACCCTGAAGGAGCTACTATCGGCGGCAACGATAGTATTGCCATTGATCTTATTTTCGAAGATATTACGTTGAGCTATGCCCGAGGTTATTTTGGCAGTGAATCTGAGGTAAATTCCGGTTCTTCGCAATTAGATATTTTCGGAAATATATCGGCCGATTTCTTGGATATTGATCAGGTTACAATGAGTCTTGAGTTAGTAAATATGGTTGGTGTGGATGCAGGAATAAGGATTGCTTCCCTTCGCGCCAGAAATTCGCAAAATGGTTTGGAGACGGAGCTAACCGGCGCGGACATTAATACTCCTGTGCTGCTTCATAGAGCGGTTGAATTGGGAAATTCTGTCCAGACGGGAGGAACCCATACATTCTTACTTAATCAGGATAACTCCAGTCTGGACGAGTTAATTGAGCTTCTTCCAGATCAAATAAATTATACGATCGAAACGGAGTTAAATCCCCTGGGAGATATAAGTTTCGGTAATGATTTTATTTATACCGACAGGACTCTCGAGGGCAAAGCAAGCATAAACTTACCCCTATGTTTTAGGGCCGGAGCATTAACGCTGCGAGATACTCTTAAAATGGACGAGTCGCTGGAAGAACAGTCTGCAAATGGTGTTCTCAGACTGAGTGCTTTAAATGGATTTCCTTTTTCTGCAAATCTTACGCTGAAAGTATTAGACGAAAATGGAATGGTATTGGTGACGTACCTTTCGGATGGCAATATCTTGGCGGGAGCTACTAACGGCGATGAGGTAATTCCGGTAAGTAGTCAATCAGATTTTGTGCTTTCAGAAGGCGACCTTAATTATATCAGGAAGGGCAATCGTTGGGTTATTGAGGCCGTTTTCAATACATTCGGTCAGGAGTATGTAAAAATAAGGGATAGTCATTTTATTGATTTTGAAATATCAGGCGATCTTAACTATACGATAGAGGTTGAATGAGGAGCTTTTTACTTGTCATATTAAGTTTCGTTTGTTGCTCTGTTGCCTTCGCTCAGTCGGTGCCATATCGCCTTTTGCTCGGTTCTGACTCGCTGTATCGCAGCCGCTCGGTATTCCTGGAAGTTTTCGGGTCGGTGGATGCTCGAAGTAATGCCATCAATACGCACATGATGGATAGGTTTTTGCTAGGAGGGAAAATTCAAGACCGCTACATAGACAAAGCTATCGGAGAATTGCAAAATGCTAATAGGGCTGGGTTCTCCTCTCGTCTGGGCATTTCCTATTATAACTTTGCTGATACCTTATTGGGTTCTCCACATTGGGGGCTTTATCTCAACGCGGAAGATGTCTCTATTGGAATGGCAGCCTTTTCAGAGGATCTGTTTAGGGTAGTATTTCGTGGAAATTCAGGATATAAGGGTTCTAGAGCGATCTTTGACCAGGGACGCGCAGAGTATCTTCGTTACCAGCAAATGGGAATAGGGATATTTCATAAGAAGACCCTTTCCGGAATCAGTATTGGATATGTTAATGGACAGGATTATTTTTTGAGTAAGCTGGACAAAGCCTCTCTTTATACTTCTTCTGCTGGTGATAGTTTAGCCCTTGCTTACCAGGCCAATATTTGGCAGTCAGATACATCATCGCGCGTTTTTCTATCCGGGAGCGGAGCCGGAGCTGCTCTCGCTATGCAGTGGCGCCTTCCTTTTGCCGGCGGCGGTGGCTATCTTATGATGGATGTCCGGGATCTCGGATTTATACACTTCTCAGATCAGACGGTAAATTATCGGGCAGATTCTGTTTTTACCTACACCGGAATAGATATCAGCGACGTGTTTGATAGTGATAATGTTTTTAAGGCTCCCGTTCCTCAGGATAGCCTAAGTTATTCAAGCGCAAAACTATCTCATACTATCTGGTTGCCTGCTAAAATTCGTCTTGCCTTATTAAGAGAGCTCGGATTGCGGGACTTTTATGAGATTGCTGTTACGGCCATAACGCGGGAAGAGTTTGTACCTGAAATTATGCTTTCTTACTTTTTTCTGCCTTCCGACCGGTGGGTACTCGGAGCTTCCGCGAGGTATGGCGGATTCGGTGCATTCCGGGCAGGACTGCAGGCAGAGTATGTTAGCGGCACCGGCTTTTATTTGCGCTGTGGAATCGAGGATTTGGCAGGAATGTTCCAACCTGAGGCCAAAGGCAGGGGTTTACAGCTCGCAATTTCTAAATTCTTTTGACATGAATCTCCAACTACCCAAGCTCAAATTTGCCGACTCCGGTCGTTTTATGCTCATTTCTGGTCCTTGTGCGATAGAAGGTAAAGATATGGCGTTCGAAATTGCCGGACGATTGGCAGAGCTTACGTCTAATTACAATATCCCATTCGTTTTCAAAGGCTCATATAAAAAGGCCAATCGCTCCCGACTCGATTCTTTCACCGGTATCGGCGACCGGCAAGCACTGGAAATTCTAGCAGCCATTGGTAAAGAATTTAATGTGCCAGTGGTTACAGACATTCACGAATCGCAGGAAGCAGTAATGGCTGCTGATTATGTAGATGTTTTGCAAATTCCGGCATTTCTTTGCCGGCAAACAGATTTACTAATCGCCGCTGCAAACACTGGAAAAGTAGTCAATATTAAGAAGGGTCAATTCGTTTCTCCGGCATCTATGCAATTTGCCGTAAATAAGGTTGTAGAATCCGGTAATCCAAATGTATTACTAACCGAAAGGGGAACTACATTTGGATACCAGGACCTCATTGTAGATTTTAGAGGAATTCCTGAAATGCAACAATTCGCTCCCGTTATACTTGATGTAACTCATTCCCTCCAACAGCCCAATCAAAGCTCTGGCATTACTGGTGGAAGGCCTGCTCTAATATCGCTAATGGCCAGAGCAGGTATGGCTGCAGGGGTCAATGGATTTTTTATCGAAACGCATCCTCGACCATCTCAGGCGAAAAGTGATGGGGCAAATATGCTTGAGTTAGGCAAAATCGATGAGCTGCTTCAATCATTAATGAAGATCCAGGATGCGCTTCGGTATTAAAACTTTGTTGGGTGTAGTCCTTGGCTACATGCCACTTTTTACGTTTGCGCAAACGGCGGAGGTTCGCTCATTAGGCTTTTTTGAAGGACAGGAAGAATGCGTTGAAATTGCCGAATTAACCAACGGTGGGTATGTTTTGGCCGGAACTACCAACGCTAACAATCTGTGGAATACAGATGTCTTCGTTTATACATTGAATCCTGACTTAAGTATTTCTTGGGTGACCATGTTGGGAGATTATGGACTTAATAGCGCCAATGGCGTTGCTGTCCTGCAGGATGGAATAGCAGTGCTCACTACGATTCTCAGTTACGATAATGCCTACCAACTCCGGTTGTACAAACTGAATTTCGATGGTGAATTGATTTTTACCAGAGATCTCGGGAGTTCCGATTGGGATTTTGGTAAGCGTGTGCGAGCTGGTAACGATGGTAGTATCTTTCTTCTGGCAGAATCCTATGCTAATCAGGAATCCGGTATTCAGTGTCTCGTCTATAAACTGGATGAAGAGGGCAATATTGTCTGGGAAAAATCGCTGGGCGATGCTTCCAATGACATTCCGGCAGATTTAGCTGTGGACGCCGGAAATAATCTCTTCGTCCTCGGAACGCGTATGATTAATGAAGAGGGTGGTCAGTTCCAGTGCTGGAAGTTTAATGCCGATGGCAGCGAAGCTTGGTATTTTAATCCTGGCCTAACAGGTTCATATTTTGCAAGGGCGATGTGCCTTTATAATAATGGAGTGGTGGCTACTGGCCATGAGATAACCAATCAGGGAAACGACAAGATTATTCTTGGAGTTGATGATTCCGGGATGTTATTATGGGACAGGCACTATCCTCTCGAGGGTAATCAAAGTCTCGGAGGAATAGCCTATACCGGTGATGGATTTGCCTTGGCCGGTGAATCAGATACCTTTGGTGCCGGAGGCTGGGGAGTATATGTTATGAAATCAGATCCTAATGGCTGGTGGAATGGGGCCGCTGTTTTTGGAGGAGCTGAAGACGAGAAGGCCTATTCATTAATTGTCGACTCAAATTCAAGAATTTTGTTCGCGGGTGAAACTGATAGTTATGGCGATGGTACCCGCAATGCTTATCTGGTTAGACTTCCGACAAATAATGTGCTGGCAGAATATATACTCAGCCTTGAGGTTCTCGAACAGGATTCTTTTACAGATATTTCGGAAAAACTGACTCCGCCGGCTCAAAAATTTTTCCTCGCTTCTCAGGTTCCTATCATATTCCATTTGTATCCAGAGCTGAGCCAGGGGACCTTGTTGTTCAATTCTCAAGGAAGAAGGGTCGCTGAAATTTCCGATTTGGAAAGTCTGGAATGGCATCTACAGTCCTTGTGTTCCGGAATGTATTTTCTTACCCCGATTTCTTCAGATAAGACCAATCCTTTCCGTGTTTTTAAGCCATGAATGCTTCGGAATCGAACCGCTTTCTTTCGTATATCGGGCTCGGTTTTATAAGTGTCTGCTTGATCGGCTCCGCACTATGGCTTTTTACTTTTTTCGGATATACCTCGAATTCGTCGTTAAATGAGCTTGGCGTTTATTTCGATGCTGAGAATTACGAAAGGATAGCCCGCGAAGGATATAGAGACCTATACCTTCATGCTTTCTTCCCTTTGTTTCCATTGGTATTGAAAGCCTTGTCTTCAACATGGCTTGCCGTCGTCTTTAACGCTGTTGTTTTCATAGTTTCTGCGGCCTCTTTGGCGACAGTTTCTAAGCCTTCCTACCCACATTTTCTGCTCTTTTTTGCCTTGCCATCTTCCGTATTTTTTCTGTTACCTTATTCGGAAGCCATTTTTTTCGCAGGATCCACGTTGTTCTTACTTTCTCTCAGAAGAAAGGCAGTATGGATGGGAGCCGTTGGCCTCCTAATTGCCGGGTTAAGCCGTCCGGCCGTTTCTGTTTTCCTGCCAGCCCTGCTAATACTCTTTTGGTTGAACCCGAAGGGGTATAGTCTAAAAACGCTGCTGATTCATGCATCTGTTGTGGTAACGTCATTTTACGGTGCCTGGCTGATTCAGGATCTTTGGAACGGGAAATGGGCGCTGTTCTTTCAGGCACAGAAAGAAGGCTGGGGGAATGAATTTCAATTACCCACTTTTCCATTCACGACCTGGGGCTCCGATAACATGATTTTATGGCTCGATCTGCTCTCGCTTTTTATTGGTTCCCTTTCTTCAGCATACTTAGTATATCTGGGCATTAAGCGCATAAGAAGGCATGCCTTGAATATAGACACTACCTTTTTATTCTCTATGCTATATTTGGCAGGTATTTCTGCTGTAGTGCTTCTTTTCAGAGGGGGAGAATTGTTTAGCTTAAATAGATTTGTGTTTGCTACGCCTTTTATGGCTTGGATTCTGTTTTCAGGAATGTTGCGCGGAATTTCCCTCCGTCGTATGAACTTGTTCTTGATTTTATTGCTTTTGGTATTTCTGTCAAATGGCGCCTATGTGCATATTAAAGTTTTACTGGGAGCAATACTGTTTATTCTCATTGCCACAATTTCATTGAATAGCCTCCGTAGTGGCGAGAAGTTTGTCGTGTATGCCGGTTTATGTGCAATGGTAGTTGCACAGGTTTACTTTTTACTAAAACTTCTTCGCAATGAATGGATTGCTGATTTATTGCTTCACTGCAATGAAATAGTATTCGCTTCCTGATTCGTAATGAGAGACAAAGGAGGATTCGCTCAACGGTGTTGCTTTCGCCAAAAAGGCTTCCAGGGTGAAAATGGAATATCCTAGATCACCGCAAAGTAGGTTGAATATCGAGCCTGGTGTCGTTCCATAATATTCTGAGGCTCCTTTCCCATGTTCAAAAAGAATGGCCGGAGAGCAACTTGAAAGTGTTTGTCGGCTTCCGAGTAATACCTCGAATTCAGCTCCTTCAACATCGATCTTTATTATGTCAGGGCAATATCCCGGAGCGAGTATATTATCAAGGCAATCCGTTTGAACGGTTATTATTTCAATTTGTTCAGCTTTCTTGAGGCTGCGTTTTCGAAATCCTGAATAGGCAGGGTTGGAACGCACGAAATGAAAGGTTTTTTGCCCTTTTTCGTTGCTAAGGCCAATATTGAATAACTTACAGCTTTCAGGAAATTGCCCAAGTAAAAATTGCTCATAGAGCAGCGGAATCGGTTCAAAACCATAATGTGTTCCATGGGGTGAAGAGCGCAGAAATTCCGACAACACTTCTCCTTTGTGGCAACCAATATCTACGCAATTCGAATTTGGCGTCAGTAAGTTGCTGTATACTTTGTTGCTGAGGTAGTCGTACCGCTGATTTCGCGTCAAAAAAATCCCGCATCGTGAAAGGAGTTGTTTAACGACTGTTTTGAATTTTTGCATATCCACGGAATGGTCGGCGAAGATATTCAAAACTATAGTAGTATAATTGCTCTATGATGTTCCGCTTTGTAGGAGTGTTTCTGATTTTTCTGGCTTGGCTATTCGTCAGGACCTCTTGCAGTGTTAATCGCAACGAACCCGTTATAGTACTTACTTCTGCGGAGGCGGAAGATCATTACCCGGGTGTTTTTAGCAATCTTAGGTCAGTGCGTTCGTATACACTCTCCTTCTCAGCATCCATTACAGATAGTATCCTGCTCGTGGCGATCGAAACAGATTCTGTCAGTATTCCTGTAGAATCGTGGGCAGTTAAGGATACGCGAAAATCAGGCCTACTGGTCTCAAATATCGATGGTGAATTTACCATTCGGGCCTCGCGAAATTTTTACCAGACCGCCCATAAAACGATGGTGGAGGAGGCGGTTTATGAGCCCAGTGGATATAATATTTCCGCTGCCGTGCGCTTGGTATATCAGTATAGGGGTGTAGTTTTGCGCAGCAATGAAGTAGCAATCTGCGTTTCCAAGCCTGTGTATCACGAATGAAACAAGAAATTTTAAGTCAATATGAAAAAAGTTATTTTCTCGTTCCTGCTAATTATCGCTTCTGCAATTGGCATATTTGCTCAGCCTGCGAACGACCTTTGTGAGAATGCGTTCGTCCTCTCATTAGGGTCTGGGCAGAATTTTTCTTCGGCAGAGGCTCTATTGGACGGGCCTGAACACCCCACTGCTCCGTGTTTCTCCTTTGGCGATGATCAGGTGTATAACGACATTTGGTATAGTTTTACCGCCGATTTCAATGGATTTGTTGAGTGGAGTACTTGTGGTTCCGTAGAATTCGACTCTCGTTTGGCCGTTTATCAGGCTTCCGGTCAATGTCCAGTGGAAGATACAGATCTTCTGGCGTGTAACGACGATGGTCCGGGCTGCAGCAATTTTACCTCTTATCTTATTTTTCCTGTAAGCATTGGCGAAACATACCTGCTGCGTTTAGGCGGTTATGCAAATGGCGATATGGGTGTCGGAACCTTTAATTTGCTGGAGGTTACACCACCGCCGGTTCCGGATAATGATAATTGTGACAATGTACAGCCGGCAACGATAGTGTCCGAGTCAGATGCTGATGCAGGCTTGGGATGGATCGAGGGAACAACCATCGGAGCCTCGTTGTCTGGTGAAATTCCGGGATGTGCTATCAATGGAGCGGGAGAGTTTCAGGATGTATGGTTTTCTTTTAATTCCGGCGCCGAATCAGCGTTAGAAATACGCATGCAATCACTTTCAGAAAATGCGGAGTTCATCCTTGATTTTTTTCAGATTTGCGATAGCCCAGTCGTTGATACCGAAAATGGTGGCGATTTTTATCAGCAATGCTATAGCCAGGGTGATGTCGATGTATTTAATGGTGGAATCATAGAAGTAGGCGAAATGGAAACAGATACGGATTACTTGATGAGGGTAAGTACACAAATCACGTATTTTCCTGTAGGGGATTTTCGTTTCCAACTAGTTAGGACTTCTGCTGCTGCGTTGGATGAACCCGAATCCGCTTCCATTACCGTTTTTCCCAATCCGGCAAGGGATATAGTTAGCATTGTGTCTGTCGATAGTATCATCCGGCGCGTTTGGATTCGCGATCTCGGGGGACGCTTGGTGAAAGAGTTTGCCGGTTCAGGACAAAATAAGCTGTTATCCATGGATATTTCAGACCTGCCGGAAGGCGTCTACATGCTAGAAACTTTTGATCAACAGGGGAGTAGAAGTACAGTATCGCCGATAGTAGTGCAGTAATCAGTTCGGCTTTAACGCACCGGTTTCAATTCAAGCGTGTTTTGATTTTATCTTTGCCGCATGGATTTACAGCTTAAAGAAAGGGACCTCGAACGTATGATGGTTGTGGGCGACAGGGTATTGATTCGTCCGATGAAGTCCGATGAAAAGACCAGATCCGGTTTGTTTCTACCTCCGGGTGTTCAGGAAAAAGAACCGCTTCAAAGCGGCTATATTTTGAAGACAGGTCCCGGCTATCCTTTGCCGCTCTTGCATGACGAGGACGAACCTTGGAAAAATGATTCCAGCGATCCCAAGTACTTGCCGCTGCAGGCAAAACCGGGTGATTTGGCGATATACCTTCAAAACAACGGCTTCGAAATAGAATTGAACCGGCAGAAATACATCGTAGTTCCACATTCGGCCCTGCTGTTGATTGTTCGTGATGATGAAACGCTCTATTAGCGATTGATTTTAAAATCTTTATGTCCCTCTGGTTTTACATTTTCAACGATAAAACCTGAAACATGGGCGAGTCTGGGACCTTTCTTACACCATTTTATGAAGGCCATCATCTGTTTTTCTTCCCCTTCAGCAAAAATCTCTACCCTGCCGTCATCCAAATTTTTAATCCAGCCGAAAACACTCAGTTCCGAAGCTTTTTCTTTAGCTTCTTTCCGAAAAAATACGCCTTGTACTTCTCCTGATATGAAAATGTGTTTAGCAACTATCATAGGCTTTTAATTTTGTCTGTTTTAATTTGCGCTCATACGCCAAGCAAAAATACATTAAATCAAGTTCCTAAATTCTTGTTTGACGTATGCTGTTTTCAGATAAGGTTGTATATTTGCCTGCCCGAAAGGGAGAGAGGGAAATTAAAGGGGGTATAGCTCAGCTGGCTAGAGCGCTTGCATGGCATGCAAGAGGTCGTCGGTTCGACTCCGACTATCTCCACAACACCAACCGCATCAGTGATTAGCCGTGTGGCTACCTGAAGCGGTTTTTTTTTGACATTACACCGGTTTCTCGAATCTAATTGGGTCAGCCGAAAAGGGTTCTTCGCCAGCAGGTAAAAACGCTAGAACGCCGTCGTGATGTTGCATTTCCAAGATTCCCCAGGATACAAGCCTTGCTAAGGAATTTTCCGCCCTGTCCCTTCTAATTCTGCCAATCTTTTGAAATTTGCTTAGGCTAATACTGGAATTTTCCTTCAAATAGCGAAATAACAGCTGCTCAGCTTGAGAATATTGCCATGTCTCTGGTTTTCGCTGAAAGCCAAGCTTCCAAACTTTAAGTATTACGCTTTGCGCCAATATATTTCGATCGTTTTGACGTATATAGGCCTGCCATTTGCCGTCTTCATCCATTGCCATATGAGGTCTGCAATTGGAAGGTGGCACATAAAACTCTATCACAGTCTTGCCTTCGTAATCCCATAGTCTGGTTTGAAAAATAATTTCAGGTTTTGAATGAACTCTTGCCGCTGCTTCGGCAACGTAGAAGTCTTCTTCAGCATTTACGCCAACAACCTTGCCGTTGTCTTTTACGCCTATCAGCAGGCGCCCGCCGTCAGTATTCGCAAAAGCTACCAGAGTCCGTGCAATTTTACGAGCGTCGTCGACTCGGAATTTGAAATCCTGCTGCTGATGCTCCCCCTCGTTCAGCATGTCACGAAGTCCAGGCATATATTGATTATAAATTAATCCCAGTGGGCATTACAGGAATCGAACCTGCGACTTCTACCCTGTCAAGGTAGCGCTCTAAACCGACTGAGCTAAATGCCCCCATCGCAAATATAAAGGATTGGTATGGTTAACTGGACGGGCTTGCGATGCGCTTAATGCCGTTTCATTCTGGTAATGCTTCGGTTGTTTCCTTTATCTGTCTGTATTTGGCGGTAAATATCAGGACTCTTGCGTCGGAGCACTATGGTTAGTCCTATTAACTTGTAATTCCTAAGCGCCGTTTTTTATGAGAAGGCATAGAAAGGATGCCCTCGATAGTGCTTATTCGTCTTGCGGGGGTAATAACGTTAATTGGGTAAATAGGCACCTTCAAAGCCACTCAAAGGATTACTGAACATATTTATCTAGCTCCGCTTAACTCGCATTTAGGGCCTTATTTGGATTAATTACAATTGTTTGCATTTTGCGTGCTTTTCTCTAAGCCGCTAATCGTTTAGGCTTTATGAATATTTTGACATTTCGGCGGTTGGTATTCAAGGAATAATATATTGATTGCTAAAGCATTATATGTCATTTTTATTTTTGGGTGTTACATTGAGTAATTCGTCGAAAATGTTTGTTAAAAAAAGTTTAATGCCAATGCGAACATATATTTTGTTGTA
>Ga0315906_10007042_pt1 | contig 13765 bp, 9 predicted proteins | sample LakEriMetagenome_4_FD_203526 | JGI IMG/M metagenome (GOLD analysis project Ga0315906, IMG submission 203526) | Freshwater fungal communities from buoy surface, Lake Erie, Ohio, United States - Buoy 2 MA122 | ecosystem: Environmental > Aquatic > Freshwater > Lake > Lake biofilm | place: USA: Lake...
CCCCTCCTCCAGCAACTCGAACAGGTCGCGAAGGCCGAACCGGCCCCGTCGGTGGCATGGGCCGCGGAGACCACCGCCTCCCTGCGCCGTCTCCTCGCCACGGCGGGGCCGGCCGATCCGGCGGCCGCAGGGGCACTGCAGGCGTTGCACGACGGCATCGCCGCCGGGTTGACGCTCGCCGACCTCTCCTCAGCGAAGGCGGAGGCCAACGAGGCGGCGACGCTCCGCCGGGTGGTGCTCGCCGCCCAGCGCCGGGTGGTGGTGTGGAAGTCCGCGGCCGACGCGCTCGCCATCGGCTCCCCGGAGTCGTCCCCGTCCGCCGACACCACCGACGCCATCCAGCGCCTGCTCGAGCGGCTCGAACGCTACGAGGCGGCGCCGACCCCCGCCGAAGGCGCGGCGATCGTCGCCACGCTGGCGGCGCTCGACGACGCCGGCCCCGCCGCCGCGGCGCTCGCGGGGGTGGTGCGGGAACACTACGCGGCCGCCAACGTCCGGGTCGCCGTCCACCAGAAGTTCGTCGAGCGCGTGCTCCCCCCCACGCAGATCACCTCCGCCCCGGTCGTCGACACCGTCCTCGGGCGCCAGGTGCGGGGCACGAGCAGGGTGGCGCAGAGCACGGCGGTGCGCTTCACCCCCGACAGCGACGGGATCTCGGTGCTCCTCGAGGTGCGCGGGCAGGTGGCGTCGCGCACGGTGACGGAGACGGGCCCGGTGGCGCTGGTGTCGCGCGGCAACTCGTCGTTCACCGTCCGCAAGCCGCTCACGGTCGACGGCCAGGGGCTGTCCCTCGGCCGCTCGAGCGGCGCCGCGGCGTCGCGCTCGCAGCTCGCCGACATCCAGACGAGCTTCGACGGCGTGCCGATCATGCGCTCCCTGGTGCGCGGCATCGCCCGCAACCAGCACGACGAGAATCTCCCCGAGGCGAATCGGGAGGTGATCGACAAGATCGTCTCCCGCGCCTGCCGCGAGGTGGACCAGCAGGTGGAGCCGCGCCTGCTCGAGGCGGCGGAGCGGGTGCGCACGCAGGCCTGGGGGCCCCTCCTGCGCCTCGGACTCGACCCGACTCCGGTGAACCTGGAGACGTCGGGCGGGATCGCCATGGCGCGGCTGCGGCTGGCGGCGGAGGACCAACTCGCCGCCTTCACCCCGCGTCCCCGGGCCCCGGTCGGCTCGATGCTCTCCGTGCAGGTCCACGAATCGGCGGTCAACAACGCCCTGGAACGCCTCGATCTCGCGGGTCGGCGCGTGCCGCTCGAGCAACTCGTGGGCATCCTCTGCCAGCGCGCCGGGGTCGAGCCGCGCACGCCGGAGGATCTGCCGGAGGACGTCGTCGTCGGATTCGCGTCGCACCAGCCGCTCCGCGTGCAGTACCGCGACGGCCTCGTGCACGTGCGCGTGGCGCTCGAGTCGCTCGAGAGCGGCCGCCGCGAGTGGCGCGACATCGTGGCGAGCGTCACCTACCGCCCGAAGGCGGCCGACCCGCAGCTGTTCCTCGAACGCGAGGGGCCGGTGCACATCGGCGGCCCCGGCAGACAGGGCCGGGCGGAGATCGCCCTCCGCGCGGTCTTCGGGAAGATCTTCCCCAAGGAACGTCCGCTGCCGCTCCTGCCGGAGGCGTTCGTCACCGATCCGAAGCTCGCCGATCTCAAGGTGCTCCAGGCCGCCGCCACCGACGGATGGCTGGCGATCTCGGTGGGGGAGCGGCCGCCGGCGACGGCACGTGCCACGGCGCCGGCGAAGGTCGCCACCACCCCATCTTCGGGGACGCGCCGCGCCCAGCGGCGCTGACGCCCGCGTCAAGGGCCGCTGATTCTCGAGATCGACCGGTCGGTCCGCCCTCCCGGGATCGCACCCCTTGGCCGAGGAGAGGCTGGACGCGCCGACCGTCGAGTCGCGCCCTCCCACCGCGCTCGGTCGCCGGCGTGGAGGCGATCGGGACCGACCGAACGTGATCCGGGCCGACGCCTGCCTTCCATCGATCGTCCTTCACGACGCCGTGGATCCTGGCGGCGCTGATCGACGCATGGCACGGAGATCACGGGCAATCGGCGGAGGTTGATCACATGGTCCGCTGTCGGCGGAGAGGGGTCCATGACCACGCTCAACTCGACTCGGCACACTCCGGCACGCCGTTGTTTTCGGGCCCTGTCCGCCGTACCCAGCGACGCTGGGCTCGATCGAGAGACGTTCGGGACGAAGGCGACCGCCGTGTGCCACGCGCCGCCTGAGCCAAGGGTCCTCGGCCCGGTTCCAGAGCCGCATCGCAGTCGCCCCCCTGCCGTGGGGACGACGTCACACAGACCCCTTTTTTTCTGCGGTTTTCAGGCGATTCCTTGCGACCGCCGTTTTCCGAGGTGTATCTTCACGATGGGATTCCGGAGACAGGGGATGACCGACAACCCCTTTCGTAAATCCAATCACGACAAACACTTCCACACCTTCCGGGCAGCAAGTTGCTTTGCCACCCACGGGAACGGAGTCCGCGCACGGCCGTTCAATGCCACTCCTCCCTCCGCAGCGGGATCTCTTCCCGGCTGACTTGCTCGACCAACGCGGCGAGGACTGGCAAGGGCTCACCCGCTGGGTGGCTTTCTACACGCTGGCGCGGCGGGAAAAGGAACTGATGCGGAAGCTCGTCGCCAAAGGGATTCCTTTCTACGCGCCGCTGGTCAAGCGACGGCACAGATCCCCGGCGGGGCGCGTCCGGGAGTCGTTCGTTCCCCTATTTCCGGGCTACGTGTTCTCGAGGGTCGATGACGATCAACGGCGTTCGGCACTGGCGACGAAGGCCGTGGCCCGTTGGCTCCCGATCGGCGACGACGACGCGCTGCGGGACGATCTGCGGTCCATCAAGCGCCTGATCGACGCCGACGTACCACTCACTCCGGAGGCACGCCTGGCGTCCGGACAAAGGGTGCGCGTGCGTGGTGGGCCGCTTCGGGACATGGAGGGAACCGTCATCGAGCGCCGCGGCCGCCGGAGACTCGTCGTGGCGGTACGATTCCTGAACCAGGGCGCTTCCGTCGAACTCGACGAAGTGGAGCTGGAACGAACATGACAGGCCTCCGGCATCCTCACGGCTCCGCCCGGTGAAGCACCAACGATGAACGCGATCGCCAAACTCTGGTCGATCCTCTCGACGTCGCAGCGTGCGTCGGCCGCCGGCGTGATCGTCCTGATGTTCGTGAGCGTGCTCCTGGAGATGCTCGGCGTCGGGATCGTGGTGCCGGCGATCGGGTTGATGACCGGCACGAAGGCCGGCGCGTTCCCCGAATGGGCCACCCGCTGGCTCGCCGGACTGGGGGATGTCTCGCCGGAGTGGCTGGCCGTGCTCGGGTTGCTCTGCATCCTCGGCCTGTACTCCGTGAAGGGGGCCTTCCTTCTCTACTCCGCCTACAAGCAGGTCCAGTTCGTCTCGCGACTGCAGTCCGACATCGCGTGCCGCATGTTCGAGATCTATCTCACGCAACCCTGGACATTCCACCTGCAGAGAAACTCCTCCGAGTTGATGCGGAACATGTCCGAGGTTCCCAATCTGGCCCAAACCGCCATCGCGTGCTTCAGCACGCTCGCGGAATTGATGGTCCTGGCCGGCATCCTCGCCCTCCTCTTGTGGTTCGAACCGGTGGGGGCGATCGCCGTGGGAGGCGTGGTGGGCGTCGCCACGTGGATCCTCGACCGCGTCACGCGGCGCCGCCTCGTCCGCTGGGGTGAGACCCTCCATCGGCATTCGGCTTTGGGCTACAAGAACATGCTCGAGGGGCTCAACGGAGCCAAGGACGTGATCATCCGCGGCTGCCAGCGCGATTTCATCGACCGCTTCCGGATGCATCGCGTGATCCAGTCCCAGATGCAGGGGCGATCGTTGCTCATGAATCAGGTTCCACGGTTGTGGTACGAGATTCTGGCCATCGCCGCGTTGTGCGTCCTCACCGCCGTCATGGCGATCCAGGGGAAGTCGACCGCCGAGATGATCCCGACGCTCGGTCTCTTCGCCGCGGCGTCGTTCCGGATGCTCCCGTCGGCCAACCGCGTGGCCTACGCCCTCCAGAACGTCCGCTTCTCGACGGCCAACATCGAGACGGTCGCGAGGGAATTGGCGCTCGGGCGTTCCGAACTCCCCACCTCGCCCCCCGCCCGGATGCAACTGGCCGACCGCATCGAACTGGAGCGGGTGGGGTTCCGATATCCGAGTGCACCGGCCGATTCACTGCAGGACGTCTCGATCGCCGTCCGGCAGGGGGAGTCGATCGGCATCGTGGGCGGGAGCGGGGCTGGCAAGAGCACCCTGGTGGACGTGATCCTGGGCCTCCTCGCCCCGGGCACCGGACGCGTCGTCGTCGACGGCACCGACGTGGCCGAACGGATCCGCGAGTGGCAGGCGTCCATCGGCTACGTCCCCCAATCGATCTACCTCAGCGACGATTCGCTGCGCAACAACATCGCGTTCGGGGTCGCCGAGGACGGGATCGACGAGGAGTCGCTGCGACGGGCGATCCGGGCGGCGCAACTCGAGGAGTTCGTCGCCACCCTGCCGGAGGGCGTGGGGACGGTCATCGGTGAGCGGGGTGTCAGGCTCTCGGGAGGACAGCGTCAGCGGATCGGCATCGCGAGGGCCCTCTACCACGACCCCAAGGTCCTCGTACTCGACGAGGCCACCAGCGCCCTGGACACCGACACCGAAAAGGGGGTGATGGACGCGGTCAACGCGCTCCACGGCGACAAGACCCTGATCATCGTCGCCCATCGGCTCAGCACGGTGGCGGATTGCGACCGGATTTACCGACTCGATCGGGGCCGGGTCGTGAAAGAGGGGACGTTCGCCGAGGTGTGCGCGTCATGAACGGCTCTCAGGCGACGTGGAACGCGGCGGCGACATCCGCTCAGGGCGATCGCTCCGTCCATGCTCCCGTGGCCGCCCGACGTCCTCCCCTCGATTTGCCGCGGATCGCCATCGGCACCGCGCTGATCCTCGGTCTCTGGTTCCTCAACAAGGGGGGCGAATTCGGCAGTGTGGTCTTCTTCATCATCTTGACGGTGATGGCACTCTTGAGCCCGGACAAGGCCATGAAGGCGATGGCGATCATGTTCGCCGGGTTGCTTTTGAACGTGGCGTTCGTCCCCAAGACGATTTTCTGGACTCCAGGCCGGCTCGCCCTACCGGTGGTGATCCTCCTGCGCTACGGATTCCACCTCTTCGTCAATCCCAGGCTTCTCCTCGGGCGCCCCTATTACCTCATGCTTCTGGTCTACGTGGCAACGATGGCGGCCTGCAGCATCGCGAGCGGCTGGTACACCAAAATCGCACTTTTCAAGCTCGGCAACTTCATCGCCTTCATGACGACGGCTTTCCTCGTCACGGCGTTGGTCCGCGAGCGAAAGCAGGACCTCTCAGAGTGGTTCGTCTCGCTGATCATCGCCGCGGCATTGATCGGGGTGTTGGCCGTCGCCACCGGCCAAAGTCGAAACTTCGTGGCCCTGCGAACGGGCCAGACGATCACCTCGGACAGCCTTTTCAATGGCGCGTTTTTGCACCCGAACGCACACGCCTTGTACGCCTCTGGGATGACGGTTTTCCTTTGTTGCATCTACATCCTGGCCCCGTATCGCCACCGTCTCGCGGTCGTTCCGGTGATCGTGCTGTGGCTGGTGTTCATGCTCCTCTCACAGTCCCGGACGTCGGTCTTCGCGACCACCGTCCCGCTCCTGGTGCTCGTCGCGCTCGCTGCCCCACGGACCGTGCGCGGCGGGCGGCAACTCCGCTCGAACGTGCGGCGGTCGACGTTGGTGGCGATCCTCGTCGCCGCCGTCGGGGCGGCAGGGGTGTTCGATCTCGCGTCGGGCGGCGTCGTCTCAAAGTCGATCATCGGTTTCCTACACAAGTGGAGTGACAGGGAAGCCGAATCACTCGACACGGAGACGATGCTCGCGTCACGGCAGAGCCTCATCGATCAGGCGTGGGGCAACTTCGTCGAGAATCCCTGGACGGGCATCGGATTTCAGGTCGCCAAGACCCAGGCCTTCATGGACAACGCGACCTTTTACACCGCCCCGGCCGAGAAGGGCTTCCTCCCCGTCGCGATCCTCGAGGAGGGGGGCGTCGTCGGCGCGACGGCCTTCGCCCTGTTCCTGCTGGTGCTCGTCGGCACGTGGTACCGCGAACGGAACATCCCCGCGATCATCGTCTTCACATCGTTCCTCACGTCGAACATGGGGGAGGCGACGATGCTCGCCCCGGGTGGGGGCGGGGCCTTCGGCTGGATCTGCGTCGCCGCGGCGACGATCATGGGGGACAACTGTTGGACAAGGGCTCCACGGGCCGCGACGGACGCCCGACGTCGGACGTCGTCGCCTCCGCTCGGCCCGCCCGAGCCGATCTGGCCCGGGCGTCGGACGACGACGGCCGCGTGTTCGGCCGGCGGGTCGTTCGGCGGCACGGCCCCGACTTCCGGGTGAGCCATGCGCGTCGGCGTCCAGGTCTTGAACTACAACGGGATGAAGTGGCTGCCGGGGGTGCTCTCGTCGCTCGAGGCCAACGGCTCCGCGGACCAGATCCTCTATCTGGTCGACAATGGCAGCGGCGACGACAGCCTGGCTTACGTCCGCCACGAGCATCCCGCGGTCCGCATCGTCGAAATCGGCTCCAACGTCGGCTACGGCGCGGCCTACTCCCGATCGATCCCCGTCGCCTTCGCCGATGGCTGCGACTGGGTCTGCCTGCAGAACTCCGACACGCTCGTCACCCCCGGATGGCTCGAACCCTTCGATCGATGGGCCGCCGCGGACCGGCGCATCGGCGTCATGGGGCCCGTCTTCTGGCGGTGGGACAGCGACGAGCCGAACGATCTCATGCTCGGGCGCTGCCCGGACGTCATCCCCTTCATGACCGACGCCGGTCATCCGCCGGTCGACCGTGACTGGATCGAGGGGAGTTCGTTCTTCATCCGCCGCGAATGCTGGGATTCGGTGGGGGCTTTCGATCCACTCTATTTCATGTACTGGGAGGACGCCGACTACTGCCGACGGGCCAGGCTCCTCGGCTGGCGCGTGGTGGTGGTGCCCGGGAGCATCTGCCGCCATTTCGCCGGCGGTTCCGCGGCGGTGCAGGGGCGCAGTTTCCCTCTTCTCAGGAACCATCTCCTGTACGCCATGAGCGACCCGACCACGACGTTCGTCCGCGCGTCCCTCGCTTCCGCGAGGCTGTGGCTGACCTACGTGAAACAGACGGCCTGGGATCGGCCGAATCGCACCGAGTTCCTCCGCGTCATGGGTGCCGGGGCGTCGGCCGTGGCGCATGCCGGACGCTGCCGCGCGTCACGTGCCTCGGCCCTGGAGCGAATGGCCTCGGCATGACACCCGCTTCCCCCATCGTCTGCTCCGTGGTGATCCCGGTGTTCAACCGGGGCGATCTCCTCCGCGACGTACTCGCCGGCCTCGCATCCCAGACGGTGGCCGCGGATTCGTTCGAGGTCCTCGTCTGCGACGACGGCAGCACCGAGGATTTGACGCCGGTCGTGACCGGCTTCCAAGGGGCGCTGCCGCGATTGCGGCATCTTCGCCAAGCCAACCGCGGGCCCGCCGCCGCCCGCAATCTGGGGATCGCCAACGCTGGCTCGGACGTGGTCCTGTTCCTCGACAGCGACGTCCAACCGGGCGATCGCGTGGTGGAGGGACTCACCCGGGCCCTCGCCGATCATCCCGATTGGCAGGGCGCCGAGGCGCGGCTCCAGCCGACGGGGGGAGAGGATTCCTTCGGCTGGGACGCCCCCCGCAGCGACCACGGCGGCCACTACCACACCGCCGGCATCGCCTACCGGAAGGCGCTCCTCGAGAGGATCGGGGGGCTGGACGAGAACTTCTCGCGGGCGGCCTGCGAGGACGTCGAACTCGCCGTCCAAGTGCTGCGCCACGGCCCGATCGGATTCGTTCCCGAAGCGGTGGTCCTCCATCCCCGGAGGCGTCGCACCTTCGCCTCGAGTTGGCGGGCCCGGCGGAACTGGCGCTACGTGCAACTGCTCGCCCGGCGTTACGGATTCCTCGCCTGGCCGGGGAACCCCACGTCGTTCCCCCGGCTGCGCACGGCGACGTGCGCCGTCTGCACGCTCCCGGCCGGCAAGGCCCTCGAGGCGATCCGCAGGTTCCCGACCGCCCCCGGCGACGCCTGCAGGGGATTGGCGCTCACGTTCGTCGAATGGTGCGGCGGGGTCTCGATGCTCCCCGTCATTCTCTTCGCTCCGCTCCCTCCGCGCCGCAGCCGATTCCTCGATGGCCCCTCCGGGGATGTCCGCCCGTGACCGCCGCCGAACCGCGCGTGGCCGTCGTGGTCGCGACCCACGAATACTGCTACCCGCTCGAACGCTGTCTGGCCGGGTTCGCCGCCCAGACCGAGTCGCCGGCCGACGTGATCCTGGTCGACAACGGTTCCGCGGGGGCGGTGTCGGCCTGGGCGCGCGAGCATGCCCCGACGGTCACCACGATCGTCCGGGAGTCGAACGGGTTTTTCTGCGGTGGATACAACGAGGGGCTCCGCCACGCCATCGCCCTCGGCTACGACTTCGTGCTCATCGTGAACGCCGACACCGAGGTGGTGAATCCGCGTCTGATCGAGGAGCTGGTCGCCGTCGCCGCGCGGCACCCGCGGGCGGCGTTCATCGGACCGATGGTCTTCCTGCGCGAGCCGGGCAACGTGCAGAACACCGTGCTGACGTTCCCGAGTTTCACGCGGAACCTCCTCTCGTTCGTCCGTCACAAACTCCTCGGTGGCGAGGCGCCGGCGAGCGACGAACGGGAACGCGAGGTGGAGTTCCTCAACGGAGTGTGCGTGCTGTGCCGCACCGCCGCCCTGCGGGAGATCGGCCTCCTCGACGAGACGATGGGCGGATACGTCGAGGACACGGATTGGGCCTGGCGGGCCCGATGCCTGGGTTGGAGCAGCGTCTACGCGCCGGTCCGGAGCATCGTGCACCACCAGCCGGAGGTCGGGTACGAGCACTACGCGACGAAGTGCTTCATGCTCCGCCGCAACACGATCTACTGGCACCGAAAGCGGGGGGCGAAGCTCGAAGCCGCGCTCTACGGCTGGAACGCCCGGCTGCTCGCCTGGGCCCGCTGCGTCCTCGCCAGAATCCGCCGCCGCCCCGACTCCGACCGTTTCGCGGCCTACGCCCGCCGATTGGGCGAGGTCGATCGCAAGATCCGCCGGGGCGTGCCGATCGGCGACTGGTTCGGCCCCCCGCTCACACGTCAATGACACCGCAGGTCGCATCGTCGAAAGCATGAAACTCGGCGTCATCGTCCACTGCCCGAGCCCCCATCAGAAGGTGCTCCTCGACCACCTCGCGCGGGTGGACGACACCGACGTGGTCGTGGCCTACGCGTACGGCGGAAGCCCGAACCGCAATTGGGGCACACCGATGGCGGAGGGACGCACCGTGATGGTCCCTGCCGTCTCCGGACTCGGTGCCGGCAGGCGTCTCGACGCATGGGTCGCCGACCTCGATCGCGACGTGTGGGTCCTGGGTTCGGCGTTCACCTACTCGCGCACCCAGGCCCTCGCCGCCTCGCTGCATCGCTCCGGCAAGCCCTGGGCCTACCTCGGCGAACCTCCCCGCCCGCGTGGCGGGATCCATGCCCTCGTCCGCGACTGGCTGCTGCGACGGGTGCTGAGCCGCTGCGACGGCGTGATCGCCACCGGCGTGGAATCGGCCCGCCGGTACCGCCGACTGCTGGGCGACGCCCGGCCGGCCACGAGCGTCTCCTATTACATCCCCCTCGACGGCTGGTCCGATCTGCCGCTGGCGCGGACGCCCGCCGACGGCGAGCCGATCCGCTTTCTCGCCCTCTCCCAGCTGATCGAGCGCAAGGGTCTCGACGTCCTCATCGAGGCCTGCGGACTCCTCCCCCGGGGGGGCTGGAGCGTCGACATCTACGGCGAGGGCCCGGAACGGCAGGCGCTGCAGCGGATGATCGACGCCCGGGGACTGCCGGTGACCCTCCATCGCCCCCTGCCGTTCGCGACCCGGATGACGGCCTTCCCGGGCCACCACGGATTCGTCTTCCCGTCGCGCTGGGACGGGTGGGGCATGGCCCTGGTGGAGGCGCTCGCGGCCGGGCTGCCGGTGATCGCCACCGACACGGTGATGTCCGCCCACGACTTCCTCGCCGACGGCCGCGCCGGCTGGATCACCCGCTGCGATCCACCGTCGATCGCCGCCGCCATGCGGCGACTCCTCGACGATCCGGCGGCGATCCCGCAGCGGTCCCGCGCGGCGCGCGACGCCGTCGAGGGATTCCGACCGGAGGTCGGCGCGGCGGAGTTCGTCCGATTCTGCAGGTACATGGCCAACAGTCCGACGGCCGATTTTGACCAGTAACCGAACCACCGAGCAGTTCGCTAGTGCTCCAGTGACCACCGTGCGGAGCGTGCTCGAATCACGAATCCCAGCAAGCCCGATCCCCACTCATGGCACTAACCTCCACCCGTTCGGTTGACGTCATCCAAATCGGGGCGCGGGAGCACTATGCAGTCCCTCTGATGATGGAGCGACTTGGGTTGCTCCGGGCCTTTCACACGGACATTTATGCTGGCAGAGGTAGCTGGATATACCCATTGTCAGTCGTTGCTGGGCCATTGGCCCGATTTGATCGGGTGCGAAAGATGCTCGGACGCCGATGCGACCTACCCGCGAGGAAAGTGTTCGCACACAACTTCATCGGATTCGTCCACCACGTCCAACTAAGATGCTCAACCGGACAGATGGAAGCGATGCATGCCAACCATCGAATCGCCCGTGAGATAGACCGTGCTTATCTACGCTCCATCGCTTCTCCGGCAGATGCAACCATCGGGTTCCGAGGATCGGATTACCTGTTCGAACAATTGGCTGGACGGACGCTACGTGTCCTTGATCAGATCGACGGAGGAATCCATGAAGTGAGGGTGGTGCACGAAGAACTCTGCAGATACCGAGAGAGCCTGCCCCAAGAGTTTTGGACGGAAGGGACTGAGTCATCAGACGCGCACAATTGGCTCGACATCGAACTCGACCGCCTTCGCCGGGAATGGTCATTGAGCGACAGGATCGTCTGCAATTCCGAGTGGACAAAAACCTGCCTCGGCGCTGAAGGAGTCGACACCTCAAAATGCCGTGTAATCCCCCTCGCATACGAGTCACACGGCAAACCCGCCCCCTCCCTCCCTAACCACCACCGGCGCCGTGAACTCCGAGTCGGCTTCCTCGGCACACTCACGATAAGAAAAGGCATCCACCTTCTTTGCAAAGCAATCGCTCAAGCGAACGAAACCGCTGCCGTCACGCTCGTCTGCGCTGGTCCGGAAGACAGGTACTTCACACGCGCTCACTTGGAGCGGTTCAAGCCTTACGTGGAGTACATGGGCACATTGCCCCGGGACCGTATCGGCGAGTTCATGGACCGCATCGATGTTCTCGCGCTGCCTTCGGTTTCCGAGGGCTTCGGTATTGTGCAACTGGAAGCTATGGCGCATGGAAAGCCTGTAATCTCGTCAGAGCGTACCGGCGAGGTCGTCGAACATGGGCACAACGGCCTGAGGGTATCCGCTGGAAACATGCTCGATCTCGCCAACGCCATTGTCCGTCTAGCTGTAGACCATGAGTTACTTCGTCATCTGTCGGCACATGCTCGACCGACCCTGGAACGCTTCACTCATGCGAGAGTAGCCGAACTGTGGCATGACGCCGTCGAACTCTGATCGAACTCAGCGATCCGCTAATGAGCGAGATTCCCCGCAGGGATTTGATTCTCCGTCGCTGGCGGAATCGACTGAACCGCTTTCGACGAATCGACGCATCCGTTGGCATCCCGCCCCACTCCGCACTGTGTCTCTGCATGATAAGCAAGCCTTCACTCCGTCATTCATTTTCCGGCAGATACACATGACTCGATCCGAGGTCGTTCCAGGAGCCAGATACCACGAGGACCTCGCGTCCAGGTGGACCGACGCCTACAAGACCGGTTCGTTCGGCCGTCGCCTCCGCTTTCTCGAACCGTTCCTCGATCGTGTCGTCCGTCCCGGGAACCGCTGGCTCGACGCGGGCTGCGGGAGCGGCGTGTTGTCGCGGTGCCTCGTGGCACGGGGCGCCACGGTGATCGCCATGGATGCCTCGCCGGCGATGATCGCCCGGGCCAGGGAGGCCGAGAGCCGGGGCATCGAATACCGCCTCGTCGCCAGCATCGAGACCCTCGACGTGCCGGAGTCGTCGCTGGACGGCGTGCTCTGCTCGAGCGTGCTGGAATACGTCGCCGATCCGACGGCGGCGGTCCGGGAGTTCCATCGCGTACTCCGCCCCGGCGGCACCCTGATCCTCACCGTTCCCAACCGGCTCTCGGCGATCCGTATGGCACAGCACGCGGCGCGGACCGCCGCGGGCCTGGTGGGGAAACCGCTCTTCGATTACCTCGGCGTCTCCTCCCATTCTTTCTCACGACGTTCATCGGAGGACCTGCTGCACGGCGCCGGGTTCGTCGTGGACGACGTGGCGGGATTCTCTCCCTATTGGCCGCGTCTCCTCGTGCCCGCCGGGCTGGGCGCGCTGTGGATGCTCGCCGGGCACAGGGCCGCCGCGTAGGCGCCCCCGAACATGCCGCGCCCGGTCATCTTGACGCTGCTGCCCCACTATCTCCCGGGATACAAGGCCGGGGGGCCGATCCGCACCGTGAGCAACATGGTCGATCTCCTCGCCGACCGATTCGATTTCCGCATCGTCACCTCCGACCGTGACTACGGCGATGCCGCCCCCTATCCGGGCATCGCCCCCAACACCTGGATCGAGACCGGTCGCGAGGCGCGCTATTACGCCGACGCGCGCCACCGGGGTCTCGGCACCTTGGCGGCCCGGGTCGCCGAGGTCGGTCCGGACGTCGTCTATCTCAACAGCCTCTTCGACCCCAGGTTCTCCATCGCGCCGCTCGTCGATCGGCTCCTCGGGAGGATTCCCGGCGATCCCGCGTGGGTGATCGCGCCCCGCGGCGAATGCTCGGCGGGGGCCATGGCCCTCAAAGCCGCGAAGAAGCGGACGTTTCTCCGGCTCGCCGCGTGCGTCGGCCTCCACCGGCGGCTGACCTGGCAGGCGTCGAGCGCCCACGAGGCGGAGGACATCCGCCGTGAACTGGGCGTCGCCGGTGATTCCATCGTCGTCGCTCCGAATCCGACCGAAACGGCGGGCCCGTTCGTGCCCCCGACGAGTCTCGACACGGAGGCCACGCCGCTCGAGATCTGCTTCCTGTCCCGCATCTCGCCCAAGAAGAATCTCGCCTTCGCGCTGGAGACGCTGGCGCAGGTACGTTCGCCGGTCCGATTCCACGTCTTCGGCCCCGTCGAGGACGAGCGGTACGCGGCGGAGTGCCGGGCGATCGAGGCCCGCTGCCCGCCCCACGTGCGAGTGGAGTGGCACGGCGACGTCGCCCACCGGAACGTGCGTCCCACGATTTCGCGACATCATCTCTTCTACTTCCCGACCAGCGGTGAGAACTTCGGCCACGTCATCTTCGAGGCGGTGTCCGCCGGGGTTCCGGTGCTCGTCAGCGATCGGACGCCGTGGCGTGACCTGGACGACCGGGGCATCGGTTGGGTGCGATCGCTGGACGACCCGCGACCCTTCGCCGAGGTGATCGACGCGTTCGCCGGCACCCCGCGGGACGATCGCGAACGGATCGCGAGGAGCGCCCACGCGTACGCCAGATCGATCGCGGAATCCCAGGCGGTGCTCGACTCCAACTGCGG
>Ga0315906_10007044_pt1 | contig 13762 bp, 13 predicted proteins | sample LakEriMetagenome_4_FD_203526 | JGI IMG/M metagenome (GOLD analysis project Ga0315906, IMG submission 203526) | Freshwater fungal communities from buoy surface, Lake Erie, Ohio, United States - Buoy 2 MA122 | ecosystem: Environmental > Aquatic > Freshwater > Lake > Lake biofilm | place: USA...
AGCCGAGATCATGCCCGGGGTTGCGACATGGACCAACGCTCGGATCGGATCCGGATTGGGTCCGAAGGAGAGGCTTTGCGCATCGACGACGACGATGTCTGCGGCAGCACCCGGCGCTATCCGTCCGATATCGGAGCGGCCGAGGGCGGCCGCACCGGCGAGATTGCTCGCCTCGAACACGGCATTGGCCGGGGCGGCCTCGAAGTTCTTTTCGACGGTCTTGCACATGATTGCGGCCAACCGCATCTCGCCGAACATGTCGAGCGGATACGTGTCCGTTGCGAGTGCTACATTCACGCCGGCGCGGCGAAAGCGGTCGAAACTCTCGAACGCGACGCCGCGACGCGAAAACGCGACGGGCGAATGCGCGACAGTCGCACCGCTCTGCCCGAGCAGCGCCACGTCGTCGACCATCGGATAGCCGACCAGGCTGTGGCCCGCATGGTAGATGCAATGCGCGAGGATCGTACCGGAATCCAGAATGCCTTCGTCGGCGAGGATCTGAATCGGCGTTTTGCCGGTCGACTGCATCGTGTCGAAGAACTCGCGGTGCTGCTCGATGAAGTGCAGCGTGAACGGTACGCCCAACGCGCGCGCCGCATCCTTGCAGGCCTTGCGTAGGGCCGGCGTCGAAACAAGGTACTCGTCGAGCGCGATCATCCCGCACACGGCACCCCGCGGATTGCGTTTGAGCTTCTCGACAAACGCGACGGCTTGCGCGAGCGCGGCCAATCCCGCCTTTTCGTCAATCTCACGCTCGACGCGTCCGTCGTCGCCGAGCCAGTATCGCCCGCCCGAAACCAGCGGCGACCAGTAGAGCCGGATCCCGAATTCCTCGGCGGCGGCGAGCATCGTTTCGCCGCCGTCCGGACCCGCCGGCCCGAACGCGACAACTGTCGTCACGCCGTGCCGCAGCAGCGTTGCAAAGCCGTAGCGCAGCGAGGCGCGGCTGTCTTGCGGCGCCAGGAAACCCGGCCCACCCGAGCGCCGCGCCGGGAGGAAATGCAGAAATCCGGAGCGCACGAAATCGCGCCGTCCGGCATCGATCAGCAAGCGCGGGCCTTCATGCGCGCCGATATGGGCGTGCGTCGAAATCTGGCCTGGGATGACGATACAGCCGCGCGCGTCGATCGTTCGCTTCGCATCGACAGCCAGATCCCGGCCGACGGCCGAAATGCGGTCGCCGACGATGGCGACCGAGCCGCCTTCGAGATATCGGTGGGACGTGCCGTCGAACGCAACCACGGTTGCGTCGCGAACAAGCAGATCGGCTTGACGGGTTTCGGTCATGTCGTCTGTCCTCCGGCCATTCTCAGCTTTTCCGACCGTCGCCGGAGCAGTTCCATCACCCCCATGAGTGCCACGGAAACGACGAGCAGCACCACCGCTGCCGCCGTAATCGTCGGGCTAATGTTCTCGCTCACGCCGCTGAATATCTGGCGCGGAAGGGTGCGCTGCTGGGGGCTCGACAGGAAGATCGCGACGACGAGCTCGTCGAACGACGTCACGAACGCAAACAGCGCCCCGGACACCACGCCGGGTGCGATGATCGGCAGCGTAACGGTCCGGAACGCCAGGAACGGCGAAGCACCAAGGCTCGCCGCTGCCCGTACGAGATTCGGATCGAATCCCTGCAGCGTTGCCGATACCGTGACCACGACGAAAGGCAGCGCCAAGACCGTATGCGCAAGCACGATACCGGCATAGGTTCCGACGAGCCCGAGCGACGCGAAGAAATAGAACGTGGCGACCGCGACGATCACGACTGGGATTGCAAGCGGCATGACGAGCAAGGCCATGACGGCACCTGCCCATCGCGCTCTGCAGCCATGCAAGCCGATCGCCGCCGCCGTGCCAAGCGACGTCGCCAACGCGGTGACGACGACGCCGATCCACACGCTGTTGCGCAGCGCGTTTGTCCAGATCGGGTTCGTGAAGAAATCCTCGTACCACTGGAGCGACCAACCGGGCAGCGGAAAGACGAGCAATTGCCCTGATGTGAACGACAGCGGCAGCACCACGAGAACCGGCACGATCAAGAACACCAGCATGGCACCGGTATAGATCCGCGTTCCCGAGCGGACAGCGACTTCAAGCGAAGTTCGCGTTCCCCGCGCCACTACCGCACCTTGAGCCGGTCGAAGCCGACCAGCTTGCCGAGAACGAGATAGGTGGCGGCGACCAGCACGAGCAGGAAAGCGCCGAGCGCCGAGGCGAGCCCCCAGTTGACGGCCGAGTTCGTGAAATAGGCGATGAAATAGCCGATCATCTGGTCGCGCGGGCCGCCCACCAGGGCCGGCGTCACGTAGAACCCGACCGCCGACACGAAGACCAACGTGGCGCCGGCCGCCACGCCCGGCATCGTCAGCGGCAGATAGACGGTGAAAAACACGCGAACCGGCGAGGCCCCAAGCGAGGAAGCGGCACGCAGGTGGCTCGGCGATATCCCCTTCATAACGCTGTAGAGCGGCAGGATCATGTAGGGCAACAGCACGTGAACCATCGCGATGTAGACGCCCGTTCGATTGAAAACGAGCGCCAATGGCGCGTCGATCGCGCCGAGCCAAATCAGGGTCTTGTTAACCAAACCTTCGTTCTGGAGCAGAATCACCCAAGCCGTCGAACGCACAAGCAGCGACGTCCAGAACGGCACGAGGATCGCCATAAGCAGCCAGTTCGCCGCCGCCGGCGTTGCCTGCGCCATCACGGCCGCGACCGGATAGCCGATCACCAAGCACAGCAGCGTGACGCCAACGCTGACGGTCAGCGTCCGCCCGTAGAGATCGACGAAGATCGCTTGCTCGCGATCGACATCGACGACGTTTCCGTTCGGATCACGTTTCAGGTCGAGTGCCGTGAGCAGATAGAAATCTGTCACCTTTCCCGATTGTTGGCGCAGCACGCCCCAAGCCGCCGGGTCGGCCCATTTCGCGTCAATCGCAATCAGGGCGGCCTTCGGGCTTTCCGGCATGGATTGCGGTAGAAGGCGGCCGGTCCGCGTGATCACGCCGCGGAAGCCGGGGATCGCGTAGTTCAGGCGACGCGCAAGCAGCGCCAATTGCGGCGTGCCGCGCAGTTCCGCAAGGTCCGAAGCCAGCGCCGCGTAGACCGGCTCCGGCGGCAATTCGCCTTCGCGCCAGTCCGCGATTGCGACCGTCGTCCGCGGGAGAGCCTGCGGGATCTCGGTGTTATCGATCGCCCGAAATAGGAAAAGCACGATCGGCAGCGCAAAGAGGAAACAAACAAACACGACGCTCGGCGCCATCAGTGCCAGCATGCCGAGCCTGTGCCGTCGCTCGGCACGCGCAACGTCGCGGCGGAGGGTCGTTCCCTCCGCCGCGCTTGTCGAACCCGCCGAAGCGAACGTCACCGCTATTGGGCGACGAACGTAGCGAAGCGCTGCCGAATCGCGTCGCCGTTGTCGAGCCAGAAGTTGATGTAGAGTTGGCCGCCCTGCATCATGCCGCGGTCGAGATACTGACCCGGCAGGTCGGCACGCTTGCTTTCCGAAAGCAGAGGGTAGGTGTCGGCATTCGCCGGTGGCAGCCCCATGATTTCGGCGTATCGGGCGAGCGTGTTGGCCGCCAGATTGTACTGTATCAGCTTGACGGCGTCGGCCTTGCGCGGCGTTCCCTTCATGACGCCGAGATAGATGATCGCATTCACGTAACCGGCCGGCCAGACGATCTTCAGATTGCGCTTGTTCGCCGCGTTCGCGGCATTGACTCGGCCTTGCCAGCCGTAGCCCATCTCGACCTCGCCGGTCATGATGAGCTGCATCGATTCGTCGCCGCTGCGCCACCAGCGCACATGCGGCTTGATCTCGGCGAGCTTGCGGAACGCGCGATCCACGCCGCCGGGTGCCGTGAGCGCCTTGGGAACGTCGGGCGGCAAGACGCCGTCAGCAATAAGTGCGACCTCGAGCATCTGGTCGGGCTGGTAGAGAAGTCCGCGTTTGCCGGGGAATTTGGCGACATCCCAGAAATCGACCCAGGATTTCGGCGCGCGGTCCGCGGAGATCCGATCGGCGTCGTAGACCATTACGCCCGGCGAGATCAGGTAGGGTGCACCGCATTCGCCGAACCCGCCGACGGCCGCGAACGGCCGCGGATCGACCATCGACTTCCAGTCGATCTTTTCGAGCAGCCCCTCTTCGCAGCCGGCCGCCTCGTTGATCGGGTTCAGGCTGACGACGTCCCAGATCAGGTTCTTGGTCTCGATCTGCGAGCGCAGGCGCGCGAGTTCCTGGTTGTACGTGTCGACGACAACGCGAATCCCGGTCTCCCGAGAAAAGGGCTCGAAGACGGCGACGCGCTGCGCTTCCGCAGGTGCGCCGCCCTGGTTAACGATCGTCACCGTCTGCTGGGCTTGGGCAGCAGCGCCCATGAACGCGACGGCAAGTGCGATGCCAACGGCAGGTTTCCTAAACATCTTGGCGTCCTTTCTGCGCGTTATTGCGCCGCGAAAGTTATGAAACGCTGGAGCAGTGCGTCACCGTTGTTGAGCCAGAAATCGAGATAGAGCTGGCCGCTCTGCAGCGAGGCGAGATGCAGATGCCCGCTCGGCAGCGTCGAGCGTTCGAGCTCGGTCATCAACGGGTACGCCTTCGCGTTCGCCGGCGCGTAGTCGATGGAACGTGCGAAATTCGCCTGCTGCGGCGGTGCCGAAGTGAACTTGATGAAATCCGTGGCGAGGTTCTTCTTCGGCGTGCCTTTCATGATCGCGATCATCTGGCTGCCGGAGACATGGCCGGCCCCGAATTCGATCTTGAGGTTCCGCTTGTTGGCCCGGTTGGCCGTCGATACGCGCCCGTTCCAGGCGAACGTCATGACCACTTCGCCGGTCAGGATGTTCTGCATGGATTCGTCGCCGCTCTTCCACCACTTCACGTGTGGCTTGATCTCGGCAAGCTTGCGGAACGCGCGATCGACGCCGCCGGGGGCAGCGAGCACTTTCATCACGTCGGCCGGCGGAACGCCATCGGCCATGAGTGCGACCTCCAACGTCTGTTCCGCGCGGTAGAGCAGGCCGCGCTTGCCGGGAAACTTCTGGACGTTCCAGAAGTCCGCCCAGGTCTTCGGCACGTTGTCGCCCTTGTAGACGTCGCCGTCATAGACGAGCCCGCCGGAAACAAAATTGTTCGGGATGCCGCATTTGCCGAGCCCGCCGACGGCGGCGAAGTCCTGCGGATCGAGGATCGTGGCCCAGTCGATTTGTTCGAGCAGTCCTTCCTCGCAGGCCGTCGCCTCGTTGATCGCCGTGACGCTCACGACGTCCCAGATAAGGTTTTTCGTCTCGACCTGCGAGCGGATCTTCGCAAGTTCCTGATTGAACGAATCATCGACGACCGCGTGGCCCGTCGCGGCCGTCCACGGTTTGTAGTAAGCCTCGCGAAAGCCCAAACCCGCAGCACCGCCGTTGTTTGCGACCGTAAGCGATTGCGCAAAGGCGCCGCCCGCAAGCGCAGGTGTCGCGAGCAACAGTGCCAACGTGAGGGCTTTCCAGCGTTTCATTTCGGTCCCCTTTGGGAATGGTTGAAATTTGTTGCGTTGCGCCCGGTCGGTGAACGACAGTGCAAGAACTGAAGATGTTTGAAGCGCTGGAAAGGATCGTGAGATTGCACGACATTGTTGTCAATCGCGGATGTACTGCGCGGCGCAAAAGAGTCGTGAATCGCAAGCGTTTTAGGCACGTTGCATTCAACCACAACAGCATTGGTTGCGAACGATGAGGCTTCGCGTCCTTTCCGGCCGGTCTCTCGCGCAATCGGTACAGCAGGCGATCCTGCAGATGATGGCGGAATCGAAGCTCGGTCCGCAGAGCCAAATTCCAACGGAACGGGAGATATGCGAGCGCCTCGGCGTCACCCGGCACGCGGTGCGCAAGGCGCTCGAGATGCTCGAGGCCGACGGAAAGATATGGCGGCATATCGGCCGCGGCACCTTCGTCGGGCCTGCACCCGGCCCGAATCCGGCGGATCCGAAATCCGTCGCACGCCACACGACACCGCGCGAAATCGCCGATGCGCGGCGCCTCCTCGAGCCCCAGTTGGCGGCAGCGGCGGCGGGCCGCGCAACGCCGGCCCAGATCGCCGATATCGAGGATGCGTTGCGCCGCTGTGCGGCGTCTCGGAATATGGAGGCCTACGAAGTCGCCGACGAGAGCTTCCACCGCTCCCTGGCCGCCGCGACCGGCAGCATTTTGCTGCGCAGTCTCTTCGAAACCATCAACGAGGCGCGCAAGGAAATCGCTTGGGGGGCAATGCGGACGTCGATCCTGAGACCCGAGCGGCGCGACGCATTCACGGCTGAGCACGAGCGCGTCGTGCAGGCCATTCGGAACCGCGACGCGAATGCGGCGTGGGTCGCAATGAATGCACATGTTGCGACGATCGCCGACATCTACGAAGCGATCGACAAGGCGCAGACGGTCGGGCACCGCCTGATCGCGATCTGATCGGCCGCAGGGCCGGAAAGGACAAAGCCGTGGGGCCGAGCGAGAATGCAGACCTAATCGTGCGCGGATGCGTTGTGACGATGGACCGCGAGAGACGGGTGATCGACGACGGTGCCGTCGCAGTGCGCGCAGGCTCGATCGTCGCCGTCGGCAAGCGCGAAGACGTCGAGCGCCGCTTCGGGAGCCGCGAGACGCGCGGCGGTGCGCGTGCAATCGTCATCCCCGGCTTTATCGAAGGCCACACGCATTGCTCGCAATGTTTCGTGCGCTCGTTGACCTCCGGCGAACTCCCGATGATCCCCCGGCTCTACAATCCAGCGCAGCGTTCGCTGACGCCCGAGCAGGCCGCAGCCACCGTGCGCCTTATATCGGCCCAATTGCTTCGTGCGGGCGTCACGACGATGTGCGAGGGCACGCTCAATCCCGCACACGAGGCAGCCATTGTCGGCGCCATCGAAGAAACCGGGATACGCTGCGCGCTCGCACGCGGCGCTGCCGACCAGGATTTCCACCACGCTGCACTCTACGATCAGATCCGCAACCGATCCTGGGCAAAACCGCGCCCAGGCGAAGCCGAGGCCGACCTCGCGCGGACAGAAGCATTTCTAGATCGCTACCCCGCACGAGGTCGCGGCCTGATCCGCGGCGCCGTAAACGCGTCGGCGCTGCTCGGATTTTCGGAAGGCTATTTCCGCGAGGGTGCCGCCATCGCGCGCCGCCGCGATGCGACGATCCAAGTCCATGTCGGACGCGACCGCGAAGAGGTTGAGTTCTGCCTCTCGGTGTGGGGACGCCGCCCCGTGGAACGCCTTGCCGATCTCGGCGTCGTCGACGAACATCTGGTCGCGGTGCACGCCGTCCTTTCGAGCGAGCGCGAGATCGAACTTCTCGCCGAAGGCGGTGCCGCCCTCGCCCACTCGCCCGTCGAATGCGTCGCGAACATGAACGCGATCCCGAATCTGCCGCGCTTCCGCAGCCGCGGTATCCGCGTTACTCTCGGCTGCGACAACCAAGGCAACGACATGTTCGTTGCAATGCGGGCCGCTTGGCTTATTCATGGCGCCAAGTTCGGCATCGCCGCCTACGATCCCGAATTCCTGAGTGCAGGCGACCTACTCGCAATGGCGACGATCGAGGGCGCGTCCGCCCTTCGCATGGACGACATCGTCGGCTCGCTCGAAACCGGAAAGGCCGCCGACATGGTCGTCCTCGACGGGTCGGCGCCGCACCTGATGGCGATGCAACATGTCGCATCCGACCTCGTCCGGTACGCCACGCGCGGCGAGGTTCTCCAAACGATCGTGAATGGCCGCGTTCTCTACGACCGCGGCAGCTTCGCGACGATCGACGTGGAGCGCCTCTACAATGTCGCAGCCGAAGGTGCGGCGCACGCGCGCGAGGTTCTTCACGGACGGCGTTACAAGGAACTTCCCGATTTCTGATCCGCCGGAAGGTTCCTTAACCTACTTGTGTCGCGACTAACCTGCCATTGCGGTGCCAATCGACGTTACTGTGCCGACATCGGCGCCAGATCCACGCCGGACGACTCGATCAATCTGCGGATCGACCGCGCGAGTTCGACAGCACCAGCCGTGTCGCTGTGCACCAAGATCGAATTCACTTCGACCTTCAAGATTTCCCCTTCGGCCGAAACGACCGTGCCGTCGGTCAATATCCGCGAAACGCGCCCAAGGACATCCGCCTCGTTCTTGACGACGGCACCGGGAAACCGCCGCGGCACCAATTGTCCGGTCCGATCGTAGGCGCGATCCGCGAGAAACAGATTGTAAGTGGGCACGCCGGCTTTCGCGGCCGCCCGTTCGAGTTCGGTGTTCGACAGCACCAACAACGCGACTTTCGCGTCGAAGCTCCGAACGGCACCGACAAGAATATCGGCGACGTCGCGCTCCGCGCATACAATGTTGCCCAAAGCGCCGTGCGCATTGACGTGCGTGATCTTGTGGCCGTTCACTCGCGCTATCGCCTCGAGTGCGCCGAGTTGGTAGAGGATGTGCATCTCAAGCTCGCGCGGCTCCAAACGCATCGGCCGGCGCCCGAAACCGGCGAGATCGGGAAAGCTCACATGCGCGCCGAGATCGACCTTGTTGGCAAGGGCTGCGCGCACAGTCCTGTCCATGATCAGCGGATCGCCGGCATGGTATCCGCAAGCGACGTTCGCGGATGTGACGATGCCAAGCAGCGCATCGTCGTCGCCCATCGTCCAGGGGCCGAAGCCCTCGCCAAGATCCGAGTTGAGGTCGATTTTCATGTCGAAACTCCTCCTGCCCGAAGGTCCTCAAGCGATGCGATCTCGGCCAATGTGGCGCCGTAGCCGACGACGCCCGTCGGTGCGACCGACAGCACGATGCATGCGAGCGGCGCGCGCACGGGAACGAGGATCGGTCCCATTTCGATCAGTCCGAGCGTTGCCCCAGCCGCCAGAATTTGTCCCGGCAGCGCAAACGTTCTGAGGCGCGTCGGGTGTGCGCGTAAAAAACGACCCGGCCCCGGCGCCAGAACTGAAGTCCCGATCCGCTTTCCGTCTATCGCGAGCGTTACACCTTCGAAGGTCATGCGCCGCTGCTCCGATAGAGATCGATCCACATGCGGACTTTCGCTCGATCGGCGTCGAATGCCGCTTGAGCCGCGCGCGCAGCTTCGTAGTCCACCTGCACGAAGCGGAGCGCGCTGCCCAGCGGCGCTTGCGCGACCCGCCACAGGTCGGCGGCGACGACCGTGCCGATCTTCGGATATCCGCCGGCGGTAAATGCGTCGGCGAGTTGGATGATCGGCGTGCCGCCATTTGGCGCCTGAATGACGCCAGGCAGAAGCCCATGCGAACGCATTTCAAGGGCGGTCTCAAGATGGAGATTCGGGCCGATCAAGCGATAGCCCGAGCGGTTGCTCTGCGCCGAAATCTTCCACGCCGTCGTCCAGAATGCCGTGTGCGAAGCTTGCGAGAAACGCTGATATTCAGCTGCCGCCAAGACCCGAACATGCGTGACGCCCGGAAGGTCGCCGGGCAATGCTAAAGTCTTCCGGGCCGGCGTCAGGCCAAATACGCCCGTTTTGTCAGCGTTCGCCGCGCCGATCGCGAGAAGATCGCCGCGCGCCAAAACGCGTCCTTCATATCCGCCGAAGCCCCCCCGCAAATGGGTGCTGCGCGAGCCGAGCGTGAGCGGAACCTCAAACCCGCCGTGAACGGCGAGATAGCTGTAGGTGCCAGTCGACGGGCGCTCCACCTGCAATTCCGAACCGGCCTGCGCGGGCGAGGTCGAGTCCGGCAGCAGTTCGAGCCCGTCGAGCTTGGCCGCCGCTCCAGCACCGACGAGGGCAAACTGGACTGCGGTCCGAAAACCCACGCGCAAAGGCGTTCCCGGAATCTCTATCGCCGCGGCGTCGGGGGCATTTCCAACGAGGAGGTTCGCGCGCTCAAGCGCCAACGGATCCATGGCGCCGGACGAGCCTACGCCGATAGCGCGCCATCCGAAACGACCGCGATCCTGGATCGATGCTTGGCTGTCGTCGTCGAGTATTTCGATCATTCGCGTATTCTCGCGATCCGAAAGCGGATCGTATCGCCGGGCGCCAACAAGGCAGGAGCCGCCGCGTGCGGATCGAAGAATCGGGCTTCCGTATGACCGATCGTGTGCCAGCCGCTCGGCCCGTCCGACGCCGAGGCGCCGGTCTGCCAGCCGCCGATCGACACTGCACCGGCCGGTATCGATATGCGCGGCACTTTACGGCGCGGAATGAAAAGACGCGGATCGACCGTGCCGAGATAGGCGTAGCCGGGGTGGCTGCCGAGCGCAAAAACGGTGTAGTCCCGGCCGGCATGTATTTCCACGACGTCCGTTCGCGACAGGCCCGTTTGCTCGGCCATAAAGTCGAGGTCCGGCCCGCCTTCGCCGCCATAATCGACATCGAATTCAAATTGTTCGCCGCGCCCGGCTTCGCCTGCGGCCTTGTCCCACAACTCGCGCAGCGCGCCGTCGACCGCGACGATATCTTCCGGCGGTGCCCGAAAGACCAAAAGCAGATTGGTCATGCCAGGAACAGCCTCGGCCACCCAATCAAGGGCCGACGCTGAATTCGCAAGCGCCCAGATGCGGCGCTGGTTGGCTAGATCGAACGCCCCCGGCGCCTCGAACAAAAGCCCCGATGTGCCGAGAAGGCTTATTTGCGGCGCCGTCTTCGAATCATCCATGGCGGCGCTCCGCAAGCAATCGCTCAAGATGGTGGATGTCGAAGCCCCCGGCCGAAACGGTCGAATCTTCGAGAACCCACCGCAGCAACGGCAAATTGCTCGAGATCCCCTCGAGGTTCGTTTCTGCAAGCGCTTGCTGCAGGCGGCGCAGCGCCTCGCCTCGCGTTGCGCCGTGCGACACGATCTTGGCAACAAGCGAATCGTAATGTGGCGGCACGCGCGCACCGGCGTGCAGATGACTGTCCACACGAATGCCGGGACCGCCGGGCGGCAACCACTGCGTGACCCGACCCGGCGATGCGGCAAAGGTTTCGGGATCTTCCGCATTTACACGCACTTCGATCGCGTGTCCCGCCGCCAGGATGTCGGATTGACCGAAGGTCAAAGCGTGCCCTTGGGCAACGCGAATCTGCTCCGCTACAATATCGATCCCGGTCGTCATTTCTGTGACAGGATGCTCGACCTGCAAGCGCGTATTCATCTCGATGAACGCGAACAGACCATCTTCATAGAGGAACTCGAAAGTTCCGGCACCGCGATAGCCAATGCGCTTGCAGGCTTGCGCGCATTTGGCGCCAATTTTGGCGATCTGCGCAGGCGAAATCCCAGGCGGCGGCGCTTCCTCGACAACCTTTTGATGGCGCCGCTGCAGCGAACAGTCGCGCGCACCCAGCCACAAGGCGGCCCCATAGTTGTCGCACAGCACCTGGATCTCCACATGGCGCGGCTTCTCGAGAAAACGCTCCAAATAGAGGTCTGGGTTGCCGAACGCTTGCGCCGCCTCTTGGCGCGTGAGCCCAACGGCATCGGCAAGTTCGCTGCGCTCGCGAACAATACGCATGCCGCGCCCACCGCCGCCACCTGCCGCTTTGACGATAACCGGATAGCCAATGTCGTCGGCAATCCGTGCAACCTCGGCAGGATCATCCGGCAGACGGTCCGGGGATCCGGGGACACACGGCACGCCCGCCGCGATCATTGCGGCTTTGGCCGCTATCTTGTCGCCCATCGTGCGGATCGCCGCGGCGGGCGGTCCGATAAAGACAAGACCTGCCGCAGTCGCCTGCTCCGCAAAGGCGGCATTCTCGGCGAGAAAGCCGTAGCCCGGATGAATGGCGCCAGCACCCGTCGCAAGTGCCGCCGAGAGAAGTGCCGCCGAATTGCGATAGCTCGCCGCAGCAGGTGCGGGTCCGATGCAAATCGCGTCGTCTGCCAGAGCGATGTAAGCGGCATCTCGGTCCGCCTCCGAATAGGCGGCGACCGCGCGAAGGCCAAGCTTGCGGCAGGCACGCAGAATTCGGAGCGCGATCTCGCCGCGATTTGCAATAAGAACCGCGTCAAACATCGCGGCCCCCGCTTTTCGGCTCCAGCCGAAACAAGATCTGTCCTTGCACAACTTCGTCGCCTGTCGCGACGCAGATCTCGGCGACGCACCCTTCAACCGGCGCTGCAACGGTGCTGAAGACCTTCATCGCTTCGACCAAGCAAACCTTCTGTCCAGACAGAACCATGTCGCCGACGCGCACGAATGGCAGTGCTCCCGGCGACGGCGACAGATGCACAATGCCAAAACACGGAGAAACAACCGCATTCGGATCGTCTATAGTGTTCGCAGCTAAGGTCGGCGTTTCATCGCGCGGCAGCCGCGCCATCGTTGCCGACGCATCGATCCGTATTGCGCGCCCGTCTTCGGTGTATTCGACGACGCCGCGCTCGGCAATCGCCTGCTGTATGAATTGCTGCAGCCGCACGACATCCATCGGCGGCCTCCAGTCAGATCAACGCTCGGCATGCGCGCGCAATGCGTGTGCACGCTTCGTCGAGCACGGCCTGGCTGGTTGCAAACGACAAGCGAAAGTGCGGCGAAAGCCCGTAGGCGCCGCCATGCACGGTCGTAACTCCTTCGGCATCCAAAAGATAGCGCACAAAATCGAGATCGTCGGCGATCACGACACCCGCAGGGGTTCGCTTGCCGATAAGGCCGGCGCAGCGGGGAAACAGATAGAAGGCGCCGGATGGCGAAACGCATTCAAGCCCCGGTATCGCCCGCAGCCGATCGACGACGATATCGCGACGCCGCCGATACTCAGCCGTGCAGGTTCTGACGAAATCGTCCGGACCGTTCAACGCGGCCACAGTCGCCGCCTGGCTGATCGACGACGGACAAGAAGACATCTGCGACTGAAGCGTATTGATCGCCTTCACGAGGTCCGGCGCGCCGATCCCCCAGCCCATTCGCCATCCCGTCATCGCGTGGGATTTCGACACGCCGTTGACCAACAGGATGCGGTCCGCCATGGACGGATCGACGGACGCGATGCTGACGAACGGCGCTTCGCCAAACCAAATCGAATCGTAGATCTCGTCGGCGAGCACCATTACGCGCGGATGGCGCGCCACCACTTCGAGGATCGCGGCAAGTTCGCTGCGGCTGTATCCGGCCCCCGCTGGATTGCCCGGCGCATTGAAAACGAGCCAGCGCGTCTTCGGCGTGATGGCGGCATCGAGCGCGGCCGGATCAATCTTGAAACCCGTCTCTTGTCCGCATGGGAGAAGGATCGGCGTGCCCTCGTTCGCAAGGACCATGTCGGGATAGGAGACCCAGAATGGTGCCGGAACGATGACCTCGTCCCCCGTACCGATCGACGCCATCAACGCGAGGAAAATCACTTGTTTGGCGCCGCCGCCGATCGTGATGCGCGCGTCGTCGCACGCGCGCCCGACCAAACGCCGGTACCAGCCGGAGATGGCACCGCGCAATGCCGGCGTGCCGTTGACGGCCGTGTATTTCGTGGCCCCCGCCGCGATCGCTGCCATGGCAGCGTCCTTCACGTGCTGCGGCGTATCGAAGTCCGGTTCGCCGACCGTCAGGTCCACGATATCGCGACCGGCCGCCTTCAGTTCGCGCGCGCGCGCCGCAGCCGCAACGCTCGGCGAAGGCTTGATCCGCCGAACGCGATCCGACGGTTCAAAGGTGAAAGCTGCCGTCATTCGAATGCCTCTAGCGGCTCAAAAGATAGTCCGGGAGCCAAAGAACGATCTGGGGAAAAACCGCAATCAAGATCACGAACAGCATCATGATCAGCAAATAGGGCATCG
>Ga0315906_10007051_pt1 | contig 13753 bp, 24 predicted proteins | sample LakEriMetagenome_4_FD_203526 | JGI IMG/M metagenome (GOLD analysis project Ga0315906, IMG submission 203526) | Freshwater fungal communities from buoy surface, Lake Erie, Ohio, United States - Buoy 2 MA122 | ecosystem: Environmental > Aquatic > Freshwater > Lake > Lake biofilm | place: USA...
CTCCGCGCCCGTGTCGCGGCGCTGGAAGCCTAAGCCCTAAGCATTGCGAAAACACAACCGCATAGCACAATGAGCAACCCCCTTTGACTGAGGTTCAAATGGCTGAGATCGATCCCGTCAAGTTTGGCCTGCTGATCGGACAGGTGAAGACGCTTGAGACGCAGGTCAGCGACCTGCAGAGCGATGTCAAGCAACTGCTGGAGCTTGCCAACAAGGGCAAGGGCGGGCTGTGGTTTGGCATGTCAATGGCAAGCATGGGCGGGGCAGTCTTGTCCTGGGCGGCAAGTCATTGGGGCGGCAAGTGAACTTCGACACTGCCGTCGCCAAGGTGCTGGGTCACGAAGGAGATTTTTCCGACCATGCGGCTGATCCCGGCGGCAAGACCCGTTTTGGCATCACCGAACAAGTCGCTAGGCGCGTTGGCTACAAAGGCGACATGCGGGAGCTTCCACTAGACCTAGCCAAGCAAATCTATAAGCGCGACTACTGGGATGCCGTCAGGGCTGACCAGCTGCCCGCTGGCGTGCGCTATGCGGTCTTTGACGCGGCTGTCAACTCAGGCGTTGGTCAGGCCACCAAGTGGCTGCAGCGGGCGCTGGGGGTTAAGGACGATGGAGTGATTGGGCCTGCCACGCTGGCAGCGGCCAATGCTCAAAACGCGGACGCGCTGCGCATGAGAGTGCTGGCGCAGCGGCTGCGGTTCATGGCGAGCCTGCCTAACTGGCCCGCCTTCAGCCGGGGATGGTCCCGGCGCATTGCTGACTTGATGGAGGTTTGAGATGAATGCTGTTGTTGTCCAGGCGCTTGTGCGTCACATCCTGACGGCTCTGGCCGGTGGCTTTGCTGTGAAGTGGGGCATTGACGGTGGCACGGTTGACGCCATTGTGGGCGGCGCTGCTGCAGCGGCTGGCGTGGGCTGGAGCATTTGGGACAAGCGCAAGTGACTTGATGCTCTGTGCCAGCAATGGCATTCTGGTCTTGCCGCAGGCATTTAGGGCACAAAAATGGCACATACCAGAAGCAGAGTTCCATGAAGCGCGTGTAAGTCCTTGATCGGAGAGGTGGCCGAGAGGCTCAAGGCGCTGGACTGGAATAGAGTCCTAACCCTTTGATCTAGAAAGAAAAACCCCGGCGCTAAGGCCGGGGTGAAGATCAGAGGAGAGCGGGCATGGCTTCCCGCGTCACGATTCTGGCACAAGAATCAGAGGCTCACGGCCTCTGCCGCTGCCGCCAAGTGCGACGGCGCAAACGTGACGTATCGCTCCACCATCGAGTAAGACTGCCAGCCGCCAAGCTCCTGCAAAACCTGCGCTGGCGTGCCTGCCATAGCGTGCCAAGATGCCCAGGTGTGGCGCAGATCGTGGAAGCGAAAGTCCGCGATGCCAGCACGCGCACACGCACGCTTCCACGCGGCTTCAGTGATTGAAGACAGGCCAAACACCTTGCCTTCACGGTGAGGCATGGCCTCAAGCAGCGCCTTTGCGCTCGCGTTCAGCGGCACCACAATCTTGCGCTTGCCCTTGGCTTCCTCGGCAGCAACCACCACGGTGCCCGCCTCAAGGTTTACAGCCGCCCAGCGCAGGCCCAGCACGTTGGCCTTGCGCAGACCCGTCAGCAGAGCAAAGCGCACGGCAGGGCGGTAGTGTTCTGGCAGTTCGGCAATCAGCCTGTCTGCCTGCTCGCGTGTAATGAACGTCTTGCGTTCGTTGTTCTCCTGCTCGGCCTTGATGATGGGCGCCTTGTCGATCCACTCCCACTCACGCTCTGCAGCCCGCAGGATGGCCCGCATGAGGGCGCGGTAACGGTTACGGGTAGCAGGGGCGGCGCCTGTGGTGTGACGCTCCACGATGTCCCTGGTGACGCTGGCGAGCTTCATGCTGCCAATCTTGGGACGCAGGATTTCAATGCGCAGGCGGTCAGTCTCGATGCTGCGCTTGTGGCTTTTTTCCAACATCCAGCGGTCAAAGGCCTGATTGACCGTCTTGTTGGGCTTTTCCTTGAGGACGTTCTGCCGCCAAAGCTCGCCGCGCCTGATGTCGTGCGCTTTCTGAGCCTGCTTCTTGTCTGCGGTCTTGAGCGATTCGCGGATGCGGACGCCGTTGATCTGGAAGTCAAGCCAGTAGGTGTCACCACGCAGTTTGATTGCCATCGTTGTGCCTCGTTGCTAGTTGGAGTGGTGACATCATCGCATCAGCGTGAGGATTCCGCAATGCCCCATTGTGCGATAAGCGCAGAAGACGAAACGATGTATTTGTTTTGGCTTCTGTCAAAAAACAAGATGCCAAGCTCCATTAACGGCTTTACGCACTTTAGTAGCGAAGCATGAGCCATGTTGTGCTCGCTAATGCTTGAGCAAACGTGCAGATTTTCGATCCTGTTGTCGTCTTCGACGCAATTGATGTGATGGACAACCTCAGACAACAGAAGATGCCGGCCAATTTGCTCCTCAACTCTCAGTCTGTGCTGCGGGACAAACCCTTTCCTGGCAGCAGGGTGGCTGCATGCTTTTTCCAAGACATGCCCAATACCTTTACCTCGCTTGCGCCTGACGATGCCATCAGGCTTTTCACGCACTTGAAGTAGGCATTTTGGGGAGCAGAACGCAACAGAAGAACGCGCCGCATTCGACTTGTTTTGCAGCATCTCTTTGCCGCATGCGGCGCAAGACTTCAGCATGTAGTAATGATTTGCCTGCTTCCCACTGCCTTCGTAAAAAAACGGCTTTCTAAACAAGCCTCCGCCTTTTTCTATGTAGCCTGGGAACACATCGCTATAACGCTCATTCGCGCCAAGGCGGGTGCCTTTATGCGCCGGCATGCCTGTACCCCCATGCGCCAATCAGCGCGCTCTCTGCGCGTCCTTCGTCCTTTGCTCGCTTGAACTCGCCGGCTTTGTCGGGCCACATAGAAATTGCCTTGGCCCTGCTGCCGTCCTTGCTTGAATTGAGCCCCATGTCTCGCTTCCACTTTGCTGGCGTCACCAACACCAGCGGAATGTTGAATGCGGCAAGCACACCCTTGACAACGCCAAACCCTTCGCCAAAGGCGAATGCGCTTGAGACGCCCATTTGCGGGCTGGAAGACACCGCCTCCATGTAAGCGCACTTAGCCCCATCCCAGCAGCCGATTTCATGCGCCAGAAGCTCGGGGCTGATGCGCGTCTTAGTTGACTTGCCCACCTTTATCTCGACGGTTGGCATGTCCCAAACCTCAACCAGACGACCGTCTGAATCAATGATAGCGACCGCGCCCTTAAGTCCAGGGTCTACGCCGATGGTGTAATCGGTCATACGACCTCAGACCAATCAGTCGCAAGCATCTCATCCCATGTGGGCACCCAGGCAACGTCTCTGTCCCTGTGCCACATATAGAAGCCCTTGTCCTTAAGCCTGATGAACGCCTCGCCCCAGTCTCTGCGGCGCACGCGCTCGCCGCGCCTGAGAGCATCAAGCGCAAGGCCAAAGTCAATCTCTCCAGTGGTTGCGTTGTAACGCGCCATGATTCCTCCTTACAGATGTTGAGCGAGTTGAAAGACAGATGTGGGTGCTTGATTGGGCAGCAGCTTTGCTTGGCGCTTACGCTCGCGCCATGTCTGGCAGCGTTCCTTGTCGCTGATCACGGGCGGCTTCTTGGCATCGCGCTTATCGCCTAGAGCGTACACAGCCCGCAGGTACTTGCGGCCCACGCCTTCGCGGGTCCATGAGTAAACATAGACCTGCTTCTTGCGCACCTTGATGCGTAGTCCTGAGATGACTGAACCCACGTTGTTGTAGGGCACGCTGGGGAAGAACAAAGCCACTTCGTGCATTGTCAGCGGGCCACACTCGCGCAGGACGCTGCGGACGTTCTCGTAGGTGAGTTTCATTGTTGTGAGGTAACCCGCCCGCACACTCGGCACTTGATGGCGGCGTACAGGGGCTGGTTGCAGTGGTCGCAGCCCTGCTGAACCGGCTCTGCCAGCGCGGCGCGGAGGGCGGCTTTGACGATCTGCACTTGTTGCAACCCATGCCATTGATGTTCTTGTCTGACGGCGCATATCTCCAACGCCTCCAGCGCCTGCTGGGCGGCGGTTCTCAGGTCAGTCATTCCTGCCCCCTTGCGCGGATGGCTGCTGCGTCCTCAAGCGCCTTGATGTGCGCGTTGATCTTCTCAATCTCTGGCGCGTTTGATTCTTTGATGCGTTCACGCTCGGCAGCGGCGACAAGGGCGGCAAACGGCGCAAGCATCTCAACAAGCCTGTCATCCCAGCGTTCTTTGTCTTCGTCTACCAATCGTGCATTAGTGATGCCGGTGCAATGTCCTTCGCTGTCGTAGAAGTGATAAAGCCCAGCTTCCTGCGCCATGCGGATGATGTCTTCTTTACTCATTACTGCTGCCCCCTATCCCATGCGCCCGCTCGATGGCGCGGGCAACTTCCACTGGACTGATCTGCGCGAACCCAAGCGAAGCGCAGATGATGCCAATCTCCTCCTCCGTCAGCGGCTTGCGCTGGGGTGGGGCGGTGAAGAGTGGAAACACATCGGAGTCATGCCTGAACTCTGCGTCTACGACATTGCGCCCGTCGTGGTAACAAAACGGCTCCTGCACCGGCTCTGCCAGCGCGGCCTCCAAAATTTCCATCCACCCTCGCAGGCTTTCGGTGGTGCCATATAGCTTCCACACTTCAACGACGTTCTGAGCGGCTTCGCGTAGGGTGGTCATGGCTTGAACGCCTGCAGCGCCTGCAGCGCCTGCAGAGTCTTGGTCACGCGGGCTTTGCGCTCGCGCACAACAGGTAGATCGCGCTTGGTTGGCACTGCGTCCAAGTCATCGCTTGGCATGTCAGGCCACGGGTCTACAACCTTGGCAGTTGGGAATGCAGCCTTCATCGGCGCCACATCCTCAATCAGTGCGCCAGGGCAGCGGTGTAGCTCGGCTGATGTGAAGCGTGGCTCAGGGCCGGGGCCGTTGCTGAACTCGACGCCTGACGTCTTGTGCTTATAAACAACGTAGTCATTGCCTCCATCTTGCGGCTCCGCATACGGCACAAGCGCAGGGATCATCAGGTGTGAGTCGCAGCCCTTGCGCTGGGCATCGTCGGGCAGTGCTTTGCTGTGCTGCTCGCACCGCCATGCCGCATTCTCAACGGGTGAGGCATGGCAGCATGTGCGGCAGTTGGCCTCGGCGGCTGTGTCGCCATGACACACAGGGTGGAAGTTGCAGAACTTGCACTGCCAGTTGGTTGGATCGTTGCTGATGCGGGGCGGGGGCTCTGTTAACGAAATCAGGCGCTCGGCCTTTGCCATAAGCGTTTTGAAGCGGGCATCATCGAAATGCACCCATTCGGTGTAGACGTCATCAGTATCCTTGTCCACGCCCATGTAGAGAGCGCGGTCCAACTCCATCAGGCCCATGTAGATGGTCATCTGGTCAAAGTGCTGCGGCTTGGCTTCGCGCACGCGCTTTTCAATCAGTTGCGTGAATGACTTGTGCGAAAAAGTTTTGAACTCCAGCACTGCAGGCGTCTTGGGCGCCTCTGGCAGGCCTTGAGCCACGCCATCGAGTGAGCCACCGAAGTGGCCGTTGTGTGCGCTCACGCGCCACTGACCGCCCGTTGCTGGGTCAGTCTCCCAGACCTCTGCGCCAATTCCTTTCAGTTCCTCAATCAGCCGCGATTCCTCGCGCACGCCAGTTGAGAACAGACGCAGGATGCGGCCAGGAAACTTAGGCTTGAGAGCCCAGCGCCATGACATCCAGATGTGACGCTCGCACTCATGGCCTATCAGGCTAGCGCCCATGTGCGGGCGGTGTTCTTGGGGCTTGCTCTCGTACCACTTAACTATGGCCTGAGCGGTTGTGTGTTGTGAGTCTGGCAGCTTCATAGTTGTCTTTCGTTAGGTGAGCGGCCCCCGCGCAACCGGGGGCTGTTGCGTGCCAACTGGAGAGAGTAACCACGCTCACTGGGCATCCAGCCGCTCTCAGTTGATTAACGCGCCCAGGGCCGTGCGCCAGCAGGCGCGGCAGGCTTTGCAGGGGCGGGCTTAGGCGCTGGCGCTGCAGCCTGACCGTAGGACATCACGCGATTGCGCGTCGGGTCTTTGCGGTCAATCTCGACGCCAATGACAAACGGAATGTCGTGCAGCTGCTCTGTGTCCGTCAGGTCATCAACACCAACGGCCATGCACAGAGCGCCCAACGCAGCCTTGGCAATGTCCTCGGCGGTCTTGTTCGGGTTGTTGACGTTCAGACGCTCCCAGATGCGGCGCCCGGTGTATTCGCCGTCAACGATCTGCATCTCAAGCTCGATGTACTCGCCCGTGTTCGCCTTGGTGGCCTTGATGTCGGACTGAGCAATGATGACTTCGTAAGTGCCAGGGGGCAGGGGTCCGCGCTGCGGTGCGGAGGGCTGGGGTGCGCTTGATGCGTTGAAAGAAAACTGTGCCATGTTGATGGTTCCTTGCTTTAGGCTTGCATTGCTTGGTTGAGTTGGGTGGCGAATGCCTCCCACTCCAGCGGGCAGTCGCGCAGGCCGAAACGACTTCCCGATGGATATGCAGGGTGCGGCTCCAAATGCAGCACGCGCTCGGTGGACTTCAGTGCCTTGGTTTCCTTGTTGCCAAAGCCCGCGTCTACTTGCTTGGTCTTGATGCGGTGAGCCGCGAAGCCAACGATGTCGGCCCACTCCTCAACAAGCGCAGAGGCGCGGTTGTGCATCTTCAAGACGTATGCGTCATAGCCCTCATGCGTGGGTGACTCGATGCGCTGCACCTTCACATGACAGATCAGGATCACGCCCATCTGTCTGTCGCGGCGCAATGCCTCCAGGCCATCCAGCACGTTGCGCCATTCAGCCGCAGCCGCGACATAACCTTTGCCAAAGCCCGGAGTCTCGATGTCCTTCCAGCCGTTTGCCTTGCACACATGCTGATTGACCAGAGGCTCAAGCCAATCGAGCGAGTCAAGGAACACAGACTGAAAGTTGTGCTCCTCATTGAGGAGCGTTTTGATCGCGCTGTAGACGTCATCAAGTGATGTCGCCAGCGGGAAGGCTTGCGCGTCAACGCCCGCCAAACCGTCTTCAGTGCAGATGCCGATGGACGCTGGCGCAGATGCGGCAAAGGTTGATTTGCCAATCTTGGGTTCGCCAGCAAGCAGAATCTTTGGCGCTTCAAGGCGCCGTGTCTTGCTAATTGATTGAAGGTTGAATGCCATTACGCTCTCCGATAGGTGCGCGTCAGCCTCGCGTGTGCTTGCGGGCGTGCGCTGGTTGTGAATCCTGTGTGCTTCATGTCTGAGGCGAACCGCTTTGCCAGCCCGCCCCAAGCGTTCGGGTGATGGGGCTCGCCAATGTGCGGCGTGACCCACATGCGGAACTGCTCAAGCGTGAATTCGTCAGGCGCGTGGTGCTGAAGCCAGAACCGCCAGCCATGCTCGACTTCATCGGCCCAGGCCTCAGCGTTCGCCATGACGGTATCGATCCCTGCATCGCGCAGGGCTGCGCCGGTTTCCACGGCGTCACTCGCTGCTGAACTTGATGGACACGCCCGTCTTTGCGGGCTTTGTCTCAATCGCTGGCGCGATGGCCTGCCACAAGTCTGGCCTGTGCTGGCGTATGGCCTTTAGCCGCGTCTCATCGGCCTCGACCTTTGTCTTTACTGGCCTGATGTCATCGGGCCATGAGCCCGACAAGGCGATGAGCTTGTCCACATCGGCCTTGTAGGTGATCTTCCCCGTCAGGGTGATCTTGACGCCCTGCGGCGTCTCGAAAGTCTCGGAGCCTTCTTCCTTGGCGGGGTGCGCCTTCAGTAGGTCATCCTCGATCTTGATGCGCTCGGCCTTTGCGGCGTCTTCGCGTTGTTTGGCAATGCTCCAAAGCGTTGCCAGTCTGTCTAAATCATTCATCGTTGCCTCGGTGGTGTGGTGGGTCAGAAGGGAGCCGCTGGCAGCTTCTTCAGCATTGCTGCTGTGTGCTGTTTTTGGGCTTGGCGGCAAATAGTTCCAAAAGGCCAACCGGGGGGCGCGGTTGGTGCCTTACGGCCATTGGGTTGTGTGTGCATCGTTGTCCTTGGTTGGGGTTGTGATTGTGTGTGGGTGGTGAGAATTACGCAATACCGTCTGTGTAAGAAATGGTGCTTGTGTTGCTGCGGGCCTCGCCCAAGAGCGCGGCGTAGGCCACAAGGTCCTCTGCAGAGTCTGCATGGTAGGTGGCTCGCTGGGTGAGCCTGACGGCCTTCAAAAGCATCATCATCATCCAGCCATCGGACTCTGAGAGGTTGTGGCCGGTGACGGCGTTAAACGCTGCCACTGTCCGCGCCATGCTGCGCTCGCCGTCTGGTCTGTCGTAGGTCTTGGCTCTGTCTGCCATGTGGCTTTGCGCGGCTGCGAGGAAGTCCTGTGCCTTCATGTATTTCTTCCTTGGTGATGAACTTGTGTCCGTTGGCGCATTCGCGCCGTCTGTATGGGGCTCTGGTTTCCAGTACGTCTGTCCAGGCTTCGCACTGCGGGCACTTCATGCCACCAGCAGAACAGCGACTACGCACACAAGCACAGCCAGCGCGATGGCGCCCAAGAACTCAAGTTCATTGCCGTCTGTGTTGACGCGCTCGCAGGCGTCAGGTGCGGGGCAGGGTTTGCGGCCTTGTTCGCAGGGGCCTGTGCAGTGCATGTGGGGCATGATGGTTGGCTCTGTGCCATCGTCGTAGTGGCGTTCCATGATCAGCCCGCAATCGCCCAGGCAATGAGGAAGCACATTCCGCTAATCGACGCCCAGGCCAGCAAGGCCTCAAACACGCTCATGGGAGCCTTGGTGCGCTCGATGGCGTAGGCATGGCGGCTGTCGTTTGGGAAAGCCTGTTGCATGGTTCTCGGGAACTTGCGTACTGTCGGGGTTGTCATCGCTTCTCCTTGGTTGCGTTGCGAGGATGCGATTGTGCGCCGTGATGCGCTTTGCGCAATTGCTTGTGCGCAAAATACAACATCAGTGCTTTCCCTAAGGCTTGATCCACAGCACGGGGCTGGCCCAACTGACTTGCTGGTCTTGCAAGAGCTTGCCCGCGTCTGTGCTGAGAGTCAGGTTGAACGCGTCTTTCCTGTATCCGCGCCGCACATAGGCCAGCACCTGAGTGCCATCCTGCAGAGCGCATAAGCACATGCTGTCGATCTGGTCCCTTGGCTCGCGTTGTTCTGACGCAACAAAGAACACCCATCCGTCTTTTGTGTGGCCTGGGCTGCGCACTTGCACTGCGTAGCTGTCTGCCGGTACGTCTGCTGGCGCGAGGATCTTTTCGTGTGTCTTTGGCGCCAGCATGTTGATGTGGCCTGCTGCATCGCATACGCCGCTGACGGGCACGCGCTTGATGTTGTCATCGACCTTGATGCCTGCTTGGCGCATGACCTCAGAGGCTGGTACGCCGAGAATCTGGGCTATCCGGTTGGCTTCATGCAGCGACATCTTGCGCTTGCCGCGTAGCATGTAAGACACTGCCGCCGCGTCAACGTCCAAGAGCTTGGCGAGCCCTCGCTGTGATAGCTCAATCCCTTTCAGCCTGTCTCTGAACCATCTTGTGTTCATCGGCATAGATTGCACTACACTCAGCGTTGCGTCAATCGCACCATGATCCACTCTTTCAAATAAATCCATGACCATTCCCACCATCCACCGTCTTGAACCTGCCTTCACCGTCCTTGAGCGCCTGGGCGGGAAGTCCTCTGTCGCGGCTGAACTCGATGTAGCCGCATCCACGTTGTCTCGTTGGTGCCAGCCTGTCCCTGCCGGGACTGGGGGCGTCATACCTCAGCGGCATTGGCCTGCGCTTCTGGCCTTTGCCAAAAAACAGAATGTCTCGCTCGACGTTTCCGACCTTGTGCGCGTCTGACTCCCATGCACGCGGGAGTCGCGCTTATGACAAATTCGGATTTTTTGGCCGAGGCCATTGGGCCGCTTTCGCAGGATGAGTACGGCTGGATTTGCAGCTTTGCCGCCCCGCCAGATCAAGGCCTTTGGGCTGGCAGGTTCTGGACTGCAACGGAGCGCCAAGCCGCCATCATCGATGGGGCAGCATCCGCGAACAACTACTTCAGCACCGCTGTCCTGTCTGGCACCACTGAAGCGGGGCAGATGGCCCGCACAAAAAGCACGTTCTCGCGCTTGGCCTGCTTGGTTGTTGATGACGTAGACCCTGACTCCTTGCTCGGGGGCTTCAGTTGGTCAGTTCAGACAAGCCCTGGCAAATTCCAAGTTGGAATTTTGTTAGATCGAGATGATCCAGACTGCAGCAATCTCGCTCTGGTTGACGCTGCCATGTCGGCTCTGTCGGCTCGCGGGCGGCTGGGCGGGGGCAACGACTCATCTGGCAATGCGGCAGTTCGCTATGTACGCCTGCCCTATGGCCTCAACACCAAGCCCCGGCCTGCTGGGCCGTGGGAAGTGCGCCTAGAAACCTGGGCGCCTTCTGTGCGTTGGAGCCTTGCAGACGCCTGCGCTGCAGTGGGCCTTGACCTTGATGTCCTGCGCTCTGCGGTTAATCGTGGTGAAAAAACAACACGCAACAGCCCTAGCGGTAGTGCTGGCTCGGTGGCCGGTGATGCTCTGTCGGTGCTTTCTGCGCCTTTGGATCAGCGTTCCTACCATGACGCCATCGTGCGTATGGCTGCGTCTTTGGTGGCTGGTGGCATGTATCCAGGCGCTGCTGTGGACTTCCTGTATTCGCTCATGGATCAGGTGAAGCCTGCTGGGCCGTTGGAGGAGGTTGCACGCTGGTCTGCGCGGCGGGCTGAGATTCCGAGGGCTGTGCGCAGTGCTGAGAAGTTTGCGCCGCCTGATAGGGCGCCTGCACAGATAACCGTCAATTTGTTAGCACGACAGGGCGCTGATGTTAAGAATTCGCCGGATTCTGAACATGAGGCGCCCACGCTTCTTCTGAGTCTGCATGAGCTTGAGAAGCGCAGCGCGGCTATTCGCTGGCAGGTCAAGGGGTTCATTCCTGATGACTCTCTGGGCATGATGTTCGGCGCGTCTGGGACGTTCAAGAGCTTCATTGCCCTAGACCATGCCCTGCACATCTCTCATGGCCTGCCGTGGCTTGGCAGACGCTCCAGCATTGGCCCCGTTGTCTACATTGCTGCAGAAGGCGGGGCGGGCATCTATAGGCGCGTGGCTGCGTGGCACAAAGAGCACAACCTGCCCCTGTCTGAGCGTTTCCGCGTCTGTGTTGTGCCTCTGGTGTTGAGCATTTCTGAACACGTTGACGCACTCGCAGCAGCCATCGAGGCCATGCCCGAGCGCCCATCTCTTGTCTACGTTGACACCCTCAGCCAGACCTTTGATGGCGACGAAAACAGCGCAACAGATATCAGCGCATATCTGCGCCTCATCAACGCCAATATCCGCGCCCGCTTCCAATGCTGCGTAGTAGTAATCCATCACTCAGGTCATGCAGCTACTGAGCGCCCTCGCGGCTCATCTGCAATTACTGCCAACGTGGATTTCATGCTGGGTGTATATCGGCCAGACGCCGGGTTATCCATTGCCCGCGTTGAAGTAATCAAGCAGAAGGACGGCGAGAAACTAGCCGCCCAGACGTTTGAACTTAAGCGCGTGGTATTGGGCGCTGATTCTGATGGCGACGAAATCTCATCCTTGGCTGCATTCCATAAGGACGTCGCTGGGCCTGTTTTGGCTGCGTTTGCAGCCCGTCTTAATGCGCATGAACAAGTGCTGATGGAGCTTCTTGGCGCGTCTGGCGCTGCGGCTGAACATGATCTGCGCCACCAGTTCTATGACGCTTTCGGGGATGAGTGCCGGTCTTCTGGACGCGAGTTCAAACAGGACAACGCCCGCAAGGCGTGGAATCGGGCTTTGAGCGCCCTGTCGCAGAAGGGACTTCTGACCGTGACAAGTGCTGGAATTGTAAGGAATCAGTCAGAAACCGGGACATGACGCTTGTAGGGTCTTTCTGGTGCCGGGACATGACCGGGACAGAAAGCGGGACAAAGCCGGGACAAAGCGGGACAGAACGGGACAAGCGGACACCATCAGCCGGGACGGGACGGGACACACCCTTAAGGGTGTCCCGGTTGTCCCGGTTGTTGTCCCGGTCCCGGTGTTTTGTCCGGTTGGGAATGAAAAAGGCCCCGCGTGGGGGCCTGGGGGTTGGGTGGGGGGGTGCGGTCAGATGCTGACGGCTGAGAAGCCAGAACCGCAGGCGCGGCTGTAGCCGTCATCATGCGTAACCATGACCTTGGCGGCTGTCTTGCTGGGCTTGGCTGGGCCGGTGTAGGTGTGCTTGCCGAGGGCGTCCGCAATGTGCTTTTGGATGTTGTGAATGTTGCCCCAGTCCTCAAGGCCGGGGATGGGCGTGCTGTAAAGGACGCCGCTGCGATATTGCTCAACGGTGGGCGCTGGCATATTGGCGCTGGCGAAGTTACCGGAGAATTTAGCCATCATGCGATTAATGCCGCGCTGGACTGCTACGTCCGAATAATCGCGGTCAGTAAATACGAAGTCAGCGGAGAAATGCACGGGCTCGCCGTCAATCATGTGATAAATCGAGCCCTTGTAATCAATCGAGCCGTCGAAGTAACCGCCGCAGAATGTCTGCGTGATGTCGCGCACCTGGGCATCGTTGGGGCCGTCGATCCAGCGGACGCGGATGCTAGAGCCGCCGCTGTAGGTGTCGCTGCGCACGCTGAACTTGACGCCAGGGAAAGCCTCCTTGAGGGCTTGGCGGATGAGCTTGGCTGTGTCGGCTGTGGAGATGTAGCGGGTTGTCATGGTTGGCCTCGTTGGGGTGGTTGGTGGGTTAGGTGCGGCGGGCAATAGCACGAGCCTTCTGGGCTTCCAGGCGCTGAAGTTCTGCTGCGGCCTCGCACATGGCCCGCGTCCAGTTGGAGAAGTTGCTCCAGCGCACACTGTCAAGGTGCCGCCATCCGTTGACGTCTCCGCGCTCCATTTCGTCGATCAGGCCAGCACTAGTGATGGCGCGGTTGTTGCGGGCTGCGCGGATGATGTCGTTGAAGATTGCTTGCGTTGCGTTGTTCATGTTGCGGCTCCGGGTTGATGGTTGGTATGGACTCTATTGTGAGCTTTCCGCACCATGATGCAATAGGGGAAACCCTAAGAACACAACTTTTTTGCGTCTGCCTTGTGGTGCGGTAACATCAGCGGCATGAGTGAAACGCAATTTGCGGAGCATCAAGTCCCGTCGTTTGCTTCCGCTAACTTCAACCCCGAAGTAGGGAGAGAACAGCGAGAAAAGAAGGAGCGCCCCAAGCTGTCCACGCGAGACGAGGCGGGGCGTCCGCGCAGCCCAATCAACGGGGCGCTTGTGCCAAAGGGCCGCGCCAAGGGAACGCCCAACAAGGTCACGCAGACGCTGCGCGAGGCGGTCGAGCTAGCCGCCAGGGACTGCCACCCGCAGGGCCTAGCAGGCTGGCTTGTCGAGCGTGCGCAGGGCGGCGTGCAGGACAGGCAAATCTTTGCGGGCCTTGTCGGCAAGGTCATTCCGATACAGGTCAATCAGGACGTCAGCGGCGGCGTCAGCATCAGCTTGAACTGGCTTGGCAGTCGCAACATCGGCACGATTGCGGCACAAGCCAAAGTCATCGATGCGCAAACCATTGATTTGATTGAGGAATCCCAGCCGAGGCACTGGATTGCTGATGCAACAGGTGCAGAGCCTGCAGCGCAAGGGCTACAAGCCACGCAGCATGGCTCAGGCCACCAGGGTAGCCAAGGCCCTGCGAACGCGGCTCCTGAGCCCGTTAAAACGCTTTCG
>Ga0315906_10007055_pt1 | contig 13750 bp, 11 predicted proteins | sample LakEriMetagenome_4_FD_203526 | JGI IMG/M metagenome (GOLD analysis project Ga0315906, IMG submission 203526) | Freshwater fungal communities from buoy surface, Lake Erie, Ohio, United States - Buoy 2 MA122 | ecosystem: Environmental > Aquatic > Freshwater > Lake > Lake biofilm | place: USA...
TATAGTTGGGGCTGCATCTATTCGTGCCGAAGGTATAACAGGAGAATTGAAGGGAAAGGAATTGGCTGCAACCAGGGGTTTGACACTTGGGGAATCTTTACAAAGAATTGCAGGTGTGACTGTTTTGCAAACAGGAAACAATATCTACAAGCCAGTCATACAAGGATTGCACAGTAGTCGCGTTTTAATTTTAAACAACGGCATCAGACAAGAAGGTCAGCAATGGGGCAGTGAACATGCACCTGAGATTGACCCATATGTGGCTAATCGTCTTACTGTAATTAAAGGCGCTTCTTCCGTAAGATATGGGGGTGATGCTATAGGAGGTGTGGTTTTGGTGGAACCTAGGTTGTTGCAATATCATCGTGAGTTGAATGGGGAAATCAATCTTGCAGCATTTTCCAATAACCGACAAGGTGTAGTTTCTGCAATGGTTGAAAGTAGTTTTGATAAGGAAGAGAAAACTGCATGGCGTTTGCAAGGAACCATAAAACGAGGTGGAAATGCAAGAACTCCTGAATACTGGTTGAAAAATTCTGGCGTTGAAGAGTTTAATATGTCGGGTGCAGCGGGATGGCGCAGCAACAACAAGGGTGCCGAAGTTTTCTATAGTATATTCAACAGCAGGATTGGCATTTTTTCTGGTGCCCACATTGGCAACCTGACTGATTTAGAAAATCTAATTCGACTCCAGCAGCCACCTGATTATATCAAGGATGCAGGTTTTAGTTATAAAATTGACAGACCCTACCAAGATGTGCAACATCATTTGTTGAAGATTAAGGCGTATTCAGAAAATCTTGGAGAAAGTCGCCTCAGTCTAACTCTATCCTCTCAATTGAATATTCGTAAAGAGTTTGATATCACGAGATCTGAATCAGATTTGCCGCAGTTGCAATTGAATTTACTAACGAACATGGCAGATCTTGTTTGGGAACATTATGGAAATGATAAGCTGAAAGGCTCTATGGGATTGAATGCAATGCTTCAGCAAAATTCAATTAACTACCGCTATTTTATTCCTAATTATACAGGTGTTGATCTGGGTTTTTGGATTGCAGAAAAATATAAATTCAAGAAGTGGCAGGTAGAAGCGGGTCTGCGTTATGATTACCGGACTCGATTTGATATTAAAGACAATGATAAAGCACCGAATGATATCTTGATGGGCAATGCATTGGTGCCAGGAGATCCATATGGGAGTAGAAATTTTAGTGGACTTTCAGGGACAGGTGTAGTTGCTTATACATTCAATGAAAATTTAAGAGCATCTGTAACGGCCGCCACGGCATGGAGAGCTCCACAAGTGAATGAGCTTTTCAGTAACGGATTGCATCACGGTGCAGCAAGGATAGAGCGAGGTGACCCCACTATTAATCCTGAGCGTGCATATAGTTTGTTGGGTAACATCTTGTACAACAATAGTAAGTGGGAGATTGATTTTGGAGTCTACAATAAAGTCATCACTGATTTTATTTATTTAAAGCCAGCCTATCCACCACTACTAACTATACGTGGAGCATTCCCAGCATTTGATTATGCACAAACTGATGCGGTGCTTTCAGGTGCTGATGTAAATATTGGTTATAAATTCAATAATCATTTGCGTTCACAGATCAAAGCATCTATTTTAAGAGCTTATGATCGATCACAAAATACGTGGTTGATACAAATGCCATCGGATAGATATGAAGCAGATCTTAGTTATGTTTTTGTAGAAGGTAGAAAATTAAAACAACCATCTGTCAAAATTGCTTATCAATATGTTACAGAGCAAAAGAGGGTGCCACCTACTGGGAATATAAAAGTGGTTAGCCAAACTGGTCAGGAGTCGATGGAGTCTGATTATATGGCACCACCGCCTGCATATGGGTTGGTTAATTTTGAAGCAGCTGCTGGTATGGAGTTGATGAGAAAGAAAGTTGATGTTGTATTTGGAGTATCGAATGTATTCAACGTTACTTACAGAGATTACATGAATGCATTTCGTTATTTCGCATTGGATAGAGGAAGAAATATTTCATTAAAAATAAAAATGTCGTTTTAAATTTTAAAGTATGAAAAATAGAAATTTAATGATGCTCCTTTTGGTTGGTATTACCCTTATCATGAACAGTTGCAAGAAAGACACCATTGATCCAAATGAAAATGAATTGATTACGACTGTAAGAATGAAATTTACCAATACGCTATCATCCAGTATGAGTCCATTGGTGTATGAATTCAAAGACTTAGATGGTGAAGGCGGTGCGGCTCCTGTTAAGTTTGATGATATCGTATTGCAAAAAAATATTCCTTATATCTGTGAAGTAACTGTTCTGAATGAAAGTGTAAGTCCAGCAGATAATATTACAGCTGAAATCAAGGCAGAAGCCAATGATCACCAATTCTATTTTGTTCCAAGTTCATCAAATCTACTCTCTGTTTCTAATTATGATACCGATACACAAGGGTTGCCTCTGGGGTTGTCTTCATTTTGGGTAACTGGTTTAAATCCAGGAAGCGGTACAGTTAAAGTTGTACTGAAACACAAACCAGGAACAAAAGCTGCTAATGACCTGATCAACAAGGGAGAAACAGATATTGAACTCGACTTCAAATTGATTATTCAGTAAAGAGTTTAGTCTTTTTTTCTTTCACCGATCTGCTGACGCCACATGGCATAATAAAGTCCTTTGGCGTTGAGCAGATCCTGGTGTGAACCAGTCTCCACAATTTCACCACGTTCCAAAACATAGATCGTATCTGCATGCATGATAGTGGATAGTCGGTGTGCAATCAGCAAAGTAATTTGTTCTTTCCTTGCTGAAATCGATCTGATGGTTTCCGTTATTTCTTCTTCTGTGATAGAATCCAAAGCAGAGGTTGCTTCATCAAACAATAAAACTCTTGGATTTCTGAGTAGAGCACGTGCAATTGAAATACGTTGCTTTTCACCGCCAGAAAGTTTTAGACCACCTTCGCCAATTACTGTATTGATGCCATTGTCGGCTCGCTTTAATAAGTTATGACAAGAGGATTTGTCGAGTGCCAATTGAATTTCTTCTTCTGTTGCATTGGGGTTGACGAACAAAAGATTTTCTTTGATGGTGCCTGAAAACAATTGTGTGTCTTGTGTTACAAAACCAATTTGTTTTCTCAGGTCTTCGAAATCAATTTCATTTTCATCTAAACCATTGTAGAGGATTTTACCTTCTTGAGGTCGGTAGAGACCTACCAGCAATTTCATCAATGTTGTTTTTCCTGAACCAGATGGACCCACGAATGCAATTGTTTCGCCTCTATTCACCTGGAAACTGATGCCATCAATTGCTTTCTGTCTTGCAGTTAGGTGTTTGAATCCAACTGCTTTGAATTCCAGGGTTTCTATATTGCCAAGATGTACGGGCTCTACTGGAGTAGATTCTGGTTGTTTTTGCATCAACTGGTGATAGTTGCCAATAGATGCTTCGGCTTCACGATAAGACAAAATAATATTTCCAATTTCTTGAAGTGGTCCAAAAATAAAGAAAGAGAAAAACTGCATGGTGACCATTTCATGGGGTTGCATATCGTCTCTGAAAACCAGCCACATCAGTAGAAATAAAATGACCTGACGTAAAGTATTTACGAGAGTACCTTGCAAGAAGCTGATACTTCTGATTCTTTTTACTTTGGTAAGTTCTAATCCTAAAATTTTATACGTGTCTGAATTAAGACGATTTACTTCTTGTGTTGTTAGACCTAAACTTTTTACCAATTCAATATTGCGTAAACTTTCTGTAGTTGTACCAGCAAGTGAAGTGGTGCTGCTCACAATCTTTTTCTGGATGATTTTTACTTTTTTACTCAAAGCATTGGTTCCCCATGATAAGAGAGAGATGCCAACTACATAGGCTACCGGGACGGTCCAATGTATGTATACAGATGCATAAATAAATACAAATACAACACCAACAACAATTGCAAAGAGCGCATTCACAAAGTAGTTAATGAATTTTTCAGTATCTGTTCTCACCTTGGTTAAGATACTTAGTGTTTCACCACTTCTTTGGTCTTCAAATTCCTGGTAAGGCAATTTCATTGCATGCTGAAGACCATCAGTAAAAATCTTTGCTCCAAATTTTTGGATGACCACATTGGCAAAATAGTCCTGCAGGTTTTTAGCAATGCGACTTACCATTGCGGTACCCATAGACATCAAAAGCAACAACATAGTAGCAGAGAAAAACTCATTCCAGTCAAATGCATTGCCATTTTCCTGTCTGGTATTGATATCCTGAGAAAGTTTGATGATTCTTCCGAAAATGATTGGATCGATCAATGAGAAAACGGTATTGACCGTTGCAAGAAGCATGGTGAGTGCAATCATCCATTTGTAAGGCTTCAGGTAGCCATAGAGTAATTTCATATGGCAAGATTACACCAAATTTTACACCAATGTTTAAACGCTGATAAAGAAACTATCAATTTTTTCTAAAAGTCCATTTTAGCATTTCTTTCCAGGTCACTTTTTTGCCATACATCAGAATGCCAGTTCGGTAAATTTTACCTGCAAACCAGGTTGAAAAAATAAATCCACCTACAAGGCTCAGCATTGATGCGGCCAGCTGCCAATAAGGGACAGTACTAGGCATTCCAAATGGAATTCTGCCCATCATGATGATCGGCGATGTAAATGGTATGATGCTGGTCCATATGGCCAATGAGCTATTTGGATTGGCCAATACAGATTGCAGAATGATGAATGAGAAAATAATGGGCATTGAAATCGGCATCATCAATTGTTGAGCCTCTTGCGGATCTTCATTGATTACACTACCTACGGCAGCAAACAAAGATGCATAAAATAAATATCCTCCTAAGAAATAGAAAACGAAGCAGCTGAGGATAAGCATCCAGTTTACACCTTCAGTAATTGTGTTTTGTGCTTCCAGAATTTTTAGTGCTCCAGGATTAGCACTGGCAACTGCGCTGACAGAAGTACCTGCTTGTTGGGCATTTTGAAATTCCTGATACGCTTCTGCAGGGATAAAGGCAGATAGTGAACTTGATATCGCAATCATTAATCCGATCCATAGTAGTAATTGGGTTAACCCAACACCAGCTATACCAATGATTTTACCGAGCATCAATTCAAATGGTTTACAGGAAGAGACAATTACTTCTGCTATTCTATTTGTTTTTTCTTCTGCAACTCCACGCATTACCATTGCACCAAAAATGAACATGGTAATATAAATGAGTAAGCCGCTGCCAAAGCCAATACCGTATGCAAGTCCAGAATTAGATTCTTTGGCTTCACCTTCTTCATCAGCAATCATGGACTTCATGATTACATTTTCTTCAGATGCATCTGAGATGGAATCCAGTGTAGATTTATTGATGCCTTTTTCAAGCAATAAATTATTTTCAAGTGCTTTATTCAATTGTCTTTCAATGTAACGAGAAGGTTCAAAGCCAATTTGTCCGGCTGAATGCAATTCCGCAACAATTTTTCCATCAACATAACTTGGATAGAGTACAGCATCAAACTTTTTATCCTTGTAATTAACTGAGTCTACACCTTCTGGAAATGCAAAAACAACACTACCCGTATCGCTTTTTAAATTTTGAGTAAGAAATGCAGGTTCATCAATTACAGCTACGCTGATTTCCTCTCTTGAGGTAGCTGCAAAATAGGCTGATCCTGCAATGAAGGCAACAAAGATCAAAGGCATCAGAAAAGTCATCAACAAAAATCTTTTGTTGCTTACCCTGGTGATGTATTCTCTTTTTATAATGAGTAAAACCTTGTTCATGTTCTTGGATTATAAATCGTTTTGGAATTGTCTAGCTTCTGGAGTTCCTTGTACCAATGAGATAAAAATATCATTCAGTGAAGGAAGTACTTCATTGAATGAGCGGATGTTCAATCCTTTGTTGATGAAGAATTGAATAACATCGTTGTTGCTGAAACCTTCATTGAGTTTAATGCTCAGTTGCTTTTCATTTTTTTCAATCACGTTGAACAAATGAACAGCGGTATGTTCAGGAAGGATTTGTTGGTCGAATCCAATTTCAAATAAATTTTCTTTGAAGTCCTGTTTGATTTGACCAACTGTGCCATCCAATATTTTTTGTCCCTTGTTCACTAGAATAATGTGATCACATATTTCCTCTACTTGCTCCATTCTGTGTGTGCTGAAGATGATGGTTGCACCTTCTTTGGCCAGTCGGAAAATTTCATCTTTGATCAGGTTGGCATTCACAGGATCTAATCCACTAAAGGGTTCATCTAAAATTATCAGACTTGGGTTATGGACGACTGTTGTTACGAATTGAAGCTTCTGACTCATGCCCTTACTCAAGTCTTCTACTTTTTTGTTCCACCAGGATTCCATTTGAAATTTGACGAACCAGAATTTGATTCTTTCTAAAGCCTCTTTTTTAGATAGTCCCTTTAGTTGAGCCAAGTAGAGGACCTGTTCCCCAATCTTCATTTTTTTATAGAGTCCTCTTTCTTCTGGCATGTAACCAATAAGGGCATTATCACGAAGAGGTTCAAAGGGTTTGCCTTCTAGGGTTATGTTTCCTTCATCTGGGTAGAATATACCTGTAATCATACGAAGGAGCGTGGTTTTACCTGCTCCGTTGGGGCCAAGGAGTCCGAATACTGAACCTTTTTCTATTGAAAAACTGATGTCGTCGACTGCTTTTTGTCCTGAAAAATATTTTTTCAGTCCATTGATTTCTAAAATTGTTTCCATAACAGTAGTTAGGATGGAAAATTACGATGAAAAGTTGTCAGCCTATGCGAATTGTGATAAATGGTTGGCTACTTTTTGTCCGTCCATTGCTGCACTGATGATTCCACCTGCATAACCTGCACCTTCTCCACAAGGATAGAGGTTGGTGATTTGTGGATGTTTAAAAGTCGTTTCATCTCTAGGTATACGAACGGGAGAAGAGGTTCTACTTTCTGGTGCAATCAAAATGGCTTCTTCGGTGAAATATCCCTTCATTTTCTTTCCAAATGCGATGAAAGCACGTTGCAGTGAGGTTGCAATAAAATCAGGTAATACTTCTTTGAGATTGACCGAATTTACTCCCCTTAAATAAGAGTTATCTGGTAAACTATTTGAGGTTTTATTGTAGACGAAGTCGGTCATCCTTTGTGCAGGAGCAACAAATGATCCACCTCCAGCAGCATATGCTTTTCGCTCTACTTCCTCTTGGAAACGGTGCAGTAATAAATTGTGATTGATCTTGGATTTGTTTTCTTTAACTACATCTTCCATCATCACCTGAGCAACCATACCGGAATTGGCAAATGGATTGTTTCTTTTAGATGGGCTCCATCCGTTCACTACCAGTTCATTGTTAGATGTAGAGGCTGTTGCGATTATGCCACCAGGGCACATGCAAAAAGAAAATACGCCTCTGTTGCTTACTTGTTCAACCAGTTGATAAGCGGCAGGAGGTAAAAAAGGATCTCTTTCTTTTGACACAGCACAATGGTATTGTATCGAATCTATCAATGCCTGAGGATGTTCGATTCTTACACCCATGGCAAAGGGCTTGGGTTCAATTAAAATCTTTTTGGCTTCAAGCAGGTAGAAAATATCTTTTGCAGAGTGACCAGTTGCCAGAATAACTTGTTCACCTTCAAATTTTGCACCCGATGAACAAACAACAGATTTGATTTGATTGTCTGACAGTAAGAGGTCTGTTACTTTTGCATCAAAATGAACTTCACCTCCTGCATCAATAATCTGCTGACGCATATTCTGGATGATACCAGGAAGTTTATTGGTGCCAATATGGGGATGTGCTGTATATAAAATGGATGCATCTGCTCCAAAAAAGACAAGCATTTGCAAGACCTTTTCTACATTGCCTCTTTTGGTACTTCGGGTATATAATTTACCATCACTATAGGTGCCAGCGCCGCCTTCGCCAAAACAATAGTTGCTGTCTTCATTGAGGATGCCTTCCTTGTTGAGAACTGCAAGATCCCTTCTTCTTTCTCTTACATTTTTCCCCCTTTCCAGTACTATGGGCTTGATACCTTGTTGAATCAATTCAAGTGCTGCGAACAATCCTGCCGGTCCAGCTCCAATAATGATTACTTGTTTATCGGCTTTCCCAACTTCAGGAAAAACAAAATCAGTCCGTTCCCAATCCCGGAAGGGTTCATCAACAAAAGCATTTAGTTTAAGGTTGATGAGAATATCCTTTCTTCTTGCGTCGATGGATTTTTTGAGCAAATGAAATCCAGTCACTTTTTCCTTGTTAACGCCCAATGATGCTGCAATCTTTAGAGTGACTGCATCACTATCGGCTGCATCTTTAGGAGAAAGTTGCAAAAGGAGTTCACGCTGCATGAAATTCTTGGATTAGAAAGGCAGATCGTCTGCAATGCTGTGCTGGCTATCCGGATCTGGTGAAAAAGCAGGAGGAGTATCTACATAACCAGCTCCGCTAGACATACTCATTTGTTCAATTCTCCACGCATCGAGGTTGGTGATGTAGTTGATTTGTCCGTTTTTCTCCCACTTAGATCCTTTGATATTGAAATGAACTTTGACGCTATCACCTACATTAAAGCGATCCAATATGCTGGTCCTGTCTTGAACAGTCTGGAACTTTACATAATTGGTAATCGTTCTCCCATTGATATCCTCATTCGTTTCTACTACAAATTCTCTGGTTTTAAAGGTGGCACTTCTTTGAATAGTGTCAAATTTTGCTACAATTTTTCCTGATAAATCGAATCCCATATAAATAAGTCTTTGTGCGAAGTTAACCATAAAATTGGCTGAGATGAAAAAGAAAAAGGTGCTAAAAAAGTGTAACTTCCGTTCTTCTGGAAATTTATGAAACGTATTTTCTTTTTTTCTTTCTTGGTTATTGGTTTATCTGCTTGTCACAGTTCGCAAACCTTATCCGGTGTTGGTTTTAAGGATTATCCTGTTGCCAAAGAATTACAACGCGATAGCAGTGTGCTGTCTATGTTGAAAAACTACAGAGACAGTGTAGACAAGAACATGGACGAGGTGATGGCTGTTTCAGCAGCTGAATTGTTGAAAGAGCTGCCCAACAGTACGCTTGGTAATTTTTTAGCGGATGCATATTTATGGGCAGCATCAAAACACATCAATAAACAGGTGGATGTAGCATTTATGAATCATGGTGGTGTCAGGGTGAACCGGATACAGGCTGGAAACATCACCCGTAGGCATATTTTTGAAGTGATGCCATTTGATAATGCATTAGTGATTATTGAGATCAGGGGTACTGTTTTAAAAAACTATTTAGATTTTTTGGCTGCGGATGGTGGAGGTGGTGGATTGGCGGGATTGACTTACCGTATCCAGGATAAACAGGCTGTCGATATCCTCATCAATGGCAAGCCGATTGATGCGAATAAAACTTACCTGATGGCAAATTCAGATTATGCAGTGGATGGCGGTGGAGGTTTTAACGCATTTAAGCAATTACAGCAGAACCGGACGAATTATTTGCAGCGGGATGCTATATTGGATTATTGCAGAATGCACTTAAGTGCAGGAAAGCAATTGGTAGTGAATCAACCCAAAAGAATCACAAAATGAACAGGAGAAAGTTTATTGTTGATACCAGTCTAACTGCAGGAGCATTATTGATAGGGACTCCTGGTGTTCAAGCATCCAGTGGTGGGAGTCGCATTACGATTCTGCATACCAATGATGTGCACAGCAGGCTGGATCCCTTTCCTATGGATGGTTCTAGAAATGCAGGTCAGGGTGGTGTTGCTGCTAGAGCAGCTTTAATCAAAAAAATCAGAGCACAGGAAGAGCATGTATTGCTGTTGGATGCGGGTGATATATTTCAGGGTACTCCGTATTTCAACGTTTTTAAGGGTGAACCTGAATTAAAGGCAATGCATCAAATGGGGTATGATGCTGTCATTATGGGTAACCATGATTTTGATGCAGGGCTAGAAAATTTCGCAGAGAAGATAGTTACACATGGTAAAATGCCGGTGCTCATGAGTAATTATGGGTTTGAAGGGACGGCCATGGAAAGCATCAATCAGCCGTATAAAATATTCAGAAAAGGCGATCTGAAAATTGGTGTATTGGGTGTTGGTATTGAACTAGCGGGACTCGTTCCAGAGCAGCTTTATGGTAAAACAGAGTATTTGGATCCGATTCAATATGCATCTGTTCAAGCCAACCTTTTGAAGCAAAAGCACAGTTGTGATTTGGTTATCTGTCTTTCGCATTTGGGGGACAAATATGCAGATAATAAAGTCAGTGATGAAGTGTTGGCCAAGGAGTCGGATGATATTGATTTAATTATTGGAGGTCATACTCATCGGTTCTTTGAAAAACCCAGAGAATATAACAATAAAACGGGAAAAAAAGTGCTGGTGAACCAAGTTGGTTGGGGTGGTCTTCAACTGGGGAGGTTGGATTTCGAATTCTTAAGTGGGAGGCCCCAAAAATTAGACAAATCGCAATCAAACTTGCAAGTGAAAAATATTGTAGAATAAAAAATTTTTTTATTTGTAATCAGAGTATATATTCGCTGTCCGACACGATTTTAAGAAGGAAAGGAAATGTGGAAAACTGGAATTAAAAGCGTGAAGGAGATCAGATAGACCCTTAAGAAATCAACAAGATATACAGACTGGGTGGCAGGTGTTAATTAGGAGAGTGTTTAACCTTTGTGAATTGTTGCGATCTGTAAGCAATTTGATCTGGATGAAATTGTAAAAATCAAAGCCTAAACTGCCGGGGACTAATGGAGAAACCTTTTGAAAAAATTTGGAATAATTGTTTGGCCATCATTAAGGATATTGTGGAGTGGCAACACTTCAAAACTTGGTTCGAGCCGATTAAGCCGGTAGGACTAAAAGATAATGTACTAACCATTCAAGTTCCAAGTCAATTCTTTTACGAATACATTGAAGAACATTATATCAACCTTCTCGCAAAAACGCTAAAGCGTGAATTAGGCAAGGATGCAAGGTTGGAATACAGAATCATGGTGGATAGTGGAAATGGAAAGTCGAAGCCACTTACCATGGATGTTAGCGGACAATCATTCAAGAGCTATTCTAATAATGAAATGGATTTCCCACTGGTGATCAATAACCATGTAAAGAATCCATTTGTGATTCCTGGTCTGAAGAAAATGCAGATCGATTCACAGCTCAATCCCATTTACACTTTCGATGCTTTTGTGGAAGGAGATTGTAACCGCGTGGCACGCAGGGCAGGTAAGACTGTCGCTGAAAAGCCAGGTGGTACATCTTTCAACCCATTGGTTGTTTACGGTGGTGTAGGTTTAGGAAAAACACATTTGGTACAGGCAATTGGAAATGAAGTGAAAAGACTCCATCCAAACAAAGTTGTATTGTATGTAAGCTCTGAGAAATTCATCAACCAGTTCCAGGACCACAGCAGGAACAATGCCATCAACGACTTCATCCATTTTTACCAATTGATTGATGTTTTGATCTTGGATGATGTACAGTTCTTCAACAGGGCTGAAAAAACTCAGGACGCATTTTTTGCCATCTTCAACCACTTACACCAATCTGGAAAGCAATTGATTTTGAGTTCAGACAAGCCACCAAAAGACTTGGAAGGACTACAAGAGCGTTTGTTGAGCAGGTTCAGATGGGGTCTCAGTGCAGATTTGCAGGTGCCTGACTATGAAACTAGAATTGAAATTCTGGAAAAGAAAATGAAGAACAATGGACTTGACCTGCCTAAGGATGTGGTGAAGTACATTGCTTATAATATTCAGAACAATGTGAGGGAGTTGGAAGGTGCATTGATTTCATTGTTGGCACAGTCTTCTTTGAACAAGAGAGAAATCGATCTTGATTTGGCTAAGAAGGTATTGCGCAACTTCATCAAGACTTCTTCTAAAGAGATCACTATTGATACCATTCAAAAGATGGTTTGTGAGTTCTTTGATTTACCATACGACAGGTTGTTGCAGAAGACAAGAAAGCGTGAGATTGTGCAGGCCCGTCAGATCACAATGTATTTGGCTAAAATCTTCACCAAAAACTCCCTCAAGACCATTGGAGAGCATTTTGGAGGAAGAGATCATACCACAGTAATTCACTCTTGTCAGACTGTAAAAGACCTGATGGATACGGACAATATGTTCCGTGAGAGTGTGATGGAGCTTCAGCAGAAGGTGCAGTTGGCTGCCATGTAACCTTATTCAACAATAGTTGCATAAATCTTTTGGGGATTGCAGGTTCTTTAGTAATTTTGCCCTCCCTGAAACATTAGGTTTCAGACGGTGGGGTGGATGAGTGGCTGAAATCAGTAGTTTGCTAAACTGCCGTACGGGTAACTCTGTACCGCGGGTTCGAATCCCGCCCCCACCGCAGTTAAAGATAGTTCCGGGAAGTAGCGCAGGCCGGTAGCGCACCTGGTTTGGGACCAGGGGGTCGCAGGTTCGAATCCTGTCTTCCCGACAAAGAGCATCAAGAAATTGGTGCTCTTTTTTTGCCTTAGATAATTTTTGAAGTTATTCAATGATCAATTTGTATTTACCAAGAAGTGTGCTGACTTGATGAATTGAATGCTTAGAACCCTTTACCTTGTTATTATCTAAATCTAGGGTATAGTTAAATGAACTGGTAAAGTCTACATTTTCAAGATTGGTTTGATCAAAAATTGCTTCAGTTAAATCAGAATGATTAAATGTTGATCCTAATAAATCTGCTTCAGAAAAATCGACATCTTTAATTGATGAGTGAGTGAAAAATGTATTTTTTATTTTACACTTGAAAAATGAAGAGTGATCAAGTATGCAGTGATCAAAAGAAAAAGCCAGTCCCATTTCATTAGCCGTTTGAAAATGAAGCCCCATCATTCTACAGCCACTGAATTTTACAGTCCTGAATACGGTATTATTCGTTTTTGTCAAACTGATGTTGCAGTTGGTAAAAATGCAATCAATCAATACTGATCCCGAAATATCTGCCTGGGAGAAGTCGCAGTTATTGAAAATGCAATTTTCATATTCGCCTATGGTAAAAACTTCCTCTTGATATATTTTATTCTCAAATGTTTCAGTATCAAAAAGTTGCATAATATCCTTGTTTGCTACACTAAATGTAGTACTCAGCAGGTTAATGCAATTGTTTTTCACTTATTTTTTCAACTATTCTTTTAGCAAATCGAAGTGCACTTTGTGGTCCGTATGCTGTTATTATATTGTCATCAACGGTTACATCCATTCCAGTATAATAAGCACCAAGGGATTCAAGTGTTTCAATTTCACTGCTGAATACCGTTGCTCTTTTGTGGTTGAGTAAGCCTGCTTTTGCTAAAATGACAGGGGCTATACAAATCGCTGCAACAGGACTTCCCATTGCATGCATTTCTTTGGCTAGTGAAATCGCTTTGGGGTCATCGAAAAAAACGCGGCTACCCATACCTCCTATATAAACGATTGTTGAGTAGTCTTTTAAATTGATTTGATCTAGCTGATAATTCGATATTGCTTTCCCACCTTTGCTACCGATGCATTCACCGGTAATGCTACTTGCAATTGTTGTGGAGATTCCTGATTTTTCTAATTCAGCTTGGGTGATAAACAATTCTTCATCTCGAAAGTCTTTAGGTGCAATGATAAATAACACTGGTTTCATCTTTTTTTGTTCTTGTCTCAAATTGCATGATTTGATTTGAGATATCCTCCTTCCAATCGATTTGTTCACAAGTTTGTTGCGGTTCGGTATTTATCAACTGCTTGTCTTATCTTGTTGTAT
>Ga0315906_10007059_pt1 | contig 13747 bp, 13 predicted proteins | sample LakEriMetagenome_4_FD_203526 | JGI IMG/M metagenome (GOLD analysis project Ga0315906, IMG submission 203526) | Freshwater fungal communities from buoy surface, Lake Erie, Ohio, United States - Buoy 2 MA122 | ecosystem: Environmental > Aquatic > Freshwater > Lake > Lake biofilm | place: USA...
GGGATCTTTACTTTCAATTGTTCCTGTAAAAATTTGTTTAGCATCTGCTTCGATCTCAATCTCTGTATTGTTTAATAAAAATGAAAGTGCAGGAGGGGCCATAACTGCTTTCCCTACTCTAAGGTAGAGACTTGTATCTATGACTTCTACCCTAACTAATTGCGGATCTACCGTCTTTCCCTTCCATACCACTAAGTCGGTATCTATTTTAGTAAGAGTATCAATTACATACTTTCCATTTCTCTGAATACTAGCTTTAATTTGATGTTCTCCAAGCCCTTTAATACGCATTGTAACAGTAAATCCATCTTGTGCATAGGATAGTAATGGAAAAAGAAAAATAATAAGTATTAATAATTTTTTCATTCAACACATATTGCTGATTTAGAATAATAATTTAGTATGATAAATATATGATTTTATGATTAAAAAAAATAGCCAAATCAACTAAATGAAACTAATAATCAAATGTCACTAAAATGGATTAACTATTTTTTATAGCAATTTTTTGCACCGCTACACCTGGCCTTGCATAAACATAGCGATCTAATAATTCAGTAGTATAATAGGCATCTAAACCATTGCTACAAATGGAGCCTATTTGGTCAAGTTCTAAGAAGCCATCTGCAGTAGGTTGAAGGGATGGGTCAATCAATACTTGCTCTAACTGACCAATCACTAAAAAAGTTGCGTTCAATTCAATAGGAATAATCTCTTTAAGAGAAAGTAAGTACTTGATTGGACTCTCTTTTACAAAGGGTACTTTTATACCCTCCAAGTATTCCTCGGTCAATCCTACTTCTGTGAATTCGTTGACCTCGTCTGGGTATTTAGCACTTGTTTGATGTGCCTTATCTACAAATGAAGCATGAATATGATTGATCGTATACAACCCATTTGCTTTGATATTCGCTAAAGTATGCGGTGCGGCGGCAATCGGACGATTGATATAACCAATCAATGCAGGATCAGACCCAATATGAACCATACTACTAAACATACCTAAATTTGGTATCCCTTGCGCATTGATAGTGCCAATTAAACTGGCCGATTTAAAACCAGTTAAGCTATTGATAAAATTAGCTCTATAAATTCTTTCCCAGGACTGCCATTCGGCAGGAGTGAATTGTTGCATACAGATTTAACAAGTGAAGGCTTAAAAAGTTTGCTTTCTATTTGAAGGAATATAATTTGATGGAGTCTGGAGTCCTCTTTTCTTTGGATTTTATTTCCCATTTTGTATAGGGAGACGTTGGGAAAAATAAAGCCGTCATCACAGTACGTCCGCCATCTGCAAATAATTCAACAGAAGTTTTATCCAATAAAATAGATAAGTCCATATTCGTTGCAAATGAAAGCCTTGGTGCTACTGCTACTGCTGCAAACCCATCATTAAAATTAGAGACACCTGCTTTGGTTCTATCAATAAAGAATTGCTTTTTATCCGCATGATATCCAATAATTAATTTTTCGTTGGAAGTATTTGAAAGGATGATTTCAAAATCCATTGCTTTTATAGCCTTAATGTCAATCCGATTTGGGATGACATTTTCTTTAGAGATTATTTCTTTAAATGCATTCATAAATTCCTTGACAGGACTAGACACTAAAAGGAAATTTTTTAAACTTGCATTTTTATTATTATTCTGTTCAATCAATTTCAATTCCCTCGGTACCGTCATGGCGCTTCTCCATTTTTCTGTAGGCACTACGTTGGCGTAATTCCAATTGCTCATCCAGCCAATTAAAATATTTCTATCTCCAACATTTGAAAATGTCACGCCCGCATAATTGTCTGGACCATAATCCATCCATTTAATATCGGTAGAATAAGGCTTGAATGCATGACCATCAAAATCTCCCACTATGTATTGTGTGGCAGAGCCACCATTAGGGCCTCCTGGATTCATGCTCACTAATAAAACCCAGCTCGTTTTTCCATTCACATTAAATTGTAATAGATCTGGACATTCCCAAACACCGCCATGCGCAAATAAATTTTTACCAATTTCGGACTCCTTAGTCCAGTTGATTAAATTAGGTGAACTATAAAATTCTACATGATCCGCAACTGCCAAGTTCATGATCCATTTTTGAGTGGGCTCATGCCAGATTACTTTAGGATCTCTAAAGTCTTTTAAATTCGGGGTTTTAAGCACAGGGTTGCCTGCATACTTAGTCCAAGTCTTTCCTTCATCCAAACTATATGCAATAGATTGATTTTGAAAATCAGTCCTACCATCTTTTTCGCCCGGCATATAATGTTGGGTAAAAATAGCCACCAAGGGTGCTATGCCACCTCGACCTAAACCACTGGTATTGTTTTTATCCAATACAGCAGAGCCAGAAAAAATCATCCCGATCGAATCTGGATACAACGCAATAGGTTGTTCTTTCCATTGCACTAAATCAATACTTGTAGCATGCCCCCAGTGCATTGGACCCCAAACTGTGCTATCTGGGTAATGCTGAAAAAATAAATGGTATTGTCCATTTAAATAAACCATCCCATTGGGATCATTCATCCAGCCTTGCTTTGGCGTAAAATGAAAAGCAGGTCTATACAAAGATTCGTTGGTAAGTTTCGCATCAGGTTGTACTTGACATTGCACATTAGCATATGCTATAAAAAAAGAAAGGGTCAACAAGCTGCGATAAAAATGCATTGAATATTTTTTAATTAGTTGAAGCCTTTAATTGTTGAAGTAGTTGAATCATGTCCTCTTCCTTCTTAAGATTTAATTTATTGGTATTTACGAATGCATCTATCTGTGTGGAATAGTCAGGCAATACTTTTTTTATTGCTTTCAAAGAAAGACTGCCACCCATTGTTATCATTTTTTTAGCTGCTTTATTGTAGATATAATATAAATCATCCACAACATATTCCTTAAGAGGTGGTCCGCCGTATACAGCAGATTCTTTAATGCGTTTACTAGTATATTTTAGTAACTGAAAATTGTCCCCCTTCCCAAGTACTTCGTAAAAAGTTGCAGGCGTATTTTCGTCTACACTCGGAAATAAACACATGAACTGTTTAGAGATTTTATTTTTTTCTTTGTCCAAACCATATAAGGTAAACTCTTTTGCTTTTTCGTTCACCACATATAAACCATTCTTTTGCGTATAATATAGTTTATGATCGGCCAATGAATAGTTTAAATTAGAATCAATCGATTCCATCCCATTTATAAAAAAAACTTTGCCGAGGCCAAATTTTTCAAACAGATAAGGGGTGCCTTGTACGCCAGCAGCACCTGCAGGTAAGATCCGGCCGTTAGCGTCTGCAAATTGAACCGTCGGAACAGCATTACCGGAAATTTGTGCAAACATAGGAAGCGCGGCAGAAGATAATAAGAAGATGAAGAGGTACTTTTTCATAAAGAGGATTATTTGATAGCAGCAAGATAAAAAAAAGGGCGCACTCAATATGATCGAGGCGCCCTTTTTTATTTAGGTATATTGATTAGTTCGTATAACCAGGGTTTTGAACCATCAATGGATTTGCTTGAATCTCTGAGTTAGGGATTGGTAATAAGAATCTAAAATTACCAGACTCTAAAGTTGTTTTATTGTTTTGAGCATCAACTGCTAAACGAATAATTGGAAGATTACGTCTTTTAGCGTCAAAGAAACGATGTCCTTCGAAAGGCAACTCCTTAAATCGCTCATTCATTATAGCAGTAATTAGATCACTCTTAGATGAAAAACTTTGAGCAGTATAGCCATTAATTCTTGCATCTCTTAGCGTATTTAAATCTGCAGCAGCACCAGTTAAATCATTTAATTCTGCTCTTGCTTCTGCACGAATTAAATACATTTCACCAGTTCTGAAGACTTTACCATCTGCTAATAGTTCAGTTGGTGTACCATAAGCACCACCAGCATACTTATTAATCAAAATGGCAGCAAGTGATCTTGAACTATTTGCCTTCAATAAAGGCTCTTCAAAGAAGTAAGCAGCATAACGAATATCATTTACTTGATCGTAGCTATTTAACAAAGCTTGAGAAGGTCTCCAAGTAACAGTACCGATATTAGCTGAATTTGCAGACGTACCTCTGTACAAAGTACCAATTCTTGTTCCAGCAGTTGTTGTATTAGTCAATTTAAATGCCACTTCGCTGTTGTTTACATCCTTCCAAATTCCTGGGAAGTTTGTTTTAGAAGCTAATGGTAAAGCAGCGATGTATTCAGTTGCAAATGTAGCAGCATTAGCATAGTCTTTCATGTATAAAGCAACTCTTGCTTGTAAAGCTGTAACCGCTTGTCTTGAAGCTCTAGCAATATCAGTATTGGTAGCTGGTACAAGTGCTTTAGCAGCAACTAAATCTGCATTTAATTTAGCCATATAAGGAGCTACAGTGATTCTTGCTTGAGGCAATAAATCAGGTGTTTCCATATAAGCTAGTGCCAATGCAGTACCATCCGAAGTATTGCTATAGAATTGATATAATCCAAAATGACAGAAAGCTCTCATAAATAAAGCCTCTCCTCTAATTCTACTTTTTAGCGCTTCTTCAGTTGCGTTAGCAGCTTTTGCGTTTGGCAACGCAGCTAATACCCTGTTCACTCTATCTATTGTTCTGTAATACATAGGGAATGCGGTAAAGTTATCTCTGATAGAGATATCTGTAGAACCGTATTGCCATTCGTGCACTGTTGCAGCATTGTAAAATTCAGCTACTCTTACTTCATCAGCAAAAACGCTGTTCAACAAGATGCCCATAGTTACGTTCATCGATGCATATGCACCAATGATACCTGACTCAACATTCGCAACGGTCTTCAAAGCGACGTCTCCGCCGATGAAGTCGGTTTCTTTAACATCTATCACCTTAGAGCAAGAAGCAAAAAGGGATAACATTAAAAATGAACCTATAACCAATTTATTTTTTCTCATTTTATTCATTTTTTAGTTGATTAGAAATTAATATCTAAACCAAATGTAAACATGCTAGGGTTAGGATATTCACTCAAACTAATATTGTTATTATCTTCTGGATCAAGACCAGTCCAAGGGCTCCATATTGCTAAGTTTTGACCTTGTACATATAATCTACCGCCAGTAAATAATGGCTTACCATTAGGACCTTTAAGTGCAGGAAGTTGATAAGCAACTACTAAGTTTCTAAAGCGAACAAATTTAGCATCTTCAATATCATCTGAAGTAAATCCTCTATCTACACCTGATCTTTGATATCTTTTAATATCACCTGGAGCTGTCCATTGGTTATCAATTAACTCTCTAGAAGCTCTAACAGCAGACTGGTAACCAGGAATACCTCTTGTTATCCAGCTCTTGATGTTATTGTATCTCTGAACATCAAATTGATAAGAGAATAAACCAGAGATTGAGAAGGCTTTGTAACGAATTTCAAAATCAACACCACCTTGGTGTCTAGGTAAATAGTTACCGAATTTATCAAATTGACCTGCTTTAGCTTGGTCATTTGTTATAGAACCGTCTGGTGCTTCGTAACGAGGATTTCCAGTGGCAGGATCCACACCTAAGTAATTAAGTGTGTAGTGTGTACCATAAGATAAACCTTTTCTGATTACGAATGTACCTAAGAAGAATTCGTTCACTGCACCTAAGTTTTCAATAGTATTCTTATTGTAAGAATGGTTTAAACCAAGTGTTACACCGAAATCACGATTTCTAATCACATCTACTTTTGCATTCAATTCCAAACCTTTGTTGGACATTCTACCAGCATTGATATACAAGCTAGAGAATCCAGTTGTACCAGACAATGGCTGGTTAACGAATAAATCTAAAGTTTGCTCATCATATGCATCTAAGTTAAAACGAGCACGACCATTCCAAACACTAAAATCGATACCAATGTTTGATTTTTGTACTCTTTCAATTTTTAAATTTGGATTACCCGGACCAGTTGGAGCTAAACCTGTAATGGTTGAACCTGCATACTGAGTAGTACCAAAAGTAGGCACCTGAGGTCCTTGATAGTTGGTAACAGATTGCAATCCCGCACCATAAGAAGATGTTTGGATGGAACCAATGTTTGGAATGATACCAAATGATAATCTCAATTTCAATTCAGAGAAAATTGATTGTTTACTTAAGAAACGTTCCTGTAAGGCATTCCAAGTAAAACCAGCAGACCAAGAAGTTACTTCTCTGTTCTCTTCGTTTACGATTCTTGAAGTACCATCACGACGAATATTTGCATTCAAAGAATACTTATTGTCGAATGTGTATTTTGTTGTGGCAAAATAAGAACGGATACCAAATCCAGATTTTGCACTAGATGCATTCTGAGGATAAGTTGCAGCACCATTGGTTGGCAATGGACCAGCACCTTGTCCTGTTTCTGTCAAACGCTTGTCTAAGTTGAATAAAGTAAAACCTAAAGCTCTTTGGAAGCCTCTCACAACCTCGAAATTAGCAGATGCTTCTAATTCAGATTTACCAAATTTTTCGCTATAGGCAAGAGTAGAAGTATTGATGAAGTCGGTGTACAATCCGCCTGATTCTTGCGTCACACCAGATTGGAATGACTGTAAGGAACCAATATAAGAATCTGCATTCACATAACGTCTTACAAAATTGGTAGAAGACGTTACACCTAAATTATTTCTTACTGTCAAAGTAGGTAAAATTTTATACGCTAATAAACCATTACCTACTAATTTAATTTGATCAAATGTTCTACTTGTATTTTGAAGACCTTCTAACAAGTTAGCAACTTGTCTTAATGCCATTGTACTATTTGCACCAAAATTTAAAGTTCCATCTAATTTGTAAGGATTCTCATATGTCTTAGCTCTATAGGTCATTTGGAAAGGATTTCTAGAAGAATTACCTAGTGCCTCACCTTCTGATTGTTGCGTTTTTGAGAAACCAATCGTAGAGTTAAATTGCGCAGTAAATTTGTCGGTAGAATGGTCTAAGTTAAAACGTAATGTATAACGCTTAAGACTAGAATACACATCAATACCTTCTTGGTCAAAATAGGCACCAGACAAGAAGAACTTAGTTCTGTCAGATCCACCACTTAATGTTAATTCATGTGATTTTGAGATACCTTCTCTATAAAAAATATCTGCGTAATCGATATCTATATTTCTTAAACTATCTAAAGCACGTGCTTTAGTAGCAGCAGTCATACCTGCAGGAATAGCTGGGTTATTTGGAGACCAAACCCATCCTGGGTTGTTCGCTATTTTTTCTCTTTCCTCATATGCCAACATCTCACGCGTATTCATCATGTTTAATCTATCAAAACTAGGGCGTCTAGTAATACCATATTGTGATTTATAAGTCACTACATTTTTACCAGTCTTGCCTCTTTTTGAAGTGATAACAATTACACCCGTACCACCTCTAGCACCATAGATTGCAGCTGCTGTCGCATCCTTCAATACAGTGATAGATTCAAAATCATCCGGGTTAAGTGTTTGCATATCAAATGCAGGAATTGGCACCCCGTCTAATACATACAAAGGCTGTGCACCCGCTCCTTGAAGTGATTTAATACCACGAATTGTAATAACTGCACTAGATCCTGGTTGACCAGATCCAGAGTTAACCAACATACCTGGAACACGACCTTGGAAAGCCTGATCGAATGAACCTACTGGTACATCGTTTACAGTTTTACCACTGATTGTAGTTACGGCACCCGCGAACTTAGATTTACTTTCACGAGCATAACCTGTAATTACAACCTCTTCAAGTTCTGCAGTTACACTTGTTAATTCAACATTGATTGTAGTAGCAGTACCAATCGTTCTTGATACCTTAGCATATCCAACAATGCTGAAGTTTACAGACTTCTGATCTGTAATATTAATTTGATAATTACCGTTTGCATCAGATAAAGCATTCACTTTACCAGCATTCACTGTTACGCCTCCTAATCCTTGCTTAGTTTTTTGATCAACTATCTTTCCAGAAATCTTCTTAGACCCCTGTGCCAATACTTGAAGTGCAAAACAAAAAACAAGAGAAGACAATAAAACAACTTTTCTCATGTGATTGATTTTTAATTAGACTACGAATATAAGCAAAACGTTAACAAATTGTTATGATGTATGCTAAAAAATGGTGAAAAAATCATATATATAAATTATATTTATAATGAGTATAAATATTGCCTATAAATCAAGCGATTTTGTTAAACAAAAATAGCAAATGATAAAACAAAGTGAGGCAATTATTACAAAATAGTAGGACCTTAGACTACAGATTAACTTAGAAGTTTATGGCCATATCAGTTTGGGAACAGTCAACCTATTTTGCACCAAAAGACTTGGTGATTGTGGGTTGTGGGTTTGTGGGATTATGGACAGCATATGAAGCCATTCAAAAAAATCCAAAGCTTAATATAACAATTCTTGAGCGAGGTGTGATTCCATCAGGAGCAAGTACACGAAACGCTGGTTTCTCTTGCTTTGGAAGTGTTTCTGAATTAATGTACGATGTACAATTAATGGGTGAAGCTGCAATGCTTGAAACGGTGAAGATGCGTTATGATGGATTACAAAGAATTCAAAAAGTTTTTAATGCAAAGGAGATTGATTACAATCAATGGGGCGGCTATGAATTATTTGAAGGAAAAAAAAGTAAAAATTCAAGCAACGACTTATACGATATTTCAAAATTAGAAAATGATATTGCTTATTTAAATAAAATATTAGCGCCTGCATTAAAGTCGCCAAAAAAGAATGGCAAGTACTTACCTATTTACACCAATGCTAGCAAGGAAATTAAAAAATTAGGTTTCCAAGGGATAGAGGCATTGGTCTTTAATCAAATGGAGGGACAATTAAATTCAGCAAAGCTGGTATTGGCTTTGCAAAAAGCAGTACAAGCAAAAGGGGTGCAAATTTTATTTAGCACCGAAGTCAAAAAATTTAAGTCGCATAAAAAAGGTGTGACCATCACCACTAATTTAGATGCGCCTTTAGAGACAAAACAATTTATAATTTGTACCAATGGATTTGCAAAACAACTCATCCCAGATTTAGATGTGGTACCAGCAAGAGGTCAGGTTTTTGTAACAGAACCCATAAAAAATTTAAAATTCAAAGGTTGTTTTCATTTTGACGAAGGCTATTTTTATTTCCGCAACTTAGGCAATCGTTTATTGTTAGGTGGCGCAAGGAATGCAGATTTTAAAAATGAAAAAACCTATTCATTAGATACATCTGATACAATACAAAAAGTACTAGAGAAATTTATGATGGAGCGAATCCTTCCGAAGGGATCTAAAAAGCCAAAGATTGAATTAAGATGGAGTGGTACTATGGGAATGGGGAAAATCAAGAAGCCTATCATAGAACAATTACAGCCCAATGTATACTGTGCAGTGCGCATGAGTGGCATGGGTGTAGCCATTGCGCCTATCGTTGCTCAAAAAGCATTGAAATTAATGAAGGTGTAAAAAATTGAAGTCTTTCTAATCTTATCTTTGCGGCATGGGTCAGAAAAAACTAATCAAGTTTGCAGCTATCAAAGCATATGAGAACGTCTTGGAATTTCCGCAGAATATGCAGGGCAAATGGGCTGCTTTTTTTGACGCAATAAAAAAAAGTATAACACCAATTGATATAACCAATTTGGTTATATCTGATCAGACAGTTCTATCAAACACAACTACGCCACTCACTATAGAACTTGCTTGTGGCCGAGGAGAATATGCAGTTGGATTAGGCCGCATGTTTCCTGAACAACATTTTATAGGGATCGATTTAAAAGGCAATCGCATTTGGAAAGGTGCAAGTATTGCCAATAAGGATGGATTAAAAAATGTGGCGTTTGTACGTTCTCAAATAGAACTCACTTCAAATTACTTTGCAAAAGACGAAGTGGATGAAATATGGATCACTTTCCCTGATCCACAACTAAGATGGTCTAAAGCAAAAAAGCGATTGACCCATCCAAAATTTTTAAGACTCTACCAACAGTTTCTAAAAAAAGAAGGCATTGTGCATTTAAAAACAGATAGTCCCTTGCTTTATCATTTCACCTTAAAAGTGATTGAAATGTATGGTTTAAATTTAATCTACAAAACAGATCATTTATATGTTGAACAAAAAATCGATCCACGTTGTTTAATTAAAACCTACTATGAAGGATTGGATATCGCACAGAGTAACAAGATTCACTATATTCAGTTTAATATTGACAAAGACCTGCCAATAGAACTAGATGCAATTTTAAAAGAGGCCATCAAGGACATCCCAATGGATGCGGGTGAATTAATTAGAATGCAAGCAGAAGCGGCGAGAGCAAAAAAAGAAGCGTAAAAAAATGATTGAAGGTGTACATTATTATATAGACCCAAAAGGGAAATGGGTATTTACTGCGGCCTACCACCAAGGAAGAGGCTATTGCTGTGGAGAAGCCTGCAAGCATTGCCCATTTGATTATGACGCAGTGCCAGAGCCTATCAAAACCAGAGCGCAAATAATTAGAGTTGCAGCAAGTAAGACTGCACCGGAAGCCTATCCAGAAAAACAAGTTGATGTAGATAAGATGAAAAAGCATTTATAATTCATGCAATACACGCCCAAGACAAAAGACTTTTTCCAAAATGTATTTGATGTAGTTCGTCTAATACCAAAAGGTCGTGTGACAAGTTATGGTGCGATTGCAAAATACTTAGGCACCGGAGGTAGTTCAAGAATGGTGGGCTGGGCGATGAATGCATCGCATGGTGTCAAACCAAAAGTACCGGCACATAGAGTGGTCAATCGTAATGGCATGTTAAGTGGCAAAGCGCATTTTGAAACGCCTACCACCATGCAGGAATTATTAGAGAAGGAAAAAATAAAAGTCCAAAACGAAACCGTCTTGGACTTTGAGAAATTATTTTGGGATCCTGCTAAGGAATTAAATTTCTAGTTATAATACTGCTTAATCATCCAATATACAATAGGACCAGTTACAGCCACATAAAACCAAATTGGCCATACTTTTTTAGCTAAATTTTTATGCGCTTCAAAATCACTAGTTAAAGCCCTGTAGGCAGTCCACAATATAAATGGTAAACTAGTTGCAGCTAGTACAATATGCGTTCCTAGTAAAACTAAATAGAAAGGACGGGTATTACCAAGCAAAGCTTTTTCGGCATCATCTACTACCCCATCAAAATTGGCATCACCAAATTTTGCTTCACCTGCTAATAAATGGTGGGCGATATACGTCACTAAAAACAACAATGAAAAAATCATCGCTGTCATCATGATTGATTTATGCAAACTATATTTTTTTTGCTTCACTGCTACTAACCCCGCAACCAAAAGGATTGCAACACATGTATTCAACACAGCATTGATCAATGCAAAAATATGTTTGTCAAAAGGCAATTCTACGCCTAAAGTAAATTTGCTAAGAAAAGTCACCACAGCAAATACAACCACAGAAAAAACGCCAATTAAAATATAGGCTAATTTGTCGTTCTTCTTTAATACAGGTGCTAACATAAATATTTATTTATTTTTTAAAATATCCTTGAGTATGCTCCAGGCCATTATTGTTATCAGTGCAATAAGCCCAACTCTAATTTCTTGTTTGTACTTCGTTTTAAATTCACTCCAGTTCATACAATGAATATTAATTTTTTAATCTTGTTTTAGTAAAGTAAAATACAAAACTTGATACCATTAATGCAATCACCAACCATAACCAACTCAAGTCAATAATATCTTGGAATACCTTACTCTTTTTAGTTTTATCTTTTTCTAACATTAAGTAACCTACGTCTTTTGCAAGCTTTAACATAGACGCAGAATCTAATCCGTTGTAATATCCACGCACTTGCATTTTTTTATCAATCAATACAAAACGGCTTGTATGCACAAAGTCTGGAGATACAGGCTCGGAACTAAATTGATCCACTTTCATTTCCTCAAATGCAAACTTATAAATAGAATCTCTATTGCCAGTAAGCAACCACCAATTGTCGGATGCCACACCCATTTTATTGGCGTATTCTCTGATCACAGGAACAGAGTCACGATCCGGGTCTACAGAAAAAGAAATGAATTGTATGAAATTCGTATCCAATACTTTTTTACGACTATTGCCTCCTCTAGTAAATGACTGTTGGAGTTTAGCCATATTGGTTGTTAATTTAGGACAGATACTTCCACAGCTTGTGAAAAAGAAATCGGCAATAATAATCTTACCAGACTGTTGGTATAAATTCACTGAATCACCTAATTGATTCACCAAACGGATGTCTTTTGTGGTATGCCAAATACTATCATCAATGGTCTTGCCTTTTTCTACTCTGCTTATAACTGTATCCAATAAATAATGTCTTGGCATAGTCACTGCAGTATCACTTGCAGACTTTAGCCATAAATAACATCCGATTGGAATGACTAGGGCAATAAATAAACCGTATATAGACTTTTTAGACATGCTGTTGATGGAGTTATTAAGATGTAAAGTTACAACAAAAAACCACCCCAAATAGTTGGAGTGGTTTCGAATATTTTAAGGAAATCATGCTATAAAAGGCAAAATCTCTAACCTTATAATTAGTGCTTTGTCTCTTCGTGCTTTGCAGAGGAATCTGTCTTATGCGCTGCAGAATCAGTATGTGCTGCACCAGCCGCACCTGCTGCTTCGTGTCCACCACCATGTGATCCGCCATGAGCTGGTTGCTCCACCTTAATCGTAGATTGCTCCTTGAAATAGCGATCATAATCATTGCGCAAGTTTCTGAATGAATTACCATCCGCTAAAAACGCAATAATGAACCAGATGAATAATGAAAGTGGCACCACAATTGTCATGATCAAGTTTTTCACTTCATGCTTTAAGTGCATAAAGTAAGCAACAATGTAAAATGCTTTCGCCATCATTAAAATTACAATAGCACCCTTCACACCAAGTACCATAGCTTTATTTTCCATTCCAATCATCCAGAAACCCAAAATCAATTCAACAATCGTTAAAACTGAAAGGATGATGGTAACTTTTTTAATTTCTGCAATAGCACCGCCGTCGTGCTCTGCGTGTGTATCATTTGTATGTGACATAGTTCGTTCGTTAATTCGTTAATTCATTTGAAGGATTACAATCATGTTTCAGCTTATAATAAGTAGAAACAAGTAAATACAAATACCCATACTAGATCTACAAAGTGCCAGTAAAGACCTGCTTTTTCAATCATATTGTAATGTCCTCTTTTTTCAAATTGATTGGTTAATGTCATGATCAACATAATAATATTGATCACCACACCGCTGAATACGTGGAATCCGTGGAAACCAGTAATGGTAAAGAAGAAGTTCGTGAAATTGGTAGAAGATGCTGTGCCATCTGCATTGATGAAAGGATTTTGTCCCCACCATGCACCTTCATGGAATAAGTGATTCCACTCCCAAGCTTGACAACTTAAGAAAGCGATACCACCAATAATTGTCCAAATCATATTTCTAACAACCCCTTTCTTATCCATATTATGACCTGCATGTACTGCCAAAACCATGGTCACAGAACTTACAATCAAAATAAAAGTCATTATCGATACAAACACCAACGGAGCGTTAATGCCTTCTGGCGCGAATGGGAAACTTCTAAATACAAGGTTTGGGTCAGGCCATCCGTTCGTAGAAAAACGAACCGTGCCATAAGAGATCAAGAAAGCGCCAAATGTGAATGCGTCACTCATTAAAAAGTACCACATCATCACTTTTCCGTACTCTACACTAAAAGGGCTTTTTCCACCACCCCATAATTTTGCTTCAGTTGGCGAAGCGG
>Ga0315906_10007060_pt1 | contig 13745 bp, 7 predicted proteins | sample LakEriMetagenome_4_FD_203526 | JGI IMG/M metagenome (GOLD analysis project Ga0315906, IMG submission 203526) | Freshwater fungal communities from buoy surface, Lake Erie, Ohio, United States - Buoy 2 MA122 | ecosystem: Environmental > Aquatic > Freshwater > Lake > Lake biofilm | place: USA: Lake...
ATTCCAGGGGAAACATATTTGATTCAAATTGATGGATATTTTGGAGAAAGCGGAAATTCCTTGCTGAGTGTGACTTCCTGGAACAGCGGACTCAGCCTCGATGCCTTCGTTGATGCTGTTGATTGTCCTAATGTAAAAGGAGACGATAGCGGCGCCATAACCTTGTTGGTATTTGGCACAGGGGTGAATTATTCGGCTGTATGGTCGGGGCCTAATGGTTACCAGAACGAAGGAAGCTACATAGATAATCTAATGGTTGGCGACTATTCTGTGGAAGTAGAGACGGCTTGTGGTGAAGTGGCATCGGCCACGTTCTCTGTTACAATTCCTTCTTCGCTTGTTGTCGATATTTCTCAGGATGCGGCATCATGCCAGACCTCCCCGGACGGAGAGGTAACACTTAATGCAAGTGGCGCCACGGAACCCTATGAGTTCTATTGGACAGGCCCTGCTGCCTACACGGCAACGGGTTCATCCCAAAATGGGCTTGTTCCCGGTAACTATATTATCGAAATTACCGATGACAATGGCTGCGAGTTTACTCAATTAGTAAATGTAACTTTCGACGAACTGTTTACATTCAGTCTGGGGGAAGACACCACCATTTGCTCAAATGAGGAAATTATTCTTTTTGGTCCTGTTGGGCTTAATTATGATTGGCAGGATGGCAGTAATAATCAGTTTTTTGTAATAAATGGAGAGGATAACGGGGTAGGAACGTATGTGGTTGTGTTAACAGGAACTAATGAATTCGGTTGTGATCATACGGATGCCGTTATCGTTACCGTTAGTAATTGTGTCGGCATAGATGAGAATGAACAGCTGCGTCTAAGTGCATTTCCCTCTCCAACCGATGGCGAATTGAAAGTTTCTGGTTTGCCGCAAGGGCAAAAGTTGAATGCAGTTGTTTTCGATAGCTCAGGACGACTTGTTTATACTGAGAACCTTACCGCTTCCGGCGAATATATTACGCTAGGGGTACAGGGCCTAAGCCCCGGCATATATACGCTGACTATGGCTTGTGAGGGAATTACCGGTTCATCGCGTTTTATTGTCGAATGAACCCGTAACTGACTTATTAAATTGTGGGTAAAACTTCCTCGCAGTATAAGATAGCTCGTTCGCTAAGGTCAAGATGACTAACAAATCGCACTTTATCTGGGCCGAATGGCAACGCAGCAATTCCTTGATTACTCAATCTATTCACAAATTCAAGGCTATTTACGCCTGAGATAAGTCTGAATATTACAATGTTCGTTTCGGGCTCTACTACCTCTTGGACGTTGGGATTATTAGCAATTGCCTTTGCCAGCCGTTGGGCATGTTCATGATCTTCGCAAAGTCGTGCAATGTTGTGCTTGAGCGCATATAAACCGGCGGCCGCAAGAATTCCAACTTGACGCATGCCTCCCCCCAGACTTTTTCGGGAGCGATGAGCTTCTTTAATAAAGTCCCGACTTCCTAACAGGACACTGCCTGCCGGAGTGCCTAAGCCCTTCGAAAGGCAAACCGAAATAGAATCAAAGTATTTCCCATAATCTTCAGAACTTTGGTCTCTGCGCACCAATGCATTGAAAATTCTCGCGCCATCCAGATGAAAAAGCAGGCCTTTTTCGCGGCAAAGTGATGCAATACGAGCCACTTCGGAAGGAACATAACATGAGCCTCCTCCTTTATTGCAGGTATCTTCTATGCTTACAAGTCTGGTTCGCGCATAATGACTATCGGGTGGATTGATGGCTGCCGAAATATCGGAAGCATTGATTCTGCCTCTGTCGCCGCTCAGTAAACGTCCGCTTACTCCTGAGTTTTTTGCCATGCCGCCTCCTTCATAGAGATAAATGTGGGCCAATTCGCTACAAATGACTTCATCTCCAGGGCGGGTATGGGTTTGAATAGCGATTTGATTGCTCATAGTTCCGCTGGGGCAAAACAATCCCGCTTCTTTGCCGAACATAAGTGCGAGAAGCTCTTCAAGGGCTTTCACCGTAGGGTCCTCACCAAATACATCATCGCCAGTTTCAGCTTGCATCATCGCTGTTAGCATTTCCTTAGAAGGCCTGGTAACTGTATCGCTTCTTAAATCAGCGCGCATCATAAAATTGAATTTCCTGCAATGGTAACAATTATGATCGAATTGCTATAAATCCAAAGGCTACGGCATCTATGTTGCTTAATTGGTGCCATTGCAAAAGCAAGGAATATGCATCTGATAATGAAGATTGGAAAATAACACTCACTCCTTTAATTGGCATATGCTTCAACCTGTTTTCATCAGGAGGGCAAGATCATTAATTATGCTATCCCCCTCTGCTGCAGGTGTTTAAAAAAATCGAATTAGGTATATTTTAAGTTTCCTTGAGTTCTTTAGTAGGCTCTTTTTGCTTCGAAATAACTGCTGGATGTCCCTGCGAATGTATATCTCGGTTAGGGAGGGTGCTATGGCAGCGAGCTTTAGTGCTAAAAATCATTGTGAGAACTGTACTTACCCCAATTCACCTGCGAAGCACAGTAACTCCACAGTCACAAAACCCGTGTTGCTGTTACGGGAAGTTAATTCATTTTCTCAGTTATAAATTCCACTTGAATTTTGCATTCAGGACAAATCGAAAGAGGCCCTTGTCTTCCACATAATCTTGCCCAGGTCCAATCCGGGCTTCTAAACTCAATCCATAATAACTCATGGGAATCCTTTCCACACTTTGGACATTTGAGATGGCTTCTGTAATTTTTACTTTCCAATTCTTTGTCAAAGCATGCTATTACGTCACTCCATGGAAAATGTCTTTCATATGTTGTGTCCGGTGTGAAATTGCTTTTGTCCAGCTTTTTATTTTTCATTTTGCCTTCGTTGCACATTAGAAAAAAGAATGTCAGCAGAATAAGTGCTGTAGGCAATAAATATGATGAATAACACTTCTTTTTCACGTACTCAAGTTTTTGTTTTAACTGCCATTAACGTTTTGCGGCAACCTGAAGGGCGGGACTTTTACCACAAAACGCGCTTTGAAAAACTAATCTTTGATTAATCGCAAAAATATTTTTTGGAACATGAACCCCCACCTTTTGGGTAGGCCTGGTTACAGCCGGTTATGCTCATTCGCAGCCTTTTATAAGTTCTTTAAACACTAATGCTCCATTCTCTAGTATATAAACCGAACAGTCGATTTTTTCTGAGTTTGGATAGGCATGGATACATTGCACTTGTCTCACAATCGTTGCTTCGCCCTCTATGTACTCATAGTTGTCCATCAGAGTGGTTAAAGAATCAATTCTGGTTGTCTTTAAACCAGTAAATGTTTTCTTGTTAAAATCGAAGTGGCAGTCATCCAAACTGCTCAATAGCGCATCTAAGGCATATTCCTCAAGAGAATCTTCATAAATGAAATAATTCCATTTTGTCTTGTCATTCATTTTTTGTTCTCTGTAGTCTTCTTTTCCATCAAAGTTAAAGTCAGCTACTTCAATTTTAAGGTTCCGAATTCTTCTGGGGTTTCTGAAATTTGGGTCTTCTTCTGGAATAACTGGTTTTGCTAAAAGATGTTGTTTCGCAAATTGAACAGAAATGAAATAGTCTTCTTCGGCTTTTCGATTGTCAACCTGAAACACACTCCAGTAAGCAGGTGTAATGTCATATACATATTGCTCAGTATTAATTGTTTTATGAGGCAATGTATTGTAATTCCACTCATGCGATTTTTCGTCATTAACATACAATTTAAAATTTCCTTTTTGAAATGGAATATTCAGAAAGTAAACTTGGAAGGCATTTAAAATTTCAATGTTCATTGTATCCGTTTTATTTTTCACTATCTGAATATGGTGATCATCGTTCATCAATGTTTTATGCAAATATTCTGCACTCGGATAAAATTCAAAACCTGTTGGGGTATGACTTATGTCTTTTAGTTCATAAGTGTTGTATGTAAGACTCGTTTTGCGTCCTTGTTCGTTCTTTTTAAAGCTATTTTCAAAATGTAGAATGTCACTATTGTCTGTTATTTCCAAGAATAATTTTTGATGTCCTGTAGGCTGCGCCAAACAAGGAAAGGTTAAACAGATTAGTATTAGTTGTCGTATCATTTTCATTTTTGATTTCTGTTTTATGGTTGCTCGTTCTACCATTGGCTATAACTCATAAATAATCCCGACTCCTTTGTGCACCATGCCTGGTTGGGACTGGATGCTCACCCGCAAATGTTTATACCCTATAAATAGCCCTGCCCCCGGGATTAAGGTACAAAATCCACCAGAGATAATCGTACGGTAAACGTCTAAAATACATGTTTGTCTATTCAATAATTCATTGTCGAGGGGCTGAGCAATAATGTTCGTTCGGGCCTCCTTTTAAACGAGGCATTTCGGGATGAAACGATTTTAAACGCATATATATGTTTAGTAAACGACTTATTTTTGGGAGTTTCGTACGTTAACTCCGGGGAGGAGGAGTGGTGGACCCCGCCGAGTTCTTTTCGCCTAGTCTTCAAATCTATGATTATGATAGCTTTGGCGAAGCTTTCCCCGCATAATCTAAATTGAATGCCTAAACTTCGGTAAATTCGGGCACCATTGCCGCTACCTTTATACTATGAGGCTTCTTTGGTTTATATGCTTAGTTGCTCTTCCCTGCTTTGGCTTCGCCAGAAGTCTGCCAATTTGGGAGCCGGTCATTGTTCATTACAAAGATGGCTCTAAAATCTCCGGGGAAGCTAAGTGGCGGAAAAAGGTTCCCGTCGGCGAAATTAAATTGAAACAGATTATTTTTCAGCGGGATAGCTCTCGCGTTCTGCGTTCGAAACACTCCCTTCATAATATCGATTGGATACAGGCAGGGAATAAAACATACAAAACCTTTAATATCCTGGTGGGAGAGGAAAAAATATGGTGTCTCGGAGAAGCAATTGAAAATACCAGATGGTATAAAGTGCTTTTCGAAGAACGCGATTGTCTGTGCAATAACTCACGAAGAATTGTTCAGGCATGGCTACTGGAAGATATGTCGAACAATAAGGAGCAACCGGTAATTTTGCGAAAGAAACGCTTCTCGGATCATTTCGAAAACCCGGATTTAGTGCGCTCTGTCCTCGGTATTGGAGCTAACGATCACCTTGGTTCTTTCTCCAATTTTCCGGCAAGGTTGTTTCCGGGTGAACCCTGAATGGTGAAAGATTACTATCGCATATTAGGAATTCGCACCGACGCTGACATTTCCGAAGTAAAAAAAGCCTTCAGAATGCTGGCAAGACGCTCCCATCCCGATGTAGATAAAAGTCCAGGGGCCAAAGAAAGGTTTGTGGAAATTATGGAGGCATATCAGGTGCTTGGGGATGATCAGTCCCGCTCAGTGTATGATAGCAGACGAAGCTTATTCCACCGTAGAATCGAGATCCTCGAGCGAAAGGAAAAGTTATATCGCGAATGGTTTGACAAATATCAAAATCAGGCCAGATCGAACGCAATAAATGCTTCGGATTCATCCCTTAAAGATTTTTTAAATTCTCCGGTGTACAAAACAGCCATGGTGCTATCACAGGTGTACAATTATGTGTTTATGTTTGTCGGGCTTTTCATGATTGTGGGGCCAATGGTGCTTTGGCACTTTCAGGACATTCCTGAAGAAATGAAAAAGCCCTTTTGGACGCTTATTTTTCCCGCCTTAATGGGGGTAGGGTTTACGTATGGAATTTGGTATTTTCTCTTCAAGAACAAATAGTTGAAATGAAAAAATTGCTGGTATTTTTTTGCGCTGTATTTATCTCTTTCGCCGCTTTATCGAGGGAGGGCATGTGGGTGCCTGTATTGCTGAAATCACTCAACGAGAGCGATCTCTATTCCATGGGACTTCAGATACCGGTAGAAGCAATTTACGATGAAAACCATGCGAGTATAAAAGATGCTATAGTCCTTTTTGGTGGGGGCTGCACAGCTGAAATAATCTCCTCCCAGGGACTACTTTTAACCAATCACCACTGTGGGTATTCTCAAATTCAGTCTCACTCCTCGCTGACTCGTGATTACCTAAAGGATGGTTTTTGGGCTATGAACAGGGGAGAAGAGCTTTCCAATCCAGGCCTCACAGCGACCTTTATCGTAAGAATGGAAGATGTTACGGATAGGATAGAGGCAGAAATAGCGACACGCGGCATGGCAGCGTATAATGCAATTACCACCTCTATCATTAATGAGGAACTTGACGGAAGTAAGGTAGATGAAGCCGTTATTAAACCCTTTAATTACGGCAACAATTATTTCCTGATTGTGTCCCGCACCTATCGGGATGTCCGTCTTGTTGGAGCACCTCCATCGGCCATCGGAAAGTTTGGAGGAGATACAGATAACTGGGTATGGCCGCGCCATACCGGCGATTTTAGTCTATTCAGAATATATGCTGGACCAGATAATATGCCAGCGGATTACCATGCAGATAACCAACCGTTGGTCCCTTCCTATCATTTGCCGGTTTCAATGAAAGGCGTGGAGGAAGGAGATTTTTGTATGGTATATGGCTTTCCTGGAAGAACTGAACAATACCTTACATCGAATGCGGTGGAATTCGTAATGAAAGAGTTGAATCCTTTTCGGATAGGTATGCGTGACGCTTCCCTTGAGATTATTAACGCTGCCATGCTAAGCAGCGATTTACTTCGCATAAAGTATGCTTCAAAGCAGAGCGATATCGCTAATGCATGGAAAAAATGGATTGGCCAAAATCAGGGCCTCCAGGAAACCGGAGCTCTTCATAGTAAATATGAGCTAGAGAAGGAATTTCGCATGCGGGCTAAGAAAGTGGCTAAAGAGGGATATGTTGCAGCCTTAGATTCCGCCATTGCCCTCAACGAAAAGCTCGAGCCTTATTATCAGGCCCGAGGCGCGTACATCGAACTTATGTTCTATGGCCCCGAATTACTCAGCTTGGCAGCGGAGTTTGATAACCTTATTGATGATTTCGATAAGTTAACCGAAGAGCAGCGATTCACACAAGCCGAAGCACTTATTCGCGTTGCGAGAGCGTTTTACAAGGACTACGATCTTCAAGTGGATAAGCAATTGGCAATGGCCATGTTTCCCCTGTATAGTCGCGCCGTTCAAGATGAATTGGAGTCGCCCCTGATGCTGCGGTATGCTTCGGGTTCACCCGAAAATAGCATTGGAAGCATTTATACTGCTTCCGTTTTTGCCGATTCAACGAGATTAATTCCCTTACTCCTAAAGCTCGGAAAAAAACAGATCTCGAAACTTAAGCAAGATGCCGTGTTTCAGTTGGCAGGGTCTATTAATGATAGCTATGCCAACCGGGTTAAGGATAGATATGCTGCTATCAATGGCAAGATAGATAGCTTCATGAAGATATATGTTAAAGCATTGCAGGAGCTCTTTCCAGAGCGGGTATTGGGTTTCGACGCAAACAGTACGCTAAGACTCACTTATGGCAAGGTGGAGGGAAGTGCCCCTTGGGACGGAATGGAGTATGTATGGTATACGACCGCCAAAGGAATCTTGCAGAAGTATAAGCCTGGTAACCCGGATTTCGATCTTCCAGATAAAATGATCACTCTTTTGAAAGAACGAAAATATGGCCCTTATGCGCATGGAGATGGTGAATTGCGCATTTGCTTCACCGGATCCAATCATACTACCGGAGGTAATTCCGGTAGTCCGGCCCTAAATGCGAAAGGTGAACTTATTGGATTAAATTTCGATCGCAGTTGGGAAAGCACTATGAGCGATATCCTTTTTGATCCGGGTCGCTGTCGGAACATTATGGTGGATATCCGTTATGTGCTGTGGGTAATAGATATTTATGCAGGAGCAGGTCATTTAATAAAGGAAATGACGCTTTCGAGGAAACAAACCGAAGGACCTGAAATGGGTATGATTTCTGCCCCGGGCTAAACATTAGCCGGAAATCGTTTACAAGGTAAATAGCAATCGGTAATCTGCTCAGTTACCTCCGACATTTCGAAAAAAGTAACCGAATCTCTTGTCTGACGACTAGCTTAGAAAGTAGATAACCGTAACTGCGATGGCTAGCAGAATTATCGCGAATACAACCGGGCCCCCGATTTCATTTTGTTCCGCTTCTTTGTGATGGTCTGACATATAAACGATGTTTAGGGCAAAAATAACATAGAATATGCTTGCTGTCAAATGATCACCCATATTAACGGTTGTAAGATATTTAATAGGCTATTCCTTGACTATCCAACAACGGACAGTTGGATTTTCATTATATGCCTTTGTCTCTCGTAAATGGTTTTTTAGTTGTAGACTCGGCTTCTTACATTTACATGCAACCTATTCGGTAATGTCGGTGTTATAAAAAGAGAGCCAATATTGTATGAGGATTACTAGCGGAATTGTTTTTACCCTTTTACTTGGGATGGTATCGCCTGTAGCTTCATCCCAGGTTTTTATTAATGAGTTTTCGGCGGCGAACTATTCCCAATGGGCAGTTGGCGACTATCAGGACTGGATAGAATTATATAATTCGGGCGGCTCAGCCGTGGACCTTAGCGGATATTATCTCAGCGACACAGAGAATAATCCTACCAAATGGGCCTTTCCTCCGGGTTCATCTATACCTGCTAATGGACGCCTCACTATTCTTTGCGCTTCAGAAGAAGATAACGAAATGGCAGGTTTTCTGGCGGCCAACTTTCGCATTACTCAAACGCGAAATGAATGGGTTGTTTTTGCCGATCCCGGGGGAATAATTATAGATAGTTTCCATATTACCGAGCCTAATCAGGCAAATCACAGCTGGGGGCGAACTACCGATGGTGCTGCAGAGTGGCGTGTTTTTACCACCCCTTCGCCTAACGCAGCAAATTTAGGCCCCAGCTTTTTGGGGTATGCACCAAAACCGGAGCTTTCAATCGAAGCTGGTTATTATCCCGGAGGTATTAGTCTCACGATGAGCAGTCCTGATCCCGGCTCAACTATACGTTATACAACCAATGGCGATTCCCCAACGGCAGCATCTGCGGCCTATTTGGCCGCTGTGTCGGTTAATGCCACAACGGTGGTTAAGGCCAGGAGCTTTCCTACCGATCCGCAATTCCTTCCGAGTTTTATTGAAACGAATACTTACATGATAGGCGCCGATCAGTTTTCTATGCCGGTGATTTCTGTTTCCGGCGACCTGATTGACGACCTTCTTACCTCCGCATGGGGCCAGCCGATAACAACGCTGGAGTATTTCAATGCCAGTGGCGTGCTTTTAGACGAAGTAGAAGGCCGTGCTAATGAACATGGCAATGACTCCAATGCTTATGACCAACGAGGCTTCGATTATATCGTTCACGACGAAATGGGGTATTCCGCTGAAATTGATTACCCTATTTTCCGGGTTTCCGATCGCGACTCCTATCAGCGCGTGGTTATGAAGGCTGCTGCAAACGACAACTATCCTTTCGGTGATGGTGCGCATGTAAGAGATGCTTATGTGCATTCGCTATCCCAGATTGCCGGACTTAAATTGGATGAGCGATCGTACGAGCCCGCTATCGTTTTTTGCAATGGTGTTTACTGGGGAGTGTATGAAATTCGCGAGAAAGTCGATGACCTTGATTATACAGACCATTATTACGATCAGCCTCGTCATTACGTTGACTTTCTGAAGACATGGGGAGGAACCTGGGAGGAGTATGGATCTGGTGCAGACTGGTATTCCCTACGCAATTTTATCTTAAACAATGATATGAGTGTGCAGGGGAATTACGAAAATGTAACCGCTGAGTTTAATACGAATTCCCTAATAGATTACTTCATCCTAAATTCCTATGTGGTGTCCATGGACTGGCTTAACTGGAATACCGCATGGTGGAGAGGCAGGCATCCCGACGGTAATGCGCGACGATGGAGATATGCTTTATGGGATAATGATGCAACATTCGGTCATTATATTAATTATACCGGGATACCAGATACCGGTCCCACTGCTGATCCTTGCGATCCGGAGAGTTTGGGGGATCCTGGTGGTCAGGGTCATGTGCCAATCCTGAATAAACTCTTAGACAATGAAGAATTCACCAATGATTATGTAAATCGTTGGGCAGATTTGTCCAATTCTGTCTTCAGTTGCGATTTTATGATTCATCATCTCGATAGTCTTATTGCTATCATTGAACCTGAAATGCCCCGACAGATTCAACGTTGGGGTGGTTCACTATCGGGCTGGCAGAATAGAGTACAGGAACTTCGTAATTTCATTATGGCACGATGCAATGATGAAATCGTGCAAGGCATGGAAGAGTGCTACGACCTTGAGTCGATTACCATTACTATTATAATTGAAGGCATGGGCCAAGTGGAGCTCAATACCATTACTATTACTATTCCCATGACTCCTTGGGATGGAATATATTACGCTGGTATTCCCATTGAACTCGATGCGATAGAAATTCCCGGAGGATTCTTTATAGAATGGGAAGTCGTCGACGGCAATCTCATTATCAATGATCCTTCGAATCCTTCCATAGTAATAACTCCGGACGGCGACGTTACCATAATAGCGCATTTTGTGGAAACTCTTGGCCCCTTTGCTATCATGTACGATGTACAGCCCGAGGGTGCCGGAGAAATTCTGGTGAATAATTTCCCGGCTGGACCATACCCCAATACCGTTTTGCACGACATCAATGCAGACGTTGATCTCGAGGCCATTCCAAATGAATGGTTCGTTTTCGACCATTGGGAAAGTCTTAATCATTCGTTCACTCCGAATGAACTGTCTAATCCTGCTGGTATACAATATACTAGGTCCGATACGGTTATCGCGGTATTTACTGAATTGGAGCACTATACGATAACATTGGATGTGTTTCCGGTTGGGGCAGGAACAGCAAGTATCAACGGATTCACCCCTGGGGCCTTACCTTATACAACCGTATTGCCTGGAAGTGAGGATATTTCATTTGCGACCGTCTCTTCCGGTGAATGGTTTCAATTTAGTCATTGGGAAGTAAATAATAACGTGGTCATCCCAGCAGATAATCTCCCGGAAATACTGCTCAATTTGAGCGCGAACGATACGATTGTGGCTGTTTATAACGAAATTCCTCATTTTGAAATAACGGTAATTGTCGAGCCCCCGTACAGCGGGCTTGTTCAGTTTGGCGATGGTCCTGCGATCGATTATATATGGACGGGAATTCTTGAAGGAGCTATACCCACGGAGTTCACAGCGACTCCCTCAGAGTTTTTTATTTTCAAATCCTGGGAAGCACGCTATCATTCCATATTGCCAACGCTTTTGGATAAAGAGGTTCAGATTAGTTTTAACCAGAACGATACTATTATCGCCCATTTCGAGCCAGAAGAATTCAGCTTTTACATACCGAATTCTTTTTCACCGAATAACGATGGAGAAAACGACGTCTTTCTGCCAATAGGCGAGGCCTTTGAACCCACCGGTTACGAGCTGAGAATATTTAATCGCTGGGGAGAGCTCGTTTTCGAGTCCGACGATCCATTTAAACCTTGGGATGGTTCTCATCGTGAAGGCGAGTTTTACGTGAAAGACGAGGTCTATAATTATCTTCTAACAGTAAAGCCGGTTAATGAAATCAGTCCAAGAAGGTATAGCGGCCATATTTTCGTGTTCCGTTAATCTACCGATGAACCCGTAGCGCTACCTTCTGACATTATTTCTAGTTTACCCAATTTTTCAATGGGGGTTTTTGCCCGATCTTACGTCGCTGATTTCACTTCTCTCACTACCTTCAGCTAATGGCGTATTGTCTTTTTTTCGGAGATGGTAGTTGCTGAGATAATCAGTCTTTATTTCTTAAGGGTAGTCAAGCGTGAAATATCTAGCTTTTAGCGTATTATTTAATAAATATGTCATTTATTATAATTTAATAAATAATTTATTTGTCCTGATAGGTAGTTAATTATAACGAAGGAGAATGAGGATTTATTTCAGGAAATCAATTTTTATAATGTTTAGTTAATCAAAGAGTTATATTAACATTATTACATCTGTCGAAATACGCTTACCACGGATTCATTTAATCGGATTTGGTTTTTTTGAAATTTTAAGTATATTCGTTTCTATTGTATTTGCTACAAATATTAGCAAAATATACTTGCCAATAATGGGTTTTAGATGAATAACAAACTTTCGCCTGGTAAATAATCATGAGCATTGATACAGGAAAAGTTTGTGCTTTGGTGACCGGCGCCAGCAGCGGCACAGGTGAGGCAATTGCGCGCAAGTTGGCTCATAGTGGAGTTCGTGTTGCTCTTCAATATTTCCGAAATGAATTGAAAGCCAAGCAACTTGCAATTGAATTGGGCAATAATTCTTTTGCTATCGGCGCCGATCTTAGCAGCCCAATTGCTACCAGAAAATTATTCAAGGAAGTGATCGCGACGGCGGGTAGGCTAGATATTTTAATTAATAATGCAGATACAGCTGTTAGTTCCTTTATTGATGATGAAAGTTGGATAAATGATTGGGAAGAAATGATGGCAATAAATCTCCGCGCTCCGGCAATTCTTTCTCGACAGGCAATAAAGTACTTCCTACGATCTCAAATTCCCGGAAGAATTGTAAATGTTGCCGCTAGAGCATCCGTTAAAATTGAATCTCCGGAATACATCGCTTATGCAGCATCCAAGGCGGGACTTGTTTCTCTCAGCCATTCCATCACTGATAGTTTTAAGAAGGAAGGGATACTTTCATTTGTCGTTGATGCTGATTCTGTTCGAATACAGAATCCCCTTCCGAGGCCATTTTATTTCGTGGAGGATAGAATTATCGATGATTCCATTTTTACTAATCGCACAATTGAAGAAAAATTAGCCTCGGATATTGTTGCTAAGGTGTTAGATACAAAACACCAGGCAGGTGTAGGTTACAGCGATTCGAATGCGTCTTGTTTCCCAGAATAATTTTGTAGGAATATATTCTTCCCAAATAGAGCATATTTGCCGTAAGCATAAGTTCGCAGATAATGGTTTTTTTCCAGACTGAAACCGTTAATGTTTCTCCCAGCTTTCTTTAATCGCTCCTGCAGCAATCCAGCCGCCGGTCCACGCTGCCTGAAAATTAAACCCTCCTGTTATGGCATCAATATCCAGCACCTCTCCGGCAAAATACAAGCCATGGTGTAATTTACTCTCCATTGTTCGGAAGTCAACCTCTTTTAAGTCGATTCCCCCGGCAGTTACGAACTCTTCTTTAAACGTGTTTTTACCGGTAACCAGATGTTCCTGGTTTGTACTCTTGCGTGCCAGTAGGTCTAATGTCTCAGCGCGCATTTCTGCCCAGCGCAGCTCATCGGCCACTTCCACCGCCAGATATTTCCACAGATTTTGTGGTAAACCCCAGGGATTGCAAGATTTAACGTGTCTTTTGCCTTCTCTTCGACTGAATTCCCTCAAATCTTCCTTTGCTTCGGGTTCACCCGAATTAATCCAATTTACAAGTAGCTTAAAACGGTACGACTTTGATGCCAGCACCTGCGCTCCCCAGGCCGAAAGCCTTAATACCGCAGGCCCACTCAGGCCGCGATGTGTAATAAGCAGGGGGCCCGTTGCTTCGAGGTCAGTATCTGCTACTCGTAAGTATGCCTGTAATACAGAAATACCCGACAATTCACTTAGGGCCTTGTCTGAAAGTTGAAATGTAAAAAGCGAAGGAACCGGCTCCACAATTCGATGTCTGGTATCGCTTTGCAGAATGCTCCACATAGTGGCGGATGAGCCCGTGCTAATCAGTACTTTTTCTGCTGCAATCT
>Ga0315906_10007061_pt1 | contig 13744 bp, 15 predicted proteins | sample LakEriMetagenome_4_FD_203526 | JGI IMG/M metagenome (GOLD analysis project Ga0315906, IMG submission 203526) | Freshwater fungal communities from buoy surface, Lake Erie, Ohio, United States - Buoy 2 MA122 | ecosystem: Environmental > Aquatic > Freshwater > Lake > Lake biofilm | place: USA...
ACTTGTACTCGTTAAAGAGACAGCAGGAGATGAATGGCTCAATCCAGGGTTATTCCGAATCGGAGCAAGCGCTCTGCTTAATGATCTCCTCATGCAGAGACAAAAACTCAGCTCTGGCCACTATGGCGGAGCAAATTACGTGACGTTGGATTAAGGAAACGACAATGACATTCGAGTACTCCAGTGCACCTGAATCAAAGGCGATCGTCACGATTGATCCTGTCTACAAACTCTTTATTGGCGGCAAGTTCGTAGCGCCAAAGGCTGGCAAGACTTTTACAACAATTAACCCTGCCACCGAAGAAGTTTTGGCAAAGATTGCCTACGCAGAGAAATCAGATGTCGATAAGGCCGTTAAAGCCGCACAAGAAGGTCTTAAGGTCTGGTCGAAGATGGCACCATCAGAGCGCGGTAAGTATCTCTATCGCATTGCTCGTATCATGCAAGAGCGTGCACGTGAATTCGCAGTCCTTGAAACTATGGATAACGGAAAGCCGATCCGCGAAACACGCGATGTTGATATCCCATTAGCTGCTGCACACTTTTTCTATCACGCAGGTTGGGCAGATAAGTTAGAGCATGCTGGTGTTGGCCATAATCCAAAACCATACGGAGTTGTTGGCCAAATCATTCCGTGGAACTTCCCACTGTTGATGCTCGCATGGAAAATTGCTCCAGCACTTGCAACTGGAAACACAGTAGTTTTAAAGCCAGCAGAGACAACTCCGCTTACTGCGCTGTTATTTGCTCAAGTCTGCCAACAAGCAGAACTTCCAGCGGGTGTTGTAAATATCGTTACCGGTGATGGCGCAACAGGTGCTGCCATTGTTAATCACCCAGGCATTAGCAAAATCGCATTTACCGGGTCAACCGATGTCGGAAAGCTAATTGCACGTTCAGTTGCTGGGACAGGGAAGGGTTTAACCCTTGAACTCGGCGGCAAAGGTGCAAATATTGTCTTTGAAGATGCACCTCTTGATGAGACCGTTGAAGGAATTATTAACGGAATCTTCTTCAACCAAGGCCATGTCTGCTGTGCGGGATCTCGACTTCTCATTCAAGAGAATATTCAAGACGAACTCCTTGAAAAACTAAAGCGTCGCATGTCTCAGATTCGCCTCGGTGATCCGCTAGATAAGAACACCGATATTGGTGCGATTAACTCTCGCGAACAGCTAGAGAAGATCACAGAGCTCGCACTCTCAGGGGATGCAGAAGGCGCTGAACGATTCTCAGCTGCCTGCTCAATTCCAGCCAAGGGATTCTGGTATCCACCAACATTCTTTACTGGTGTTACTCAGGCCCACCGCATTGCGCGTGAAGAAATTTTCGGACCAGTTCTCTCGGTCATCTCCTTTAGAACTCCACAAGAGGCGATTGAAAAAGCGAACAACACACCATTTGGATTATCAGCTGGTGTGTGGACAGATAAGGGATCACGAATCCTCTGGACTGCAAAGCATCTTCGTGCAGGTGTTATCTGGGCAAATACATTTAATAAGTTTGATCCTGCCAGCCCATTTGGTGGCTATAAAGAATCTGGTTGGGGTCGCGAGGGTGGACGCCATGGACTTGCTGCTTACTTGAAAGGAGCAAAGTAATGTCGAATTCAAAGTCACGTCTTGATGTGAAGAAGACCTACAAACTCTTTATCGGTGGAGCATTCCCACGTAGCGAATCCGGACGCACCTATGAAGTTAAAGATTCAAAAGGTGAGTTCGTTGCAAATCCTTCTCTTGCTTCTCGTAAAGATCTTCGCGATGCCGTTGTAGCAGCGCGCAGTGCACACGCAGGATGGGCAGGAGCAACCGCCTTCAATCGCGGACAGATTCTTTATCGAATCGCAGAGATGATGGAAGGACGTAGCGCACAATTTATAGACGAGATTGTTGCGCTAGAAGGTGTTACGCCAACTGCGGCAAAGAAGCAGGTTGAGGAAGCGATCGATCTCTGGGTTTGGTACTCCGGTTGGTGTGACAAGATCGGTTCAATTTACGGTTCAACAAATGCTGTTTCAGGCTCTTTCTATAACTTCACAATTCCAGATTCACTCGGCGTAGTAGCAGTCTTTGCCCCTGCAAAGCCTTCACTTCTAGGACTCGTACATTCACTTGCACCAGTACTTGCCGGTGGAAATACAGCAATTGTTATTGCTAGTGAAAAGTACCCACTGAGTGCAATCACGCTAAGCGAAGCAATTGGAACAAGTGATGTACCTGGGGGAGTAGTTAATATCCTCACCGGATCAGCAGCTGAACTTGCTCCATGGGCCACATCTCATATGGATATTGATGGCATTGATGCCACTGGGCTGAGCGCTGCACAAGAGAAGGAAGCTCGTATTGCAGGAGCTGATAATCTCAAGCGAATTTCAACCTTTAAAGATGTTGCCAGTCCACAGCGCGTTCTCGCATTTATGGAGAATAAAACTGTCTGGCACCCAATCGGGGTTTAACTCTTAGATTACTTAGAAGAAATGGTTTCCAGCCAGAGCGAGATCATCGCTGGAACATCCACCTTCATCGCTACCTGCACATTAGGTGCTTTAGCGTGAGTAGATTCAGGCTCTTCATCTTTCCATTCGCGGCGATCACAGAGCGTCTGCCCGCGACTTGGCCCAAAAGTTGTATCTACAACAATCTTAAATGTTTCATATGTTGCTAGTTCTGGACGAATTGCGGCAGCAACTGCGCCGTAATCACCGAGTGTTACATCATGTCCAACTTGCTTGATGAAGTGCTCAATCAAACGACCTGCAAAAGTTGTGCAATCGGTACCTTCTGCAATGAGGGCCGCGGCCTGTGCCGCACTCACGCGAGGCTCCATAAAGACATCTAGTCCATACATTGTGATTGGAACACCACTACTAAAGACAATCGCTGCAGCTTCTGGATCATGCCAGACGTTAAATTCTGCAGCAGGTGTCGCATTGCCAGATGATGCCGAACCACCCATCAAGACAATACGCTCAAGCTTCGCAGCAGTCTCTGGGTATGAACGTAAGAAAAGTGCGATATTTGTAAGCGGGGCTAGCGGAACAAGAGTGACCGGACCATCAGCGCCCTCGACTAGATCGCGCAGTAACTCAACAGCTGGGCGTGGATCAAGTGCGCGAGTAGAAAGAGGCGTACCTAAATCTCCAAGTCCATCGCTGCCGTGGATATATTCGGCATAACGAGGCTCATCAATAAGTGGACGCGTTGCACCACTTGAAACCGGGATATTTCCAGCACCTGCAGCGTCTAGAACTTTGAGAGTATTGATGACAACCTGCTTGAGGTTGGTATTTCCATCAACACAGGTAACGCCCAAGAGATTGATCTCAGGATGGCGGGCTGCAAACAAGAGCGCGAATGCATCATCAATTCCAGTATCGACATCAAGAATTAGATTCTTCTTCATGGTTTTCACTTCACCTTTGCCATGACTGATTCATAGCCTCGTAGAGAGAACGTCGGACGACGAACTGGAGTTGTTGTTAATTCAAGAGTGGGAAAGCGCTTGAAGAGTTCTGGAAGTGAGATCGACATTTCCAGACGAGCCAGTGGTGCGCCGAGACAGAAGTGAATACCTGCACCAAAGCCAATATGAGGATTTGGATCGCGTGAGAGATCCATGCGATCACTATCGACAAAAACATCTTCATCTCGGTTGGCAGAACCCAAGAGAGAGACAATCTTCTGACCTTGTTTGATTGCAACGCCACCGATTTCGGTATCAGCTGTGGCTGTTCGATCAAAGAAGTGAAGGGGAGCATCAAAGCGCAAGAACTCTTCAACGGCCGTATCAGCGATTGCATCAGGCTGGGCTTGTAGCAACTTCCACTGATCAGGATGGTTAAAGGCTGCAACGATTCCATTTCCAAAACCATTAACACTCGCCTCATGGCCAGCGTTGAGTAAGAGGATGCAGGTTGCAATGAGTTCTTGTGTCGAAAGCTTTTCACCAGATTCGCTGACCTGAGCAAGTTCTGAGATGAGATCAGAAGTTGGATTCTTCAACCGCTCCAGCATTAACCCGTGCACGTAATCAGCAAATTCCTTAGCAGCCTTCTTCGCCTCATCTTTGTGTGCTTGTGATGGGTTTACTTCATACATTTTTACGATGGATTGTGACCACGGACGAAGTAGGTGCTCATCACTATCGGGAAAGCCCAGCAGCGCTGCGATTACCTTGACCGGCAAGGGCTCTGCATAATCGGCGATGATGTCGAACTCGCCGCCCTTTTCTTCTATTGAATCAAGGAGTTGATTGGTCAGGCGTTGAATATCTGGACGAAGCGCCTCAATGCGGTGGCGATTGAAAGCCTTAGCAACTAGTGATCTTAAACGCGTGTGCTTAGGTGGCTCGCTATCTAAAATCGAATCCGCGTGGAGATAGTTGAATTCAAACCACTCCGTCTCAGGCGTCTTTGGTACAAAGATACGACCAAGTGATTTATTGCGAAGCACATCATTGGCATCACTATGTTTTGCTGCCAAGAACATCTGGAGTTCTTCATGCCAGATCGGCTTACCAAAAGATCGTAACTCTTTAAGAGCTGGGTAAGGATTTTCGATAAATGCCAGATCTTTAAAATCGATCACTTGGCACCTAGGTCAGCAAATGGTGCTTTGATCTGATTCTTATAGATATCTTGCTTTTCATCCTCTGAGATAAAGGCGCTCATGATTCCGTTGCGAGCAACGTCATGAAGATCATCGATAGTCCAGCTATATCCGCGCGAAATCTCAGTAACTTCACGAATCATTGAGGTCGCGCTCATGAGACGGTTATCGGTGTTGATTGTGACGTTAAAGCCAAGCTTCTTCATGATGCCAATTTGATGCGTTTCATATGAGGCAGCACCGCCTGTTTGTAGATTAGATGTTGGCGCCATCTCAAGACAGATCTGACGATCAAGGATCTCTTGTGCAAGTGAGCCCAGAACTGCAGTACCGGAAGAGAAATCAATATCATCGATCAAGCGAATTCCGTGACCAATACGTTCGGCGTGACAATCACGCACTGCGAGCTCAATAGATTCCACGCCAAAGGCCTCGCCGGCATGGATCGTAAAGTGCGCACCATTGCTGCGTAGGTAATCAAAAGCTTTGATGTGATCCGTCGGTGGAAAACCTGCCTCAGGCCCTGCAATATCAAAGCCAACAACTCCGCGACCCTTGTACTTAACTACCTTGGTTGCCACTTCATCGCTGAAGTTATTTTGGCGAAGTGCGCAGAGCAAACCTTCAACACGAATCTCGCGCCCGGCAGCCTTGGCCTCAGCCATTCCTTGCTTGTGACCTTCCACCGTTGCTTCAATTACCTGGTCAATCGATAAACCTTTACGTGTAAAAAGTTCTGGCGCTCCACGTACCTCGGCATAGACCACACCATCTGTGGCCAAGTCGAGAACACATTCGCGTGCAACTCGCTCAATCTCTTCTTTCGTCTGCATCACCGAGATCGTATGTTCAAAAGTTTCAAGGTAGAGCTCAAGCGTTCCTGAACTACATGCGTTGACAAACCAGGTTGCAAGTTCATCAGGGTTGTAGCTAGGAAGTTTGGTGTATCCACTTGCCAGTGCGTGATCAATCATCGTCTGCGGACGTAAACCACCATCTAAGTGATCGTGCAGCAGCACTTTTGGGGCGCGCGCAATGACCTCAGAACTCAAAAGAAGAGTCATTTATTTGAGATCTTCTGGCCCAAATGCCCAAGGCAGCATCGCGCTCATCTTCTGTGGACCATCTGGTGTCATCAGAAGTGCTTCATTTCCACCGTGCTCAAAAATCAATTGACGACAACGGCCGCATGGTGCCAAGAAGTTTCCATGAGCATCAACGCAGACGATCGCTACTAGGCGTCCTCCACCTGACATAGTGAGTGCACTAACGAGTGAACACTCTGCGCATAAGCCAATTCCGTAACTTGCATTTTCAACGTTAGCGCCACTGATTAAACGACCATCATCTACGAGGGCAGCTACACCCACAGGAAATTTGGAATATGGGGCATAGGCTTTCTTCATTGCATCTTTAGCAAGGTTATGGATTGAATCCCAGTCAATGTTTGCGCTCATTGCGTGATTCTACGGCTGTTGGCCCTAATTGGGAATTGGTCTCAGCCCCGCCTCTTTGTTACGATACGCCAGCACTACACGGCTAGGAAAAGAAATTTTCCTCATGTATTAAACATGGCGGGTTGCCCGAGCGGCCAATGGGAGGGGACTGTAAATCCCCCGGCTCTGCCTTCGAAGGTTCAAATCCTTCACCCGCCACCAGTACGTTGAATGAAACGCTCTAGCAAGATTTTAGGGCGAGTGATTGAATAGACAATTATGGCGATGATTCGGAGCAAGCGTAAATTTCCGAGCCTTCCATATTTTTGGTCTCTCATTGATTGGACTTTTCCGTCACTGAATCCATATAAAGGGCAATTACTTCGCGCACAATCCATTAGCGACATCGCTAAAGTCGCACGAAAGCGCACACCTAAGGTCGTCTTTGATTATGTCGAAGGTGGCGCAGTCGATGAAATGGCATACTCCAGAAGTCGCGATGCTTACTCAAGAATCGAATTCAACTCACGAGTTTTACGCGACGTGTCTACAGTTGATGCCAGCACAACAATTTTAGGCAAGAAAGTTGATCTTCCTATTTGTTTTGCACCCACCGGATACACCCGGTTGATGTATCACGTAGGGGAACCAGCGGTGGCAAACGTTGCCAGCAAGAAGAACTTGATTTACACCCTTTCGACTATGGGCACTACTTCACCAGCAGAACTTGCAGCAGCAGTTCCAGATTCCAGGCGCTGGTTCCAGCTCTACATCATGAAGAAGCGCAGCGATAGCCTGGCAGTAATACAGCAGGCCAAGGAGAGTGGCTTTGAAGCGCTCGTTCTAACTGTCGATACTCCGGTTAATGGACTTCGCTACAGAGATAATCGCAATGGCCTCACAGTGCCACCAAAAATTAGAATCAACACAGTTTTTGCAATCGCTCGTAAGCCAATTTGGTGGCTTAACTTATTCACCACGGGAAAATTAGAGTTCGCCGCCTTCAGAGGTTGGGATCGATCACTCTCTGAACTTGCAAGCGTTATCTATGATCCAGGAACAACAATGGAAGATATTACGTGGCTTCGTTCGGTCTGGGATGGCCCGATTATCATCAAGGGAATTCAAAGCGTGGAGGATGCAAAAGCTGTTGCAAAACTTGGCGTTCAAGGAATTGTTCTTTCAAATCACGGAGGACGACAATTTGATCGTGGTCCGGTGCCGCTAGAAATTCTCCCCGAAGTTGTTAAGGCTGTAGGAAAGAAGGTTGAGGTTTATATCGATGGCGCAATCATGTCTGGCCTTGATGCACTTGGTGCTATCGCACTTGGCGCAAAGGCGGTATTCATTGGCCGTGCTTATCTATATGGAGCAATGGCAAATGGTGAAGCTGGCGTAGAACAAGTCATGGAGATTATGCGCAGCGAATTTGAGAATGGAATGGCGCTAACTGGTGCAACCAATATTGCAGAGTTACAAAAAAATGGTGCTCGAATTAGGCCTTAGCTCTTGAGGCGTTTTTGCGTGCTGCACGAGATAAGAATAGGGCAAATACAAGGGCTAATACGATTCCAGTATTAACGCCCATTTCAATGAGAGCGCGGTTGAAGTACTCCGTTGTCTTCTCTTTCTCCATCGTAAGTGATGCGCCGACAGTAAGAATGTGTCGAACGGCTGCAATAACACCAATGATCAAGAAACTATCTAATTGGAATATTCCATCTGTAAATCGCACGATTACAGTGCGCATGATTTCTAGGATGATGACAACGAAGAGGATGTCATTGATTCCTTGAATCATTCCTACTGGGAAGAATGGTCGAGTTTCGATGAGGCGTTGCAGGGTGTAACCGGCGGCCAAGATTGAAATGATAAAGAGCACGATGCCTAAGAATCCGTGCAGAATATCTTCGAGCTTGTCGATAAAAGTGGTTGGGATGAGTGAATCATCGCCTGTAAGCAAACCCTTAACTGATCTGTACTTCATGCCATCTCCCTTATCCGCAATAACTAAGGGTAAGTTCTGGTTCGAGAGGAGGCAATAGATAGGCGAGCTTTTTCGGGACTAACTGGCTGCTGCTGCTGCGGTGCGTCTGATGAAATCTACGGTGAGATCTGGGTAGTTCCACATGATTACATGAGCACAATTTTCTACATAGACCCAGTTGGAATGCGCCGGTGCAACACTTTTTTCCTGGGCTACTTCCTCAGGCAACATGAGATCGTAATCTCCAAAAATTATGGATGTTTTAACATGATCAGGGATGTGTGAATCAAATTTTCTTCCACGCGCCCCATGCCATAACGGCATATATCCTTTTGAATGTGCCATCGCCAATACAGAATCGCGACATGACTCGAAACTAAGTTCGCGCCATAGATGTGTAATTTTTTTGTAGCCGATTGCTTTCAGCGGTGGTAACCGATAAGCCAGTCTCATAAAGTGACGGGAGATTTTGGCAAGTATCCGAGCATCAATACTCGGCGGGTAACTTTGCTTGGGAGCTTCGTGCCATAAACCAGCAGGTGCGAGTGCAGTAATACTCTTAACCTGATCTGGTGCGACAGATCCCATCTCCAGAGCTATCCACCCACCTAGTGAATTTCCTGCAACATGCATCTCTGTTACACCGTGAGATCTATTCATCTCACTAACGATGGCACGCGCTAAAGACTGTGGATCATATTCTTCGCCCTCATCAAGAGGCGCAACTCCGTGACCTGGAAGATCAATCGGATAGACGGTGAAGTGTTCACTGAGTTGTGGAATCAAGCTTTTCCAGATTGTGCCCGCTGACCCCAAACCGTGCACCAGAACAAGGGCCGGGAGTGCCGGATTACTGATGTGTTGATGAGTTTTGATTGCCATTACTAGTAACTAGATTCCTCAACGCTCGAGTCGAATTTGTCTAAGGGATATAACTATACGCGTGAGATAAGAAAACGCGCGTTGAGATGCGTAGGTAGACAGAGCTGAGCCCCGTTATTAGCCTTAACCACGTATCAATCCACGTTGAAGGGCGAAGTCGCTACTAATGACAAATATCGTCGCACCATCAATTTTTGCTGCAGATCCTGCGGCACATGTCTTTGGCGGACGACTCTATCTCTACGTCTCCTACGATGAACCATTCACAAATACTCATGATTCGATGGTTTGTTACCACGCTTTATCTACAGATGATTTGGTTAACTGGATTGATCACGGACGCATACTTCATCTGGAAAACGTTTCGTGGGCCATTAGCCATATGTGGGCAATCGATGCCAATAAATGGAAAGGCAATTACTACTTAACATTCTGCGCCTTCGATGAGAAAACTTCCACCTTCAGAACTGGATTAGCAGTCAGCGATCGTCCAGAAGGGCCATTTACAGATCTTGGTCCAGTCGAAGGTGTGGATTGGGGACAAGATCCCTCGTTCTATGTTGAAGGTGATCGTGCTTATTTGATCTGGGGAGGACGCGGTCAGATACTTATTGCAGAGTTCCACGATGATCTACGTTCTATCAAGCGCGAAACGATTCGTAATCTCTCTGAAGATATTGCAGGATATGAAGGTCCATTTCTTCATAAGTACCGCGATGACTATTACTTAACGTATCCAGCACTTGATAATGAAAAATGGCCGCAGCGAATGTCATATGCGACAGCTAAAGATCCACTTGGCCCATATACCTATCGTGGAATTTTCATCCCAGAGTATGAAGGCAATAGCGGAACCATCCATGGTTCTGTCGTTGAGTTTCAAGGGAAGTGGCTAGCTTTCTATCACAGTGCTTGGGTCAGCGGATTGGCAACTTCACGATCTCTGATGATGAGTGAGATTACATATACAGAAGACGGTTCAATAACTCCATTAATACTTGATCAAAAAGTTGATGGGGCAATCACAATCAATTCACGGCAGATACTAGATGTATCGGTTGCACCAAAGGCTGGTGGCCGCTTATTTGGCGTTGAGGTATCTACGGCAGGCAATGACTTCACGGGTGCAGGATTTATCACTGGACTAACTCGTCAAGAGTTTGGTGTCAGCGTTCTATCTCAAATCGGATTACCGGGCAGTTATGAGATTTCGATTCGTTATCGCAGTGCAGATAAGCCATGGAATGGACGGATGGTTGCTGGGAAACATCTTTTCTATGACGGTAACCAAAACCAAGATTATGATCAATATATAAATAGGGGGACGGTTTTCCCTGCCACTCATGGTCAATGGAGCGAGTTAGTAATTGGTGCGGTTAATCTGCCATCAGGAGATCACCAAATCCGCATCTCAGCTAGCCATACTCTCGAGCCAGGTGTTCCAGGGATTGAGATTGACTACATCGGCGTTCGGCAGATTGGATAAGATTTCACACATGAGCGCAATAAACGAAGACGAACTCAAGGCACGACTAGATCCTTTGTCTTATGAGGTTCTACGTAACGGCGCTACCGAGCGTCCATTTACTGGTGAATATACAGATACAGACAAAGTCGGAAGCTATCGATGCAAAGCATGTAGCGCTGAATTGTTTAAGAGTGAAACGAAGTTTCACTCAGGATGTGGCTGGCCATCTTTCTATGCACCAACAGCCGACGATGCAGTAGTTCTCATTGAGGATCGATCTTTAGCTCCACGAATTCGCACTGAAGTGCGTTGTGCAAAGTGCGACTCACACCTTGGCCATGTTTTTGAGGGCGAAGGCTATGAAGTTCCTACCGATCAAAGATGGTGCATTAATTCAGTGGCACTTATCCTTGAGGAGAAATAGACCCCGCAAGTCTTTCGTATTCGACTTTGATACAAAGATCCATCGCTACATCTAGACCAGCGGCGATCGCACGATCGGCACTTTCGTCATCACGCAGACCTAATTGAATCCAGATTGATTTGGCACCAATTTCAATTGCTTCATCGACCACTGCGGGAATGTCGCTAACTTTGCGAAAAATATCGACCATATCAATCTCTACTGGAATATCTGCAAGGCTGGCATAACAAGGATTGCCTAGCACTGTGGTTAACGCCGGATTTACAAAGTAGAGCTCGAGGTGCGAGTTCTTCTGTAGCCAACGACTCACCCCATTACTTGGGCGATCTTCTTTATCTGAGATGCCAACAACAGCTACACGTTTTGTCTTTGAGAGAAGCTCTGCCAATTGGCTATCGCTAGTGATAACTTTGCTCATTAGATAAGCGTAGCCCCTCATATGCGATGAGGGAGATCTCAGGAGCCAGAGGCGATTATGAAAGCAATACAGATAACCGAATTTGGTGGTCCTGAAAAGATGTCCTTGATCGATATCGCTGATCCAGTTCCTGGTGCTGGCGAAGTTCTCCTTGATGTGTTGAAAATCGGAATCAACTATGCCGATACTCATCAAGTTGAAAATAGCTATCTCTCAGCACAGACCCTCCCACTTATTCCGGGAATTGAAGTTGTTGGTAGAACTCCAGATGGCACAAGAGTCTTAGCTTTGGTTTCATCGGGCGGATATGCAGAAAAGGCAACGGCTCACAAAGGTGTATTAATTCCAATTCCAGATGCCGTTAGTGATGAAGATGCACTCTGCATGTTGGTTCAAGGTTCGACAGCGTGGCATGTCTTAAAGACGATGGCACATCTAAAGCCAGGGGAGAGTGTTGTTATTCACGCAGCAGCTGGTGGCGTTGGAGTTATTGCAATTCAACTTGCAAAGTTCTGGGGTGCAAAAGTTATTGCAGTCGCATCTTCACAAGAAAAGCGCGATCTTGCCATCTCTCTCGGAGCAGATATTGCAATCGATGCTAATGATCCGGATCTCAAATCTGCAATCATCGCTGCCAATGGCGGCAAGAGAGTTGATATCGTTCTAGAAATGGTTGGAGGACCAACCTTTGATAAAAGTCTAGAATCACTCGCTCACTTTGGGCGATTAATCACTTACGGAATGGCATCACGAAATGCTCCAACTGCAGTTGCGCCAGGTGCTCTCATGGCAGGAACAAAAACTGTCAGTGGTTTCTGGTTGTCACACTGCTTTGCAAAGCCAGAGTTGTTTCATAATGTGATTGCAGAACTATTCACGTTGATCGCTAGTGGAACTTTGCGTCCTGTAATTGGCGAGAGATATGGGTTGAGCGAAGCAGTAGAGGCTCACACACAGATGAGATCACGAGGATCAACTGGCAAAATCACGCTTGATCCGCAGCGTTAGTCGGCCGCGATTTTTTACTTTTGCGCCCTTCGCGTACACTCACACCTCTACCATCTGCCCCCCTAGCTCAGTCGGTAGAGTGTTTCCATGGTAAGGAAAAGGTCACCGGTTCGATTCCGGTGGGGGGCTCGCAGTACACAACTACATATCTAGATTTGGCGGGGTAGCTCAGCTTGGTAGAGCAAGCGGCTCATAATCGCTGTGTCGTGGGTTCAAATCCCGCCTCCGCTACCAATCTTTAAGCACCAATTTCGCCCAAACGGGATGCTGTGGGTAACCTATGCTCCTTAAGAACCGTTGTAAACCGATGTAGAAGGAGATTCACCATGGCAAGTAAGAGCGCGGACGTACGTCCAAAGATCACCATGGCATGCGTTGATTGCAAAGAGCGCAACTACATCACCAAGAAGAACCGTCGCAACGATCCAGACCGCATGGAACTCAAGAAGTTCTGTCCACGTTGCAAGGCTTCAACACTTCACCGCGAAACCCGCTAATGCTCAATCCCGATTCAGTCGGGCGCACCTTTGAAGGTGCGGATTCAATAACGGTGACACAAACTGAGATAGATGCTTTCTGCGCTGTCATTGGCGAAACCAATACTTCGGTTGCGCCTCCTACTTTCTCAATTCGTATCAGCCTCGAACAATCCCAGTCGATTTTGTCCGATCCAACCGTGGGCCTTGATTGGACGCGAGTTGTACACGGTGATCAGAAATTTGAAATCTTTTCTCCGATCAAAGGTGGAGATACCTTCTCTTGCTCTTCAACCATTGAAAATTACCGCGTAGCGGCTGGTAACGAGATTGTCACAGTGCGATCTGATCTGAAATCAGGATCTGAGATTGCACTCTCATCATGGTCGACATTGGTTGTGCGCGCATGATCGAAGTCGGCACAACACTTCCTGAGCGCGTATTCACCATTACCCGTGAATTACTAAAGGCATATGCAGATGCAAGTGGAGATCAGAACCCCATCCACCAAAACGAAGAATTTGCTCTATCCGTAGGACTGCCTAACGTTATTGCCCATGGAATGTTAACAATGGCTTTAGTTGGTAAATATGTCACTGATTGGGCTGGGGGAGCAAGCAACGTTACTCACTATGGCGCTCGCTTCATTAAGCCAGTGATTGTTCCAGCCGATATAGATGTAGATCTCACAGTTACTGCAGTGATCAGCGCAGCAGAAAACGACTTGATTACTTTAGATTTAACGGCGACCTCTGCTGGTGTAAAAGTCTTAGGAATGGCTAAGGCGGTTGTAAGAAAATGAAGGTTCCCGCTTCTGTGATTGCTCTCGCAGATGCTCGCTTAGAGGCACGTGCTACAAAAGATTGGGCCCGATCTGATCAACTGCGAGATCAAATTGCAGCCGCTGGCTTTGAAATTGTAGATGTTGCCGGTAGCTATGAACTGAAAGCAAAGAAGCCTTACATCACCCTTGCATATCCACGCGATATTCGCACCATTGATCTGGGTCAAGATGTGACAGTCTGCTTGATCGTTGAA
>Ga0315906_10007066_pt1 | contig 13737 bp, 8 predicted proteins | sample LakEriMetagenome_4_FD_203526 | JGI IMG/M metagenome (GOLD analysis project Ga0315906, IMG submission 203526) | Freshwater fungal communities from buoy surface, Lake Erie, Ohio, United States - Buoy 2 MA122 | ecosystem: Environmental > Aquatic > Freshwater > Lake > Lake biofilm | place: USA: Lake...
ACGAGGGGGGCGCTGCCAGTGGCCGCATCTTCAACGTGGGTAATCCCGACAATGACTATTCGGTGCGCGAGCTCGCCGAGATGATGTTGAAGATCGCAGCCGACTATCCTGAATACGCCGAATGGGCTCAGCGCACCACGCTGGTGGACACCTCCTCCGGAAGCTTTTACGGCGCGGGTTACCAGGATGTGCAGACCCGTCGGCCGCGAATCGATGACACGATGGCAGCACTCGGCTGGGCGCCCAAGGTGGCGATGGAGGATTCGCTTCGCCGCATCTTCGAGTACTACCGGGGCAAGGTGGTCGAGGCCCGGGCACTGCTCGACAAAGCGGGCTGAGGCGCTCGCGCGGGGCTTGCCGTCATGGCTCGGATTGCGCTCAAGGTGGATGTCGATACGCTGCGCGGCACGCTGGAAGGCGTGCCGCGGCTGCTTGCCATGTTCGCGAGGCGCGGCGTTCAGGCTACCTTTCTTTTCAGCGTCGGTCCCGACCACACGGGCTGGGCGCTGCGGCGCGTGTTCCGGCGTGGCTTTCTCTCCAAGGTCTCGCGTACATCGGTGGTCCGTCATTATGGGCTCCGTACACTTGCGTATGGCGTGCTGATGCCGGGTCCGGATATCGGGCGGCAAGGCGTGGCGCCGATGCGGCAATGCCTGGCCGAGGGCCATGAATGTGGGCTTCATGCCTGGGATCATGTCTACTGGCAGGACAATGTTCGCGGGCAGGATGCGTCGTGGACGCGGGCACAGATGACCCGCGGCTACCACCGGTTCTGCGAGGTGTTTGGTGCGCCGCCCGCCACGCATGGGGCGGCTGGCTGGCAGGTGAATGCCCATGCGTTTGCGCAGATCGATGACTGGGGTATGACCTATGCGTCGGACGGCCGGGGCCGCGCGCCCTATCGGCTGTCGATTAACGGCGAGGCCTGCGTGCATGTGCAAATTCCCACCACGCTTCCCACCTTCGATGAGCTGATCGGCATCGACGGCGTGAGCGAGGAAAGCGTCGACCTGCCGCTTTTGGCGCGCACGACGGGAGACTCCGACCAGGTGTTCACGCTTCACGCCGAGCTTGAGGGTGCGCTTCTCGCGCCCGCCTTTGAGCGGCTGATCGATGGCTGGCTCGCCCAGGGCCATACGCTGGTGCCGGTGGCGGCGCTTGCGCGGACGCTCGATATCGCCCACTTGCCGGTGAAGGCGCTTGCCTGGGGCGAGGTGCCCGGTCGTAGTGGCGAGCTGATGGTGGAGCCGGGTAGCGCCTGGCGCTCGCCCCTGGAGTACTGACCCCCGGAACATCCAACCCCCCACCCGACGGAGCCTCCTCTCGTCACGGAGTACTGCGCATCATGGCCAAGGATTTCACCGAGCTCGAAGACAGTAACCGGTCGGGCAACCCCGACCTTCACCAGGTGTCTGATCCGGCGCGACGGCGTGTGTTGGGTGCGGGCGGGGCGAGTCTGCTCTTTGCGCAGCTTGCGGGTGGATGCGCCAGCGTTCCGGCTGCGGGCGAGCGCGCGTCGGCCGTGCGCGGACGACCCGGCTTCGCGCCGATCGCACCGGGCTCGGGAGACCGACTGGTGGTGCCCGAGGGGTATGTGGCCCAGGTGATCGCGCCTTGGGGAGAGCCGGTGGGTATTGCAGGCCAGATGCCGGCGTTCCGGCCGGATGCGTCCAACCCAGCGGGCGATCAGGCCGTGCAGCTTGGCATGCATCACGACGGGCTGCATTTTTTCCCGCTCGAGGGCCGCAGCGACCGCGGGCTCATTGCGATGAACCATGAGTACACGGACGATGGCCTGCTGCACACGGATGGGCTGGCTCACTGGTCGGCCGAGAAAGTGAAAAAGAGTCAGGCCGCGCACGGGCTGTCGGTGATTGAAGTCGAGCGCCTCGCCGATGGCAGCTGGCGCGTGGTGAGACCCTCGCCGTATGCGCGGCGCGTCACCATGGCGACCCCCTTTGCATTCGGCGGGCCGGCAGCCGGCCACCCCATGATGCGCACCGCCGCTGATCCGTCGGGCATGCAGGGGCTCGGCACGCTCAATAACTGTGCCGCCGGGATGACGCCATGGGGCACCTATCTGTCGGGCGAGGAGAATTTTGCAGTGTATTTCGACGCGGGCCGCTCGCTGTCGGCGCATCACCAGCGCTGGGGCCTGCGCGAGAAGAGCGGCTACCGCTGGGCCGAGTTCGATGAGCGGTTCAATGTCCAGAAACATCCCAATGAGCCCAACCGTTTTGGCTGGGTGGTGGAGCTTGATCCGCTCGACCCCACCTCAACGCCGGTCAAGCGCACCGCGCTCGGGCGAGCGGCGCACGAGGGCGCATGGGTGGCCGTGACGCGGGAGGGCCGGGCGGTGGTGTACTCGGGTGAGGATGCCCGCTTCGAGTACCTTTATCGGTTTGTGAGCCGCGATGCGATCCGGCGAGCCTCGCCGGGGGTGTCGGCGGCGCGTGCCAATCGCGACCTGCTCGATCACGGCACGCTCTTTGTTGCGCGGTTCGATGCCGACGGCACCGGGCGCTGGATTCCGCTCGTGCACGGCGCGGGTCCTCTGGTGGCCGCCAATGGCTTTGCCGATCAGGCCGAGGTGCTGATCAAGGCGCGGCAGGCCTCGGATGCGGTCGGCGCCACCCGCATGGATCGACCCGAATGGGTAGCGATCGATCCGATTGACCGCTGGGTCTGCTGCACGCTCACCAACAACAGCGCCCGCGGCGCGGCGGGGCAGCCCGGGGTGGATGCCGCCAACCCGCGGGAGCGAAACGTGATGGGTCAGATCATCCGCTGGCGTGAGCGGCATGATTTTGATGGCGAGCAGTTCGAGTGGGAGCACCTGGTGCTTGCAGGGGATCCGGCGAACGAGCGGCCCGCCTCGCGCGGCAACATCGCCGGTGAACTGTTTGCCTGTCCCGACGGGATCGCTTTTGGTCCGATGGGCATTCTCTGGGTGCAGACCGATGTGTCAGCCACCGCAATGCACAAGGGTGAGTTTGCGCGGATCGGCGCCAATCAGATGCTGGCTTTTGATGCGCAGACCGGGCGGTTCCTGCGTTTTCTCACCGGGCCGGTCAACTGCGAGGTGACAGGTGCGGCGTTCACGCCCGACGGCCGCACCTTGTTTGTGAACATTCAGCATCCTGGCGAATCGCCCGGTGAGCGCAGTAATCCGGCGGCGCCCAGGCGGTTCTCAAACTGGCCGGATTTTGCGTCCGATGGCCGGCCGCGCTCGGCCACCGTGGTGATCCGCAGGCGCGATGGCGGGGTGATCGGCACGTAAGCCACAGGCGAGCTGGCGCGGCGGGTCTGCGCGGGGCGAGGGCCCGCGGTGCCGCCACCCGGCCGAGCGCTGGGGCTCGCTCAGCGCCGCAGGCTTTCGTCATGGAGCGAGGCCGAGCGGCGTGAGGGTCCATAGACGATGCCGGCGCGCACGCCGATCACGCGAGAGGTGGCGGCGTCGCTACGTCCGCCAGGGCGGCTGATCCATTGGGCAAGCGGCATCACGGAGAGGGCTGGCGCGAGCGCGATCCGGTGGTTAAGTTCCAGCACATGTTCGCCAGCCGATGGCCGTTCGCCCCGGCTCGCGACAACCTCCTGCCACGCCGCGCCCATCCGATGTAGTGCCACCATCAGCGCGCTGACATCACCTGGTCGCTCCGGCACCCAGCCGGCGAGCCGCAGCCCCGCATTGAACGAGAGCGCGATGGGAGAGGCTCGGGCATCCGATCCCGAGACCCTGGCAAAGCCGGCGAGGAGGCCGGAGCCGTCCGGCCGGGCGATGAGGGTGCGCTCGTGTAGCGCATACCAGCCGGTGCTCTGTGCGCGTACCGGGTCACCGCGCGCATCGCGTGCGCTCAGATGCTCATCGCGCCGCGAATAGGCCCAGACGCCGGCGGCGGTCTTGTCGAAGCGTTCGCGTGCATGGCGAAAATCGGTTGCCTCAAGCGGTGTGAGCCCAGCCTCGATCATCAGATGCAGACCGGGCGCGCGCGGAAAGGCAAGGCCGCCCGCGCGCACAAAATTGGTGTCTTCCAGCGGTCGGTCGAGGATTGCGGCCATCAGATAGCGGCTTCGGTCAGCGGTCTCGGCGCGCAGGCGGGCACCGAACCCGGCATGGTTGTAGATCGCTGCGCCCAGCGTGGTGGCATAGTCGCCCTGCGGCCCGTTGGTGGGGTGAATAAAGCTTGCCGCCGATTCGAGCGTGAAGAACTCATCTTCAAGCGGAAAAAGCCCGATGCGAAGCGCGAGGGCAGGCTCGCGCCATTGGTGTTCCGCCCAGAGCCTGTAGAGCCTGGTGCCGCTGTGCACGGTTTCGATATTGGTCACGCCGGTGACGGCGCCCACCCGGTCCGCGTTGATACGCTCGAGTGCGTGGTTGATGAGATGCAATTCGGCCGACCAACCGGGAAGTGCTGCCAGGCGCTCAAGGTCGATGCCGGCGCGCAGTTCGGTCAGGAGGCTCTTTGCAGGGCCAAGGGCGCGCCCGCCCCGGGTGTTGGTGAGCGCATCGAGGGTGGAGCCCAGCTGAATCGCGAGGCCCGCAGGCGGTGGCTGCGCAAGCGCGCCCGTGAGGATGCCCGGGACGACGTCATCGGGCTCGAGCCGGTCGGCGGCGTGGACGAGGCCCGGCACGAGGAGCGCGGCGATCGATGTGAGCGCGGCGATCGCCCTGCGCGCGGACACGCTACGGGCGCGGAGCCGGCGCGCCAGGGTGAGAGACATCGAGGGCATGGGTTGCGGGTCGCTGGCGAGTGGGGCGGGCCTGCAAGAATCGGCCCCATGGGTGACCGAATGATGACACCGCCTGCGAGGGCGGCGCTGTTTTTCTCCTGGAATCTGATTGTGACAGCGCCCGTCCCGAGGCGTAGAGTGCTCGCCGTTTTGAACCAAGGCCGCTCATGAAACCGGATTCCCGACCCCTGTCCCGCCTGTCGATCGTGATGCTGTTTGGCCTCACCATCTTTGTCAGCGCGTTTCTGCTGTTCCAGGTTCAGCCGATGGTGAGCAAGGCGATCCTGCCCTGGTTCGGTGGCGGGCCGGCGGTGTGGACAGCGGCCATGCTGTTTTTCCAGTGCGTGCTGTTTGGCGGTTATCTCTATGCGCATGCGCTGGGTGCGGTCTCCTCGCCCAAGCGCCAGGCGATCCTTCACCTGCTACTTCTCGCGGTCGCAGCCGTGTTTGCCCGGTGGGTGGTGCCCGATGTGTCGCTGCGGCCGAGCGGTGACGAGGCGCCGGTCGGGACAATCGTCTGGATTCTGGCGGCCACGGTGGGGCTGCCGTATTTCTGTCTTGCCAGCACCGGGCCGCTCCTTCAGCATTGGTTTGCCCGTGGCGGGGCCGGCGGCTCGGTGTACCGGTTGTATGCACTGTCGAATGTCGGGTCGCTGCTTGCGCTCTTGTCGTTTCCGTATCTGTTCGAACCCTGGTTTGATCTGCCCACGATCGGCGCGGGCTGGACCTGGGGGTTCTGGCTGTTTGCCGCGGCCTGCGCGCTGATTGCAGTGATACAGGTGAAAGCGATGCCGGCTGCGGCCGGCGTTGGTGGGGTCAGCGCCGCCCCCCCATCGAGCCCCGTCGGGCAGGAGCCGGTGAGGCGCGCGGGCTGGGGCGAGCGGGCAGGCTGGGTGCTGCTGCCCGCGCTCGCCTCGATGCTCTTCATTGCAACGACGGATCATGCGAGTCATGACATTGCGCCCGAGCCTCGGCTGTGGATTCTCACGTTGTCGCTCTACCTGCTGTCGTTCATCGTGAGCTTTGATCATCCGCGCTGGTATCGCGCGGGCTGGGTGGCGGCAGCGGCGCTCGTGTCTGTGCTGTTCATCGCGGGGCGTCATGCGATCCCGGAACTGTTCGGCGGCTACTGGGGGTACGGCCTGTCGGAACTGCGCTGGATCCATGGGGTGATGCTGTTTCTCGTCTGTTTCATGTGCCACGGTGAGCTCTACCGGAGACGGCCGGCGGACACTGCGCAGCTCACCGGTTACTACCTGTGGATGTCATTTGGCGGGGCGTGCGGCGGTCTCTTTGTGGCGCTTGTCGCAACCCATCTTTTCAATGATTTCTACGAGTGGTCGATTGGGCTCGGGGCGGCGGCAGCGCTGTGTGTTCTGGTGATCGACCGCGAGATCCGGGCGCGGTCGGCGGCGGCGAGGCGTGGTGCGGCGGGCAGTGCTGCGGCCAGTTCCACGGTTCAGGCCGCGCCGTCCCGTCGGCCGGCGCTCACCTGGGCGGTGCTCGCTCTTTGCACCGCGCTTGCATTCTGGTGGGATAACCCGCTTCGGGGTCGACTGTCCCATATGGAGGGCGCAGTCGAGACCACGCTCGATCAGACGCGTAACTTTTACGGCGTGGTGGTGGTTCGCGAGCGCCGCTTTCCCGCCGACCCCGCGCGCGATCACCGCGTGTTTTATAGCGGCCAGATCACCCACGGCCTGCAATTTCTTGCGCCTGAGCGGCTGCGCGCCCCGTTGAGTTACTACGGGCCCGAGAGTGGTGTGGGCGAAACCTATCGATACCTGATGGCGCGTAGCCCCGCGGTTGATGTGGCGATCGTGGGGCTGGGAGCGGGGGCACTGGCGAGCTACGCGCGAGCGGGCGACCGCTATGATTTTTTCGAGATCAATCCAGAGGTTGAGCGGGTGGCGCGCACCTGGTTCACCTATCTTCCGCAGGCGCCGGCGGCCGAGTTACGGGTGATCACTGGCGATGCGCGCCTCAAGATGGAACAGCTACCCCCCGAGCGGCGCTACGACATGATCGTGCTCGATGCCTTTAGCGGCGGCTCGGTGCCGGTGCATCTGCTCACCCGCGAGGCGTTCGCGGTCTATGCCCGGCATCTGAAGCCAGACGGGTTTCTGGTGGTGCACATCACCAACGCCTATCTGAACCTGTACCCGGTCGTGATGCGTCAGGCTGAAGCGCTTGGCATGCGAGTGCGAAGTCGTTTCCAGGGCAAGGACCCGGACCAGTTCATTCGCGAGAACCACTACATGATCCTCACGCGTGATGACCGTTACCTGGGCGCTTATCCGTCTGTGGGTCGTCCGTTGCTTGATGCCCAGGGCCGGGTGATCGGCTCGCGTGACGATGATATTCCCGGGGTGGGGCTCTGGACCGATCATTTCAGCAGCATCACGCCGCTCGAGTGGCGCGAATGAGGGCGGCTGCGCATAGTGAGACTGTGGCCGTAGCGGCGCAAAGGGGCTGCGCTACACTTCTTCGCGCTGGTCGGGTTGGTCTGCGCTGGTCTGGACACTCTGCGCCGACTCGCGCCGGCCTTGATTCGCTCCCGCACTGACCTTCTATCCCGGACTACGCTCATGACAGATCGCACCGGCGCCGCGCGGGCGCTACGGATTGCCGCCGACGTGGGCGGCACCTTCACCGATGTGGCCGTGTTTGACGAATCGGGCCGTCGATTGCTGCTTGGCAAGGCGCTGACCACCCCCGCTCGCATCATCGAGGGCATTGGCACGGGCCTGACCAGGGCGGGCGCGCGCTTTGATCAGGCGAACCTGTTTCTGCATGGTGCGACGATCGCGATCAACACGCTGCTTGAGCGAAGCGGAGCGCGAACGGCGCTCATTACCACGCGCGGCTTTCGTGACATTTATGAAATTGGCCGCGTGAACCGCCCCGAGGCCTACAACCTGTTTTTCAGAAAGCATGTGCCGCTGGTTGAGCGGGCGCTGAGGTTCGAGGTCGATGAGCGGGTCAATTCGGCGGGCGAGGTGCTGGCGCCGCTTGCCGAGGCGCAGCTGGAGCGGATTGCCAAGGCACTCGAGGCCGAATCGATCGAGGCGGTGGCCATTCTCTTTCTGCACAGTTATCGCAATCCCGAGCATGAGCTCGCGGCCAAGCGGTTTTTCGAGGCACGTCTGCCTGGCCGCTACGTGAGCGCCTCGCACGAGTTGTCCCAGGAGTATCGAGAGTTCGAACGCACGTCCACCGTCGCGGCCAACGCCTACATCGGTCCGCGTGTCAGCCAATATCTGAAGGGTATCGAGACTCACCTGGCGGCCGAGCGTTTCCCCGGCACCTTCCTGGTGGTGCAGTCTACCGGCGGCTTGTATGACGTCTCGCAGGCCCAGCAGGAGTGCATCCGGATGCTCGAGTCCGGTCCGGCGGCGGGCGTGATCGGCACACGCATGCTCTGTGCAGCCGTGGGCATCGATCGTGCCATCGCCTTTGATATGGGCGGCACCACCGCCAAGTCGGGCGTGATACTTGATGGCGAGGTGCTGATGACCTCCAATTCGATGATCGGCGGCTACACCGAGGGGCTGCCCGTTCAGATCCCGATGATCGACATCCAGGAGGTGGGCACGGGCGGCGGCAGCATCGCACGGCTGGGACCGGCGGGGTCGCTGCGCGTGGGGCCGCAGAGCGCGGGCTCCGTACCGGGGCCAGTGTGCTACGCGCTCGGTGGCACCGAGCCCACGGTAACCGATGCCAACCTGGTGCTGGGGCGACTGTCCGCGGAGCGCTTTCTGGGAGGTGACATGCGGCTTGATCCGGCCGCCGCGCGCGCGGCGATCGACAGCTCGATCGCCCAGCCGCTTTCGATCCCGATCGAGCAGGCGGCTGAAGGCATTGTGCGGATTGCCGCGGCGACCATGTCGTCAGTAGTCAAGCGGGTGACCACCGAGCGCGGGCTCGATGCGCGCGATTTCCCGATGGTGGCGTTTGGCGGCGCGGGTCCGCTTCATGCCACCCTCGTGGCGCGTGAGCTCCACATCGGGCGGGTGATCATTCCGCCTGCGCCTGGCCACTTCTCAGCGTTTGGCATGCTGGTGGCCGATCTTCGGCGCGACTTCGTCCGGACCCTTTTTGTGCCGCTTGCGAGCATTGACTTCGAGGCGCTCGAGCGCGTGTTCCGCGAGATGGAGTCCGAGGGCGAGCGTGATGTGGCGGGCGTGGCGGGTGAGCACGGCCAGCCGGTTGCGAGCCGCGCACTCGACATGCGCTATGTGGGCCAGGAGCATGCGGTGACCGTGGAGGTGCCGATTGCGGCCTTCGCGAGCCGCGATGCCGGGGCGATCAAGGCGGCCTTTGATCGCGTGCACACGCAGCGCTATGGCTACTGCTCGGAAACCGAGCAGGCCGAAATCGTGAGCGTGCGAGCCTCGGTGACGGGTGCGCTTGCAAAGCCCGAGCTCCCGCTGCTTGCGGCCGGGGGAGAGGTGCCGCCGCCCGAAGCGTCGTCCGGCGCTCGACCGGTTTATTTCTCCTCACGCGGCGGCTGGGTCGATGCGCCCACCTGGCGGCGCGATCGTCTGCTCTCGGGCAACCGCGTGATCGGGCCGGCACTGATCGAAGAATATGCCTCCACCACAGTGCTCGCACCGGGCGACCGCATGACGGTCGACCGCTTCGGCAACCTTGTGATCGAGATCGACCATGACTGACACGCACACGCACCGGGCTGACCCGGTCACCACCGAGATCCTGCGCAATGGCCTGGTGGCGACCACCGAGGAAATGAAGGCCAACCTGATGCGTACGGCCTACAACATGATCATCTACGAGGCGCTTGACTTCACTGTTGGGCTCTTTGATCGCGAAGGCAATACCGTCTCGGTGGGAATCGGACTCCCGACCTTCATTCGCGGCATGTCGAACACGGTGAAGGGGATGATCGCCCACTTCGGCCGCGAGGGCATGGACGAGGGGGATGTGCTCCTCACCAACGATGCCTATACCACCGGCAGTCACCTCAACCATATGACCTTTGTCGTGCCGGTGTTCTGGCGGGGCGAGATTGTTGCGTTTTCGGCCTGTATGGCGCACTGGATTGATGTGGGCGGCCCGCTCGACGGCATGACGCTCGACATCTACTCCGAGGGCCTGCAGATGCCCATGGTCAAGGCCTGGCGAAAGGGTGAGGAAAACCGCGACGTGTTCGACATCATCCGGCTGAACGTACGCGTGCCGGAGCGTGCGATGGGTGACCTGCGCGCACAGATCGCGGCAGTGCGCACCGGCGAGCGCCGGGTGATCGAGATGCTCGACAAGTACGGCCGCGCAGAGTTCGAGGGCGCGATCGAGGCGATTTATCGGCAGAGCGAGGCGGTGAGCCGCGAGCAGATCCGCGAGATCCCTGATGGCGTCTACAGCGCCGAGTCGTTCATGGACGATGACGGGGTGGAGCTCGGTAAGCCGATACCGGTACGCGTCACCGTCACCGTAAAGGGTGACGAGATGACTGTCGATCTCTCGAATGTGGGCGAGCAGGTGCGGGGCTTCTTCAACTCCGGCCGGCCGGCGGGGCTGTCGGCTGCGCAGGTGGCGCTCAAATGCATTGTGGCGCCGCTCGAGATGCCGATCAACGACGGCTGTTTTGCGCCGCTTACCGTGATTCTCCCCGAGGGCAAATTCGTGAATGCGACGCGCCCCGCGCCGATGCGGATGTGGATGACCTATCCCATGACGGTGATCGACACCATCTTCAAGGCGCTCGCGCCTGCGATTCCCACCCGCGTGGCAGCGGCTCACCATGCGGACCTGGTGGTGGCCAATATCAACGGCCGGCATCCGGCCAACCGGAAGCTCTTCCTTTATCTGGGCGGCCTCATTGGCGGCGGCTGGGGTGCCAAGCACAACGAGGATGGCATGTGCGCGACGATCGCCATCAACGATGGCGATACACACAACGGCCCGTCCGAGCAGGTCGAGGCGAAGTACCCGTTCATCATCGAGCGCTACGGTCTGCGCGAGAACTCGGGCGGTGCAGGCAAGCATCGGGGCGGGCTGGGCGCCGAACAGGTGGTGCGGGTGCTCTCGGACACGATGTTCAATTCGCAGATCGAGCGGGTGGAGAACCGGCCCTGGGGCTTGTTTGGCGGGCTGTCGGCGCACGGCAATCAGGTCGCCATCCATCGGGGCGGGCAGCCCGAAACCGTCTATGCCACCGGCAAAGTGTTTTCGCAGCTCTTGAAACCCGGCGATGCCTATGTGCTTCGCTCAGGCGGGGGCGGTGGCTTCGGCAAGCCCACCGACCGGCGGCGCGAGCAGGTGGAAGATGACGTGCGCCAGGGCTATGTGTCGGTGGAGGCCGCGCGCGAGAAGTACGGGGTGGTGATCGATCCGGTGTCGATGAAAGCTGATGCAGTGGCCACCAAGGCGCTGCGTGCGCGGATGCGGGCGATGGGGTTGCCCAAAGATCAGCCGCTCACGTCCCGGGTCGAGCCGCCGGCCGGTTCGCGGGTGGTGCCGCTCAAGGCCCGACGCACGCTCGGCCTTCGCGAGCGGGCCTGGCAGGCGGAGGTGCAGGCGGCGGGGCTGATGCGCGATCGCTGCTGCAGCTAGCGCGCAAGACCGGCTACGCCCGCCCTTCGGCCTTGATGCGCTCAATGAAATCGGGGCTGGTGTCGACGGTGAATTGATCGCGGGTGGTGACGTAGCGATCGGCGAACATCCTGCCGATCGGAAAGTAATTCGCCATGTTCACGCGCAGCGTATCCGGATCGATCACGCCATCTCGCACATGAAGCCAATGGATCTGGCCGATGGCGAGCAGCCGGCGCGTGCCGATTTCGATTTGCTGATAGAGCGTGCACTCTAGCGCCACCGGCGCATCGGCGAGCCGGGGTGGCTTCACGGCGGTGCTGGGCACGACGCCAAGCCCCAGCACCTCGGGCTCACTCACCTCGGGGGGATAGGCGGTGCTGCAGGCGTGCATGCGGTCGGCGAGCGCCTCATCGACCAGGTTCACCACAAACTCGCCGGTATCGAGAATGTTGCGGGTACTGTCCTTCAGCGTGCCGTCGGCGCGCCGCTCCAGACTCACGATCAGGATCGGCGGATCATCGCCCATCAAGTTGAAAAAGCTGTAGGGCGCGGCGTTCACCACGCCGGTGGGGCCGACGGTGGAGAGCAGCGCGATCGGCCGCGGCAGCACGAGACTGGAGAGGAGTTTGTAGCGCAGGCCCGTGTCCAGGGCCATCAGGTCGAAATTCATGGGATAGGGGTCCGATGGTTGAGAGATCCCGCTGCCGGTGGTTCAGGGCATGGGCGGGGTGATGGGTTCGAAACGCCCGAGCGCGCGGTTCTTTCGCACGTTGCGCCAGTCGAAAATGCAGGCATTCATGGCGACCCATACGCCGTGGGCGAGCGTGGTCGCGCAGGCCGCCGCGAAGCCAAGGTTGAACAGGGCGTCCGACCCCTCGATTTCCGCGGGCACCATGGCGCCGGTGAGCACGATGGTGGCCTCGAGCCGGGCGTCGCCCAGCACCGCAGCCGTGTCGACCAGGGTGTCGGTGCCGTGAATGATGACGATCTGACGCTCGGGGCTGTCGCGACAGGCGGCGAGAATTTGCTGTCGATGGTGATCGGTCATCTCAAGGCTGTCGATCGCCATCAGCGCCTGAACGACGGGCGGCGAATCAAAGCGGGCCTGCGCAAGGCATTGCGGCAGATGAGCATCGGCGAATACCAGCTGACCGGTGAGCGGATCGTAGTGCTTGTCGAAGGTACCGCCGGTGGTGAGCAGTCGAAGAGGCATGGTGATGGGGTCGGGCAGAGCGCGGTGGGGGTCGGTTAACCGGTCTGGGCGGCGCTTGCGCGCTCGATGAGCTGCTGCCAGCTCTCATCGTCCTGCGGCCAGGCGCGCTCGGGCAGCTGGTCAAGATGGCGAACCAGCGTGGCGGCGAGCCAGGCGGGTGGCTGTCCCAGCGCGCGCGGCGGTTCCCGCCAGAGTCGGCGCACCAGATTGGCGGTGACGCCCAGCCGTGCGGCGAGGGCGTCGATGATCTGGCGATCCTGTCCCGCGTCGATGGCGCGACGCAGCCAGCCGGTGAACTCACTGCCGGAAAGACATGCCTGCCGTTCGATGAGCGGGCGAAGGTCGTATCCAGCGGGGGTGGAGGCAGGTGCGGACAGGGGCGTTGAAATGGACGCGGATGTGGGCGGGGATGAAGAGGCCCGGTCATCGGGGTCGGCCGCGAGCGACCCCCGGGCGATCCGGGCGCGCGCTTCGATCGGCATCAGCGTTTCGGACAGGAAATTGGCAAGCGTGGGCAGGCGCGACAGCAGATGCGCGCGCGCGGCTGCGTGGCGCGGCGCAAGCACCAGCCAGTTGTAGCAGCCCAGATGCCGACCCACGGCTGTGCGCGCCAGCAGCGCAAGCGCTGCGGGGTCGAGTGCGTCTTCGACGAGTGCAGCGATCCGGGCGTCGACCAGCGCCTCCCGCTGATCGACCGAGCGCAGGACGCGACCGTAGAAGGCCGGGTCAATGGTCTCGTTGCGTAGCGCCTCGCGCAGTCGCGCGAGAAAGTCAGGATAGCGATCATCGTGGCCGAAGAGCCGCAGAGGGGGGCTGACATCGAGCCGGTGTTCGCGATCGAGGTGCCGCACCCAGTCGGCGCGCCGGCGCTCGAGCGTGGTGAGCATCTCGCCGGCCAGCGCTTCGAAGAGCAGATCGAGTAGCGGTGCCGACGCGTCAGCCTGTACGGGCTCGCTCGCAGCGCGGGCTGCAGCGGGTGTGAGAGGGTGCGGTGCCGATGCGCAGATTGCGCGCTCGTGACGGGCGAGGAGGTCCACCACCAGTTCGAGCGTGCGATTGCTAAGCAGCGCCCGGAAGTCATAGACCAGGCGGTCGCGGTCCACGCCAATGAAGCGGATGCCCATGCCCCAGGTGCGGGTGAGCTGTGCGAACACCGGGTGCGTCATGAGCGACAGTCGCGAGCCGAGGGGCAGCAGCAGCATGAGCAGCCGCCAGTCGGAAGACGGCGACGGAAA
>Ga0315906_10007067_pt1 | contig 13736 bp, 10 predicted proteins | sample LakEriMetagenome_4_FD_203526 | JGI IMG/M metagenome (GOLD analysis project Ga0315906, IMG submission 203526) | Freshwater fungal communities from buoy surface, Lake Erie, Ohio, United States - Buoy 2 MA122 | ecosystem: Environmental > Aquatic > Freshwater > Lake > Lake biofilm | place: USA...
CTCAGCCACCGAAAGGAAGGCGGGTGAAAAAAACATCAACGGTGGTTTTGATGCGCTCAACTGCGTTTCGCTTACTCAGCCACCGAAAGGAAGGCGGGTGAAAAAAACATCAACGGTGGTTTCGATGCGCTCAACTGCGTTTCGCTTACTCAGCCACCGAAACGGATGTCAAAACTTAAACGTTTAATTTCCGTCTCATCCAATGGTCTTTTCATAAATGAACTTTGCTTTGCAGGATGTACAAAAAAGGATTTGGCTATATGTATATATTGAAATGCTCTGACGGCACTTACTATACAGGCAGTACAATCGATTTAATCCGAAGACTCAATCAACATAATATCGGTGAAGGTGCTAACCATACGGCAAACCGACTCCCGATGGAGTTAGTGTATGTAGAGGTTTATGTGGACATAAAAAAGGCGTTTTGGCGCGAGAAACAAATACAAGGTTGGTCAAGAGCGAAGAAGGAAGCACTGATTGAGAATAAAAGGCAGCTGCTTCCGAAGTTGGCGAGAAGGAAAATAAAAAAAATAAAAAGAAGCGATGATTGATTTCGGTGGCTTCGATGCGTTCGCTGCTCTCACTTACTCAGCCACCGAATGGAAAGTAAGTAAAAAGAACATCAACGGTGGCTGAGCCAGGTCGAAGGTACCGAATGGAAGGTAAGTAAAAAGAACATCAACGGTGGCTGAGCCAGGTCGAAGCCACCGAATGGAAAGTAAGTGAAAAGATCACCAACGGTGGCTGAGTAAGCGAGCGAAGCGATTTCACATGAGCAACCGAATCCGATAACCCTAGATTGCAAAAAATAACCTGATCACCAACGGTGGCTGAGTAAGCGAGCGAAGCGATTTCACATGAGCAACCGAATCCGATAACCCTAGATTGCAAAAAATAACCTGATCATCAACGGTGGCTGAGTAAGCGAGAGAAGCGAGTGCATCGAAGCCACCGAAGCCACCGCAACCAATCAACCCTTCACAAACCGCACATTCACCAGCTTGCCAGCAGATTCAAGCTGCACTTGGTAAACACCTTTTGGAAGCTGTGATATGTCGATGGTTTTGAAGAGTATTTGATTGGTGGCTTGTTGGTAAATCAATTTGCCGTCAACGCTAAAAATCGAAATACCGCTGATGAATGCTCCATCGTTATCGGAGCGGATATTCAATAAGTCGTTGGCGGGATTGGGATAAATAGCGAAGCCTTCCGAACTTGAAATGTTCTCTATGCCAACCGTACCTCCTGAAAGTTTTCCGACGAAGTTTGACCATTCGCCAGTTGGAGCGGTGTAACTTGATGAACCAAATGTTCCTGTTCCAAAAAAGGTTCCTGCAATATAACAGGTGCCGGCAGAATCAGAAAGAATTGCGATACCTTGATCGTAGTTGGTACCTCCACCAGCTTTAGATGCCCAACGAATCAAGCCGGTAGGACTGTATTTGGCGATGAACACATCGTTGGTTCCGGATAGATTATTACCTCCAAAACTGGCCACATTGGTGAATGTACCCGTAATGTAGCTGCTGCCTGCATGGTCGGTAGAAATTTTGATGCCCGTATCGAACTGGTTTCCTCCTTCAGATTTTGCCCAAACAGCAGATCCGGTGGGGGAATATTTTATCAATAGAATATTGCCAGCTCCATTGTCAACCACCGTTACTCCACTGAAGTTACAGTTGCCATTGATGTTTCCAACCACATACACAGCACCGTCATCATCCATTCCCACACCTTGACCACTATCACTACCGTTGCCACCTCCATGCTTGGCCCACAAAGCCACACCACTGGAATCGTATTTCGCAGTAACAACATCGGATGTGGCACCACTGGTTACAGACACGACTGGATTAGTGGAAAATGTAGCGTTGTTCAAAAAAGCACCTGTTACGGCAATTTGTCCGTTTCGAGACTGAGCCACGCCAAACAATTCAACTGAGTTTGTAGATGTGATTTTATTCACCCAAGAACATGTTCCGTCATCCAAGTAACGAGCAAGAAAGGAATAATTGTTAAAGTTGCTTGGGTTTACGATGGTATCGTTACCGAATATCGCAGTACCACGAAAATGTCCTGTCAAAAGAATGCCACCATTCAACGCCCGCTCCATATCAACGGGCTTATCTTGAAATGGACCTCCTGCGCCAACAAGCCATTGGCAAGAACCTGTTGCTGTGTCCAATTTTGCCAAGAATATGTCTGTCTGCCCTGGGCCAGACAACAAAAAGGTGTCAATTTCAATAAAGTTGTAGTAAAGACCTGAAACATATACTCCTCCATCAGCCACTACGATTCCCGCCGCATTGGAGTTCTTTCCAGGGTAGCCCAAAGCCTTTACCCACAAAACCGTACCTGATGGATCCAATTTGGCGGCATAGACTTGATTGTTGGCGGACGCAGTCAAAGAAAAGCTGCCAAAAGTCCTAGTTCCGGTATATTCGCTAACCAAGTAGGTATTACCTTGATCATCCACATCAATATCCATGTAGTGCTGGAAATTGGTGTTACCACCTATGCTGTTCGACCATGTCCAGCTGACAGGCTGAGCTTCAGCAATTTGTATTAAAAAAAGACAGGCCAGGGTAAGGTAAATCTTATTCATGATTTTGTTGTGTTTTTAGGTTCTCAAATATAAAAAATCCAACTTATGACCTATGTCCATCTAGCTATTAAATGATCGGCTGATTGTCATTTTTTGTGGATAATGCTTATTAATTTCGCACCAGTTCATTGAAATATACAGCTTATCCAGAAAGGCGGAGGGACTATGCCCTAAGATGCCTTGGCAACCCTGTGTCAGAAAATGTTCTGCCACATGAAGGTGCCAATTCATATCACACGTTATTCCAACGTTGGTGAGCAGATAAGCCGGATTTACCCCTGTCGCAAAATGGCGCACACGGCTTCCGGCTTTTCTGGCCAGCGCGACAACAATGAAAAGAGAAATTATTCTTACCGCAGATGGATCTCACAGTGTTTACTGTGTAGATACCGATGAAACCTACCATTCAAAGCATGGGGCCATGCAAGAGTCAGTGCATGTTTTCATTCGAAATGGATTGGATGAAGTGCTGGCTCAAACGAATGCTCCACGCATTCTTGAAATTGGATTCGGAACAGGATTGAATGCCTTGCTCACGCTTTCACGAATGGAGGAGTGTAGTGCCACTTGTGATTATGTGGCCATCGAGAAATTCCCTTTGGATGCTGCATTGGTTGAGCCCTTGGATTTCATTCCCTCAAGAAAGCAGGAGTTTATGAAACTGCATTTGGCTACCGATGAATTACAATTGCAGGGAAGGATGCGCCTAAGAAAGGTTAAGACGGATTTTCGTGACCCAATGCCAACCATTGAGGGTGGATTTCAGCTGGTCTACTTCGATGCCTTCTCACCAACCAAGCAACCCGAGTTGTGGACAGAAACCATATTCACCAATATCCGAAATGTCTGTGCACCCGGTGCCATCTTGGTAACCTATTGCTCCAAAGGCGAAGTACGCAGAAGTATGCAAGCCGCAGGTTGGAAGGTTACCAAACTACCTGGCCCAAAAGGAAAACGAGAGATGGTGAGAGCGATAAATGATTTACCAATGACGAATTTTAATTGACAAGTCTGAAGTGCCTTACTATGCAACATGTTTTTATGAATATAACTGAACAACTACAATCCCAAATCCTCGTCATCGACGGCGCGATGGGCACCATGATTCAACGATATAAGTTGGAGGAGAACGACTATCGCGGTGAAAGGTTCAAAAACCATCCGCACGATTTGAAAGGGAACAATGACCTTTTGTCGATTACTCGCCCAGATATCATCGGAACCATCCATCGCGAATACCTGGAGGCGGGCGCTGACATCATCGAGACCAACACCTTCAATGCCCAGCGAATCTCGTTGGCCGATTACCACATGGAGAATTTGGCTTATGAGATCAATGTCGCTTCTGCACGGATTGCTCGTGAAACAGCCGATGCCTTTATGAAGCAGCACCCCGATCGAGTTGGTTATGTTGCTGGGGCCATTGGGCCAACCAATAGGACCGCATCGCTCTCACCCGATGTGAATGACCCCGGTTATCGAGCTGTTGATTTTGATCAATTGGTGGATGCCTATTCAGAACAAGTACGAGGATTACTCGATGGTGGAAGCGACCTATTGTTGGTGGAAACCATCTTTGATACACTCAATGCCAAAGCAGCATTGATGGCTTGCATGCAAGTGATGGAGGAAAGGAAAATTGTTGTACCAATCATGGTTTCGGGAACCATCACCGATGCTAGTGGAAGAACTTTGTCCGGACAAACTGCCGAAGCATTCCTCCGTTCGGTTTCCCATGCGCCCTTGTTAAGTATCGGTTTCAATTGCGCTTTGGGCGCCAAGGAAATGCGTCCTCACCTGGAGGAGTTATCTGCGAAAGCTCCGTTTTTTGTAAGCGCATATCCGAACGCCGGATTGCCCAACCAATTTGGTGAGTATGATGAGTCGCCCGATAAAATGGGGCATCACATTTGTGATTTCCTCGACAGTGGATTCATTAACATTGTAGGTGGTTGTTGTGGTACCACACCCGACCACATCCGACGCATCGCACAACTCGTTAAAGGCAAAAAGCCTCGAATGAAACCTGCCTCCGATGGCATGTTCCATCTGAGTGGATTGGAGGCGGTCACGCTTCGTCCTGAGTCTAATTTTATGAATGTGGGAGAGCGCACCAATGTTACTGGGTCGCGCAAATTTGCCAAACTCATCATCGATGGTAAGTATGATGAAGCGCTTGCCATTGCTCGCGATCAAGTGGAGGGCGGAGCTCAGGTTATTGATGTGAACATGGATGAGGGCATGCTCGACTCAAAGGCGGCCATGACCCGTTTCCTTAATTTGATGGCGGCGGAGCCCGATATCGCGCGCCTGCCAGTTATGATTGATTCCAGCAAATGGGAAGTAATAGAGGCGGGTTTGAAATGTACACAAGGTAAAAGTGTGGTGAACTCCATTTCTCTGAAAGAAGGGGAAGTGGTTTTCGTGGATCAGGCAAAAAAAATCTTACAATACGGAGCAGCTGTTATTGTGATGGCCTTTGACGAAGAGGGTCAGGCCGATACTCTGCAGCGACGCATTGGCATTTGCAAACGCGCCTATGATATTCTGGTAAGAAAGGTCGGCTTCCCTCCAGAAGACATCATCTTTGATCCAAACATTTTTCCTGTTGCTACGGGAATGGATGAGCACCGCCGAAATGCCTTGGATTATTTCGAAGCCACGAAATGGATCAAGGCAAATCTGCCCAAAGCAAAAGTGAGTGGAGGGGTTTCGAATGTGTCTTTTTCTTTTCGTGGCAATGATTTGGTGCGAGAAGCTATCCACTCAGCCTTCTTATATCATGGTGTTAGAGCCGGCATGGATATGGGCATTGTGAATCCAGGAATGCTGCAGGTATATGATCAAATACCAAAGGAACTGTTGGAGTTGGTAGAAGATGTGTTGTTGGATCGCAAAGCAGATGCCACTGAGCGCCTGATCCAATATGCTGAAACCGTTAAGGGTTCGGGAAAGAAAGTCGAACGCGATGAAGCTTGGCGAAACGGCACAGTGCAGGAACGACTTACACATGCTTTGGTAAAAGGCATCACCGATTACATTGATCAAGATGTTGAAGAGGCACGCAAGTTATTCCCCAAAGCTCTGCAATTGATCGAAGGACCCTTGATGGATGGTATGAATGTAGTTGGTGATTTGTTCGGGGCGGGCAAGATGTTTTTACCGCAAGTGGTTAAAAGCGCTCGTGTGATGAAGAAAGCTGTTGCCTACTTGCTTCCTTACCTTGAAGCCGAGAAGGCCCAAGGCGAGGGTCGAAGTGCAGGTAAAGTTTTGCTGGCTACCGTTAAAGGCGATGTCCACGATATTGGAAAAAACATCGTAGGCGTTGTTTTGGCTTGCAACAATTATGAGATAATTGATTTGGGTGTGATGGTTCCTTGCGATAAGATTTTGGAAGCCGCTCGAAGGGAACAGGTGGATGTGATTGGGTTGAGTGGACTGATCACACCTTCATTGGATGAAATGGTGCATGTGGCCAAGGAAATGGAACGCGAAGGATTTTCAGTGCCTTTGCTTATAGGTGGTGCCACCACATCCAAAGTTCATACCGCTGTTAAAATTGCACCGCATTACAAATATCCGGTGGTACATGTGAATGACGCCTCTCGAAGCGTGCCTGTGGTGAGTTCATTAGCTTCCGCCGATGCGCGCGAATCGTTCATGCAACAAGTGGCTTCCGATTACGAGCGCGTTCGTCAACAGCATGCGCAAGCCAGGGCGCAAGATAAATTTATCCCGATTGCGGAGGCTCGTGCCAACGCTTTCAAAACCGATTGGAGTGCTTTGAGTTTCATTTCACCGGCAAAGCCTGGTATTACCGTGATGCAGGATTGTCCCTTGGATGAAATCGTGCCGTTTATTGATTGGACACCTTTCTTCCATAGCTGGGAGTTGAAAGGAAGCTATCCACGCATTTTAAATGATTCCGAAAAAGGCGTAGAGGCCCGCAAGTTGTTTGCCGATGCACAGGCTATGTTGAGTCAAATTGTGTCTGAGAAATGGATTAAAGCTCATGCTGTCGTTGGTTTGTGGCCTGCTAACAGCGAAGGTGATGATGTTGTTGCATACGCAGATGACAATAGACAGCAAGAGATGTGCAGGTTGCATACGGTGCGTCAGCAAACACAGAAGCCAGCTGGCATGCCTAATATCGCTTTAGCTGATTTTGTTGCTCCTTGTGGATATGATGACTTCATAGGCGCATTTGTAGTAACTTGCGGTGATGGCGTAGATGAGCGCGTATCTGTTTTTGAAAAGGATCACGATGATTACTCCGCTATTATGTTGAAAGCTTTGGCAGACCGCTTGGCAGAGGCATTCGCCGAGTTTTTACACATGAAGGTTCGAAAGGAGATTTGGGGTTATGCAAAGGATGAGCAACTCAGTGGTGAGGACCTAATCGCTGAAAAATATCAAGGTATACGTCCCGCCCCAGGATATCCCGCCCAACCCGATCATACGGAGAAAACAACCCTATTTGAAATACTGCATGCAACAGAACATACAGGTGTTACATTGACTGAAAGTCTGGCCATGTACCCTACGGCCGCTGTTTGTGGTTTGTATTTGGCACATCCAGGTTCGGTGTATTTTGGGACTGGAAAAATCGACAACGACCAGGTCGCTGATTATGCCAAACGGAAGGGGTGGAGTATGGCTGAGGCGGAAAAGTGGCTTGGACCGATTTTAAGGTAGTTTCAAACGCATTGGCTTTCTGAAGAAATTGAAGCACACTTTTTCCGCTTCATTTGTCATTCAATATAAATTGATTTCTAATCATTTTTCAGGGAAATGATATAGGTCATGTTGGTTTGTTTGCCTCATCGATTCCTTTGTGGTTGTGAACCGATATATAAATTTTATAACTCTACCGCTTCTGTGGGTATTAAGCTTCACCAATACAACCGCTCAATCGCAGGATACTGCCACAGAAATAATCCGTAAAGCAGATACCCATGCCCGTGGAACAACTTCTAAGGCTAATGTAACTATCAAAATCATTCGACCCAATTGGTCGCGAGAGCTTAATATGCGGATGTGGGCTAAAGGCGCGGATTATTCACTGATTTTGATTCAGTCGCCAGCCAAAGAAAAAGGGACCGTCTTTTTGAAGCGTGGCAAGGAGGTATGGAATTGGATTCCCTCCATTGAACGAAGTATCAAGCTGCCACCCTCTATGATGTCACAAAGCTGGATGGGCACCGATTTCACCAATGACGATCTAGTTAAAGAGTCTTCGGCAGTTACGGATTATGTGCATAGTTTTTCGGGCAGCGATACCTTATTGGGCCGACCATGTTATGTGATTACTATGATTCCAAAACCCGAGTCGGCAGTCGTTTGGGGAAAGGTTATTGTAAGGATTGACAAAAAAGACCACATGGAACTTCGAATGGATTTTTATGATGAGGAAGGTGAGCTAACCTCTGTCATCCAGGCTACGGAGGTAGGTACCATGGCTGGTCGTATGTTGCCTACTACGATGGAGATGACTCCGATTGGCAAAAAAGGTCATAAAACCGTTATGAAATATGCTAATTTGATATTGGATGAACCGATCGATGATTCTTTTTTCACTACGACAAATCTGAAAAAGGTAAGGTAGTTATGTATCTGGTTTTGGCTTGGAGAAACATATGGAGGAATCCTCGGCGATCTTTGATTACCATGGCATCGGTTTTCTTTGCTGTATTGCTGGCCATATTCATGCGCTCGGCAACCAAAGGTGTATATGAAAATATGACCGACACCATGGTTCGCTTTTCTTCAGGATATATTCAGGTTCATGCCAAGGGATACTGGGATGAGCGGGTTCTTGACAACTCTTTTGTTCAAAGTGATGGTTTAGTGGACTCGCTTTTAGATTTGGGAATGGCATCCGTAGTTCCGCGGCTTGAAACATTTGCCTTACTCTCCTACGGCGATAAGTCGCGACCCATCGCCATCATAGGCATCGACCCCATCCACGAAAGCGAAGCAACCGGACTTGGCAGGAAAGTAATAGAAGGTGTTTTGCCTACCTCTAATGAACATGGTATCATCATAGGTTCTAAACTGGCACAAGCCATGCGAATAAGTGTGGGTGATACAGTCGTTATGATCGGACAAGGTTACCATGGTAGCATGGCTGCGGCGTTGTTGCCAGTTAAAACAGTTATTCGATTCGGTTCGCCAAGGCTGGATGAAAACTTGGCATACATGCCTATAAGGAGTTGTCAATCGGTTTTTTCAGCTGATTCATTATTGACCTCTTATTCGGTAATGATTTCAGATCCGGCTTCTGTTGTGGAGCAGAGTGCAAAGATCAGTTCGCTTTTGGATACGGGTAGATATGAAGTGATGCACTGGAAGGAAATGCTTCCGGAGTTGGATCAGCTAATCGAAGCGGATTCCGCAGGCCACTATCTCACCATTTATCTTTTGTATCTGGTGATCTCTTTCGGATTGTTTGGAACCATGCTCATGATGACCCGGGAGCGCTTGCATGAATTTGGAATTTTGGTAGCAATTGGAATGAAAAAACATGTGCTTGGGATGATCGTGGTAGCCGAATTGTTTTTCATTTCTATTGCCGGCATAATCTCTGCCTCTTTGGTAGGTTATCCATTGGTGACATGGTTGAAATACCATCCCATCCATGTGGGTGGTCGTGTAGGAGAGTTGTATGAAGGATTCGGATTGGAGGCCATCATTCCTTGTTCGAACGACCCTGGTGTGATTGCCTATCAGGCATTGCTGGTGATGGCTGTTACTATGGTTTTATCGTTATATCCATTTTTCAAGATTCAACGCCTAAGTCCTTTGCAGGCAATAAATAGTTAATCGGATGCTGCTCATCATTGCTTGGCGAAATATTTGGAGAAACAAGTTGAGAAGTCTTGTGGTGATGCTATCGATATCTGTAGGCGTTTGGGCTGGATTAACGATGATGTCTTTTTCATACGGCATGTATCAAGGACATATTCGTAATGTGATTTCATATCAGCTTTCGCATATACAAGTGCATCATCCGGAATTCCGATCCGATATGGATATTGTAGACACATTGGCGGGAGCACTAGATATGGAGATAGCCATACGAAAAATCCCCGGTGTAAAATCCACGGTCCGTCGTTGTATTTCTCGCGCCATGTTGGTTAGTGCCTCCGGATCGGCAGGTGTGGTGGTCAATGGGGTAGCTCCCAATGATGAACGGTTGGTTACAGTATTGGATTCATTACTTGAATCGGGAACCTATTTCCAAGACGGAAATAAAAAGGAGTTACTGATGGGGTCCAAGCTCGCCAATAAGCTACATGCAAAACCGGGTTCTAAAGTAGTCCTCATGATGCAGGATGCGAACGATGAGATGGTTTCAGGTGCATTTCGAGTGAAAGGGGTTTTCCGTACGCGGAACTCTGAGTTCGACGAGATGACCGTGTTCGTTTCAATTGGTAAGTTTCAAGAGTTGACCTCCTTGCGAGGACAAGCACATGAGATTGCCGTATTGCTGAATGATGATTCCAATTTGCTGGAGGTCCAACAGAAAATCAAAAGCATTGCAGTCCATGCTGAGGTATTGAATTGGATGGAGCTTTCTCCAGAGCTGGATCTTGTTGTTAATTCATTTGATACCTACATGTATATTTTCATGGGTATTATTTTGGCCGCATTGATGTTTGGTATTGTTAACACCATGCTCATGGCTGTATTGGAGAGGCAGAGGGAAATTGGTATGTTGATGGCAATCGGGATGAACCGTTCCCGAGTTTTTGCCATGATCATGATGGAGACCTCTTGGCTTGCTTTGGTTGGTGGACCTGTTGGCATACTTTTAGGCCATCTTACTATCTATTGGTTTGGCATCCATGGAGTGGACTTGTCTCAGTATTCGGAGGCGCTTTCGATGTACGGATTCTCCAATATCATCTACTTTGAGCTCGATAGAGGTTTTTACATGCCTATACTTTTAATGACTTTAGCCGTCACTATGCTTTCGGCGCTATATCCAGCCCTCAAGGCTCTCTCCCTTGATCCAGCAACAGCAATTCGTAAAATTTAATCCTATGGCAACTGCGGTTATCGATGCGCATAATGTATCCAAAGTTTACAATCCAGGAAGTGTTCCTGTAAAGGCTTTATCTGATATTCATCTTCACATAGAGCAAGGTGAATTTACGGCCTTGGTTGGACCATCTGGTTCAGGAAAATCAACCTTACTGAATATCATCGGTGGTCTAGATAGGCCCACCACTGGAAATGTAATTGTTTCAGGTCAAGACCTAACGGAGATGGCGGCGAACAAATTAATCGATTTTCGTTTGCATCATATCGGCTTTGTTTTCCAGTCTTTCAATTTGGTTCCTGTGCTCAGCGCCAAGGAGAATATTTCCTTGGTTATGCTGATGCAAGGGGCAACTGTAAAGGAGCGTAACAGACGCGCAGAGGAGCTGCTTTTCAGGGTAGGGATGTCTGATAAAATGGATGTGAGGCCGGGAGAGTTATCGGGTGGTCAACAACAACGCGTGGCTGTGGCACGAGCCATGGCTTCCAAGCCTAAGTTTATTTTGGCTGATGAGCCAACAGCTAATTTGGATTCAAAAGCAGCCGCAAATTTGTTGGATATGATGGCTGAATTGAATAGAGAAGATAAAACCACATTCATCTTTTCCACACATGATCCGCGCGTTATCGAAAAAGCCAGAAGGGTTATAACACTTGAAGATGGCCGAATAGTTAATGACACGGCTCAAACACCTCTGCTTCATGATTGAGAAAAGGCAAGGGTTGATTGTGGGATTACTGCTTTTTTTCACGCAGTATACTTCATTGGGGCAGGACTCCACGAATTGGAGTTTACGAGGGTATGTAAAAGGCATGTATACAGGAGCTGAGTCCTCCTATTCAGAACATTTCATGCAAACGGGTACACTGCATGGGCGTTTGCGATTCGATTTCAACCCCACCGAACGGATTGCTTTTCGATCGGATATTCGAAACAGAATCCTAAAAGGTGATGCAGTACAAATGATCCCTTACTATGTTGACTTGATGAATGATGACCCTGGAATGTTTGATCTGAATGTAACTGATCAATGGGATACTGATTTTATTTGGGTTTTGAATGTTGATCGACTTTTAATGGAGTACCGTACAAAAAGTTGGATTTTCACAGCAGGTCGCCAACGCATCAATTGGGGTTTAAGTACAGTTTGGAATCCTCACGATGTATTCAACACCTTCGATTTTTTTGATTTCGATTATGAGGAAAGACCTGGAAGTGATGCGTTTCGTTTGCAGTTCGATGAAGGCGGTTTGTCGGGTTTAGAGGCTGCTGTTTCTAGTGATGTAGATGGTCAGTTACGCGCCGCCATACTTTACAGATTCAACAATTTGAATTATGATTTTCAATTTTTGACAGGATACTCCTATGGTCGATGGCTTGGTGGTTTAGGTTGGGCCGGTAGTATTGGTGAGACCGGATTCAAAGGGGAATCAAGATATGTCCATACACCATATGATACTCCTTTCGAAAACAAGTTGGTTGCTACTGTTGGATTGGATCGGACCTTTGATCCAGGATGGTATGTTGGTGTGAATGGTTTGTATACTGGATCGGATTCCAGGATAGGCAGTGAGTCTCCTTTGTTATCATTTTCCTATGATCGCGCTTTGATGGTGCAGGTAAATCGACAAATTAATCCGATTTGGATTGCTGGTGTTTCTATTTTTTATGCATCTGAAAATCGGTTTGCCCTAATGCCCAGTATCTCAAGATCGATAGGCAACAATTTGGAGGTTTTGCTTACCGGTATTGGATTTTATGAAACGGGCATATCTCAGAACAGTATGTTCCTGAGATTAAGATGGAGTTTTTCGTCTTAACGAGCTCCGAATTAAATCCCTTTTGGTATAGCCTCGATGAGTTTGCGGGTGTACTCTGATTTCGGGTTCGCGTAGATATCCTCAGGATAGCCCGACTCTTCGATTTTTCCCTTATTCATCACAATCATCCGATCACTCATGAATTTCACAACGGATAAGTCATGTGATATGAAAATGTAAGTAAATCCGAATTTATCCCGTAATTCGTTAAGTAGATTCAATACCTGTGCTTGAACCGATACATCCAGCGCTGAAACGGACTCGTCACAAATAATGAATTCGGGCTCAACGGCGATAGCTCTTGCTATACAAATCCGTTGCCTTTGTCCACCTGAAAATTCATGTGGGTAACGGTTGAAGTGATCTGCTTTCAAGCTCACTCTTTCCAATAATTCAATCGTTTTTTCCTTTCGGATTTTGTCGTTTCCATGCAGCTTATGAACCTGCATAGGTTCCAATATGGCCTCTCCAATGGTCATGCGCGGATTCAACGAGGAGTATGGATCCTGGAAAATAATCTGCATGTGTTTACGCATCATACGCAGTTCGGAAGCATTGAGCTTTAGGATGTCTTTGTCTTTGAAAAATACCTGTCCGGATGAGGGCTCTATCAATCGCAAGATACTTCTTCCCAATGTGGTTTTGCCACAACCTGATTCACCCACGAGGCCGAGCGTTTCGCCTGGAAACACATCAAAACTGACATCATCTACAGCTTTTACATATTCGGTTTTTCGACTGAAAAACCCTTTTTTGATAGGGAACCAATTACTAACATTAACTGCTCTCAAAAGTGGCGACTGTTGTTGCAGAATTTCTCTGCGCTCAAGTATATCTTTTTCCTGCAGTTCAAGTCCATCCACAAATGAAGTTATATGGCTATTTGTGGCAATTAGACTGCTTTCACCCTCTTGCATGAAATCAGAAATAGTTGGCAGCATTTTTAGCTTTTTCCCGAGCGGAGGTCTGCAAGCAATCAGTCCTCTTGTATAAGGGTGCGATGGATTTTTGAAAATGGATTCAACAGGACCTTCTTCAACGATATTTCCCCTATGCATGACTACCACCCTGTGTGCGATTTGGGCAATGACGCCCAAGTCGTGCGTTATGAAAACGATACTCATGCCGTTTTCCTTTTGAAGCTCTTTCAGTAAGTCAATAATGCTGGCTTGAACTGTTACATCCAATGCGGTTGTCGGTTCATCCGCAATCAATATGGCTGGATTGCAACTGATAGCCATGGCAATCATCACCCTCTGCTTTT